>Ga0114922_10004862_pt1 | contig 12436 bp, 6 predicted proteins | sample AartaG_FD_100975 | JGI IMG/M metagenome (GOLD analysis project Ga0114922, IMG submission 100975) | Deep subsurface microbial communities from Aarhus Bay to uncover new lineages of life (NeLLi) - Aarhus_00045 metaG | ecosystem: Environmental > Aquatic > Marine > Oceanic > Sediment | place: Aarhus... | reverse complement strand
TGTCATCTGCTGAACGTATTGTTCCAGCTTGCCGTTGCCTTCTCTGGGGGCCAAATCAGCGTTGTAAAACTTACCCGGCGTAAAGCCATACTCATCGAGCACTCGCCGAATGACCTTATCCTGGGTCTGCTCGTTACCGGTTATGTCAACCCGGCCGACCCTGAATTGATTGCCTTCTCTTATTGTATATTGAATATCTACAACATTGGGATCCTTAGTAAAAAGATACTTTTCTTCAATCGCTGCATCAACAAAGCCGTTCTCACGATACAGCTTCAGGACCTGCCTGACGTGCGCCTGGGCTCTTCGTTCATGATAAACCTGTCCGGGCTCCAACTGTAAACCTTCCAGAAGTTTTTCGTCGTCGAAGTGAGTGCCGCCGGTAAAGTAAATCTTCCCGACAGTATAGCTCGGGCCCTCATCAATTTCGAAAGTTATGTGCAACTTGCCGTTGGTAAAATCCCTTTTTGCTTCTATATTGAAATCGAGAAAGCCTCTTTCGTGATAAATAGTCTCCAGCCTTGCGACATCCTCGGCAGGTATCTCTTCGACGTAGTAGTTGGGCCAAAAAAACCATTTAGTGGTTTTTGTCTTTATGACATTTTTAAGCGCTGAGGTCTTTATGGAATCGTTACCGCTGAAATTCACCGATGCGATTTTGACCTTTTGCCCCTCGTCAAAAGTATAAACCACCCGGCCCTGCTCTAATTGCCCGCTGTCCAGCGTTACCTTGGCAAAGGGGAAGCCTTTTTTGCGATAAAATTCAGCGAGTGTCCTTCTGTATGCGTCGGCCAGAATCGGGTCAAGATAGTCGCCTACCTCAAAGTCAACTCTCTTGAGCAGTGCCTTGTCCTTAAACGCCCGGTTATTCACAAAATCAATCGATCGGATAATGTTTTTGTCGCCGTCTTCCACCGCCAGCTTATTTAGCTTGTCATCCGCCTGTCCGGCGTTGGATGCGCAGCCCGGGAACATGCTTAAAAGCATAATCGATATCAGGGCAGTTAAAATCGTATTTCGCATATCAATAGTCAATAATCAGAACGGCACCCCTTCGGCGGCGGGCTGTTCTATGCGGGAGGCATTTTCAAACCTTGTTATTTTTTCTCTGAATGTCAATTTGACAGTTCCAGTCGGCCCATTTCTCTGCTTGGCTATTATCAGATCGGCCGTATTGTTCGGTTCATAATCATCCTGGCCGCGATGATAGTAATCCTCCCGGTGTAGCAGCATTACAACATCTGCATCCTGCTCGATACTGCCGCTCTCGCGCAGGTCGCTCATAAAAGGCCTATGCCCCTCCCTGCCTTCCGGAGAGCGGTTCAACTGGCTCAAAACGATAACGGGGATGTTCAGCTCTCTGGCCAGGGCCTTGATATATCTTGAGATTGTGGTGATTTCCTGCTGGCGCGATTCAACCCGCACGTAACCGAGGTGCATCAACTGCAGGTAATCCACAACAACACAGCGTATATCATGCTTGCTCTTAAGCCGCCTTGCCTTGGCGCGAAGCTCGAGCGGCGTAAGGGTCGAGGTATCGTCGATATAAATCGGGGTCTCGGACAGCTCCGCACAGGCATTCGCAAGCTTCTTGTAACCTGCATCGCTCAGCAGGCCTCTTCTGACTTTCTGGCTGTCGATTTCACTGATGCTGCACAAGAACCTCTCGGCCAACTGCTGCTTGCCCATTTCCAATGAAAATATCGCGACGGGAATCTTTTCCATCAAGCCGATGTGCTCTGCTATGTTCAGCGCCAGCGAGGTCTTTCCCATACTTGGTCTTCCGGCGACGATTATCATCTCACCGTTCTGCAGTCCACAAGTCCATTCGTCAAGCTCGTAAAAGCCGGTGGGCAGGCCGGTGACATGGATGCCCTGGCGATTCTCTATAAGCTCGAACGAGCGGGCGACCAGGTCCTTCAGCGGCGAAGCGCTGCCGCTTATATTTTTATCGGTGATTGCGAACATTCTCTGCTCGGCCTGGTCGAGGACTTCAGCCATCTCGCCGGTCTGGTTGTATGCGCTGTTGAGGATTTCACCGGCGGTGCTGATAAGCTCACGAAGCAGCATTTTATCTTTTACAATGCCCGTGTAATAACCGACGTTCGCCGAAGACGGCACGGAACCGAGAATCTTCGCGATATATTCGACACCTACTTCTTCGAGCTGGTTACGCTTGATAAGCTCTTCACGAAGCAGCACAGCGTCTATTCCGATGCCTTTGTTTTTTTCATAGAGGCTGATAAGGGCATCGAATATATAACGATGCTCGATACGGTAAAAGGCGTCCGTGGTCAACTGCTCAACGACGTCGCCGATACATTCCGGGTCAATCAGCATTGAGCCCAGGACAGCAGCCTCGGCGGCCAGCGATTCGGGCATACTGCGCATAACCGACAGGTCGCCGCTGGCATTCGACCTGGCGCCGATGGAGCCCGCCGGTTTGGGCGTTTCTATTTTTTGTCCTTGTGAACGTATTTTATTGTTTTTGGTAACCATTTTCTTACCAGTCTTACTCAATCCCCTTCCTCCGGCCCGCCATAATTTAACGAAGTCCTGAATTCAAATTTTCAGATAGTCCTGGATTCTACATGCCAGCCCGCTAACAGTCAAATACTTGTTATAATTATTGTTCATCAGATGTCCGCCTGCGGCTTCGGGTTACGCCGAGACGAGTTTCTGTACTGGCAAGGGGGTTTTTATCACACTAAGAGATTTTTGAAAAATCACTCGATTCTGGATGATTGATAACCGATTGTCGCTGCCCGTTACCGCGCAGGCGTATAACGGGGAAATACTCCTTATGCCCGCCAGGGTCGTTTTCTTTTTAGTTTTCCGGAGAGGATGTTTTTGGCGATGAGGGCATCTTCTATTACCTGGAAATCGAGCATTCCCACGCAGGCGAAGTCGGCGCCGTTTTCGAAGGCATACCTGAGACCGTCCCCCGGATGTATGGCGCCTGCGGCCAGGACCTTATAGGCAATCCAGGGCTTTTTGACTTTGCTCATAAATTCGATGGTTTTTTCCGGCGCTACGCACCACATGTTATCGTGTTGGGGCAGGCCGACGGCGGGGCGCTGCCGTTTTGGAGTGGCGGACCAGTAATCGTCTTTGTGCAGGGTCTTCATATAAAAATCGACATCGACACCGGCCTTTTCGAGTGCCATCGGCACGGCGATATCGTGACATGCGACACCGGCAACGAGGCCGTTTTCCTTGATGAACGCGACGGCGTTGGCGAGCAGGTCAACCCGGCCTGCCATTGTCCATCTGTCGCCGATCTCGCCCTGTATGAAGGCTCCGTCGGCGCCGTTATCAATCGCTATTTTTATCCTGCCCGTCAGGTCGTTCGATTGCGGGAAGCACTGGGCGAGCCACTGTATTTTGCCGCCCCTTTGGTTGCGGTATTTATTTATGACCCTGATGGTCGGGTCATTGCCGTTGGCATAGGGGCTGTTGACGGTCGATATCATTGTATTGATGCCGCTGTCTTCGCAGATTTCCCAGGTCTCCATAATCTTTTCGTCTGTAAAGTAGTGCCGCAGCAGGGCGGAGACATAAATCAAGTCCCTTCCGTGAGCGAATCCGTTTATCAGATTGCCGCCGCATATCAGCCTGCTTATATTGAGTTTGCCTATTTTACCGGTCGGCATGTTGCTGTTCGAAGTATTGTGTTCTCCGTAAGGAGTCCCAAGGACTGTTCTGTTTGCTTTTGCGGTTTGTCTGCCCATGAGGATTTTCTCTTCGAGTGACAAACCGAGGCCGGCACCTGTTGAGGCGATGACGGATTTTTTTATAAAGCGGCGCCGGCTTAAATTTTCTGACATTATTTATTGATCCAGTATTTCAGTGGTTTTATCACCGATGAATGTAATATCACCCTTTAGTCCTTCGGCGGTATTACAGCCGATTAGTATAAAGACAACAAAAATCAAAATGATCGATAAAAGTATTCTCTTAACCATATTCGAGCTCCTTTGGCCGGCTTATCTGTTATAAAAAAGGGGTGGCTCATTCGATTTTAAAAAAAGGTAATATAGTTTGCCTTCCTGATAAGTCTGTCCGGCTAATTTGCCCGCCTCATCGCCTATGCCCATATAAACATCGCAGCGGCCCGGTGCGCGTATGGCTCCGCCGGTGTCCTGGTCGAGGGCAAAACCGCTGTAGAACTGGTTGGAGACCGTCCCGGCCGTTTCCCGGGGCAGCCGGGTGGAGATGAAGGTCAGACACCCGCGGGGGAAAATCGACTTGTCGGTGGCGATAGTCCTTAAAGGGATTACCTGCTCGTTAAGACTGCCGCGTGGCTCGCCGTCCTGTGTCTTAAAGAAAATGAATCGCGGATTACGCCAGACGTACGTATCAACCAGGGCCGGGTTGTTTTTGAAGTAATCTATCATCGCGGCTAAGCTAAGCTGGTTGGTTCTTATTCTGCCGTCATTAACGAGCTCTTTGGAAATGCTTTGATAATCATGTCCGTTATTGGCGGCGTAGCCAACCGTTACAAGTTTACCCTCGGGCAGTCTTATCTTGGCGGAGCCCTGAACGTGGGCGATATACACCTCGAACGGGTCGCTCAGCCAAGCCAGCTCGGTACCGGCCAGCATTTTTGTTGATTCGATTATTGCACGGGATGGATATTGCGTAAGCACGCCACCGGGGCCGCGCTGGCCGAGGGTTTCACCATCCGGGCCTTTAATCAAATCTTTCGGCATTTTGTAAAGCGGACATTGAAAGCGTTCGGTGCGTGTCATAGAGCCGTCGAAAATCGGGGTGTAATAACCCGTGAACAGCACCGTCCCGACATCGTCGCATCCTACCGACATATAGACATCGAACTTTGCACGAATTGCCTCGTTCATACTTCTGGGCGTTAAACGGGAATCCATCATCCCGGCGAATGCTTCGAGAGAAGTCACCGCGCGGGTGTGGGTAATATCGCCGAGAGGGAAGAATTGCGCCGCCGATGGTTTTTGCAGATAATTAAGGCTGCGGTCTATTGCGGTTCGTAAATCGGTCAGGTCGAGACAGCTGAGCGTAAAATCGGGAATCTCGTAAGGGTCTGTTATTTTCCTGAGCGCCGACTGGCCGGGCAGTAACGGTTTATCGTAAGGGGTCTCGGCCCTTTGCCGGCTCCTGCAGCCGGCGATAACTGTTGTTATCAGTAACAGTGCTGAAAGTAGAATTTTACGCTTCATTGCGTGCTCCAAAAATCCGTTTTTGATTATTTGTTTTGTCACCCCCTTGTCACTTTGGCAATAAAGCAATAGGGATAACGACATCCGGATATGTTATAACAAAATAAGCTGATTTTGTAAGTAATAATTCACACGATTTATGGTTTCTATCGTTTTTTCACCTCTCGTAACCGCCCTGGGTTCGAATAATTGTTCCGAAAATTCTCTTATATCCTGTTGTCCTAGGGACTCCTTACGGAGAACAGTTATGTTGCTTCATAGTTGCTTTTCTCGTAAAAATTTGATACTAAAGGGACGAGAAATTAAAAAATTCACTTTGGTTGAACTGAAGGAGGTTATTATGTGCCGTAACTGTATGAACAGGAGGGAATTTGTAGGATTAACAACAGCGGGTATCGCCGGTGGAGTTCTGGGTCTCGGGGCACCTGCTCTTGCGAAAAGAAAAACAGAAGAATGGGACCCCGATAAACCGCTGATAAAAACGGGGAAGAAATTGAAAATCCAGCCGGTTCTTATGTATAGAGTCTCCGAACGAAGGCAGGCAAGGTCCTGGAAATCGTGGGGAGGTGTACAAACCGAGCAGGCTGCAATCCAGGAAGCCAAGAGAATATCAAATGAGCTAAAGTCATTGTCTTCCAGGGCTGATTTCCCTTTTGAAGTACTGCCGGTTGTTAAAGTAAAAACAGTCGAAGAAGCATTACAACTACATAAGAAAGATTATGACGTAATTATTGTCTATCCGGCTACAGGTTCGGGTAATATGCTTAGGGCGTGCTTTGCAAAGGAAAAAGACAAGGACACCATAATATTTGTCAGGCATCGTTCGGGCCCGACTTATTACTGGTATGAGGCTCTTAGCGTCAGATATCTTAAAACGGGTGAAAACGAGCCGGACAAAAACAGCCGCCTTAATCATGGAGGCGTCTATATTCATGATGTCGTAGTTGATGATGACAGGGAACTTTTGTGGAGACTGCGTGCACTTTATGGGCTTAAGAATTTTATCGGTTCGAGGATTGTAGCTCTCGGCGGTGCGTGGGGAAAGTATGACTCGAAGGCCCCGTTGGTTGCTCGTGAAAAATACAAAATTGATATTATAGAAGTCAGTTACGATGATGCGGCACCGCGTATCAGGGGCATCCAACAAGACCGCAGGCTTGTTTCAAAAGCCGAAAAATGTGCTCAAAAGTACAGTTCTATTCACGGTACAACTATTATGACGGATAAAAAGTTTATGGTTAACACTTTTCTACTGTATTGTGCCTTCAAGGAGCTAATGCGACAATACGATGCAACTGCGTTTACAATCAAGGATTGCATGTCTGTTGTGATACCGATAGCCCAGACAACTGCCTGTCTTACCCTGAGCTTGCTTAATGATGAGGGATTGCTTGCTTTTTGTGAGTCTGATTTTGTTGTGATACCATCTGGGATTTTATTGCATTATATATCAGGCAAACCTGTGTTTCTTCATAACTCGACGTTTCCACACAACGCGGTAGTTACCTGTGCGCATTGCAGTGCTCCACGCCGGATGGACGGGAAGCGTTACGAGCCGGCCAAAATTTTGACACATTTTGAATCCGAATACGGTGCAGCGCCTAAGGTGGAAATACCCGAAGGGCAGGAAGTGACTTTTATTGATCCTGAATACAGCACCGGCAGGTGGGTCGGTTTTAAAGGTATCGTCAAAAGTAATCCGTTCCTGGAGATATGCCGTTCTCAACAGGATGTTGAAATTCAGGGTGATTGGAAGAAATTGAAAAAGGAAGCCAGGGATTCTCACTGGATGATGTCTTATGGCGATTATCTCAAAGAACTCGGTTACGTATCGCGGAAAATCGGAATTAAATGGGAAGATATCCAGCACTAATTTGCTGATTTTGCTGGCGGTGAAATGTATCGATATAATTATACGTATTGTAGCATAAAAACGTTAGATGATATTTATAAATTAGTGCTGGACATAATAAGGAGACAGTACCGTGTACAGACAAAAGAAGCAATTCTGCGTTTTTCTAACATTTGTTTTAGCAATCCTTGTGATTTCATCCTCAGCGGCAGCCCAGCCGTTTAGAACAAAACGACAGGCTAAGAAAATTCTCGACGCGTGTGATATTAAAGGCGGCCTGATAGTTCATATAGGCTGCGGCGACGGCAAGCTAACCGCAGCACTGCGAGCCAATGAGAGTTATCTTGTTCATGGTTTGGACAGCAGCGAAAAGAATGTAGAACAGGCTCGAAAGTACATCCAGTCACTCGGGATTTATGGAGCTGTATCGGTTGATAAGTTACAGGGTAATCGCCTGCCTTACGTTGATAACCTTGTGAACCTGGTGGTGTCTGAAAATCTCGGTGATATTTCCCCGAGCGAAGTGGTGCGGGTTTTGTGTCCGAACGGGGCTGCGTATATCAGGCAGGACAATCGGTGGGAGAAACTTATCAAGCAGCGGCCGGAGGAGATCGACGAGTGGACACATTATCTGCATGACCCGCAGGGAACCATGGTAGGGCGCGACAGGATTGTCGGACCTCCACGCAGGCTTCAGTGGGTGGGCGGCCCTAAATGGCTGAGAAACCACGATTTTATGTCAAGCCTAAATGGCATGGTCTCGTCGAACGGCAGGATATTCTACCTTATTGACGAAGGACTGAGGAATCATATCTACCTGCCCGCACGATGGACTGTAGTGGCACGGGACGCCTTCAACGGTACGGACCTTTGGAAGAGGAGTATAGAGCAATGGTTTCCGCATACCTGGCCTTTTAAGAGCGGTCCGGGCCACCTGCCCCGGCGTATTGTCGCGGCCGAGGACAGAGTCTATGTCACGCTGGGTATTACAGCGCCGCTTAGCGTTCTGGATGCAGTTACGGGGAAAACTATCCGGACTTATAACAAAACAAAAGCTACCGAGGAGATTGTTCTGGACAGCGGAGTATTGTACCTTGTGGTGGACCCTGATAAGGAACCTTTCCTTTACCGGCATGAGACGTCCAACCGGGGCAAAGAGAGAAACCGGGCCAACGAAGCATTCGGCTGGTCAAAGCAGAGTCCGGAGAAGCTCGTGATGGCCGTTTCCGCCGATACCGGCAAAGAGCTTTGGAGGTATGGAAATCGCGTTGCCCCCCTGACCCTGGCTGTTCGGGGACAAAAAGTTTTCTTCCATGACGGTGAGCACATAGTAGCTCTCAACAGTAAAAATGGGAAAGAAGAATGGGTTTCAGAAGATGCGGGCGATTGGGCCGTACCCGCGACCGGATACGCACCCAGATTGATAGCAGGCGATGATGTAGTTGTGCTCTCGACAAAGAAAAGCAGGGGAGGACGTCTTGCCGGGATAAGCTCCGAGAGCGGTAAAATCCTCTGGAGAGCGGAGCAGCCCAGCTCAGGTCACTTCTCGCCGGAGGATTTGTATTTGATAAATGGCGTAGTGTGGACGGCTCATACGGGAAAAGTCCAGACGGAAGGGACCCACTTTGCAGGGATAGATATTCAAACCGGCCAAACAAAACATGACTTTGTCGCCGACCAAATGAAAGTATTTTTCATGCACCAGCGCTGTTATCCCGGCCGGGCCACGGAACGCTACATTATGACATCCGGCACAGGGACGGAGTTTCTTGAATTAGGCACCGAACAATGCGAGATGCATCACTGGTTACGAGGGAGCTGCATCTATGGGATAATGCCGTGCAACGGGTTGATATACAGGCCGCCTGAATCCTGCGCGTGCTATTATCAGTCGAAATTAGCTCACTTCTGTGCGCTCGCTCCTGCGAGTGAGGTCTTGAGAGATGATACTTCAAGCGAGGACCGCCTTGAAAAAGGTCCGGCTTATGGGAATGTGAAATCTGAAACAGGTAAATCGAAATCAGATTCCTGGCCCACCTACCGCCACGACCCTGAGCGCAGTGGACACACTGAAGACAGCGTTTCAAGTGAAGTCAGACGGCTCTGGCAGGTTGACATCGGAGGCAGGTTGAGCATGATGACCGCTGCCGATGGAAAGCTGTTTATCTCGGCAATAGACAGGCATACTGTCTATGCGCTTGATAATGATTCAGGCAAGAAGATTTGGTCGTACACCACTGGCGGCAGGGTGGATAGCCCTCCAACTATCTATAAGGGTCGTGCCATATTTGGTTGTGCGGATGGCTGGGTTTATTGCCTGCGCGCGTCGGATGGCGCATTGGCCTGGCGCTACAGGGCGGCGCCGGGAGCCGACAAGCTTGTTTCTTATCAACAGGTCGAATCCGTATGGCCTCTTCATGGCAGTGTCCTTGTCTATGACGGAACTGCCTACTGTTTGGCCGGACGCAATATGTTTGTTGATGGTGGAATGCGTCTGGTTTGTCTGGATGCTCTGACAGGACAGATGCTGAGCGAAACAGTATTGGATGACAAAGACCCGCGTACGGGAAAGAACCTGCAGACGCTGATGGCCGGCAAAGCCGTGCCTGTCACCAACCCTGACATATTTTCCTGTGATGGTGACTATGTTTATATGAGGACTCAGAAATTTGACCTCAATGGCGAGCGAGTTGACATTGACGTTGAGGTCGGCAAACAGAACATTCAGTATGGAAAAGGAAGGCACCTGTTTTGTCCGACGGGTTTTCTGGACGATTACTGGTTTCATCGTTCATTCTGGATATACGGAAAGAACGCCGGCGAAGGTCACGGCGAATATGCTGGTCCGATAGGAAAAACGCAGACCGGGCGTTTGATAGTTTTCGACAAATCCAGAGTCTATTCATTTTTTGCTCATAATGTCGGCAATAATATAAATCCGCGAACTTATTACAGCCTGTATGCGAGTGACAAAGAAATACCGCCACCGAAAAGAGCCGTTGTGGAAAAGGTGGACAGAAGGGGCAGAAAAAGTAAGGTGAAAGTATCGCAGGCAAAAATACGGCACATCTGGGAATTGGCAAAGCCGGACCTTCTGCCAAATGCCATGGTGCTTGCGGGCGGGAAACTGTTCATAGCCGGGCCTCCTGATGTGGCTGATGAGGAAAAGACTTACGATTATGTCTTCGGGGCCGACGATGATATCAATCGTCAAATGCGCCGGCAGGAACAGGCCTGGCAGGGTAAACAGGGTGCTTTGCTCTGGGCGGTCGCGGCGGATACAGGAACGAAGCTTTCAGAATACAGAATTCCGGCAATTCCGGTTTGGGACGGTATGATCGCGGCAAACGGCCGGCTGTATATATCGTTGAAGGACGGGACCGTCCTTTGTATGGGCAGAAGAAAATAAACGAATGAGGGTTTTATAATGACTGCACGAACAAAAATTACCTGGGATGTTATAAAGGTCGTTCTGTTATTTATTTTTTTGATTGGGAGACATACAGCCTATGCGGGCTTGTTAAGCTCATCGCAACAGAGACAATCGCAGAAAATTCTCGATGCCAGTGGTGTTAAAGGCGGCTTGATTGTGCACGTTGGTTGTGGTGACGGACGCTTAACCGCGGCGCTGCGAGCTGACGAGAGTTATTTAGTGCAGGGCCTGGATACAGAACTACAGAATTTGGAAAAGGCCCGCGAATATATACACTCGCTTAATCTTTACGGCAAGGTGTCAATTGACCGGTTGAAAGGAAGCCGTCTTCCTTATATCGATAATCTTGTGAACCTGGTGGTATCGGAAAATCCTGGTGCTGCTGCCGAGAGCGAAGTTATGCGCATCCTGTGTCCGAATGGGGTGGCGTATATAAAGAAAGGAGGCCGGTGGATAAAGAAAGTCAAGCCGCGTCCGAAAGAGATGGACGACTGGACTCATTATCTTCATGACGCATCGAACAATGCCGTCTCGCACGATACGGTTGTTGCTCCGCCGAGCCGCATGCAGTGGATAGGCAGTCCGAGATACGCGCGTCACCACGACCGAATGTCGAGTGTAAGTGCGGCTGTTGCGACAGCGACAAAGGTCTTCTATATTTTAGATGAGGCGCCTCGCGCCTCAATTTTAGTTCCGCCGGAGTGGTCGCTGATAGCGAGAGACGCCTTCAATGGAACTATCCTGTGGAAGCGGCCGATACAGTTCTGGCACACTCATTTATGGCCGCTCAAGAGCGGGCCGGCACAATTGCCCCGCCGCCTCGTAGCGGCCGGCGAGCGGGTATATGCTACGCTTGGTATCGACGCGCCGGTTACAGCCCTGGATGCAGCGACAGGCAAAACCATCCGAACATACAGAGGGACTGCAGGCACCGAGGAGATAATACTCTCAGAGGGCGTTCTGTTTCTGCTGGTTAATAAACAGGCTGAAAAACCGGAATTTACCAGCTTAAAGAAAATTACCCAGGCATCCAGAGGAAAGTTCTGGAACGAGCAGCCCAGACAAATTGTGGCCATTAGCGCAGGCAGCGGAGATGTCCTCTGGACTGCCGAGCGGCGTGTCCTGCCCGTGACATTAGCGGCAGACGGCCGGGGTGTCTTTTTCCACGACAGCCGGAGTGTTGTTTGCCTTGACCGAAAGACCGGAGACGAACTCTGGAGTTCCGAGCCGGTTGGCTGGGCCGGGGAAATCCGTTCTTTCTATGCCCCGATACTCGTGGTATATAAAGGTGTGGTCCTCTTCTCGGGCGGAGAGACCGCCGGCTTGCAGACAGGCTCATGGTACACGTCCGGCAAGGATACTATGACGGCGCTTTCGGCAAAAAACGGCGAAGTTCTCTGGACGGCCTATCATCCTCCGTCCGGCTACAGGTCACCTGAGGATCTGCTCGTTGCCAACGGTCTGGTATGGACGGGAGAGACAACAAGTGGAAGGGCTGTGGGTGTTTTCACCGGAAGGGACCCGTTTACAGGGGAGGTTAAAAGCGAATTTCCGCCCGACGTCGAGACTTACTGGTTTCATCACCGCTGCTACCGCGGCAAGGCCACAGACAACTACCTGTTGATGTCACGGGCCGGAACGGAATTCATAGATGTGCGCAACGAAAAGTGGATTCCGCATCATTGGGTTCGAGGCGCTTGTTTGTACGGTGTTATGCCCGCCAACGGAATGTTATATAATCCGCCTCATCCCTGCGCGTGCTACCTGGAGTCCAAGCTGTACGGTTTCAACGCGGTGGCGCCGGCCCTGTCTGGGCCGCGCGTTCCTAAGCGTGCGGAAAACAAATCCCGTCTTGAAAAGGGCCCAGCTTTCGGCAGAGACATTTCCGCTCGGTCAAGCAAAGAACAGTGGCCTACGTACCGGCACGATGCGGCTCGCAGCGGCAGTACGAGCACG
>Ga0114922_10004861_pt1 | contig 12442 bp, 9 predicted proteins | sample AartaG_FD_100975 | JGI IMG/M metagenome (GOLD analysis project Ga0114922, IMG submission 100975) | Deep subsurface microbial communities from Aarhus Bay to uncover new lineages of life (NeLLi) - Aarhus_00045 metaG | ecosystem: Environmental > Aquatic > Marine > Oceanic > Sediment | place: Aarhus... | reverse complement strand
GATTAGACGGGCGCTGCGCAATTGGCTTTCTGCCGATCAGACAAAAGAGATTCTGGAGGAAGTCAATATCGATCCGACCGCACGCGGAGAGACGCTCACGTTCGAAGAACTCGACCGACTCGCTTTAACGGCTAGCGCATTAACGGGCAACTTGTCATCGAGCTAGGTAGGGCATTGCGGTTCGCTTGCGCCTATGTCTACATATCCACAGACAGCCATCGGTGGTTGAGATAGAACCAGGCGGTCACTCGCCTTCTGTTGCTATCGATACGCCCCGTCACTCAACCCACGCGGCCACTAGCGAGGCTGGAACTGCTATCGGAAAGGCGTTCCGGCGCGATGATGGCAGGAGCAGGGAGTCGATAGAGAACAACAAGAGCAATTGCAATCAGAACCGCGGCTGTGGCAAAGGTCGCCTGATACCCGGCAAACTGAGCCAGGAATCCGCTGCACACACCGGCGAGGATTGACCCCACCCCAGCGACGGCATTGTATAACCCCAGTGCCTGCCCTCGATACTCCGGCTTCGCCAGTCGCGAAGCGAGCGTCACTCCGGAAAGCTGAAAGCAGGACCAGCTTATCCCGGTACCGAGAAAGAGGCCTACCAGGAACCAGGTCGGAAATCCCGACGGCGAGAAAGACAGAATAACGGCAACGCTCGAGAAGAGCACAAAACGGACGGAAAGCGAGGCCAATTGAACTGCCTTATTCCCGGCTCGCTTGATTCGCCTCGACGCCCACGGGTAGGCAAGCGCAACCGCACCCTGGTGGATAACATAATAGAGGAATACGGTTGAAGGAGGCAGCCCGAATTCTTTGGAGAGCAGAAACGGTAACGGAACAAAGACAAAGCCAAACGCGGTGAAGGCGATCCAGGTTGCAGTTAAGAACAGCTTGGTCTCACGTCTAAGCCCTTCCTGACCGCGCAGTAGGACAGGAAGGCGGCGTGGGTTGAAGCGGTGATAAAGGTGATACGGACCGAACCGCGCGCGCTCGACCAGGAAGTTTCCCACAGCGACGATTACCCCGCGGAACTGTCGCTTCGTGAATTTCGGAATCGTGCGCGGGATCAGTCGGACTGCAAGAAGACTGGCAACGCTCGCAGCCACGGCAAGAACCAAGAAAAGAGTCCGGATGGCCGTCATCTCATCAATGAAGTTGCGTGCCGCTGCCAGTCCTACCGTACCCAAAGCAAGGCCAGCGACCCAGCCCAGGGAGCCGCTTTGGTTGAGATGGCTGATTCGCTTCTCCCAAAGGGACTTCTCTCTGTTTTCAATCACAAGAAGGACGGTGACGGCGGCGTTGGCGACCCAGAAAAAGTTAAGCACCATGTTCAGCGCAAGGAGCATGTTGAAAGAACGAACAAACGCGAACCCGGCCAAGCTTGCGCTGACCACGGCAAAGCTCAGGACAACAAACGGCTTACGTCGGTGGGCCGCGTCCGACAGCCTCCCCCAGACAAGACTCCCGATGACTCCCACCAGGCTCGCCAGGGTGGAGAGGAGCCCCAGCGCCCCGACCGAAGTACGAAGCACTTGGGCCAGCATCAACGGGATGAGAACCGAAGAGGTTCCCATAACCATGTTCGCTAAGCCGATGGCCCCGTACCAGGGTTCGGCCTCCTGCCGCCAATTCCTAAGAACGTTCCGCATCGGTTCCCTCTTGTGCTAACCCACTCCCACCTACATTGAAAACCAGATAGCACCGCTTTTCAGCACTACAACCGAAGTCTAACTGACAGCCTCCCCTATCAACAACAGGCGTCGACGCAATCTATCGCTGGGAGTCTCCGGCGTTTTCGCATCAGGCTGGAACACGTGGATGCGTACGCCAGATCCAGCCGATATTTGACTCGGCTGCGCCGTTGTGGTATCTACCAAAGAGCGACCCTTGAACCAGGGCCAGCTGCAGTGGAGGTGTATTCAATGGATGATACAGAGGGAGGGCTTGGCCCTCGACTTCGCGAATTGCGTTTGGGGACCCACGCGCACTGCTTCGCTCAATCGTCGGTGGGGCGCATTGGCCTTTCGTAGACGCCTCAATCTACAGTCGGCATCTTTGAACCGATATCAAGCCGTTCGGGACTAATCTCGGATACGTTGTGCCTCGTCGTCCTCCTCAGTTCCTAATGCCACAATGTCATGTGGGCCCGGTCCGTCTCGTCGAGATACTCGGGGAAGAACTTGTCGTAGAACCCAAGATCCAAATGGTGGACTTGCATGAGGATTGGGATGAACAGGGCGTCTCGGTACTTCGGGAACCTCCCGTAAGTCTCATAGACGTAATTGCAGTAGGCCTTTGTAATGTCTATTAGATCGTCGAAGAATTTCGCCTTGGGGATATCGTAGCCGTCCGGGCCGTAGATCCCTGCTGGTCCCCATTTCCGTGCCGCGACCGCTTCCACGGCTTCATCCATGCTGAAATACGGCGGACAGTACCCCTCAACGAGCCCTTTTATGCCCACCGGGTTGGGCGACGCCTGCGGGTATCCTTCGCCTTTGACTTCCTCAAAGTGCATGTTCAGCAGGCTCATCACCGTGTTAAGATCTACGGTATGCATCATGAAAGCACCCAGACCCATCGCCTGTGCCGCAAGCGACATATTCTGTATCGCGATTCCGGCCTCGAGGTTGCTGATCCAAGGAAGCAGAGAGTCGTAGTGATAGATACTCACGCGATCGCCGTTTAGCACACCGTTGTCAATCCATTTACCAACACCTGCGGGCTGATCCTTGACTTCGTCCCACAATTGCCACCTGAATTGAGCCAAACAGGTGAACAGCATGTTGATGTATTCCCGAGTGGTCTCTGCAATCGGGATGAAAAGCGTCGTCCCCGGCAGATCAACCATGCTTTCAAACGCCGACCCGATAGTCTCCCGCGGAATCGGCAAGCGGCCATCTCCAATCTTGATCGCGTTATTTCGAAAATCATCAAGGATCTTCACTCGGTCTTCCAACGTCTGTATTCTTACCCGCTTCTTCGGAACGATCTCCTCCAACGGCGGTGTCTTGTAGTAGTACACGCCGTCGTCGTTGCTGAAGAAGAGCTCTAACGTTAGCGACGCACAAGGACTCGCTGCAGTTCTTCCGGTAACCGTGAGATGTCCCATCAGATGCCTGATCTCTTCAACCGTGACTCCGGTCGTCCCACTAGCAGAAAAACATAGAAGGGCAGTTTCCAGCTCATTCAAGGGGACGGGTTTCTCCTTGGACTCGTAGTGAAGTCTTCCGCGTCGCGACGGCAGCTTGCCTCCCAAGGGAAATCGCCTCGTTCGCCTTCGAAACATCGTGCGGAATAGTGGAGCCTCAAATTCTAGAGACATCGTTTCAAACACCTTCCTTTCATGGATGACCTCTGCACCAACTTGAGACCTGTTTTCGGAGCTGAACATTCGCTATTCTCTGCTGTTTAAAGCAGAAGCTTTAGAAGCTATCAGCCCCCAGATAGCCAAACGAGTCGACAGCACAAGTTATGTCCAGTCTCCAATAGGTCTATATTCTATATCGAACCCAAAGTGCTTCGGGCCTAGGATTCCTATCCCTTTTTCTGAAGTGAACGCTTCTGCAGCACTGATGCCGATCACGGCAACATCGTCTCCTTCCTGGATCACTGTGTTCGTTTTGGGTTCCGCTGTCCTAAGATCCACAACCACAATAGTGTCAGGGCTTGTGACATAAGAGTCCCCGTTAAGCCAAGTCACGTGGTTCTCGTTCTTAAACCAAATCTTGAACTCCTGCCCACTGAAATCGTCGGCTCCGCCGATCGTGTGCGTTCCCCACAAGTATCCTTCCTTATCCTCCCAGTCCTTTCCGGTAACCTTCCCTTTGAACAGGATCCTACCATTAGCTGCTTCCCGCGCCGCTTCCACGGCATCTCTTCCTTGCTCGGGTGCCTCACGGATAGCCCTTCCGACATGCAGGCTCTTGGAAAGTGTTCCCTTGACCACAGTCTTTTTCATAACGTCACCTTTCAAAAGAAAGGCAGCGTTCCCAACGATATCAAAAGACGCCTCGGACAGCTTCTTTCCTATCCGCTCAGCCATTGCGTAATTTATTGCATCAGTGATGATCGCCTTGTTGCCATAAGCATCTACACTCGCCATCGGCCACATCGGCTGATCATAGATAATCGGCGTCGTCTGCGGGACCTCAGGAATCGCTCTACCGCCTGAATAATCACCGTCTACTACAGGGATACCAAACACAACACTTGCTGCCAACGCACTCGGCGTGGCCGCTCCACCGATCTCCAACGGAACCAGCGCGGCTGGAGTAACACGGGCATACTCTGAGAGTGTGCGCCCAGCCTCAGCTGCCATCTGATCAATCACCCGTTCGGTAAGGCCAAAACCCACTCTGTTCTCCTTGATTTCATCAGTCTGCGGAGCAATTGACCCCATCAAATAGCAACACATCGTCCAGACTTCATCGGCTATGTCATCTGCAGAGACCCAACCGACTTCCTTCCCCTGATCGAGCAACTCGGTCAGCCATCGGATACCGAACTCAGGTGGTCCACCCCCTCCGGTTCCAAAGAACGTACATCCACGCACGAAATCTTCGATGTCCTGCTTCGATTTCAGCACCGCCATTGTCTATACCTCCTCTTTCTTTTTGATCACTCTGACCGCCCTGTTACCAGTGGAATAACAGGTTAGCATACGCTTGCTTGCTGCAGCGCGTTCTATCTCGTTCTCCCGGCAGGCTCATATGCTGCTCCATTGGTATTCGTTCATCCTTCTTTTGAAGATTTGTCTCCCCTCCTAAAAACCATCCAAATAAGGTTGCTTTCGAGTCATCGAGCACCTCGTTCCAGCGCTTGAATCAGTGAAGTCCGTCCGCTTCAGCAGCCCAGAATTCCTCCGGGTTGCTAATCGAAAAATCGTACGCCTCTTCATAACTCTGAGACATAGGTGCATCACCTGTCCTTACACATACTTCGTCTAAGATGGGTTCCAATGCGAGCGTCGTGCAAGCGTTGTCGAAGTTGATACACGTTCGGTCCCCTTTGTTTGTTCCCTCTGCTCTAGACTTCCTGCTCTGACAATCGATCTCTGAGTTCGCCAAGGCCTAGTTGCTCAAGTGTGGTCCGTGTGATTTGCCCCGTCTTCACATCCCAGTCGTGGATTTGGTAGTACTCATCAAGCATCTTGTCCCAACTAGATTCCACCAGTCTTTCGCCTTTGAAAGGTCCTGAATCAACAGGCTCACACATGAGCCGCTCAGGAGGGTAGTCGTCTTTCCGCCCAAAGCCTCCGTGAATTTGGTTAAAACACTTCCCTAAAACCACAATTCTTTCCCCAATTTGCATAATCGAATTAGGAGAGATCTTTTCTCCCATCGCACTCGAAGCGAGTGCTGCTAAATCCTCGTGGGACAAGAAGTTTGGCCCAATCCAGTTCGACATGTAGAAACACACTCCTAGACTATCTAGAAGTGCATGCAAACGCTCATAATATAATACTATAGGCGCTTTATTGCCATACGCTGTTGTGTCTTCCGGGTTTGGTATACCAAAAAGTTTTTGGGATAGTTCTTCTCGCCAAATCGGCTCTGCTGTACCTTTGCCTGGATAAGGAAATTCAGTCAACGGGCAACCTCTGGTGTGGCCTCCTCCTCTCTCGGAAACGACAACACCAAGAGCCCACGCTTTATAAGGTCTCATCGGTTCTTCTAGCTCCTGTCCTTTTATTGTCATACAATACCCGTTCCCTTTACCCAGTTTCTGTGCAGCCATCTTGCTTCCGTCAGCCAATAACTCTCCGAATCCATGCCGCGTAGCGATCTTCTCGATCAGTTGCATTACAGCATCTTCATTACCCCAAACTAGCTCCAGTCCATCTGTATCCTGTTTTGTCAGCAATCCCCTTTGATAGCACTCAAACGCCCATCCAATGACTCCGGAAGTGTTATCTACATCCAAACCGTACAATTGGCACAACTGATGGGCTTTGATAACTGCAGCGGCATTATCGATCTCTAAACGCGAAGCGAAGTCCTCGCTGGAGTCTCCTTCAAGTTTCTGTACATAGGTACCAGCATACTTCCCGTGTGTAACCTTGTATTGCTGTACACAGTTAACCGGACAGCCAGGGCAGTAGATGTCTTTTGCTAGCCACTGCTCCCAGTCATCCATACGCAATCGCTTTGAAGGCTCCGCCTTTTGATAGTTTCTGACGCCTTGAGTTCGAGTGGGATCACCTTCTACAGTCACGTAGAAAGCAGTTCCAAACTTGCCCAGAGTCTGAGCCAAGTCATTATTCGATATCTTTCTTATCGCTGCTTTCACCAATTCCCCAAAGTCGCTCCCTTTCACAAGGATCTTCCCTGCTCCCCTTGCTACGATTGCCTTCACATTCTTTGCGCCGAGTACTGCCCCGAGCCCGCATCGGCCGCACGCTCTACCGCCAGAAAAGAGAATGGACGAAACCCAATCCAAGTTTTCACCCGCTGGCCCAATACAGGCGATTCCTATATTTTCATCCCCGATCTCCTTTCGCAAAAGCCCCTCAGTCTCTATCACATTCTTTCCCCATAGGTGATCGGCCCTTCTTATTTCAACGCGATTATCAGCTATATAAAGATAAATAGGGATATGGGCCTTCCCTGTAATCAATAGATGATCGATACCAGCCAATCGCAATTCCCTGGCGAAACCACCACCAGCACTTGATGAGCCAAGCCCTCCTGTCACAGGACTCAAAGAGGCTACGTGAACTCGGTTTGCTCCTGGAGCTTGTGTTCCAACCAAAAGCCCCGTCCCCATTAATAACACATTTTCCGGGTCCATAGGACCAATGCCTTCTTCCAGTTCCTGAAGCAAAAGGTAGTGATTTACCCCCCTTCCTCCTAAGAAACGCGGAACAAGTTCCGAAATGTCTTCAATAGAAACAACCTCGTTGTTCAAGTCTATTCTTGCAAGTCGCAAGCTCGTGCACTCTCGCTCCATCAGCCCTCCTTGAAAAATCGTGTTTCACTAGGGAACCACCTGCCATTGCCGAAAAAAAGCAGACTTCTTTAACTCTTAACTTTCAACTGCCAATACCTACCCCTTCAGATTTTGGAAAGGCAATGGCCCAACCTCATCCCTGCTACTCACTACGTCCTTTCTGGAAGCGGCTTCTTTTCTCAGCCGCTTCGTGGTTGGCCGTTTCGCGACCATCTTTGACCTCTAATAATCCGCTTTAGCAGCTGAATTACCGATGTAGATAGAGATGGCATCGAACGAAGTGAGCCTCTCCCGTCGCCACCATCTCGGGGTCAACCTCCGAGCAAATGTCCATCCTTTCCGGACATCTCGGATGGAAGCCACAACCAGTGGGCAGGTTCACTGGACTGGGAATCTCTCCTCTAGCAATGATTTTCTTGGGCTTAATAGCTGCCTCTTCCTCAGTCGCAACGGGTATAGAAGAGATCAACATCTGAGTATATGGATGTAGAGGCTTCTGAAAAAAATCAGCAGCGCAAGCCACCTCCTCAGTCTTTCCCAAATACATAATTGCTATACGGTTCGCAACATTTCTCATTAAGCTAAGATCGTGGGTAATAAAAAGATATGTCAAACTAAATTCTTTCTGTAAGTCAATCAGCAGGTTGATAACCTTAGCCTGCATGGAAACATCCAAGGCAGAAGTAGGTTCATCCAGCAGGACAAAGGAAGGATCTGTAGCAAGAGCTCTAGCAATCGCGACTATTTGCTGCTCTCCACCACCGATTGAGCGAGGATACTTGTACATGTATTCAACGGGTAGTCCGACCCTCTTGAGCAATTCAGCAACTTTCGACATCCGATCTTCCTTAGGAACAACGCGATGTGTTTTAAGCATTACCTCAATGATCTGCTTGATGCTCCGTCGAGGATTCAAGGACGATCCTGGATCTTGAAAGACGATCTGTATGTCCTTTTTCAAATTCATCGGGCGTTTCCTAAAGTCACGCCCAAGGTTCTGCCCGTTATTGAATATAACTTCACCACCCGTGGCGGCATAGATTCCTACCAGAACATAGGCAACTGTACTTTTTCCGGAACCTGATTCACCCACAAGGCCCAAAGTCTCACCACGTGCTATCGAGAAGTCAATACCATCAACGGCTCTAACGGTTCCCTGTGGGGTTTTGAAGTACTTCCGTAACCCCTTGACCGATAGCAGTGTATTTATATCTTTTTCCACTGCTCCCCCTATTTCTTTTCCCTACCAAACAGGTAACATGCCACTTGGTGTCCATCGCCGATGTCACAAAAAGGCGGTTTAGACTCCGCACATATTGACATTGCCTCTTTGCATCTTGGATAAAATCGACACCCAATGGGAGGATTTAGGTAGTCAGGAATTCTTCCTTCCACTCCCATGGGAACCCCACCGCCAGTTAACTTGGGAATCGATGCGAGGAGTCCCTGCGCATATGGATGTGCCGGATTAGCAAACAGATCCTTTGTCTTTGCTGTTTCCACAATGTCGCCTGCGTACATCACATACACACGATCGGTCATCTCCCTCACAACTCCAAGGCTGTGTGTAATAAGAATAATAGCCATATCCTTCTCCTCAACCAGTTCTTGAAGAAGTCGAAGGATCTGATCTTGTATTGTGACATCAAGTGCGGTTCCAGGCTCATCGGCGATCAAGAGGTGGCGCGCATTCACCAAAGCAATCCCGATACAGACTCGCTGTTGCATTCCTCCGCTTAGTTGGAGAGGGTAATTTTTCATTATTCTTTCTGGATCGGGCATAGCGACTTTTTCAAGAATCTGTATGGCCCTATCGCGAACGCTGGACGCGTTTCTGGTCGCATACCCTTTGCGCTTGGAACACTTAATGACATCTATTAATTGTGTCCCGATTGTAAAGGTTGGATTGAGAGCTGCCATGGGATCTTGAAAAATCATCGATAGGCCTTTGCCTCGGACACCTTTCACTTTGTCGAGATTAACGCTCAAGAGATCTTCTCCCTTGAACACGATTTCACCTTTTGACACACGGCCAGGCGGAATTGGCAGGACCCTCATGACAGTCTTCACAGTTGTTGTTTTCCCGCAACCGGCTTCTCCCACCAGACCTATCTTCCGTCCTTTCTCCACAGTAATGCAAGCACCATTGATAACCTTAAGAAAACCTTTATATATTCTGTATCCTACATGCAGATCTATTACTTCCAATATGGAATTCGCGCCCACCTACACCTCCTCAACAGCGAACACATCATGCAATCCATCCCCAATGAGGTTGCAACTAAGTACTACGAGCACAATGGCCAGAGCTGGAAAGACGGTTGCCCACCATACCCCCGGCAGATCTTTCGCACCGGCAGAGACCATTGTTCCTAATCCGGGCTTGGGTGGCTGCACACCGAGGCCGACAAAGCTCAGTGTAGCGCCCATCAAGATAACCCAACCTACGTCGAGCGTTATTTTCGTCAAAATTGGGCCTATACAATTGGGAAGAATCTCTACAAACAAGATATGGCGCCCTCTAACTCCGGATACCTGTTCCGCCACAACAAAGTATTCGTCGCTAAGCGAAGAGGAGAGCCCATATAATAGCCGAGCATGCAGCGGCCACCACATAGCAGTAATAGCTATCATGGAGTTTATCAGGTTTGGTTTCAGTACTGCGGTTATCATCAAAGCCAATAGCAGAGGAGGAACCGAAAGGAATATATCAGTAAAGCGCATTAACAACGTGTCGATCCATGATCCTTTGTAGTATCCAGCAACGAGTCCTATAGTAACTCCAAATGGCACGGATATCCCCAAGACTATGACAGCCATTAGCAGTGAAAAACGGTACCCAAAAAGGACACGGCTAAAGATGTCCCTCCCCACCCTGTCCGTTCCGAATAAGTGTTGCAATGTTGGAGGCTGGTTCGCATTCTTGAAGTCAACAAATGGCTTGGCATGTCCAGGATACGGGGCTATCAACGGAGCGAATGCCGCGACAAGGATAATAATCAGGAATAGAACCACTCCAAAGACAGATAACTTATTAGAAGAGAAGCGATACCAGTATTTCGCGCAGCTGTCGAATAGCCTGCAACCAAGAGAAGGTCGGAGCGTCTCTTCGGTTCTCATCTTATCGTCTCCTCGCCGCAGTTATGCGCATATTAGGATTTAACCACCCAACAACTAAGTCAACAAGCATATTCACTATCGCAAAGAATGCTCCTAAAATTAGGACGACAGCCGTGATAGCGTTTAAATCCTTATCGAGTATAGACTGCATACCATATCGCGCGAGGCCTGGCCAGCCGAATATCACCTCAACTAAAAACCCATTTACAACCAGATACGCAAAACATGGCCCCATTACCGAAACAGTCGGCGCGAGAGATGGCCGCAGCAGATATTTGAAAAACACAAGGCGTTCCGATATTCCATTGGCCCTTTCAAAAGCTATCCAGTCAGCGCCTTTTCGATCGATCATACTGGCCCTCGTGATTCTTGACTCCTGAGCAATATTCCCCATTGCTAGTGCGAAAGCAGGCAAGACCATATGTTTCACTGTGTCGACAAATGCGTGAACATTTCCTGTTATTATAGAATCCAGCGCCATCATCCCCGACAGGACTGGCGGAGGAGCTATTCCTCCGCTCAGTCTTCCTGTTGTAGGAAGGACAGGAAAAACATAACAGAATAACAGCATTAAGAATAGAGCGAGGACAAAGGAAGGTATTACAATCCCAACGTATGCCGTTACTCGGGCTACGTTATCAATCCAAGTGTTGCTATATTTGGCAGCTGTAATTCCTATAAGTTGTCCTAACACAATGTCAATAATTAAAGCGAAGAGAATTAGCTCCATAGTTGCTGGAAGGGCTGCTTTGATTTCGTCTAGCACCGGACGACGTGTGATAAACGATATTCCGAAATCACCCTGTACAAAACCTTTTAGCCAGTAGAAGTACTGGACGGGAAGAGGATCGTTAAGGTGCATAGTCTCTCTAAACCTTTCTACGACGTCCTCTGGAGCTCTCTGTCCCAAAGCAAGCCTGGCGGGGTCGCCGGGCATTACTCTGGCCAGAAGGAAGACTAGAACGGAAAGGCCAAGAAGAACAAAAATGGAGCAAAAAGTCCTCACAGCTAAGAAGCGAAAATAACTCAACTGCAGCCTCCTATGTAGGACCCAACATGGTTGGCCAAAGGGCCAACCATGTTGGGTTAATGATAAACTATCCTTGTCTTCTACCTACTTTCCCAATAGTTCCTGCCTCTTTTCAGGGAAGACTTCGATGAAGCGAGCATCAAAGTTGTACCCAATTACTGGCAAGGGTTTCTCAAGTTGCGGCCAATTCACGTAATGAGCTTGATAAGCGTGACGCTCAAACTCCTGGTTTGCCCAAATAGTGGGAGCAAGGTCTACTATCATATCCTGCAGAGCATAATACTTTGTTGTACGCTCATCGTCGTCAGCAGTTTGGATTGCATCCACTATAAGCTCGTCTAATTCTGGATCCAGCAGCCACTCACACCCTTCATGAGTGCCCGCAGCGCCTGAATGGTACTTCAAGAGCCTAGCACCTGCGTCAGGATATGAGGCCATGTTCCAACACAGCGTTATGTGGTGAGTTGTCTCTTCATGCGACATGTTATCGAACCACACGCCTTGTGGCTGACTGATGATTTCAACCTTTAATCCAACCATCGCAGCGTTTGCCTGAAACAATAGCGCCAACTTTTCAAGAGCAACAGAGCCTGACCATATAGAAAGCTCAATGGGATATTCATCGAGCTTTCCAGCATATTTCGACTTCGCGACCTCTTCCTTTGCCTTATCGAGGTCTTGACGGTACTGGAACACATCTGGGTTCCACCCTGGTAAGTCACTGGGAACTGGGCCCTGTGTTAGGATATACCCTGGGAATATCTCTACTCCCGTTTCATAGTCAAACGCCCAACTTAGCGCCTTTCTAATGTGAATGTCGTCGGTAGGCGCCTTTCTAGTGTTCAACATCAAGTCAAGAACACTGGGCGCGAGCCACCCATCTACCTCAACTCCTTCGAACCGTTCCATTATGGCGAGAGACTCCGCTGGCTGCCAACGATCACTTATCTCAAGCTCCCTGTTTTTAATCATGGTTTGAACCGCAACCGGGTCTATGTTTGAACCTATCTGGACCAAGTCGGGCGAATGGGGACTACTCTCAAATGAGTGATACGGGTTTTTCTCGAGGATCAAATGATCACGAGGATCAAACTCCTTCACCATGTACGCTCCAGAGCCAACGGACCTAGATCGCAGGTAGTCTGTGCCGTAATCCCCAAACTCACCATAGGGCCCTGGTTCCACCACGTTTGCCATCACTTCATCCTTATCCAGAATGAAGACTGCAATCAACGCTTTTAAAAAAGGTCCGTAGGTTTTTTCCAGATGAATCCGGACGGTGTAGTCATCTACGACCTCAACGCTCTCGAAAGTCCCTTTGAAATGATAGGCGGACTGCTC
>Ga0114922_10004860_pt1 | contig 12443 bp, 8 predicted proteins | sample AartaG_FD_100975 | JGI IMG/M metagenome (GOLD analysis project Ga0114922, IMG submission 100975) | Deep subsurface microbial communities from Aarhus Bay to uncover new lineages of life (NeLLi) - Aarhus_00045 metaG | ecosystem: Environmental > Aquatic > Marine > Oceanic > Sediment | place: Aarhus... | reverse complement strand
TTCGGTGCACCGGTGCACCGAACACTGCCAGTGCTGCGTCGCCCTCGAACTTGTTCACCAGGCCATGGTGGCGATCGACCTCCTCGACGATCACGGCGAAGAAGCGGTTGAGCAGTGCGACGACCTCCATTGGCGGTCTGGTGCTGACCAGCTTCGTCGATCCGACGACATCGACGAACACGACAGCGACATGGCGCTCCTCACCGCCCAGGGTGGTTCGCTGTTGCTCGGCCGCGGCCGCGACCTCGCGGCCCACGTGGCGGCCGAAAAGATCACGAACCCGCTCGCGTTCGCGGAGGCCGGCGGCCATCGAGTTGAACCCGCGCTGCAGTTCACCGAGTTCGGTGCCGTCGAAGACCACCACGGTGGCACTGAGATCGCCCTCCTCGACCCGCCGCAGTGCCGCCCGCACCACCCGTACCGGTGTCGTCGTCAGCCAGGCCAGAATCCACATCAACAGGAACCCCACGACGAGACTGGCGACTGAGGTGATCAGGACAGCAATCTCGAGTTGGCGCTGGGTCAGGTTTCCCAACTGCAGGGAGAACAAGGCGATCAGACTGATGCCGATCATCGGCATGCCCGAACACAGCGTCCACACCGTCAGGGTCCGGCCCATGATGCCCGGTGCGAGTCGCCGCGGCGGTGGTCCGACGGCCAGTGCCTGAGCGGCCACCGGGCGCAACGCGAACTCCGCGGACAGATAGCAGGTGGTGGCCACCACGACCCCGCAGAATGCCACTGTGAGCAGCACCCGGGGGATGAAATCGGTGTCGTATCTGCCGTAGAGCGCCGTCAGCAGGACCGCACCGGTTCCCCATAACGCCAAGTGCGCCAGAGCGATTCGCCATGGGGTCGTGAATGCGCTGCGTTGCTCCCTGGGGGTGGGTGTTCGGCCCTCGATCGCCCAGCGAAGATCCCTGATGGTCCGGAAGTGGATCCACCAGGTGCCGAATGCCACCGCGACGACGACGTATGCCGGTGTGATGATGAACGGCAGCCAGTGCGGTACGTCGTCGAACACACTGGGTTCGGGGAAGGCGACCACCACCAAGAGGAAGGTCAGGGCGATTCCGATCAGATTCACCGTGACGATGAACACGGTGAGGATGATCTGGATACGCAACCGGCGCCGCGGGACACTCTCGGAGACCCGGCCCAGCAGCAACGACCCGTATGCGGTGGTCCTGGACAGCCGCCCGCTCTGGTGGGTGAGCCGTTCCAGAATGCGGCCCAGTCGCTGGGCCACGCTCGGATCGGACCTCATGATGGCGTCAGCCTAATTCCCCGCGCGGGCCCCGGCCCATGGCGGACGGCACACCCTAAGCTGGGCCGGTGCGGCTCATGATCGCCCTGTGCAGGGTGGACTACCTCGGTCGGCTTACCGCCCACCTGCCGTCGGCGCGTCGCTTGCTGCTGGTCAAGGCCGATGGATCGGTGAGCATCCACGCCGACGACCGTGCCTACAAGCCGCTGAACTGGATGAGTCCCCCCTGCCGACTCACTGAGACCACCGACGGTGAGTTGGCCGTGTGGGTCGTGGAGAACAAGTCGGGAGAGCAGTTACGGATCACCATCGAGGAGATCGAGCACGACTCCAGCCATGAACTCGGCGTCGACCCCGGACTGGTCAAGGATGGCGTCGAGGCGCATTTGCAGGAACTGTTGGCCGAGCACATCGAACTTCTCGGCGAGGGCTACACGCTGGTCCGTCGCGAGTACATGACGGCGATCGGCCCGGTGGATATCCTGTGCCGCGATGCCGACGGTCGGTCGGTGGCGGTCGAGATCAAGCGCCGCGGGGAGATCGACGGGGTGGAACAGTTGACCCGCTACTTGGAGTTGCTGAACCGGGACACCCTGCTGGCTCCCGTTACCGGCGTGTTTGCCGCTCAGCAGATCAAACCGCAGGCCCGAACGCTTGCCGCTGACCGTGGGATCCGATGTCTGACACTGGATTATGACGTGATGCGCGGCTTGGACAGCGACGAGTTCCGGTTGTTCTGATGGCGCCTCGATGACGCCCCGCCGACGGTCCGGACGACGAGAACGGACCGGCCCGCCGTCGATACCGCTGCCTCGGCGCAGGGAACCGGGCGCTGATGGTCATGACTACGAGGTTCGCGCGGTTCCAGGGTCACGGGCCACGAAGGCCTACCGGTGTCCGGGCTGCGACCATGAGATCCGCATCGGAACGGCACACGTGATGGTGGTGCGAATCGACGACGTCGACGGCGACGACCGCAGGCATTGGCACACCCCGTGCTGGAACAACCGTGCCAATCGCGGACCGACCCGCAAGTGGTCGTAGCGCTCAGTACTGAGCAGGCTCCACGAGTTCCACCAGTACGCCGCCGGCGTCCTTGGGATGGATGAAGTTGATCCGGGAATTCGCTGTTCCGCGCCGCGGAGCGTCGTAGAGAAGCCGCACGCCGCTGGCCCGCAACCGCTCTGAGAGGGCGTCGAGGTCGCTGACCCGGCAGGCCAGTTGCTGGATGCCCGGGCCGCGCTTGTCCAGGAACTTCGCGATGGTGCAGGTTTCGTCGAGCGGCGCCATGAGTTGGATCTGGGTACTGCCGGCCGGCGCCCCGCGAACCGCGAGCATCGCTTCCCGGACGCCCTGCTCGGTGTTGATCTCTTCATGCACAACGATCATTCCGAGGAAGTCGTGGTACCACGCGATGGCCTCATCGAGGTCCGGTACCGCCACGCCGACGTGGTCGATCGCGGTCACTAGAGCGCTCGCCAGCAACGGGCGGGCATCGAGGTGCTCGGTGGTCATGGTCCAACGGTAACCTGACGGGGCGACAGACCAGTAGCCAGTTCGGGAGATCGCCCGGAAACCAACCACTGTGGAGGCGGAAATGACGACGTCGGTGATCGTTGCTGGGGCGCGGACGCCCATCGGCCGACTGATGGGCTCGCTCAAGGACTTCTCGGGTAGCGATCTGGGTGCTCTCGCCATCCGCGCAGCGCTGGAGAAGGCCGGTGTCGCGCCTGCCCTGGTCGACTACGTCATCATGGGCCAGGTGCTCACCGCCGGAGCCGGGCAGATGCCGGCCCGCCAGGCGAGCGTGGCCGCCGGTATCGGCTGGGATGTGCCCGCGTTGACCATCAACAAGATGTGCCTGTCCGGCATTGACTCCATCGCACTAGCCGACCAACTGATCCGCGCCGGTGAGTTCGACGTCGTCGTCGCCGGCGGCCAGGAGTCCATGTCCCGCGCGCCGCATCTACTGATGGACAGCAGGGCCGGCCACAAGTACGGCGATGTGACGATGCTCGACCATATGGCCTACGACGGTCTGTACGACGTGTTCACCGACCAGCCGATGGGTGGTCTGACAGAGCAGCGTAACGACGTCGATCGGTACACTCGGCTTGAGCAGGACACCCTTGCGGCCGAGTCGCACCAAAAGGCGGCCGCCGCTTGGAAGGACGGCGTTTTCGCCGACGAGGTTGTGGCGGTGAAAATCCCTGCGCGCAAAGGTGATCCGATCGATTTCACCGAGGATGAGGGCATTCGGGCAAACACCACCGCCGAATCGCTGGCCGGTTTGAAACCGGCGTTCCGCAAGGACGGCACCATTACCGCGGGTTCGGCGTCGCAGATTTCCGACGGTGGGTGTGCCGTCGTGGTGATGAGCAAGGCGAAAGCCCAAGAGCTTGGTCTGAGCTGGCTGTGCGAGATCGGGGCCCACGGTATGGTCGCGGGGCCGGACTCCACGCTGCAGTCGCAGCCCGCCAACGCCATCAAGAAGGCCATCGCCCGTGAGGGGATCTCGACCGATCAACTGGATGTCATCGAGATCAACGAGGCGTTCGCCGCCGTCGCACTGGCTTCCACCCGCGAACTCGGCGTCGATCCGGAAAGGGTCAACCGCAGTGGCGGCGCCATTGCCATGGGCCACCCGATCGGCATGTCGGGGGCACGCATCACCCTGCACGCCGCCCTGGAACTGTCTCGACGCGGATCCGGCTACGCGGTGGCCGCACTGTGCGGCGCCGGGGGCCAGGGCGATGCCCTAATCCTGCGGACCGGCTAGCCCCGAGCCAGAACTACAGGCGTTTGCTGGTGCGGGGGACAGCAGGCCGTGTGATGTTGATCATAACGGCCGTGTTAGGCAGTCGATCACGGCTCTCAGTAGCAGGGCTCTCCCGGTGGGGTGAAGTACGCCACGCCTTCGGGGGTGAAGCACGGGACTTCACCCGGGAAGAAGGGCACGTAGTAGTAGGGCCGTACCGCAGCATCCACGATCGGATCTACGCCGACCGGGCCGATGACGCCACCGACGCCGACCGGGCCGACCGGACCCAGGATCGGATTGACCCCGACCGGGCCGATCACGCCCCCGACGCCGACCGGGCCCACGGGGCCTGCGACAGGACCAAGGCCACCAACGCCGACCGGGCCTACGGGCCCTGCGACAGGACCGAGACCACCAACGCCGTAGGGACCTACCGGCCCCACCCCGACGCCGCCGGGACCACCGGGGCCCCGCTCATCGGCGTGAGCCACTGAGGTCGTCATGATCGAACCGACCGCCATCGCCGCTAGTAGCGCCGCTGCAAACTTGCCCACGACTACTCCGTTTCTCTTGCTGGTCCTGGGTAACGCTACCCCGATGTGGCGGCCACCGCCCGGCAGCGACATGAAAGACTCGCAGTTGTGACTCAACCCCGTCCGAGAATCTCGCCGGTGATGACCGGTGCGGTAGATCTCTCCGGTCTCAAGCAGCGTGCGCAGCAGGGTTCGGCAGGTGGCGCCCCCGGCGGGGTCGAGGTGACCGAGGCCAACTTCGAGGCCGAGGTTCTCGTGCGCTCCGGTGAGGTCCCGGTGGTCGTTTTGCTGTGGTCCCCGCGTAGTGATGTGTGTATCCAACTCGCCGACGCGTTGGCCGCCCTGGCCGCCGCCGACGTCGGCAGGTGGGCGCTGGCGACGGTCAATGTCGACTCCGCGCCGCGGGTGGCGTCGATGTTCGGTGTTGAGGCGGTGCCCACGGTGGTGGCATTGGCGGGCGGGCAACCGCTGGCCAGTTTCGAGGGCGCGCAGCCCCCGGACCAGCTTCGCCGCTGGGTCGACTCGTTGCTCGCGGCGACCTCGGGAAAGCTGGGCAGCGCGGCCGCGTCCGCGGATGAGCCCGATGATCCTGCCCTGGACGCGGCCCGCCAACTGCTCGATAGCGGTGATTTCGGCGCTGCGGCGGCAGCGTTTCGGGCGATTCTCGACGCTGACCCCACCCACGGCGAGGCCATCGGCGCGTTGCGTCAGATCACCTTCTTGGAGCGTGCCGCGGTCGTGACGCCGGATGCCATCGATGTCGCCGACGCCGCCCCCGACGATATCGATGCGGCTTTCGCCGCCGCGGACGCACAAATCCTCGGCCAGGATGTCGCGGGGGCGTTCGCTCGATTGACCGGGCTGGTCAAGCGCACCTCCGGTGACGAGCGCATCCGAGCGCGGACCCGTCTCATTGAATTATTCGACCTCTTCGACCCTGCCGACCCCGATGTAATCGTCGGGCGCCGCAACCTGGCCAACGCGCTGTACTAAAAGATCAGGCCGGCTCGAGCCAGACCGCCGACGTCGGCGGCAGGACCAGCAATGCCGACGCCGGTCGGCCGTGCCAGGGCTTTTCCTCGGCCTTGACGGTGCCGAGGTTGCCGACACCGGAGCCGTTGTAGACGGTCGCGTCGCTGTTGAGCACTTCGCGCCAGATACCGGCAGACGGCAGTCCGAGTCGGTAGCCGCCGTGCTCGGCGCCGGCGAAGTTGAACACGCATGCCAGCACCGAACCATCGGAGCCCCAACGCAGGAAGCTCAACACATTGCTCGCCGAGTCGTTGGCATCGATCCAGGAGTACCCCTCGGGCCGGGAGTCTTGGCTCCACAGTGCCGGACGGCTTTGGTACACCGCGTTGACGTCGGCGGTGAAGCGCTGAATGCCACCGGAGAAGCCGTGCTCGTCGAGTTGGTACCAATCCAGGCCGCGTTCCTCCGACCATTCGGCGCGCTGGCCGAACTCCTGACCCATGAACAGCAGTTTCTTGCCGGGGTGTGCCCACTGGTAGGCCAGCAGCGCCCGCAGGCCGGCGGCCTTGACGTGGTCGTTGCCGGGCATCCGGGACCACAGTGTGCCTTTGCCGTGCACCACCTCGTCGTGGCTGATCGGCAGTACGTAGTTTTCGCTGAATGCGTACAGCATGGAGAACGTCATCTCATGGTGGTGGTAGCGGCGATAGATCGGATCGCGGCTCATGTAGTCCAGGGTGTCGTGCATCCAACCCATATTCCACTTCATCGAGAAGCCCAGGCCGCCAATGTTTGTCGGCCGCGTCACGCCCGGCCAGGAGGTGGACTCCTCGGCAATGGTGACCACTCCCGGCGACATCTTGTGCACGGTGGCGTTCATCTCCTGGAGGAACTGCACGGCCTCGAGGTTCTCCCGGCCACCGTAGGCGTTCGGAGTCCAGCCACCGGCCGGACGCGAATAGTCCAGGTAGAGCATCGAGGCCACCGCATCGACGCGCAATCCGTCAATGTGGAACTCGCCGAGCCAGTACAGGGCGTTGGCCACCAGGAAGTTGCGCACCTCCGGGCGCCCGAAGTCGAATACGTAGGTGCCCCAGTCGAGTTGCTCGCCGCGGCGCGGGTCGGAGTGCTCGTAGAGGGCGGTGCCGTCGAAGCGGCCCAGCGCCCAGGCGTCCTTGGGGAAGTGCGCCGGCACCCAGTCCACGATCACCGCAATCCCGGCGCCGTGCAGGCTATCGACCAGGAACCGGAAATCGTCCGGGGTGCCGAACCGCGACGTCGGCGCGTAGTAGGACGTGACCTGGTATCCCCACGATCCGCCGAATGGGTGCTCGGCCACCGGCAGCAGTTCGACGTGGGTGAATCCCAGGGCGACAACGTAGTCGGTGAGTTGTGCGGCCAACTCGCGGTAGCTCAGTCCGGGCCGCCACGAAGCCAGGTGAACTTCGTAGGTACTCATCGCTTCGAACACCGGGTTCGAAACGGTGCGCGCAGCCATCCACTCCGCGTCGCGCCAGGAGTAATCTGATACGAACACCTTCGAGGCGGTGTGTGGCGGCATTTCGGCGGCGAATGCCATCGGGTCGGCCCGGTCGGTCACCGATCCGTCCCCGTGCACCCGGAACTTGTACAGCCCGTCGAGGGCGAACCCCGGCCAGAACAACTCCCATACCCCCGATGAGCCCAGTACCCGCATGGGGGCGTCGTAGCCGTCCCAGCCGTTGAACTTACCGATCAGGCTCACTCCCTTGGCATTTGGCGCCCACACCGCGAAGGACACTCCGTCGACAACCCCGTCGGGGGTGGTGAAGGTACGCGGATGGGCGCCGAGGATCTCCCAGAGACGTTCGTGGCGGCCCTCGGCGAACAGGTGTAGGTCGACCTCGCCGAGGGTCGGCAGGAATCGGTAGCCGTCGGCGACCGTGTACGGCGTCTCGCCGCCGGGATAGCTGACCTCGAGTCGGTAGTCCATGAGGTCGGTGAACGGCAACTCGACCGCGTACATCCCGGAGTCGATGTGGGTCATCGGGTGGCGCTTGCCACCGACCAGGACGCTCACGGCGGTCGCGTGCGGGCGCAGTGCCCGGATGACGGTCCGCGTGCCGTCCTCGTGTGCGCCAAGGATGGCGTGCGGGTCGTGGTGGACCCCGGTGAGCAGTCGGGCCAGATCCGCGGGATCCGGCGCGAGGCGGACGGGGCTCATTCGCGGCGCAGCAGGGGCGCCCGCTGCTCGGCCGGGATCGGTGGCATATTCAGGATGTGGGCGACCGCGCGGGCTGGTTCCAAGCGCACGAAATTCTCCTGGCCCCATTGGTATTCGTCGCCGGTGACCTCGTCACGGACCCAGAACCGGTCCCATGGCGACATCGCCATGGCTCCCATGTCCAGTCGTAAGGTGCCCTGTTCGGGACCAAAAGGGTTGAGGTTGACCACCACCAGCACGGTGTCACCGGTGACCGGATCGAACTTGCTGTAGGCCATCAACGCGTCGTTGTCGATCCCGTGGAACCGGATGGTCCGCATTTGGCACAGTGCCGGATGCAGGCGTCGAATCTCGTTAAGCCGGGCCAGGAATGGCTCCAGCGAGCGGCCCTGTGCCAGCGCGTCGGCGAAGTCCCGTGGGCGCAGTTCATACTTCTCGGAATCCAGGTACTCCTCGCTGCCGGGCCGAACCGGGGCGTTCTCGAAGAGTTCGTAGCCGCAGTACACGCCCCAAGAGGTGCCCATCGTGGCGGCCAAGACGGCGCGGATGGCGAACATGCCCGGCCCGCCGTGCTGCAGGCTTTCGTGCAGGATGTCCGGGGTGTTGACGAATAGGTTGGGCCGGGCGTAGTCGGCGTGCTCAGCGATCTGGCGGCCGAACTCCTCAAGCTCCCACTTCGCGGTCCGCCAGGTGAAATACGAATACGACTGGGTGAAGCCGAGTTTGGCAAGGCCGTACAACCGGGCCGGCCGGGTGAAGGCCTCCGCAAGGAACAGCACGTCCGGATCGATGGCCTTGACCTCACTGATCAACCAGGCCCAGAAGTCCGGTGGTTTGGTATGCGGGTTGTCCACCCGGAATATCCGCACGCCGTGGCTGATCCAGTGCCGCACCACCGCGAGCACCTCGTGGGAAAGCCCGGTGTAGTCGTTGTCGAAGTTCAGTGGGTAGATGTCCTGGTACTTCTTCGGGGGATTCTCCGCGTAGGCGATGGTGCCGTCGGGCAACTCGGTGAACCACTGCCGGTGACTGGTCGCCCACGGATGATCCGGCGCGCACTGCAGGGCCAGATCCAGGGCCACCTCCAGACCGAGACCGGCGGCGGCGGCGACGAACGCGTCGAAGTCGGAGATCGTGCCCAGGTCGGGGTGCACAGCGTCGTGACCCCCTTGCGCGCTGCCGATCGCCCACGGCGATCCGACGTCACCGGCGTTGCCGGTCACCGAGTTGTTGCGGCCCTTGCGGTGCACGGTGCCGATCGGATGAATGGGCGGCAGGTACACCACGGTGAATCCCATCGCCGCGATCCGGCCGAGTGCGGCGGCGGCGGTGGCGAATGTGCCGTGCACCGGTCGGCCGTCGGGGTCGCGTCCGCCGGTGGAACGCGGAAACAGTTCGTACCAGGCTCCGCACCGGGCCAGCGGGCGGTCCACCCACACGCCGTGGGACTCTCCGCGCGTTACCAGGTCCCGCAACGGGTAGGCATCGAGGAGATCGGTCACCTGCTCCGCGAGGGCGGGTGCGGCGCGGGTCAGCGGAGCACCTGGCGAGCGCAGCGCCTTCGCCGCCGCCAGCAGGGGCGCGCGTTCGCTGCGCGGCACCCCGGTGGCAGCCCGTTCCAGCAGGGTGGCCCCCACGAGGAGGTCGTTGTCCAGTTCGTCGGCGCCCTGTCCGGCCTCGATCTTGGCGCCCACGGCGTGCCGCCAGGACGTGATCGGATCGCCCCAGCCGTCCACCCGGAACGTCCACAGCCCTACCGCATCCGGGGTGAACTGGCCGTGAAACACATCCGGTGTGCGGCCCGGCGTCATCGTAGACAGCGTCGGCGTGACCCGCCCGGCCGGAGCGGGAAGCTGACCGGGCCGTGGGTAGGCCGCACCGAGGTAGCGCACCACCAGGGTGGCCGCCACCGCCTCGTGGCCCTCCCGCCAGAGAGTCGCGGATACCGGCACGATCTCGCCGGTGACCGCCTTGGCGGGGTAGGTGCCCCCGGAAACCACGGGCGCGACGTCGTCGATCGCGATCCGACCCGGCACCCGAACACCTCACTTCCGCGTCACGTTTCCGCGTCCCGTTCTGCGACAACCTGCCGTTCTCACCGTAGTGGCCGTGATTACCCTGCGGGGACGGAAGCGCGCGGAGCGCACGACCGGGAACGTCAGTAAGGTCTGAGCCGTGAAAGCTCTCCGCAGGTTCACTGTTCGTGCGCACCTCCCGCAGCGCCTCAGTGCGCTAGGACGGTTGTCGACCAACCTTCGGTGGTCGTGGGACACCGCCACCCAGGACCTCTTCGAGAGCATCGACCCTGAGCAGTGGGCGCGCACCGGACGTGACCCGATGGCGTTGCTCGGCGAGGTGAGTCGGTCGCGTCTGGAAGAACTCGCCGGGGAGCAGGCCTTCCTCGACCGACTCGACCGGCTATCGGCCGATCTGCACGAATATCTGACTAAGCCGCTGTGGTACCAGCAGATGGCCGCCGACGCCGGCCCGGAGTCGCCGCTGCCGCAGGGCATCGGGTACTTCTCGATGGAGTTCGGGGTCGCTGAAGTGCTGCCGATCTACTCCGGTGGCCTCGGCATCCTGGCCGGTGATCATCTCAAGGCCGCCTCAGATCTGGGCCTGCCACTGATCGGCGTCGGCCTGAACTACCGCTCTGGTTACTTCGAGCAGTCGCTGACCGCCGAAGGCTGGCAGCACGAGAACTACCCGTCGCTGGATCCGCAGGGGCTGCCCCTTCATCTGCTGGACGGCGCCGACGGCACCCCGGTAGTCGTGGAACTTCCCATGCCGGAGTCGCGGGTACTGCGCGCTCGGGTCTGGGTGGCCCGCGTCGGGCGAATCCCGTTGCTGCTGTTGGACTCTGACATTCCGGAAAACGACCACGACCTGCGTCACGTGACCGATCGGCTGTACGGTGGCGACCAGGAACACCGGATCAAGCAGGAACTCCTCGCCGGAATCGGCGGAGTGCGGGCCATACGCGCGTTCACGGCCATCGAGGGTCTCCCCGCCCCGGACGTGTTCCACATGAACGAGGGCCACGCGGGTTTCCTCGGGCTTGAGCGGATCCGGGAATTCATGGCCGCCGACAGCCTCGATTTCGACACCGCGCTCACGGTGGTGCGGGCCAGCACGGTGTTCACCACCCACACCCCGGTCCCGGCCGGTATCGACCGGTTCCCGGTGCAGATGGTGCAACGCTACTTCGGCGACGAGTCCGAGACTGGCCTACTGCCCGGCGTGCCGGTGGCGCAGGTTCTGGCCTTCGGTGCCGAGTCCGATCCGGAAAAATTCAACATGGCGCACATGGGACTTCGACTGGCGCAGCGGGCCAATGGTGTGTCGGCCCTGCACGGGCAGGTCAGCCGCGGGATGTTCGATGAACTGTGGCCCGGCTTCGACGCACCGGAGGTGCCGATCGGCTCCGTCACCAACGGTGTGCACGGGCCCACGTGGGCGGCCCCGGAGTGGGTGCAGTTGGCGCGGGAGTTGGCCGGCTCGGCGGAGGCGCTTCGTGAGCCCTCGCAATGGGAACGGCTACAGGAGGTGGACTTCGGTCATATCTGGTGGATCAGGTCCCAACTGCGCGCCAAGCTGGTCGATGACGTGAGAAAGCGACTGATGAGGTCCTGGCTGCAACGCGGAGCAGCCGAAGCTGAATTAAGCTGGGTGTCAGAGGCTTTCGATCCCGATGTGTTGACGATAGGGTTCGCTCGCCGGGTGCCGACCTACAAGCGGTTGACGCTGATGTTGCGAGATCCCGAGCGCCTCGAGGCGCTGCTGCTTGATGAGAGCCGTCCCATCCAACTCATCGTGGCCGGTAAGTCGCATCCCGCCGACGACGCCGGGAAGGCATTGATCCAGCAGGTCGTCCGGTTCGCCGACCGCCCCGAGGTGCGCCATCGCATCGCATTCCTGCCGAACTACGACATGTCGATGGCCAGGTTGCTGTACTGGGGCTGCGACGTGTGGCTCAACAACCCGCTGCGGCCCCTGGAAGCTTGCGGCACCTCCGGAATGAAGAGCGCGCTGAACGGAGGGCTCAACCTCTCGATCCGCGATGGTTGGTGGGACGAATGGTACGACGGGGAGAACGGGTGGGAGATCCCGACGGCCGACGGGGTTACCGACGAGGACCGCCGTGACGACCTGGAAGCGAGCGCCCTCTACGACCTGCTCGAGAAGTCCGTGGCGCCAAAGTTCTACGACCGCAACGACGGCGGCGTGCCGTCGCGATGGGTGGAGATGGTCCGCCACACACTGCAGTCCCTGGGCCCCAAGGTGCTGGCCTCGCGGATGGTGCGGGACTACACCGAGAAGTACTACGCGCCCGCGGCGACCTCGACCCGCAGGACCATCGCGGCGATCGAGGGACGCCCCTTCGGGCACGCCCGCGAACTGGCGGCCTACCGCCAACGGGTCGCCGAGGCCTGGCCATCGGTAACGGTCACCGACGTCGACAGCACCGGCCTGCCCGACACGCCGCTGTTGGGGTCGGAACTCACCCTGACCGCGGCCGTGGCGCTGGCCGGCCTGCGACCCGAGGAGGTCGTCGTTCAGGCGGTGCTGGGCCGGGTGGACTCCGCCGGTGTGCTGACCGACCCGCACTATGTTGCGATGACACACACCGGTTCCGGTGAGGGCGGGACCGAGATCTTCTCGACCACCACCCCGCTGCGGGTGTCCGGTTCGATGGGCTACACGGTC
>Ga0114922_10004859_pt1 | contig 12445 bp, 8 predicted proteins | sample AartaG_FD_100975 | JGI IMG/M metagenome (GOLD analysis project Ga0114922, IMG submission 100975) | Deep subsurface microbial communities from Aarhus Bay to uncover new lineages of life (NeLLi) - Aarhus_00045 metaG | ecosystem: Environmental > Aquatic > Marine > Oceanic > Sediment | place: Aarhus... | reverse complement strand
GATTGGATGTCCATTTGAAGACAAACAGCATCAATAGGCCGGTAAGAAAGGAAATTAGGATCATTCCTACCCAGGGACTCGTGCTGCGGAAAGGCAGGAATAGGGCATCGAATATTTTGCCGAGGATAGAATTGAATATCCACATGATCGAACGCCTCTTTTTTAAGGTTTACGAGATGTAACCCAGTCCTTTCAATTTTTTCTTGATCTCTTCTTCTGAGTCGGATTCTTCGAGTTTGGAAATTTCCTTTTCCAAACAATGGGTGACGAATTCCTCGACAGAAGAATAGCCAGAAAGCTCAGAATACTTTTTCACTTTGTCCAATAAGTCTTTTTCCAGTTTCACTTTGGCCTTTCCCATTTCTATCTCCTGAAAATCTTTTTACCGACCATATTGTCCGGTTTTTCGATCCCAAATAGAGAAAGGATCGATGGGGTCAGGTCGAAAAGAGCAGGGGAGTCGGCTTGAATTTTTTCACTCGCTAATAGAATCCCCGGGCAGACGGCAGGGTCCATACAGTGATCCCCGCTCCATTTGTCCTTATTATCGTCAAATACTTCTTTTGTGATTCTTCCAAGTGGTGCGGACCAGGATGTCCGGTAACCGCTGTTGTATCCCACAATGATATCCGGGGCTTTTTCCACATGTGGGCCTTGGTAGCTCTCCTGTGTGATGTATGCCTTCGTGACCACACGTTCTCCTGTTTTGGGATCTGTCACTTGCTCAAGTTTTTGGGCGATCTCTCGTACCAGAGCCTCTTTTTCAGTCCCGGGATTGACGATTCCCTCTCCTTCCCGTCCTTTCTGGTTAATATACAGGCTATTCAGTCCGTATGAATAGGCTTTGGTCCGTGACCAATCGGTGTTCATGAAAGCCTCTTCCTGTCCTTGCCTCCAATTGTTAATCAGCCGGATATACCCATTTTCTTTGAGCCATGAATTCACGTTGAAGGTCCGCCTAAAGGGCGTGAATCCATGGTCGGACATCACCATAACGACGGTGTCCTTGTCTACTTTGCTCATCGCCATGTTCAGCATGTTATCAGCTTCCCTGTATATGTCTTCAATGGCATTACCATGTTTGCGTGCAAGGTCCGGGTCATACATTGGGCTCTGTTGATCGATGAATCGCCAGAACATATGCTGCCGCTGGTCTGTACTGGATACATAATAAAAAAGAAGGCCAGAATCGAACCGATTAAGTTCGTATTCGAACATCTGTTTCCTTTCCTCCAGTATCGTATCATCCTGGGACAGATAATCTTCCTCGTCCAGAACGCCGTGGGACATGGCTTTAAAATCGGCAGGAAGACCTTTGGTGTAAAAGGGTCCGAATTGTTTTTCCAATTCCTTTGCATAACTTTCTGGAGTAGATATTGGCATGGCGGGTGAGGCGGGATCGATGTTGATCGGGGAGATATAGAGTTTGAAGTCGGGGCGGACCTGTTTGAGATAAAACATGCAGATTCCGTTGACACTCTGAGTTGGGATCATCGGAAATTGGACTCTTTTCCAGCCGCTCCATTCTTTTTCCTTGAGAATAAACTCCTGGTCCCGGATCACGATCTTAGCAAGGGGGTGGACTGGGTCGATGAAGACTTTGAAATCGACGGAAGATTCAGGCCGATTCTTTTTAAACGCATTTTTGGGACCGGGGAGTTTGGCTTCCACTCTGTTCCCGATGACATAGACCTCGTGGATCTCTCCTCCTCCGATATCATCTTGGAGTTCGGTGACTTTTGTTGTGTAGTAGTTGAATTCTCCAAAGGAACCCGTAATGTCCGGTGTCCCCATCCCGGCTAGGGTTTTTTGTTTCGTTTCGACCGGCGGGAAGTTGGAGGGCATCTTGAAAATAGTGGCGGGGATGTCGAAGTCCTCCAGAATCTGCCAGAAGGCCCTGCCCTTCATGAGGTTTTCGATGGTCCCTCCTGAAAGAGGGAGAACGAGATTCCCGATGGAAATCGTCTTTGTCGAATCTGATGTTTTGGTGCCCGAAAAGTCGGGCAAGTAATATTCCGGATTTCTACTGATAAAATCGAAAATACCATGACCGCCGGGATTCATCCCGGTGATGAAGTTCGACCAGGCCACTGGGCTTTGGGGAGGAAGACTTGTTCGTAGAGGGGAAAATCCTCCTTTATTTCGCAATCGCTCAAAAGCGGGAAGCTTTCCCTGATTCATCCAGATGTTTGTCAGATGAGGATCCATCCCGTCGAATCCGAGGATGAGAACTTTTGTCTGGGTTTCTGTTTTGCCGAAAACCTTTGTCACAAGGTTAGAAGGGCTTCCCAGAGCGAGAAGAGATCCAGCGGATATTCCCAATTTGAGGAATTCTCTCCGGTTTATGTTAGGCATTTTTTTTCCCTTTTTTTTCTGGTTTTAAAGAAATATTTTCTGTATCGATCAAGTTACGGCCATCCATGTGATTTGGAATTTCCATACCGAAAAGGTTCAGGATTGTGGGTGCGATATCGATGATAGCCGGGGATTCTGTGTTTATTTTGTGGTTGCAGAAAAATATACCTGGAACGATCCTGGGATCGATACAGTGGTCCCCACTCCACGCTTTGGTGTTATCTTCAAAAAGAGTGTCGTTGACTTTTCCAGTGACAGAATCCCAGGAAACGCGGTATCCCTCGTTATATCCGACGATGAAGTCCGGGCAGTTTTCCTTATAAGGACCCGGAGGGAGGTCATCCCTGTCGAACACGGTGTTGATGGCCGTCTGGCCGTTTTCCTCGTCCTTCAAGCCGTTTAGCTTTGCGATGATCTCTTTTTTCAGGGTTTTGGCTTCATCACCCGGAGGAACCGTGCCTTGGGATTCTCTGTTTTTTATGTTGAGGTAAATGCCACCGAGGCCAAGCCCGTAGGCTTTGGTTTTTTTCCAGTCGACATCTTTGAACCATTCTTCACTTTGTTGTTTTCCCTCTTTGAGGGAAAGATATCCATTCCGGTAGAGCCAGGAATTCATGTTGATTCCTCGGCGGAAGGATTTGATCCCGTGGTCGGACATGATGATCAGGATATCTTTTTTGTCTAGTTTTTCCAAAACCTTACCGACAAGATCATCCATTTTGGCATACATCTGTTCCATGACCTCGGGTCCCATATTAGCCTGGTCTGTGTGCAGTGCCGGGTGTTTTTCATCGAGATATCGGTAAAACATGTGTTGGATGCTGTCTGTTGTCTCGAACCAACTGACAACTGCACCCTTCTTTGTTTTGTCTAGAGCATTGAAAAGCATATCTTCCCATTCTTGATGGTTGAAGTAACTCAGCTTTAAAAAGGCCTCTTCGGATAGGATGCCTTCGTTCAACGCCCATGTGTCATTTGCCTCGCCCAGCGTGATGAAACTTCCCAGCAACTTGGACAGATAAACGGAGTAGATGAAAGGCTGGGATATTGGAAGGGCCGGTTTTTCCGGATCTATGTTCAGCGGAGTGATGTACATTTCAAAGGTTTGATCCATTCGATTTATGTAAAAGCGGCAGATCGCCCTTATTTTGATCCAAAGTCCTGGTTTGAAGGTGATCTGGATCCAATCGGAGAAAGTTTTTTCTTTGAGTTTGATCGTTTGACCTGAAACCTCGAGGAGCGCCTCTTTTTTGTCCTTATCGATGGTTATAGAGAGGGGGAGTTTCATCTCTTCTGGATTTTTGAGCATCGTGTTTTCAGGACCGGAAATATAAGTTTCTATCCTGCTCCCATCTATTGTTACAGGGATGTTCATTCCCCCTTCACGATCGACGATTTTTTCTTTATCCGATGTGTAGAAGGAGAAGGTACCCTGGCTTCCCTTTAGATCCGGAGCGCACATTCCTGAAAGAAGATGCCCACGGAATTTTTCTGGTGGAAAGGTCACCGGAATCCTAAGGATGGTGCTGAAGATCCCGTTATCACCGAGGATCTTCCAGAAAGGGATACTTTTCCGCATGCCTTTGATCTCGGGTTTAGAAAGGGGAATATTGTATTTACCCAAGGGAAGGACCCTTTTGGGGCTTCCTATGTGTGCTGAGGAGAGGTCGGGCAGGTAGGTCTTGGGATCACGGCTGAGAAAATCGAAGATATTGTGTTTGGCTGGGTGGCAGCCTGTCATGAATGACGACCAAGCGACAGGGGAAATGGAAGGTATCGTCGTTTCCAGTATGCGATAGCTTCCCTTATCGGCCAGTTTGGCGAGATGGGGCAGTTTTCCTTTGGCCATGTACTTATCGACGAGAACAGGATCCATCCCATCCAAGCCGAGAACCACAAGGCGGTTGATGTGGCTTTTTTTGTAGGCTTTTTGGCCTTTGATCAACCGCATAAGGAAACGAAAGGGCCAGGATAAAAATGAAAAAATGGCCAGGAAAAATGTCAGGAAAAGCACAAGAAAGGAAGATAAAAAGGCAAATCCTGCTCCAGGACCGATGTACGCGGAGAGAGGTAGGGCAAAGGCAAGGAAAAACAGAAGAAAAAGTTTCCGTTTTTTGGTCATAGCAGCTTGTCCAATATTATTTGGGAGAGATTCGCGATAGCAAGGTCTGGGCCATAGTCATTATTACCCCAGAAAAAGGCATCGTCCCAAGTGTGCATACCCTGGAGATTGGTGCGTCCGAAAATCTCTTTTTTCTTGATAGATCCTTTCATGTCGTATCCATATTCGGATAGAACGATAAGATCTGGGCCTTGTCCCGCATGCGGACCGCTGTAGACCTGCTGAGCATCAAAAACCTGTCGAACGATTTTTTTCCCATTCCATTCTAAATTTTCGAGTTTTCCTGCGATTTCTTTTTTGAGGGAATCTCTGTCCGACGGATTTACACTGCCTTTGGGAAATTTGTCTCTCATATTGAGGTAGATTCGGTTGGGATCCATGGCAAATGCGCTGGAAGTCGATGAGATATTGCCAAGACTTTCGGGAGGAGAGGAATCGAAATGAAGATATCCTTGTTCTTCGAGCCAGACATTGAGATAGACTTCCTGCTCGATTCCTGTGAATCCATGATCGGATAAGAGAAAGAGACCCTCATCGCTATCGTTCAATCGTCGGAAAGAATTGGTGACGTGCGCAATAACTCGATCGATCTGTCGGTAATAGTTCAGGAAGTTTTTGTGGTGAGGATGATCCGTATCCGCATAGGCGTTCCATAAAAAATGCTGGAGTCTATCCGTGCCCGTAATCACAAATTCCATATAGTCCCAGTCCTGTTTCCAGAGGAGGTTCAGGGTACTTATGCGTTTTTCCAGTGTTCTGTACAAGTCTTTCCAGAGAAATTCCGGATCTTCTCTCGACTGCATCGTGTCGATATCGATCTGGTAATCCAGTTTATCCAGGGAAGCTCGGAATGCAGGCGGATAAACAGCCTTAGCCAGGTCTATGGCCACGAAACCGGAGACTAATATCCCGTTGATCTCCCGTGCCGGATAAGTAGAGGGCTGATTGATGACGATGGAACGCTTATTCTGTTCACCGAGAGTGTCCCAAAACGTCTTGGTTTTGAGATCAAGGAAATTCGGAAAGCGCATGTCATAAGAATCGGGCTTTAGGTCTGTAAATCCAAAAATTCCATGCGTTCCTGAGTTGGAACCTGTCATGAAATCTGTCCAGCTCACAGCTGAAATTTCGGGAAGGCTCGCTTTCATCTTGTGAAGATGGCCTGATTCGATTAGGTTCCTCACAGTGGGCATGATATCCCGGGTTGCCAAATCCTGCAGAAGTGAGTAAGGGACCCCGTCCAATCCTAGGACAAAAACTCGCCTTTTCTTTTTTTTCTTGAATAATGCCATGTCACTTATTTATCAACACAAAACCTATAAAACTAATCTATTATAAGGAAGCCGTCCAGCTTGTCAATCTCTTCTATTCTTTTAAGATGATGCGGGCATCGACGATCTTGCAGCCCTTTCCTTTTTCATAAACGATCAGGGGATTGATATCCAGTTCCTTGATGTTGTCAAAGTCCGTGACGAATTGAGAAAGGCGTTTTAAACAATCGGAAATGGCCGGTATGTCATAGACCGGTCCCCCCCGGAAACCATCGAGTATTTTATATGTTTTGGTTTTTGTGATCATCATATCTGCCGTCAATTCTCGAATTGGTGCTAACCGGAAAATCACATCTTCCAATGCCTCAACGTAGATCCCCCCCATTCCGAACATCAATATCGGTCCGAACTGTTCGTCATGATTCATGCCGAGAATAACCTCTTTTCCTTCGACAGCCATCTCTTCGACCATTATCCCTGTTATGTTCGCTTTGGGCATTTTTGTACGGATATTGCTGAGAATTTTATTGTAGGCTTTCCGTGTTTCTGTTTTGTTTTTCACATCAATGATAACACCGCCAAAGTCGAATTTGTGCAGGACATCCGGAGAGGCAATTTTCATCACCACAGGAAATCCGATCCTTTCCGCTGATGAAACGGCTTGGGCCTCGCTGGTTGCCAACACAGATTGGACTACGGGAAAACCGTATGTTTTCAAAACATCGTAAGCTTCTTGTTCCAAAAGAAAAGATCTTCCCTCTGCTTTGACCTTTTCGATGATCTGGGTGGCTTTTTGGGCATCGACCACGTATTTTTTTACTCTCGTTTTGGGCCGTTTGAGCCACGAGGTGAATTTTGACATTTCAGCAAGGGCTCGTGCTGCTGACTCTGGAAACCTGTAATACGGGATGCTGTTTTCTTCAAGGAGATCGATTCCTTTTGAGACATCGTAGAGACCCAAAAGGCAGCTGAGGATGGGTTTCTTTACCCGCTTTGACACTTTGATGATGGATTTAGCGATTTTCTCAACGTTCGTGAAAGCCGTTGGCGTAAGGATGACAAGAGCTGAATGCATGTTTTTTTGTTTGAGCATCGCATTGAGGGCCACCTCATATTGTTCATGTTGGGCTTCTGCTATCAAATCCATCGGGTTGTTTAAGCTTGCCGTGGGGGGAAGTACCGTCTTTAAGGCTTTTTTCGAGCTCTTGGCTAGGGGCGCAATGCCCAGCCCGTACCGGATACATGAGTCGGTTGCCAAGATTCCAGGGCCTCCGGAATTGGTAACAATAGCCACATTTTTTCCATTTGGAAGGGGCTGTGTGGAGAAAACTTTCACATAGTTAAAAATCTCTTCCAATGTATCTCCCCGGATGACGCCACATTGGTCGAAAATGGCATCATACACCTTGTCCGAACCTGCCAGTGAGCCCGTATGCGACGAAGCAGCTTTTGCGCCAATAAATGTTCGCCCTGCTTTAAGAGCAATGATAGGCTTATGTTTTGTTGAGTGACTGGTTATTTTTCGGGCGATGGACATAAACTCTCTGCCGTCCACAAGGTCCTCAAGATACATCAAAATTACATCTGTCTGGCGATCCTCTTTTAGATAGACCAAAAGGTCATTCTCCGAAAGCCCGGCTTTGTTCCCCATGCTGATGAATTTGGAAAATCCGATGTTTGCTTCTTTAGCGTAATCGAGCACTGCGACACAGAGGGCTCCACTTTGAGAGATGAAAGCGATGTTTCCTTTCTTCGGCATTTGAGTTCCGAATGTTGCGTTCATACTGGATTCTGAAGCTGTATTGACAACGCCCAGACAATTGGGCCCGACAAGAGCAATGTTATATTTATGGATGATTTTCTGGACAGTCTGTTCGAGTTCAATACCATGACCGCCGATTTCCTTGAAACCAGCCGAAATGATGAGGGCCCCTTTTATGCCTTTGACTCCGCATTCTTCAAGGACTTGTGGCACAAAGGAAGCTGGAACGATCACGACAGCTAAGTCGACATCATCCGGAATTTCCAAAACCCGCGGATAACATTTGATCCCCAGAATTGCCTCGGCTTTGGGATTGACAGGGTAGACCACTCCTTGGAATCGGCTGTCGATAATATTGGCCAGGAGGGAAAAGCCCACGCTTCCCTGTTGTCTTGAAGCTCCGACAATAGCAACCGATTTGGGATAAAAGATCGAATCAATATTTTTCATGATAGTCTCGCAGATCTGAAATTTTGCATGCGGCCAAATTTATGCTTTCCCTATGTGTTGTTTTCGGTTTTTGTGGCCTTCAGGACCTGCTCCAGAAAAATCTCCTCAGGAACCGCTCCCTCAACGGTGATAGATTCATTTATGACTGTCCGAGGAACTCCGACGACGTTATATTTTTGGGTAAGGTGAGGAAATTCGGTGGCTTCCACCATGTCTGCCACGATGTGTGAAGATTCAAGGGCAACCTGATGGCCGAAGCGGACTGACGTGGTGCAGTAGGGGCATGTGGGGGTAACGAAGGTTTGGATATGGACGGGCTTGTCTATGGCTTTCAATGCTTCGATCGTTTTGGGCATAAGGTTTGTGCTTCCTTTTGAGGCATCGACGATTGCTTCAATGAGGTTTGAGTATTCATAACCAGAGGGGATCCCGAAAATTCTGACATTGTTCGCTGTATTTCCAGCGATGATAGTCGCTGGAATTTTGTCGATGTTGTATTCTTTTGCTTTCTCTGCGTCAGCTAAAAAATCATACAGCATCAACTCGATTTTTTCCGATAATGAACAGACATCATGCAGAAGCGATTTGGTTTCCTTGCAGAACATACATTCTTGACCTTGTAGATAATCAGGAAGGACCAAGCGACTGGGCTCTTGGGTGAAATGGACAATTTTGACCTTGTTTACCAGGCCTTCTGAAAATCTTTTTTCTGTCGCTTCCCGAACTTCTTTTGTGAGAATGTCCATTGGCTTTTCTCCTACACCAATCATAGGTATTGTAGTTTTATAATATCCAAAATGCAATTCCCAAGATTATCCATTACCACTTCCTCCAATACCTTTATGTCGGGGTGAGGTGGGTTGGCTTGGGATGAGGCGGGATTATTGAGCCAAGACCAAAAAATAATCAGAAACTTGGATATTGTATTTTTCAGGATCCAATGATTTGACGATCGTCCTTATGGATTTGTCCGTTTGCAGATCCTCTTTGGCCAAGTCAACAATGTCTCCATCCATTTTGTTCCCGTTTTCATCCGCGATAATTTTGACTTTGGGTTGCAGCAATCGGGAAAGATCAGGGTTGGTTTCGTTCACGATCCCGATCTCGCCGGTATTCAACAAAACTAGAGTCCCGACAGGGTATTGTCCCATCATGTTGGCAAAGACTTTCAGGATTATCGGATCGAATTCTGTACCACTAGTTTCCATCATCATGGCTAGGGTTTCATCCCGGGTAAAAACCTTATCGCGGTATGGTCTTTTTGTGGTTAAAGCATCATAGACATCACAGATTTTAACGATCTTGCTGTAAAGGTTGATGTGTCTCTTTTTTTGGTACTTGGGATAACCAGTGAAGTCTTCCTTCACGTGATGCTCCATCGCCACATTGATAGCCCTGATAGGCAAACGGCTGATCTCTTTGAGTCGGATGAGTTTCTCAGCGCCTAGATGTGGATGTTGTTCGATGATTTCTCTTTCCTTTTCATCCAATTTTCCTGGCTTATCGAGGATGTCTTTAGGGATTTCTGTTTTGCCGAAGTCATGGAAAAAAGCGCCGATCCCCAGCTCGGACAACTCGTTTCTGTCCAATCCTAACTTTCTTCCCAAAGATATGGAGAGAATGCAAACATTGATGGAGTGGTTCAGGGTATATTCGTCGAAATTTTTTATGGTTGTCAAACCATAAGTGAACGATTCGTTTTGAACAATATTGTTGAAGAGAGATTGCATTAACCGGCGGGTCGTCGAAAGGGGGACCCCCTCGTTTCTTTTGAAAGAATCGAACATTTCCTTCAGGTGAGTGATCCCGAGGAAGAATATTTTTTTTGCATTTTTTTCGTTTATTGTAGATTCATCGAGAGTTTGCGTTTTTTCGATGGAAATATTTTGGATTTCACTTTCTTCAAGAATGCCTAAAAAAATCTCAAAAGGTTTTTTTGATTCCTTCTCCTTTTTTCCCAACAAAAAAAGGAATTGTTTGAGCTCCTCCCTTTTCAGTTTCGTTCCAAATTTGACAAGACTTATTTCTCTTCTTGAGAATTGACTGCTCAAAAATTTGAAAAGGTAGTAGTTGGTAAAACTGAAAAGAACCTTGATTCCATTCAAGTAGAGGGTACTCAATCGGAGTATGAAGATCGCTTCTTTCTCGGAATTCAGTAAATCTTGTATTTCATCGAATACGGAAGATATCTGCGCAATGACAAGATGATTGTTCAGGTCATATATCCGTATGTTTTTAGAAGCCATGTACAAACCCTGGAGGATGTCTATCGCTTTTTTTGAAACTTTTTTTTCTCTCTCTTTATGTTGGGCGAATGAGAGTTCCTCATGGGTGTCAGTCATGGTATAGTCCCTTTTGATCAAAAGTTTGAGAGGGTTGTTGAAGAGCTGAGTCGCTCGCTTCTTTTATTTTTTTGTTTTTGGACCTAGAGCCTTTTTTCAAGATTTTTCTGGACTCCGGGTTATCCACTGCCTTAAGGGATTCGATGGCACAGAGCCCTATCACCGTATTTTTCGATCCGCTGAAAAAGGAGAGTTTCCCTATAATCTTTTTAAGACTCTCGTACGCTTTTTCGGTTTTACTCCTGGCTAAAATTTCGAGTATGGATTCTATCTCTTTTTCGTTTTTGTCTTTGAATCCTTTATGCTTTGCCATTTGAATGACATGTTCGATAATGGAGTCGTCTTTGATGATGGGAATATTACGAGCGGCCAGAATCCGGATGTTTTCGTCACTGTCGTTTAAAAATCCTAACAGAAGCTTGTTGGAAGTCGTATCCTTGAATTTCCCAAGGCTTTTTATCGCCTCGGATTTGATGGTTTTGTTTTTGGAGGGAATAAAAACAGCAAAGCTCTGGATGGATCTTTTTTCTCGGATAGAACTGAGGATGGATATCACCTCTTTGGACAAGTTTGTTTTGTTGTCATCAACTAATCTTGCCAGAGTCTCAGGATTTTTTACGCCCTTTTCTCTGAAATATTCCAGGCTCCCTTTCCGGAATTCCGTGTTGATTATCTTCTCGTACAGCTCTCCGAGCAAGGATAAAGCATCGCTTTCGAGCAACAGATCCAAGTATGCAAAAAGAAGGCGGAAATCCTTCACTTTGTTATCAATAAGTGGCCTTTTGATGAGGCTCTCGATCTCTTTTGTTTTGAGCCTGTGGAGAAAACCTTGGATAAGAGATTCTTTATAACCCGATTCATAAGAGGCGATGATTTTTATCTCCATTAAATTGTTCAAGAGTTGGTAGGCTCTGGTGAAATCTCCTTTTTGCAAGAGATCTTTATGAACATGGATGATGGCATCGAGGATTTCTTTAAATTTTTCCGAGTCCTCTTCGAGATTCAGCATTTCGGTAATCAGAAGAACGAGTTCATCTTCGGGAGTAACTTGTCTGTTAGCCATGAGCATGGCATCCAGAATGCGATTTTCCTGATCGGTCAAAGTTGGGGTTTGTTCAGAAAATTCCGCATCTTCCCACAAATGTTCTTCTTCCTCCTTATCAGCTTGTTCCAGGATATCTGGATCTTCCCTTGCTGTTTGAAGCTCTGTTTTATCTTCGGGGAGGAGATCTATCGAACCAGAAAATAGAGCATCCCTGTCGACTTGAATATCCGGCAGTTTTTTGCCGATGCCTATTTTTGTTTCGAGAAACTCGTCTGGAGCGAAGTATCGAATATTCGCAAAATCTTTTTCCCACAAAAGGTTGACGATATCGCTCTCTTCCGGAGGAAGCTCATAAACGATTTTGATGATTTCCATGAATTCTCGAAGCTCTTCTTTTTTTAGTCCTTTGTAAAAGGAAAGCGTTTGCATTCCGTCCTTGTAAAGAAGGAAGGGAAGACTTTTGATGGTTTTTTTATCCTGAAAGACAAGCTTGTTCTTGTATGTGAAGGATAACTCCTGGATTTCAATCTCCATATGTTGATATTTCTCTAGAAACGCGTTGAGTTTTAGCCAAAGATCTTCGATCTGATTTTTAACAGTGGTATGATCCTCCAAGAATATTTTTATCGTCGAGATTGTTTTGGTAAGTAGCTTGATGAGCTCCTCGACTTCTTGGATCTCTTTCTCATCGAGAGTGATTTTATCTTCTGTCAAAGTTCTTCACCATATAATTGGTCGGGCGAGCTGAATGAAAATGCCAGAAAGACTTTTTTAACTTGTCTAACGTTTGCAGTCAAGAAAAATATCGACTGCCCCTTCGCTTCTGCATAGCATTCAAATCAGTTTTCCTGACTTTTGCAAGAATTGCTACGGATTTTGAAATGTTTTCTTCGACTAAAAAAAGAGATGAAGAAATGTTCTGCAGAGAGTAGACAAGGAGAATACAGGATGTATATAATTTCGTAGATGAATCAAACACAGAAAGGAGTGAGACAAATTGGCAGATAAAGTGAAAGTGAGTTGTCTTACATGCGGTGGTACGAACAATTATCCTCTGGATGCGATCGGAAAAAAGGTTATCTGTGGCCGGTGTAAACG
>Ga0114922_10004858_pt1 | contig 12447 bp, 15 predicted proteins | sample AartaG_FD_100975 | JGI IMG/M metagenome (GOLD analysis project Ga0114922, IMG submission 100975) | Deep subsurface microbial communities from Aarhus Bay to uncover new lineages of life (NeLLi) - Aarhus_00045 metaG | ecosystem: Environmental > Aquatic > Marine > Oceanic > Sediment | place... | reverse complement strand
TATGCCCGATCTGGGATCATGGCGAATATAACGCCTGCGGAAGCTTGCATGGCCGAAGATACGGACATCCTTGCTAAAACCGGTTGGAAAAAACTGAAAGATGTAATCATTGGAGAAGAAGTTTTAACTTTTAATCCATCTACATGCCAATCAGAATATAAACCTGTTCTTAAAAAACAAGCTCATTATTACAATGGAAAGCTTTTACACTTCCATGGTAAGTATGTAGATCAGTTAGTTACACCAGACCATAAAATGTGGGCCGCCAAGAGGACTGTGCGTGTAGAAACAAATGGAAGAGGCTGGGATACAATGACCAGGGGTATCAGGAGAGAACGAAAGGATTGCTGGGATTTTGACTTCATGCGAGCAGACAAAGTTCATGAGCAATGGAATCATTATTTAAGTCGTGACATCCATTGGGTAGGTACGAAACCAGAGGCAATAACTCAGATAGGTAAGCATACTTTCCCGACTGAGTTTTGGCTTCGTTTCTTAGGGGCCTGGATGGGGGATGGTAGTGCTTATGAAGCCAAGCATGGTAATTATGTTGTGAAACTTGCTGTTGTTAGTAAAGTTCAAAAACGTCTTTATTACCGTTGGGTCTTGGAAAACATGGGAGTTAAATTCCAGGAATCTAAATGGGGTTTTTCTTTCAATTCCAAAGATCTTGTTACCTATCTACTTCCTTATAAAGGAGCACACAATAAACATATCCCGAATGAAGTAAAGCAGCTTGATTCTATTTCCTTGAGTTATGTCATTGAAGGAATGATGAACTCAGATGGGAACAAAGAAACATCGACTTATGTCAGCGTTTCAGAAAAACTTATTGATGACTTCCAGGAAATTTGTTTAAAGAGTGGTTATAACTGTACTAAGTGGACGCAGACTAAACCTATCTTTACAAGCGCTGAATGTACAATGTACAAAGCGCGGTATTCAACTGCAAACGTAACTCCGTCTAAGTTGACACCTGGAAAAAACTATTCTCAAGTAGATTACAGCGGAATGGTTTACGACATCACAGTGGATAATCACATTTTTTATTCACGACGAAACGGGCGTGCGTCTTGGACGGGCAACTGCTGGCAGGGACACTTAACTCTTGAAATCAGTAATTGTACTGGTTTGTTTAATCGTATTTATGCCAACGAAGGAATATGTCAACTCCTTTTCTTTCGTGGTAATCCCTGCGATGTAACCTACAATGATCGCAAGGGTAAGTATCAGAATCAACCTAATGAGGTTGTATTCAGCCAGGTTTAGAAACCTCTGAAGGTACCAGAGTATCCGCTGGGCTTACGTGCGTAGTTCGTACTTCCGGCGGTACCGACAGTGTCTCCAAGGCTTGGTAGCTGAACACCATCGATGACGGCTTCGCTTCTCGGAGTCTTACCACGGATAGTAGGTTCTGCAATCTGAGCACGTTGTCTGTAAGCTCCAGCAGTTTTAGCTGCTGCCATGTACTTCTTTACGCGATCCTGCTTGACTTCGTTGCGAGTGTCTGCGGCATCAGCAGAGTCACGTGCAGTGTTATCCAGACGCCTTATGTCGGTGTCATATGCGCGTTCTGGGTGTAGATCTGATGTGTCACCACCAGACGTACCAGAGTCTTGCCGTGGATCGTAAGTAGGATCTAGAAATCTTGCCATGATAATATTGTAATTGAAAGAATTTAAACTTAGATATCTCATGATGCATTCCGCTAGTGTTCCGGATGCGTTCCTGGATAGCTTTATCGGTACCAACGATGAAGTTAAGAAACGTTGCCTGAGCCCACTTGATTTCGGTGGGGAGCTGGACAACGAAATGAATGACGTACCCCTCCAAGACATGTATAATTCTGGTTTAGCTCTCACCCAAGAGGGACGAGAGCGCACAAACCTACAAATCGAGGGCGGTGAACGATGCGGACTAACCGGCTACATACCGAGTGCGGAACAAGGATTGATGATGGGCGCGGTACCGAAACCTCAGGGGATACTCATGGACTTGGGGGAGCCGGAGGAGGAAGAAATCGAGATGTCCAAGAAGCGCCGTGGTTTGCGCCGGTAGAAGGTGAGTGCAAGGATGGGTTCTGCCCCATGCCTCAACCAAAAGTTGACATGGTGAACCACCCGCCACACTATTCAAACCCAAATAAAAAACTTGAGACTATCGACAAGATAGAGGATGCAGTTCAGTTTGCACCTGATCCTGTTCTTGGTGGGCTCCAGTGGCAGGTATTGAAGTACTTAGACAGGCTTTGGTCGAAAGAGAATCCCAAGCAGGATGCTGAAAAAGCTCTCTGGTACCTCAAAAGATTAATCGCCAAACTTGACTAGAAAGGGGCCAGTTCTTTCCTTAAGTCGTCAATATCGTCGTCATCGTCATCTTCGTCGTCTTGATCGCTACACATGATTGCCAGCTCAGTTAGCTCCAACTGGGTTGGCACATCCCATTCCAACTCAACATTTTCATCTGCCAGGATGTCTTTGATGGCCGCCCATTCGATCATGCGACGGTGATACAGGTTTAGCAAGGCGGCATACAACTGATCCCAAGTGAGTTCCTGGGCCTCCAGCTCTGCTTTACGCATAGCAAACTGCATCTGCAGCGGCAGCTCTAACTCTTTCGGATGGACTGTTTCTTCCATTTCCATGCGGATCACCTGGAGATATTCTAGGACCAGTTATCGGCCATAGAAAGTAGCCTAACATCTTCCGGGTAATCAACAGAGTAGTCATCCAGGAGAAAAGCATTGGCAAAGGCTGCCAAAACGTAGGGATTTACTTGTTCCTCTAGTCGCCGTATCGCATTTATTTGTCTGCCCGTGGCAGCGTAATTGCGAAAAGCTCTCAATAAGATGTCACCAGAAATCTCAAGTGTGTTTTTTATTTCCTCCAGGAACAGTTGAGTTTCCTCCCGACGCCTGTCGATAAGGCCGCCAATGACACGCTGATCTTCCCCAAAGATCCAGGTGGAGAATACTGTGGCAACCCCTGGCCAGTTCTCGCATTCGATGTTGTCAATCAATTGACTGTAAAGGAAGGGCTCCCATCCAACTGAGTGAACAAAGGAGATCAAGGCTTCTGTCATGGCACCGTCAAGACCAAGGTTTAGACGCTTGAGATCTCCTTCGATTACCTCGATATCATGTAGCAGATACTCCATAGCCTTCTGCTTGGTACAACACTGCCCCTTCTTTACAATGGTACCGTCTGGATAGTATTGAGACCCATAGCCAAGCGTGTAAGGCTCTCCTCCTGTCAAAGGATCTGGATAAGCACGCTCACTGTACCCCTCATATTTCTTAATGATGTTAATTGCCCGCGCAAAACAAGACATGAGAAGTACCCTGGTTACTTCCCATAATAAACATATATTATGTAAAGGTGTTAACCCTTACCTTGCCCAATCTTTTTCTTTCTTCCGTGATTAGGTTTGGAGTTCATTCCCTGTCCTTGCCTGGTACCTTTGGGACGACCTTCTTTCTTCTGAGTGAGCGTCTTTACTTTATTCATTTAAGTCACCATTTTTCGCTATTTGTTTGATTAGTCACAACAGCGCAACACATTTCTACAAACTTTTTTTGATCATATTTATTTTTACACATGTTTACCATTACATGAACCCATTGGACATTGTCTTTTTTGTAACCCTTTGTACTATCAATCCTATCAAGACTAGCTGTAATTTTAGGATTATTCATAGTGATGTCCCAGCCAGTAAGCGCACATTTACCTTTAAAAAGTAAAGAAAAATCCTCAAGAGACAAATCCCATTCCAAAGACCTGCTGTTGGCTGAGTTTTGGAATTTTCTATATTGACTTTGTAACCTTCCAATTGGTTTATTTACAGCAAATAAACCAGCGCTTTGTGTGCATTTTTTACAGTGCCAATCACTAACGCTGCTTTGTTTTGCATGGTCTTTACGCGTATATGCTTGTTCTTTTTTGCATCCACTGCAGGTAGAGCACCATTTCCCTTCAGCGTTTTTATAGATGTTTATAGACTTATCTTTTATGCTACGGTAATCTTTTTTACAAGAACGACAGGATTTTCTTTCAACCATCAATAAAGCAGCACTTTTAGAAGAAAACCAACTTGCCTTACCACATTCACAAGTGGCTATCCATCTACCATCAATACAAGCAATATTTTTATTTTGTATAGGTAACATTTTAATGCTATACATTTACCATTTAGCATAGCACAAAATCACTACCATTTGGTGACCGAACTCCAAAAAGCTGCAGACATTTTGCCTTTAGCTATATTTTTAGCGTGACGAGCCTTAAAGCTTGCACGTTTCTGTTTCATACGTTCAGACTCACCTTCCTTGGGTTTACCAGCGGTTTCAGCTCCTTGTTCACCAAAGCGAATTAATTTCTCTTTCCCCTTGTCACACGCTTTTACTATGTGACTTTTGGTGGGATGCCCAGGAGTTTTCTGTGGCTTATTGCAAGCCATCTCACTCTTCTGGTAACGCTTGGCGGCAGTAGCAGCTTGCTTTCGTTTGTCTGCCATTAGAGACCCTTGAACATGGAAGTAAACTCACCCAGGATGGCGGAACCAGACTTGGATTTAGTTGTGGGCTCATCCTCATCTTCACCCATTGCAATTCTAAAGTAACTATTTGTTTTAGGCTCTGGTTTATCTGTTGTTTCTTCCGGTTCGTCCGCGTCGAAAAAACTTTCAATAGTACCAAGGGAGGCAAATGGATCCGTAAAATCAAGACCAGTTGTTTTTAATGATTCATCTTTGCCTGATTTAGTAAGAAGCACTTGCTCACTTCTATCCATATCAGGGAAAAAATCATTGTAGAACTCATCTTCTGTTCCCTTGAATCCAGCGGATTGAAATGTTTTATACAATTCGGTTTCACCTTTTATTCCTTCATCTTTGTAATCTTCGGGCCTTTCAATGTAAGTGACACCAAGAGCTTCTTGAGTAGGTTTCTGGCGTTTTTCGTTTAAGTATTTGATGTTCTCACGAATCTCCTGTGCTGAACCCGTGCGTAACGTCTCTTTCACATAGTCTTTTAATTCTTCAATACTACCTTTAAAGTTCTCGAGTCCATAACGCTTCAGCACTTCATCCCAAGTGCTTTTATCGTTTGGATCCAAGCCTCGCAACATCTCATCCGCAAACTCGTCTGGTGTTATAAATTGACCAAACACAGAACCGGACTTTAAAGCTTCTTCTTTAAGTGCAGGAAGAATCTGTGTGTAGATATAGTCACTAACTTTACCTGCATTCAAAATGTCATCTGCTGGATCGTAGCCTTTACCTTGACCCTTTACTTGAAAGTGCATGCGAGCAAACGCATCTTTATCTTCGATATTCACACCAAATCTATATGCCTGTGACTTCCAGTATTCATCACCGTTCTTGGCTGCTTCCCAATCAGCAGCAACGGTTGAAGCTTGATCTGCATAAGCACCTTCTCGGGCTTTGTCTCCTGTGGGACTGAAGTAAAAATTAGAATCAAAGTAACGTCCTGGAGTTGCTTTAACGTCATCTAGGTATTTCTGAGCCCTTACATCTGCAACCAATTTTGCTGCGTTCAATATATCTTGTGTTTGAAAAGGGTTTTGTTCTGATTGACGAACGTCAAGATACTCAACGAACTCATCCATAGATTTTGATTGATCAAAGCGTGGAGTCAAGTACTTATCCACAAACTCTTTAGCAAAACCAGCTTCTATCTTTACTTGCTCTTTGGCTTCTTCTGTTGTATAACCAAGCTCAAGATTTTCATCATACTTAGTTTTCAATGTTTCATCAAACCATTTTTGCCAGTTGTAAACAGTGTTATTTGTATTAACTCCCGTTACTTTTGTTAGTGATTTCTCCAGGGATTCTTGAGCTTTGCCACCTCCCATGAAGGACAGCACACCACCAACGCCACTATCTCCAAGGATAGAGTTGCTGAGTTCCTTGTTAATATCCGAAATTTCACTGAATGCACCAAAGCCTTTGAACATAGACATTTCTTGTTCTCGTGCTTTAGCTTTTTTCATTTCATCAATAGTCTGTTTAAGTACGTCTTGAGTTAGTGCACCAAAACGCTTTACATCGACCAGTGCTTTTTCCCCGACCGCTTCCCCTAGTGCATCTTCTAATTCAGTAATTCCATACCCAGCATTAGCGTTGTAATTTAAACGAATAATTTGATCCTCTGGTCGATCAGACAAACGAAATAACGCGGCAAACTCATCTGGTTTATTAATATCTAAGAATTTTTCTTGTGCTTGTTCTTTCCAATAGGAATCCCCACCTTTAGCCTTTTCCCATTCAGATGCAACAGCGGGTATGTTTAGAAGGCGATCAGTTTGAGTATCAGTATCTACACCTAGCTGAATAGTTCTTGCCGCTTGCAAATCAGCGTCAGTTGGTGGTGTTTCTAAGTATTCATTTGCCGCTGCGGTAGTCTCTGCTTTGTTCCCGCGAAGACCGGCAGGCTTGCCTTGGGTTGTATAGTGCTGGAGATAAAAACCACCCTCACCATATCGTTGAGTAATATCAATATCATCATTGGCAACAGCAGAAGCCCATTGCTGAGCAGCCGCTGGACTCTGAGTCTTGTAATAAGACGAATCAAATTCACCGTATGGGGGTTTAGCACCAAGCTTTGGATCCCACTGTTGTAATTTTTCAGTTGAGTAGAAAGCTTTGTAGTAATTCTCCAGGGTAGATTTTGTAGCCTGATCAAGACCTGAAATACTGCGTATTAACTCTCTTTGAGTAACATAGTCACCTCCTCTTGTGTTACTTGCTATTGCAACAGTTTTGTCATAAGCATTATTTTTTACTTGATTCGCTGTATTTAGTGCTGTTGTTTTTTTATTTGCTTGTGCATAAAGTTGATCAATTTTACGTAGCTTTTTAAGCTTAGGTGTTACCCACTTTGAGTATGTGTCATTAACAGTAACAGGCGTAAGTGCATTAACTCGAGTACGTGTATCAATAGACGCATATGGACTTAAAGCCCATCCGACTGCATTGGTTTGGCTTAAGATACTTTCCGGTGTTGAACTGCTGTTAATAACTACAGGATCATACCACTTTCGAGGAGTGTAACTGATATTTGCGATTACTTCTTTTCTTGTTCCAGGGTGATATTGAGTGTCTACATAAATAGTTTGTGTATTTTGGTCGGTTGGTAGCAAGGGGTTATCTGCTTTTTCGTATACAACATTCCATTTCTTAGAAGGAGGATCATATGAAATACCCATCTCAAACCACCAAACTTAAGTGTTCCACTTGATGTGTGAAAAGGTCTATTGCCTCTTGCAGCATCCAGTTCTTTATTCTATCCATCTTAGCTTGAGTAAAGAAGTCCTGCTCTTCAAACCAAACTTGGATCGGTGTTGACGCCTTGTTACTATTGCAACGTCTACAGGCTGGCAAAAGGTTGTGGCGATTGCTGGAACCACTTTTAAACCTTGGTACGATGTGGTCTAAACTCGTGGCAGTGTCGCCGCAATAACCGCATTTATGGTCCCAGGCTTTGTAGATGTCATCTCTAAATCGTTTCTTTGCTGATTTGGGAGTTAATTCAACGAGAAGGGCAAGGGGCTCATGCTCGCTCGCAAACATACTCTTGGCTGCCGTTGCTTTACTTTAAGATTCCCAAGCCAAGATCAAGGTTAAAACTTTTGTTAAAACACTTGACACCTGACCGCCGCCATGTAAGGTGTTGGGGTACACGCCACACAAATCCATGGGCGCCAAATCAGGTTGGGTCACTGCCAATAAGGCATGTGAGCTTCTCGAGCTCGACAAGAAAACACTATTCCAAATGCGTGATAACGGTATCCTGCGCTTGGGTTCTCACTATGCAGCATTCAACGACACGTTCTCGCGTGACTCCTATCGCTGGAATGTGGCAAAAGTACGTAAGACCTTGAGCAAACTGGCGAGGGTAACGGCTGCCGCTGTCTAACCAATGTTGTTTGGTAGGTACCAGGTGGTCATCCTTTGGTTGGTGGCTGCCTAGGTACTGGGCCCCACACCACTTGAGAAGGCCCCCCAGGCTAGTCCAACTGCTTCTAGCGTGGATAGCTCGCCAGAAGCGTAGGGGAGGTGTACAACGTCTCCTGGAGTGTACACGATGGGACTGCCACTAAAGGATACGGGACTGAAACCGAACTGGCTTCGCTTCAACTGCTCCTCCGATGTCACGTACCTAGTCTCAACAACGTCACCGAATTCAACTGTCATGTGAAGGAACCATCCTTATTCTGTAGGGAAAAGTTTGCCAGTCTGATGAAACTAGCTGGAATATTCAACAGCTTTTGTAGCATTGGTAACAATTGCGGCGATTGCAAATTCTTGGGTGGCATATCCATATACGATAAGCCCTTGATGGAATTCATGTAATCAGTATTCGATTTGATATTGGTAACTTCTTTTGTTAAGCGTTGTTCCCAACTCACTATTCCCTCTTCCATCTCCACGGGCAAATCAGAGGGTTCAGGCAGCAAGATTCCCTCCTGGAACCTAAGAGCGTATATGTGTTTGCAGTAACGCATTTCGTCAAGCAATGGGCTCCAGTAGTCAGTAAATGAGATGATCTGGTTGTCCTTAGCCTTGTAGTCGACAAAAGTGGCCGGTCCTTCTGACGCCCCCGGAGAACTTGTGTTCCTTAGGTAACGCCCACCAAAGTCACGGAAGAGACCAGGGTTATCTACTGATTCAAACGTGAGCGCAAGGTCTCTATTGTTGTTAAGTTCTGTGTCAACATTGTTATTCACATTGCCAAAGGAGTCGGTTAGTACCTCGTGCCGACCGAATTTCAAGGCGGCGGGCCTGGTGTAAGGAAATCTTTTCGTTGTCTGAGTAGCATTCCTTTTACTAAAGTCAGCGTAACTACGGCGAGTAAAATCTTGGCAAGTACATGCGTACCTACTGCCAAGTATCAGGAAGCGATTGAAAGCTGGTGGTCGTGTCGCTGGTGTTACAAAGTATCCATCAATCGTGGATTCAAAGGAACCATTCTTCTGTAGCTTCAAGATTCCATTGTCTTGATCGATGTCAATCAAAAGGGCTTGAACGTATCCATACCTGGTATCAGTAGCAGGATCCCTTGAGGCCGCAGTAATTGGAATACCCTCTGGTGTCAACACGCGATCTTCTACTACTTCTCCAATGAGTGGCTTAAGGGCTTGTCCACCACCAACACCAGGAATGTATAGAGGTGCGGGAAGTGGGTTGGCAGGAGACCAGGTCCCAGCAAGTGTTACGTACCAATAGTTGGCATCTTCTGTGTATGAGTCAACACTAGCTCTTGTACCCGTACTATCAAATACGTTATCAAACCGAAGCAGGGCACTTACGCGACACCCTGTCCAATGAATGCCAAATTCTCTGTTGGAAGTAGGGAAGCCTTGTAAGACGCCAATAATTACTGGGTCATTACCAGGGGGAAGTGATGCGCCTTCTGGTACTGGCAGGGTGTATCGAAATGGAAAGTTATATGATTTCTGTATGCCTACGGCAACTGCAATCTCATATCCCCGCCTCCAGCGTGCCCATGCAGACTCACGGTCCATGGCGACGATAGAGTTAGGTACTGAACCCCTGGAAAACTCAGTCGCAATCGGTTTGATGCTGCCAGGGCGATAGTCAACTCTATTGTTAAAGGTACCGAACTTACCTCCAACTTGAGCTACCATTTTTAGTAGAAACCACCTTGTGCATAGATGTGTGCACCAGGGGCATAACCAGAAGCTGTCGGTCCTTCCGCAAACACACCCACGTAAACACGGTCGCCCCGCTCCATGTAAATACCTTTATTACGCAAGGGAGCAGTCTCACCCAAGCCGTTGGTATTACCAGCACCAACCACTGGGGCGGCGAGGACTGGCATCACATCAGAACAATCCACCTGCTGGGTGTCAGCCGGAACTTGTTTGGTGAACAGGACTTTGTAATCGCCGCTGGCCGGAATAGGGGTGGTGGTACCACGTGTCTGATAGAAGATGAAGTTTACGGCTGGTTGTGCAGCATAGATTGTGCCTTCGAACCTGAAGCCGGATGCCACTCCAGTTGAGTAGGCAACAGCAGTATTAACACCGGTAAGAGTTCCGGAACCTGTATATGTATAGAACCCAACACCTGCATATGGAGCTCCACCGCCAGTAAGAATGCCCGTACTTACAATCTGAGCGATCTGTCCGCTGACAAAACTAATGGGAGTACCAGAGGTGCCAGAGCTTACTGTGTAGTCAACGCTACGGTAAGCATCGTTACGCACGATGGTAATTGAATCAATAACTCCACCACTATTATTATCTTCACTCAAGTTAGCGTCCATGTCCACCAGGATGGCTGGAGCCTGTCCACCTTGCACAAACAAAGTATTGGATGCACCAGCAATCTGAGTAGTGACTCGAACCGAATCAAATAGCGGCCGGTCAATCAGTAAGGGTTGTTTATTCGAGCTGGTTGACGACATTGTACTTTACGTTTATCTTTCGTTTATTATAGGAGGCTTTAACCACCCATGTACTGACTTAGGTTTCCGAAAGGAGTGTCAGGCATCCTGGCAGTATCTGTAAACAAAGCTTCTGGGTTTTCCTGAAGAGCAAGGAAACGTTGAAACAAGTCACCAGTTTCTTTAGGCTTAAATTTAAACTTAGCACCTGTTAGATAATCTACTTTCCCCTGTGGATTAAAAGTAATACCTTCTCCAAACTTTGCCCTATATACCTCACCGGGCGAGACATCTGAATCTAAATAGTCAGCGTATGTCATTGGAAGCCACCAAAGGGGTTTAATGCGTTCTTAAGAATATCGCCCACTATCTTTTCTTTGACTCCTTCTAGTAATGTATTAGCAACACTTTTCTTTTGCTCTACGGCTGCAGCGTTTGCTGCTCCTCCAAATATTGGAGCAAGTATCTCAGAAACAGACAGGTTGCTACGTGGTCTTTGGCCTCCTTGAGCAACAGGTGCTTGCCCTGGTTGATCTAGGAAACCAAGTTTTTCATAAATTGCACGAGCCGCTTCTTGACGCTGTTGTGTTTTAGGAATACCAGCGCGTTCAAAATCTGTTAAGAAACGACGGGCTGATTCCTCAGGAGAAACTGCTTCTTTTAAGTAAGCCGCAGCTTTTTTCTCTGGTCCCTCCAATTCATACAGAAGGAATTTAGCTTGGAGATTCGGATCACCTGGATCCATCTTTTGCTGCTTAGCAAAATTAACCAGGCCTGTTTGGCGTCCACCTGTCCATTGACCAAACCCATACCCACCTACTCCCATAGGCGCCCCAACTTTACCGCCCTCATTAACACGAGGATTAAAGCCAGACTCAAGTTGAAAGTTTCCAAGTACACCGGCAATTTGCGCTTTGGTGTAGCCAGCTCCTTTCAGCTTATTAGCAACAATAACAGCGTTGGGATTAAGTGACATGTCAGGTGTTGTTTCATTCTCCTACCCAATTTGACTCTGCCTTAAGACCGGGGACAAACACTGATTGTAGAGCTACGACTAGACTCAGTTTGGCAGTGAGGCGACGGACAAAATTACGGCAGAGAATCATTGGTTTTTAGCGGGAACACTGGTCTCCGTAGATCTCGTGATCTGTTACCCAGTAGGTGGGCTTACACACCGAAGTGCTGCCAAGTGATCTTAGTCTAACAAAAGTTTACTTTTATTTATAATAACCCAGTCTCTTTGCTTCATCCAAGGTACCTGCGTTGGTTGCTCCTGCGTTTAATATTCTTAATACCAAGGCTGCACGCCCAAGAGTTCCTCCCGCAAGCGCTGTTTGCGTTAAATGCTCGTTCAAGGGATCTTTGCTCGTTCCTTTGTCCGCAACTGCTAGACCGGGAATATTATCTACATATTGTTTTGCAAGTTTGTGCGCCCTGTTTAATCCTTTCCCAATTAAAGCAGATGCGCCAGGCAAGCCAAGGGCCAGTAGTTCATTTTCATTATTAAATGAAGGCTGTGCCTGCAGTGGATCTATAGATCGCTCCTGGAAAAACGCACCATATTTTCCTGCAAGGTCACCGGGGGGATTAAAGCTAGGACTAAATTTTCTTTCAGTTGGAAACATTGGGCGTTCCTCTAGGTTTAAAGATTTATTTTGCACTCTGTTGAAGAAGGCGCTTCTTCATTTCTTCAATCATCTCTGGAGTGATTCCATAAGCAGTGGGATCATAACCTATTTCAGAAGTCGCACGTGTACCAAGATCACCAATCTGGTACGGAGCTTCTCCTGGGGAAACAGGAATAGCTGATGGATTGGTAATTGTTTTTGCGATATCACCAGGGGACATCCCAGCTTGATAGCCAAATGTACTATCCATCAGTGGATTCCTGGAACCTATTGCACCACCTGGCCGACCCATTTCAGTTTTACCGTACCTATTTTGCCAGATCTGTTCACCTAGTTGGTCAGCCGTTGTAAAGTCTTTTGCTTTCTGAGCGGCACTCCATTGCTGCATCAACG
>Ga0114922_10004857_pt1 | contig 12448 bp, 13 predicted proteins | sample AartaG_FD_100975 | JGI IMG/M metagenome (GOLD analysis project Ga0114922, IMG submission 100975) | Deep subsurface microbial communities from Aarhus Bay to uncover new lineages of life (NeLLi) - Aarhus_00045 metaG | ecosystem: Environmental > Aquatic > Marine > Oceanic > Sediment | place... | reverse complement strand
TTTTCATGGCATATAAAGGCCGATAAGCAACTCCTCCTTTGACCTTCTTTATAAGACCCTATAACCTGCCTTTATTTTCTCTCGATATTTCTAAAAAACGCTCCGCCAGCCGGACTCCAGTTTACCGGATCGCCACCAGGCGTTTGGATAGACGCTATTAAAGGAGCCGTTGTTATATTGATGACACCGCTATTGCTTATTCCACTGCTGCCGACCATAAACAATGCCCCCAATATTTTAATTTCGGCCCCGTTTGCAACTGAAATACCTCCCGCTACTTGAGCAAGTCCTTCTATCTCAAGTTTACTAGATTCGTCTATTATTTGAATGTTGCCGCTGACTAACAGTGCCGGAGAATTCTTAAGAGCCTTGACAATAACCCGGCTGCCTCCGTTGATTGTCAGATTACCCTTTACAACAAGCGCCCCTATTATTTCCCCGCCTACGCTCATTTCAACGTCACCGTTGGGATCATTGGGATCGGGAACAGGATTAAGGGTAAAATCGCTTATATCAAGCCCGGGGCTGGTAACACCAACTGCCTGGATAGTGTCGTATCGTTGGCCTGTTTTACTTCCGTCTCCTGAAAGATTATCAGCGAACACATCTCCATCAATATAGCCATTATTTGTTAGATTACCATTACAATAGACATCGCCGTAGATATTGGTGTTACTGGATATTGTCGTGTTACCACCTGTCCAAAACGCAATACATGGGTCAAGCCGAAGCTCCGCCCTTAAACTACTGCGACCTACTTTTATGCCGCTTCTGAGCCGATATGAATTACAGTTTATGATATAATTGCAGTGGTCGTTTGTGTCGTTTGAATCGCGGATAACCTCGACGTCATAATAATCATCACCTTCTACCAGCCGCTGAGCTGTGTCTCCCATCCAGTACTCTGCACTAACGTCAACGTCCTGCGGATTGAGGATAAGTCCTCTGGCATGCTCCAACCCCGACTCAGCTAAGTAATCCATTTGCGTACGGAGTACCATGTTCCGACCGCAGGCTAATTCTACATCGCATCGCGAAATAAATCCTAACGACGAAATCGTTATTACCATAACAATAAACAACACAACAAGCAGTGCTGCTCCTTGCCGCCTGTTTTTATACTTTTTGCTACTCATCATACTAATCGTCGTCACTTTCGACGAGACTATCTCCTGTATCATTAAGCAGATTTCCCGCCCAGCCGCTAAGTGCAGCGTTTATTTGATACTGATGCACAATTTCATTTTCCAAAACTTCAAATGAAATACTCACAAATCTGCTCTGCGGTGATAACTCAGGAAGAAAGCCAAACTGGACATTGCTGCATTGCGGAACCAACGGCACGTACGTAACGCTGTAAGCACCCGTTGAGAGTGTTTGAATGTCGCTCAGGTATACTACTGAAGTATCAGACGAAGGAAATTCACAAAGTCTAAGATAATCTCCGCCCGCCCCTCTCTCGATATAGACTAATTCATTTATATTAATTTGTCCGTCATCATTATCGTCCGCCCGCTAGACGGCTAAATCACCATTGGGAGCGCCACATATCAGTTTGCAGTGTCTAATCAGGTCCGAAATCCTGAGTGTCGCATAACGCACCTGCGCTTGTTTTTGGCTCGTGTCATCTGTTGTATCATTTGCAACACCCACAGCAAAAGCCAGCGTAGTCACCGCGACTAATATTATACCGGTCACAATTAAAGCAAGCAGAAGCTCAATTAACGTAAAACCTGTCCTGTATCGTACATTTTGCATCTTGAATAAACTCAAATAACAAACCCGGCTTTTTCATTCACTCAAAAGTCGATTTATAATTGCAATTTCTTTGCCGCTGTAACATACTCGCACGGTAATGTGAATAAAATTGCATTTTTCTGGTTCACTTTGCAATGGTTGTTGTGGCACAGTAACATATAGACAGCTTATTACCTTCCTGCTGAACCTGGCATAATTTGAGTCGGTAAATACTACCCCACCTGCATCCTTTACCTGGCCTTCGTCTTCTGGAGGATAAGCACCATAGTCTGCTACTATCTGATCAAACGGTGTATTAACAATCTTCTGCATCAAGTCACTCGCCAGCTTTACACCTAAGGTTCTTCGCATACCTTCAGCCTGCACAGTCGCTCCACTCGTAAACGGAAGCAGTACGCCGGCTGCGGCAATACCCAATACAACTGTGGCCAACATCGCCTCGGCAAGAGTAAATCCACTCCGCCTTGCTTTGCAATGTCTTGTCTGGCTAAAAGTAAGATGGTCAGCCTGTTCATTCATTGTATAATTTCTATAAATCCAAACCTGAGCCTGCCATTTCAATATTCACAACAAACTCATCTCGATTAAATTTCTAAAGAGCCGCATGTGCGGCAGAATCGTCGGATTGGAATAATCCGCTCTTCGTATCAATCCTCCATCCGGCCTTATCTGCTCCTGCCGGTTCGCCATCAAAACAAATAGTATTTATATTATTGAAAGGATTAACCGGAATCTTCTCAATATACGGACCATACTGTCCCACGTTTGTTGTCATATTAGTTTTGAAACTTTCGAACGAATCAACTGGTGGAAGACAGTTGTCATGCTGGGCACGATATAACTCAAGCTGAGAACGCATCTGATGAAGTCCGTCAATTAACTCGCAATTCCTGGATTCCCGGCTTGCCTGGGTAAACTTCGGAACAACTGACATAGAAATCACGCTCAACACGACCGTTATGCTTATCACCTCAACATACGACCAGTTGCTCTTTTCCCTCATGACCCTCCTCCTCATATTGTTCAAAAAGGCTGACCAGCTTCGGCAATTTGCAAACCTGGTCAGCCTGTTTATCAATCACATCCATTCATTCGGAGATCTTTTTTTCAGGCCTCATTAGTGCTCGTCGCAGAGAGCTTATAACTCCGAATGAAAAAGACCACTACCATCGCTGCATAACAGTGTATCATCGGCCTGGAACTTGCCTGTAGCAGGGTCAAAGTTCCAACCATTATCATTGCCGGCAGTAGCAGGCGGAGTAGCAGCATTGAACGTAACCGTATCGTCGTCATTGAACGAATTCGTCGGAATCTTCTGAATATACGGACCATAAATATTGGCACCAGGACCTGCTGCGACATCGCCATCAACATCGGTATAGCTGGTCATACACTCCTGAAACATAGCAGCACCAACACTACCGATTACAGAGGCAGCAGTTTCCACGCCCGGAAGCCTGTCATTGTGCTGAGCCTTATAAAGCTCAATCTGTGAGCGCATTGTTTGAAGGTCGGTGCACAGACGTGACTCCTTAGCTTCGGTGCTCGCCTCCGTAAATTGAGGAATCACGATGGCTGCCAAAATACCCAGGATGACCACTACAATCAGAATTTCGACTAATGTAAAACCGCTTTTAGCTTTCATTTTTTGCCCCTTTTCATCAAAAAAAGTTCCACTTTACTACCTAATAAATCACACAACATTCAGCATAATACTTTTCCTCGCAATCAGCGTATCGACCCAATCGATACATTGCTTAACCACACCTTTAATCATCTGTCCGTTTTCAACCCTCCCAATAAAAACCGCGAAAATACACCTGAAAATATACTTCTAATTAATCTCATTCGAACGCCGGCAAATAACAGCTTAATTTCCAACGTCCGAAAACATTCCAGATAGCTCTTTCAAAAAGAATAATGCCAAACAACTATCCAAGAAAAATATAAGAAATAAATCCCGTGCTGCCAAACTTGCAGGCGCGAGATTACCAGATATGTCTGAATTCTGTATAACAGGTGCGAAATGATAATTCATCGAAACAGAAGGGACAGATCAATAAATAAACAATTCAATAGTTAATATGCGGGGGTGTATTTTTGATGTGTATTTCTCTTTTATACTCGCCTGCGTGTTTAAGCTTTATTCGAACGTAGTCTATAGCCTGCAGAGCCGCTTCGATTTTATCGACCCATTCAATCAGAACCACTGAGCCTGGGTAACAGAAGTCATCAAAGCCCAACATCTCAAACTCGGCAACAGAATTCAACCGATAAGCATCTATATGGTAAATATCCAACCTGCCGGTATACTCATTTACTATGACGAACGTAGGGCTATTAACATCTCTGCAGTCTTTGGCTCCTGCACCGGCTGCAATCCCCTTAATCAAATGCGTCTTACCGCTACCTAACTGCCCACAAACACCTATAACTTCCCCCCCTTTTAATTGTGAGCCAAGCTTTAGGCCAAACTCTATGGTTTCGTCCGGTGAATTCGAAATGGTATTAAAATCTTTATTCACAGGCTAACAATTCATCAATAATCATTTACCCAACTGTGCCGGATAGTAATAACCCATCGTCTGAGCAGTAACACCTAATCGGTATTGACGGTCCTGCATAAGGCAGGGAAGCCGTTTAGAAGTAGGTATGTTTGTCGTGTAAATACGAAGCTCTCCTTTTAGGCTGGTAATTAGCTCTTCCCGATGATCACCAAGACAATCAACCACTGCTATCACCCTGCCTTCAATCGGTTGTATTGCCTCGCCAGACCAGTCACGGACCGCTCCGGATACAGCTACTTCTTTTTGAGGATCCGAATCCCACCAGAGAGCACGTGGGCTCAGGGTCCCGGTTTTCATAAACTCAATCAGCCGGCCTTTTGCGCTATAAAGCCACCGCTGCTTTAAATCCCTTTCGCCAGCATAAACTTCCATACCGGGTGAATCTGCGAGGATGTCGGCTGCCATTCCCTGGCCGTGAACATGGCGAGTGGGTTCCTTATGTGCCCAGAGTTTGCGACCTGTCATGGCGTCCACCAAACAGATTCCGTCGGTTTTCTGACGTGTCTCAAAGCCGTAAAAAACCTCCAGACCCGGATTATCAGGGTTAATATCAGCAACATAACAAATATCAGGATGTCCCATCTCCAACGTCCAGAAACCCTTTCCATTGTCATCAATTACTGCGGCCCCAATGACCAGCTCATCCCTGCCGTCACGGTCAACATCAGCACTTATCAATCCATGAGAGCTTTGTCCCCGGTATTTCCTTTTTTCCTGTGGCGCTTCCCAATACCAGAGCTGATTGTAATCCTTATCAAGGGCCTGAATCTTTATTAGATTGTAGGTGCCTCGCTGCATAATCAGCGATGGCGTTTCGCCATTGATATATGCCACCGTAAGAAAATTACGGCAGTAATAGTTATATTTGGTAAATCCATCCCGGGTAAGCCATGCCGTTTTGGCTACTACTTTACCGCTTTCTCCGTCGATTTTAACCAGATACTCGGGCCCACTTTGGACAAGCCCTTTTTCGTCCCGTGGATCTCCAACACCTGCCTTGCAATAAACCTCGGCTTTACCATCGCCATCCACGTCATAGACAACCCACGGCGAATACCATATTCCTGCCTCTATAGACCAGCCCATATCATAACGCCACATTCTTGTGCCATCCAGACGGTAGGCCTCGAGTTTATACGTAGTGGTGCTGCGCTTCCAGTAACCCGGCTGCTGATAGGGATCAGTATTGAAATTGGGCTGTTTAATAATATACTCATAAGCACCATCCCCATCCAAGTCTGCAATACCTACCTTCTGAAAATCATAATCACCTTTCAGCGGAATGCTAACATACGGCTTAGCACTCCCGGTCAAATGCACGGCAACTCTTCCTAACAAATCCGGTATCAATTTCCCGTTACTCTTACGTAGTTCATAAAGATAAGTCTTATTTTTCTCTGCCGTTTTATCTACAAAGTTTGTCGGTAGAGTTTGTAATGGATGACTATGGATTAAAACTGTGTCAGGTCCTAATGCACCTTTTAAGCATCGTGAAAGTATATAGCCAATACCTTTAGCATCAGTATCGAGTAGGCGCCAGCTTAAAAATACCGAGCCGTTCTCCCGCTCAACCGCCACCAGCCCACGATCCAGTTTCTCCACACCGGATACGACAGAAATACAACTAAATAGCACTGAAAATGCAATCATCCATATAATGCAAAACCTACTTCTGATAATTATTACCTCCATAACCACAGTTCAATTCTTCAAATGGTCGTATCCTTTACTATGCAGATCTATAATACGGCCATCAGTCATCTTTATCTGCATTTTTTCAGTATCTGTGATGCAGCCTATTTGCGTAATTGCCGTCGGCTCATCCCACTTTTCCAATAATATCCGGCAATTTTCCTGTGAAAGGGTAAAAAGCAGCTCAAAATCTTCACCGTCGTTCAAGGCTGAATTTAACGGTTTTTTGTTTTTTCGAGCTTGTTGAGATATTGGAATCTTCTCCGCATTTATTAATGCCCCAACACTGCTTTGCCGGCAGATACGGTTCAAATCACTGCTGAGCCCATCGCTTATATCTATCATCGAATTCACTTTTACCATTTGAGTGATTTTTATTGCTTCCTTGACTCTCGGCTCAAATGTTAGATGTTTCCCATAGCCTGAACCACCCAACGAGCCTGTTACACAGATATAGTCATCTACCTTCGCACCCGACCTTCTGACGGGCTCATTGTCCGCCTTTTTGCTAATCATTGCGACACTTATCGCAAAAGGATTTTCATTCTTCCACCTCGTAATATCACCACCAACAAGCTCACAGCCAAACTTTTCCCCCGCCTTAACAATCCCTGCGTGAACTTGTTTTAATTCCTTTTCGCCGAATCCTGTCGGCAGAGCAACAGAAACCACCGGGCAACAGGCACCGTCGCCATAGCCGCACAATCGCTAAGGCTGACTGCCATGGCCTTATATCCGGCCTGCTCTAATGTCGCCTCTCTTAAGTCAAAATGCACACCGTCCAGTAACATATCGGTAGTGATAAGGAGCGACTCATCCGCTAACCGAACCTGGGCCATATCATCACCGATGCCAATAGGAAAATCTGCCGCTGACAACTTGCTTTGACGAGCAAACCATGCGGTTATTTCATCTTCTCCGGCACTCATCGCTGTCCCAAATGATTATTCCAGTATGCAATTTGCTCTTTTGCCTGTTTTGGCCCGGCTGAACCTGCGGTAACGTATTTATCTGCAACACCTGCAGCACCCAGATTTTCATATACGTCCTTCTCAACATAGGATGAATACTTTTGCAGCTCTTCCAGACTAAGGTCAGCCAAATTCTTATTCTGCCGCTCACAGTAAGCAACCAAAGACCCTACAATACCGTGTGCTTCACGAAAGGCAATACCCTTTCCAACCAGATACTCAGCTAAGGCAGTTGCATCCAAAAAACCTTCTTCCAGCTTAGCTGAAATCTTCTTTGTATCGAATTTCGTATGTGAAACAATCGCACGCGCCACATCCAAACAGATACCGGTAGTATCACTCGCAGCAAAGATATGAGTCTTATCTTCCTGCATATCGCGATTATAACCCGACGGCTGACCTTTCAAAATCGTCAGCATAGCCATCAATGAACCATACACCAAACCGGTTTTTGCCCGTATCAACTCCAAAAGGTCCGGATTACGCTTCTGCGGCATCATACTCGACGATGTGCAATAGGCATCATCAATCCGCACAAATCCGAATTCGCTGGATGAATAGATTATCCAATCCTCGGCCAATCGGGAAAGATGTGCCGCAATAAGCGCACAATCGAAAATAAATTCCACACAATAGTCTCTGTCACTGACTGCATCAATACTGTTATAACTGATATCCGGAAAACCCAATTGCTTCGCCGTGCTTTTTCTATCCAAAGGCAGTGTAGAACCGGCCACCGCCCCACTGCCTAAAGGTGAAATATTAAGCAGGCAAAGGCAATTTTTCAGACGAATAAAATCACGCTCGAACTGCTCGGCAAAACTTAACAAATAAGAAGCAATAACTACCGGCTGTGCACGCTGAAGATGTGTATAGCCCGGCATTACATCTTCCGAATACTTACCCGCCAATTTAACAAACGCTTTTTGAAGCAGAGTTATCTTGGCCTGTAGAATCTCTATCTGGTCTCGCATCCAAAGCCGAACATCGGTAGCAACCTGGTCGTTGCGGCTTCTGCCGGTATGAAGTTTCTTAGCCGGCTCACCTATTTTCGCCACTAAGGCCGCTTCTATCGCCATATGAATATCTTCATACTTCTTCTCGAATTTGAACCGACCTGCCACAATTTCCTCGCTGATTTCGATAAGTCCGTCCTTGATTGAATTGAACTCATCTTTGGTAATCAGCTTTTGTTCAGCTAACATTCTCGCATGGGCTATCGAGCCTGCAATATCATATTTATAAAGCCGTTTATCTATCGACAACGATTCCACAAAATCAATGGTAAGCTCATCCGGCTCACCGGCTAATCGCTTTTCCCAACTCTTTTCTGGCTCGGCCATTATATCTACTCCAAAAGCATTATCTTCTGCTTGTAACGAACAATGCCAAAGATTACCACCAGGTTCGTTTTAAGCCGTTTCATTCAATCTTTTTTAATTGCTCCACTACAGTCAAACGATTGCCTTCAAAATGGAAAGCCTCAACCAATACTCGCTCGCCTGTTTTCAGACTTCGCAGCGTATTCATGAAACGCCCGCTGAGTTCCTCGTTTTCTCGAATGGTAATTATCAGCTCCCTGCCGACCGCCACCTCCGGCCTATCAGACCTATTGCTTTCCCAGACTTTAACAACTCTCTCTACTTTCAGAACAAAACCGCGGTCAAGCTTTCGAAGAACTCTGCCCACCAGTACACCACGAAATCCTATCATACCTTCGGGCAAACCTACTTCTTTTCGCTCCACTCGTCTTCTTCGTACCTCACGTTGCTCTTGTTCCCTAACTTGCCGTTCCCTTGAACCTGAGAATTGCTCTGCCAGTTGTCCAACAGCAACGCTCTTATCGGCGTTATCGAACTCCCGCCAGAGTTTTGATGCCATGGACAGGATTTCAGCAATCTGCTCGCGATTAGGGGCCCGTTCCCGGACGCGTTGTGCTTCCTCATCCCTTCGTCCCTCAAGCATCATTTCACGGGAACGAATAGCCAAAGTCAATAGCTCTACCGCTTCACGACGTTCTGCTTCTCTCAGTGCCGGCAGTGCCATTCTCATTACTTCAAGCTGATGCAGCGCAACTTCCCGCTCACTCCTGGGGCGCTCCCCTCTCGCCCTGTCTTCATCGCGTTCTCTTCGTCTCTCGCTTTCTCCCCGCTCTCTATCTTCTCTTTGTATGCGTATCCTGACTTCCCTTTCATGCTCTCTCACTGAGCCGGCTCTTTCTCGCAACTCTCTTCTCAATCGTTCGTTTTCTTCGCGAAGTCCTTGCAGCTCTCTCTCCTGCTCCTCCACTCGCGCCCGAAGCTCTCGAAATTCTCTCGCCATCCTATCAAGGTTTGAGGAAAGAATCCTTTTCAACTCCTGCATCTGTTCAAGATATTCCGGCCTTCCGGCCTGCCTCCTTTCCTGGTTATACTCATAACAAAAAACCTCTTTGCGAACGTTCATCCTTCTTCTGTCTCCCGGACCTTCATCAACAACTTCACGCCGTTCAGCCTCCATACCTTTAATCCACTTGTGTCCTGCCTCAGAGACAAAGGAAACACCTACTGTTTGGCCAGGTTGCAACCTCCGAACTGCCTGCCAAAGCTCCTCGCGCTGTCGGGGTACGAGTACGGTCACATGGTCGTCTCTTTCATGCGGTTTTATGACGATACCCATATATCCTCGTTCATCAACCTCCCGTTCAACCAGTCGTACAAAATTTCCTTCCACTGCCCCATTTCTGTCGCGTTCCTGAGCCAAGAGCACGCTACTGAAGATTAACATTGAAAGCATACCAAGCATAAATATTCCGCTTGCCTTTTTCATGATAGTTTTCCTTTTAATTTAGATTTGTAAAATACCCGCCATCCACACCGGTTACGGGCAACTTAAAAAGTAATTTAACAGGTAAAACACACAAAATCAACAAAATTACACAAACCTGCACGTAATCGGTAATCACCAATATTAGCAAGCCTTTGTCGCCGGCTAAATTCATTATCAAACAAAAAATATTTCAAAATCATAATCTTGCAATAACATCAAAAATCTATTATCCTGTAATTATTATGTCACAAAGACTTCTTATAACCAATTGCAGATTATTCGATGCTCCAGATGAGACACAAACAACGTCCATTCTCATCGAGAACGGCACCTTCACTCAAATTGGTCAAATTAATCCTCCTACCGGCTGTCAGACACTCGATGCACAGGGCAGAATAGCCGCTCCGGGTTTTATTGATGTACATATTCAGGGTGCAGGGGGAGCAGACGTACTCGATGCAACGCCGGAGGCGCTGAAAGCTATATCACATACTTGTGCCCGTTTTGGAACAACGAGCTTTCTTGCCACGACTGTATTCAAGCCGGAACAGAAAAATCAACACCTTAACATAGCCGCCAAACATGTTGGCCGGGACCTTGGTGGTGCAAATCTTCTCGGCATACATCTCGAAGGTCCATTTATCTCAATGCAAAAAAAAGGAATGATTCAGCCCGATTGTATATGTCCGCCATCCATTCAGGAGCTTGATGAAATCCTGGATATAACAAACGGCCGGCTCAAAATGATGACAATCGCACCCGAACTGCCAGACAGCACCCAAATAATCAAACGTCTCATCGATTCCAATATCATTGCCTCTTTCGGACACTCCAGCGCAACCCATGAACAAACAATCTACGGCTTTAACGCCGGCATCTCACATGTAACACACCTTTTTAACGCAATGCCTACACTCCACCATCGCACACCCGGTCCATTGGCTGCCATCTTTCAGACAAAACACATAACCGCGCAGCTTATTTGCGACGGCGTCCACATACATCCAGCCGTTCTTAAACTCGCTTTTGATATACTCGGCCCAAATCGCATTATTCCCATTACAGATGGCATGCAGGCCCTCGGTCTTGGAGACGGCCAATTCATATACAATGGTATCGAATACGAATCCAAAAACGGCACTGCAAGGTACAAAGACGGCACGCTTATCGGTACTGCTCTCGGCCAGAGTCAACTCCTCGAGAGACTCATAAGTTTCACAGGCTGCCCCTTTGAAACCGCAATAAAAACCGTTACACAAAAACCTGCTGAATTATTAGGTATCGAAGACAGAAAAGGCACTATTGAACCAGGCAAAGACGCCGATTTGGTTTTACTCGACCACACCCACTCAGTTCAGGCAACAATCGTGACAGGCAAAATCGTTTTCCGGAATGAACTAATGTAAATCGGAAAAAATTAAACAATCCGGAGAAATAAAAAAATGGGAGAGCTTTCACGCTCTCCCTTTATTTATGTGGCTCTTTCCTTTTTCATTTTTAGCCCTTGCTTACTCCGCCGCCATCTCCATCTGACATGTGATCAAAATCCATAAGACAGGCAAAGCAAGTTTAAACTAATATGGCCTGATTGGTCATTTTCCAGAGCCACGAATTTGTTACCCTTAAATTATAAATCGGCAGACTATGTTTAGAATCTTGAATTTTTAAACATTTTATACTCTCATTCTATAAGCTGATACATCCGCTGAAAAACAGTTTGAATCAAACCGTTCTAAATAGTAAGATTAGACCTATCCATAATAAATAATTACGTTAAAATCTAAGGAGTTGTAATCATGGAACACAACAAACAAGTACTATACCAAAACCTGAATTTACGCAGTCTGGCCATCGGTTTTTTGCTGGCACTTTGCCTGCTGCTGGTCGTTGGCGCTGCTGTGAGTTATGACAATAATTCCCAACGATATCAATGTTGTGCAGCCGGAGATGAGCAACTCGCAGTATTCGTTATTGACACTGAGACAGGGCATACCTGGAGACTCAGCCGAAATGATATGTACGACTTTGGAACTCCGTCCGAACCCAGGTCTATACGGCGAAGTATCAGACCTATGGTAGATTAGTTTATAAATCTACACATTATTTTTTGGTCATCCGTAAAATCAGGATATAAATATGATTATTAAAACACTTGGTATTTCAACAAGCCCGAGGATTCACGGCAACAGCGATCTTCTTCTACGGGAAGCTCTTTCGGGTGCAGAATCCGCAGGTGCAAAAACCGAATATATCCATTTGTCCGATTACGATATCGCACCGTGCATCGAGTGTAATGCCTGTTATTCAAGAGGCAATTGCAAGATTCAGGATGACTTCAAGCAGCTTTTAAAAAAGATACTTGATGCCGACAGGCTTATATTCGCCAGCCCTGTTTTTTTTATGACAGTCTGCGCCCAGGCAAAGATGCTTATTGATCGCAGCCAGTGTCTTTGGGCGTATAAATATGTGCTAAATAAAGAGCTATTCAGTCCCGAACGCGACCGCCGTGCAATGGTCATCGCCGTGGGCGGCTCAAAAAGCAAAAAACAATTCGAAAGTATTCGATTAACGATGAAATCCTACTTTGATGTGCTTGATATGAATTATTCTACAAATTTATTTGTCAGCAGGATTGATGATATAGGCGACATA
>Ga0114922_10004856_pt1 | contig 12454 bp, 9 predicted proteins | sample AartaG_FD_100975 | JGI IMG/M metagenome (GOLD analysis project Ga0114922, IMG submission 100975) | Deep subsurface microbial communities from Aarhus Bay to uncover new lineages of life (NeLLi) - Aarhus_00045 metaG | ecosystem: Environmental > Aquatic > Marine > Oceanic > Sediment | place: Aarhus... | reverse complement strand
TCACTTTGGCATCGGTGCCATCTACACGGAAAAGATATGTGCGGAGAAGGACCTTTCCGGAAGAGTTACCTGCACGACCCCTTCTTTGGTAAAGCCATACGGTGGAGAAAAGAAAAGACTGGGCACAAATGTGATTGCCTGGTCTATTCCGTATGACCGAGGTTTTGTCACGATCGACATGGCCACCGCCATTCACGCTGTGAGCGGTGTTCTTCGAGCTCTGATTGAAGGGACGCCTCTCCCGTTTCCCGTTTATGGTCCGAGTGGTTTGAAGACAACCGATTCTCGAGTTTTCGACGGGGTCGTGGATTTTCTAAAAAGAGGATCTATGATCTCATTGGGAGGCATGGGCGAGGGGGGAGCCGACGCGGGATACAAGGGAACGGGGATGGCCATGCTGATCGAATTGGACAATGTCATCGGTACAGGAGTTTCCACCTATATCGAACCGCTTATGGATGATGAAAAGCGGCGGATCAGGCAGACATTCGAAGCATGGCGCATCGATACCTTGTTTGAGCAGGATGATGTTTTGGCGCACATTTCAAAAACTATATCAGACATAAAATTCCGACAGGGAAAGGATATGCTCCTTCCTGGAGAAAAAGAAACGACCCACAGGGAAAACTCCATAAAGCATGGGATTCCTTATACAGCACCCCAAATTGCCCGGCTGGAGAAATTGGGTCAAAGTGTCGATTTGGGTCAAGTTTCTTGACTTGGATTGGGAATGTTGATATTTTAAATAATCCTAAGAAGGGCGTATAATTTGATATCCTCCCACCACCAAAACCGAAAAAATGGGGACGGTTTTATTTTTATTATGCAGATAAGATTGACGTGTCGTGGTAAATTTTTGATTTTTATTTAGGGATTTAGATAAATATTAGATGTAAGAAATTGGCATATTTTTGAGCTAGCTTTAGGAAGCGTTCCCTTTTTTTTAGGAGGAAGAGATGAGCGAAGAGAAAAAACCGGCCATTAGAAAAATTCAAGCCACAGGCCATATGAGAAAAATTATGGCCGATTATTTTTACGAGCTGGATCGAGCGGCTAAGGATGGATCACCCAAGGTCGCATGGTGCACCAGCGTTGGTCCTGCTGAATTATTACTAAGCCTAGGATTTTTGGTGTACTACCCTGAAAACCATGGGGCTATGTTGGGTGCTACAAGACAAGCTTCCGACTATATCCCTGTGACCAATGCCATCGGGTATTCTCCGGATATCTGTTCTTATCTGACCAGTGACGTCGGGGCATTCATCAAAAAAGAAACCCCTCTCTCGCGGGCTTACGAGGGAATCGAAGGCGTTCCCTTGCCGGACGTTTTGGTCTATAATACCAACCAGTGCCGGGATGTCCAGGATTGGTTTTCCTGGTATTCCCGGGAGTTGAATGTGCCTGCCCTCGGCATATCCACCTATCGGAACATCGGCGAAATTACCCATGATCATCTTACGAGCATCGCAAAGCAGATTGAGGGCCTGATTCCCCAATTAGAGGAAATTTCAGGGATCAAGTTCGACATAGATAAATTCCGGGATGTCCTTGGCCTGTCTTACGATTGCACTCAATTGTGGAAGAAAGTTCTCGAGACAAACAAAGCCATGCCGGCTCCGATCAGTTTTTTCGATGAGACGATCCATATGGCCCCGGCCGTCGTGCTCAGGGGTACCGAAACGGCTGTAGAGTATTATAAAGTGCTCCTTCAGGAATTGGAGGAACGGGTGGCGCAAAAGGAAGGCGCCGTCGAAGGGGAAGAATTCCGGCTCTACTGGGAGGGAATGCCGATCTGGGGAAAACTCAGGGATTTGGCCGAGTTTTTCATCAGCTTGAAAACCGCCGTTATCGCATCCACTTATTGCAATAGCTGGATATTCGATTCCTTCGACCCAGATGATCCCTTCATGAGCATGGCGCGGGCTTACACAGAGATTTTCATTGTCAGGGATGAGAATTTCAAGGAACGCTATATAGAAGAAATGGTCGATATGTACGGGCTGAATGGCCTTTTGTTCCATGACGCCAAAACCTGCCCGGCCAATTCCAACAACCGCTATGGCATGCCTGAAAGACTGGAGAAAAAGCTCGGGATCCCCGCACTTACCATTAACGGAGATTTGAACGACCTGCGATGTTATTCGGAAGAACAGGCAAAAACCAACATCGAGGCGTTTGTCGAACAACTCGCCACCCAATAATTTGTTTGTTCATTTGAGCATTTGTTTCACATGGATTATTCACGAGTCAAGCCAACCCACCCCACCCAAACATTTAAGGAGAGGCAAAGAAGTGGCCCGTGAAGCTGTAGTAGACTACTGTGAACGGGCTACGATGAAGTCAATGCAGTGAGATTGACTTGCCCGAAGGGTAAAAAATGCCGATATTGAGATATATTTAAATATCCATTATAAAAGTTTGATAAAATTAGATTAAAAATGATTATGATTTGGGAAATTATTTGAAGTATCGGCAGTTTTTATGAATAATTCATGTTGATGGAATATTTTGTTGGGATCGATGTAGGCGCCTCCACAACCAAAGCTGTTATCCTGGATGAAAAATCCGAGCTAATCGGCCATTCGGTCATCCATTCCGGCGCAGATTTTGGCGCTGCCGCAGAAGATGTTCTCCGAAAGGCTTCGGCTGGATTAAAAAAAGAAAACGTAGACCATAAATTGGTGATAAGTACTGGCTATGGCAGGAGGAATGTTCCGTTTGCCAATTCGACAAAAACCGAAATAAGCTGCCATGCCAAGGGAAGTTATCACCATTTTTCGCAGGCCCACACTCTGATCGACATCGGAGGACAGGACAGCAAGATCATAAAGATCGATGATTCCGGAAAACGCACAGGTTTCAAGATGAACCGCAAATGTGCGGCGGGAACAGGGGCATTCCTCGAAGAAATCGCCAATCGCCTCAAGATCGGGATCGAAAAACTCAACGGGCTTGCAGAAAAAGCGACGACAAATGTCACGATCGGCAGCTACTGCACGGTGTTTACAGCAACGGAGATATTGACCAAGATCCGCCAGAACGTCAGGATCGAGGATATCGTCAAAGGAATTTTTGATTCCGTGATAAAAAGGGCGATGGAGATGGACCCTCTCGAGGGGAACATCGTGATGAGCGGGGGAGTGGTGGCGCACAATCCTTATTTTGTAACAATGTTAGAACAAAAACTCGAAAAAGACATTTTTGTGCCCCCTTCCCCTCAATTGACAGGCGCTCTTGGCGCGGCTTTATTTGCCCTAGAAACAAAAGGAGGAACTCATGCTTGATGCCTTATTTAAACCCAGATCTGTAGCGATAGTCGGGGCTTCGAATAATCCTTTGAGCATCGGTCACATCGTGATGCAAAATCTGCTTGACCATAACTTCAAAGGTCCGATCTACCCGATAAACCCCAAGTCAAAATCTATTAAGAGTTTTCGAGCATATCCTTCTGTTTCCGAAGTGCCGGATGAGGTCGACCTGGTGAATATCTCGATCAAAAACACCCTTGTCCCCTATGTGCTCGAAGATTGCGGCAAAAAAGGCGTAAAGTTTGCTATCGTGCACACCGCAGGATTCAAAGAAGTCGGGGAGGAGGGTCTTCAGCTCGAGCGCCAGATCGTGGAAATCGCCCACAAATATGGCATGAGGATATACGGCCCCAACTCGCAGGGCATACAGAATTCAGATCCCGCAATTTCCGTTTATGCCAACTTCACGTTTGTGCCGATGTTTCCGGGAAATATCTCCATCGTTGCTCAGAGTGGAGGAGTGGGTGAGACGTTGAAGCTGCACCTGTACCGCATCGGCAAGGGCATAAGGATGTATTCCAGTTTCGGGAATGAGGCCGATGTGAGCATGAATGAGATCATCGACTATTACGGCCAGGACGAAGAGGCCAAAGCGATCATGGTTCATATCGAAACCTTCAAGGATCCAGCAGGTTTTCTTGAAGTGGCCAGCCGAGTCACCCAGAAAAAACCAATCCTTGCTTTAAAAACAGGGAAAACATCGGAGGGGACCAAAGCTGTGGCATCCCATACAGGTTCTTTGATCGAGCAGGAAACCATAGCGGATGTGATCTTTGATAAAGCGGGTGTGCTCCGATTCCATTCCCAACAGGACATGATCGACGCCGCCATCGCATTTTCCACCCAGCCGGTTCCCAAAGGAGAAAGGGTATGTATCGTGACAAACACCGGAGGCCCTGGGATCATAGCTGTGGATGAATGCATGGCAACCGGACTCCAGTTGGCCCGTTTGAGTACCAAGACGAAAAATTCCCTGAAAAAGCTCGTGTTTCAAGAAGCGACTGTTTCCAATCCTGTGGATGTTGTGGCCACCGCTGGACCTGAACAGTATGGCGGCACGGTGGGGGCTCTTCTTAAAGACCCGAATATCGATTCCCTCTTGCTGGTTTTTGTCACAGCCCCGTTTGTCGATTGTGAAGGAATTGCCCGGAAAATCGGTGAGATCGGCAAGACTTCGAAAAAACCCATCGTATGCCAGGTGATCACCATCGAAAAATGGCAGGAAGTTATCCGGTTGATCAGGGAGAGCGGCATACCTGTTTATGATTACGCCGAAACAGCGGCAAGGGTTCTCTCCTCCATGACAGATTATGGAAAAATCCAGATGAGGAAGGTGCCTTCTTACAAAAGATACAAACCCAAAAAGGCCCAGGTCGCCCAAATACTCAAACGCACCAAAGGGAAAGGGGGATTTCTTCCCCAAAATGATGTGTTTGCCATTCTCGAGTCTTATGGCATACCTGCGGTGAAAACTTTCATGTTCAAGAAGAAAGAAAACTTGCTCGAGGCCGCGAAAAAAATCGGTTATCCCTTGGTATTAAAGGTGGATGCGGAAGATATCATCCACAAAACAGAAGCCGGAGGTGTGATGCTCAACCTCAAAGATGAAAAAGCGCTAAAGACGTCCTTTGGAAAAATGTCCCGAAAGTTTGCCAAGAAAAAACCTGTCTTTGTCCTCCAGGCGTACCTGGAGGGAGGAAAAGAAGTGATCATGGGAATCAAAAGGAACGAGGGCCTCCAACCTACTCTTATGTTCGGGCTTGGAGGAATATTTGTCGAAACCCTCAAAGATGTTCAATTCCGATTGGCCCCGCTTTCCCAAGAGGATGCCAGCGAAATGATCCGATCCATCAAAGGATTTCCCGTTTTGTCTGGCACACGAGGGGAGAAACCTGCGGATGTCGATAGTCTTGCGGATATCCTCCAGCGTCTGTCCAATCTTGCTTCTGATTTTCCTGCCATAGATGAGATGGATATCAATCCCGTGCTTGTGTTCGAAAAAAAGAAAGGGGCTGTGGTGGTGGATGCGCGAATGAATACTGTGTGATGAACTGGATTCCTCTTCTCATTGTTATCTTTTATATATTCCTCCTGTTTTTGATCACTTGGAGCACGCGGCGACTCAGCCGCGGGGGGATGATCTCCTATCTCTTGGCTGGCCGGGGATTGCCTTATTGGGTTGTGGCCCCGCTCCTGACTGGTTTGGCCATAGGGGGTGCGTCCACCATAGGCGTGGCCGAAAGAGCCTACAACTCAGGCCTTGCTGCCGGCTGGTACAATGCCGCATGGGCGGCCGGTGCGATATTGGTCGGCCTTATCGCAGCCCGACGTTACCGGCTGATGGAAGTCACGACGCTCCCGGAGCTTTTCGAAAGGCATTACAGCACTGCAGGCCGTGTCATCGGTGTCATCGGACAACTTCTCCTCCAGATCGTCATCACTTCTCTCCAGTATGTGGCAGGGGGAGCCATTCTTTCCTCTCTTCTTCCGGATGCGTTTTCCCTCCAATCGGGTATGTTTGTGACAGCCGTGGTTTTTGTCGGCATCACTCTGATCGGGGGATTCTGGGCGGCTGGGTTGACAAACATCATCAACGTGATTTTTATCTACACGGGGGTTCTCCTCGGCGCTGTATTGGCCATCGGGAAAGTGGGAGGCTTAAAGGAACTCGTCTTGAAATTCCCCGCAGACTATCCAGGCTTTAATTTAGGATCTCTCGGCTGGAGCCTTGTATTGGCCTGGTTTTTTGTGATGTGCACCATGACATTTTCGGTGCAGTCTGTGGTTCAGATCAGCTTTGCGGCCAAAGATGCTTCATCGGCACGGAAAGGTTTTATTCTTGCGGGATTGGTGATTCTTCCCGTGGGATTTATCAGTGCTCTGATCGGCATGGCAGCCACCGTGCTTCATCCCGGGATCATTCCCACCGAAGCTTTGCCAAGAACAGTTCTCAGTCTGAGCCCGATCGTGGCCGGCATTGTACTGGCCGGGCTCTGGGCTGCGGATGTGTCCACGGCGTCCGCTCTTTTGGTCGGGAGCGCCACGTTGGTCGTGGGTGACTTGATAAAGAGGTTTTGGGCTCCGGATCTCGGCGAAAAAGGAGAGAGGATTGCCTCCCGCATTGCCGTCCTGATACTGAGTGTTTTTACATACCTTCTCGCCATTTCTGTGCAAGGAATCCTCCAGACCTTGATCCTCGGATTAACCTTGACTACGGCTTACACTCTAGTCACTTTGATGACCCTTTTTTGGCCCAAGATCTGCAGGCGTTCCCATGCAGTGTGGACTTTGCTCATGGCTATGATGGCTTTGGCTGTGTGGCTGGTGTTTCCCGGAGTTCCTGTCTTTTTTGCCCGGTTGCATCTGCCCCATCCCATCTATTTTTGTTGGATAGTGAGTCTAATCACGTTTATTTTGGTGACCGTTTTCGATAAAAGAAGAATACAAGCGCCTTCAGCTTGACACATAAAGATAGGGTAAGTAGTATTCATCTTGAATACAGAAAAGCAAATATAAATGATGCCATATAAGGAGGATTAGATGAGTCTAGATTGGTTAAAGAAAGATAAGGAAATCAAAAATCATCTGCTTTGGGGAGATGACCACTGGGGGACAGAGCCTCCTTGCACTATGTACGAGAAGAGGCCGATCCTGGATCCATCAGGAAATGAGATTGAAGGCCTGTATGTAGCTTGGATTATCCTGAACAATCCTGCTCAGTTCAATTCCTACACAACAGAGATGGTGAAGGGAGTGATCGCCGGATTCCAGAATGCCTCTTTGGACAGAAGCATTGTGGCCGTGGTTTTTACCGGTGTCGGCGATAGAGCCTTTTGCACGGGTGGCAACACCAAAGAGTATGCCGAATACTATTCTGGAAAACCCAATGAGTACGGCGAATACATGGAGTTGTTCAATGGAATGGTGGACTCCATCCTGATGTGTAAAAAGCCCACCCTGTGCCGTGTGAACGGAATGAGGATTGCAGGAGGGCAGGAAATCGGGATGGCTTGCGACATTGCCCTATCCGCCGATACAGCCATTTTTGGCCAAGCGGGTCCGCGTCATGGATCTGCCCCTGACGGTTGTTCTTCAGATTTTCTCCCATGGTTTTTGAGTATCGAAGATGCGATCTGGAATTGTGTGTCCTGTGAGCTCTGGAGTGCATACAAGATGAAAAGGTTGGGATTGATCAGCCAGATGGTGCCAGTGATCAAGCAAGACGGCAAATTTATCAAAAATCCTGCTGTCATCATCGACAGATATGTCGATGATGGAGAAATTGTATTTGGGGAGTTTGTCAGAGGTGAGGAAGGAAAAAAGGCCCGGGAGTTTCTCAAAACTGCCACCATCGATTTTGAATTGTTGGACAAGGCTGTTCATGACGTGGTTTGGAAGTTCACCAATCTATTCCCGGGGTGCCTGATCAAATCCCTGGACAGTGTCCGGGCGAAGAAAAAATTCTTCTGGGATATGGCTAAAAATTATAATCGCCATTGGCTGGCCGTCAACATGATGACCGAGGCCTTTATGGGATTCCAGGCTTTCAATGCGAAAAAAATCACAGGGTCGGATGTGATCGACTTTATCAAATACAGGCAACTGATCGCGGAAGGAAAAACGATCGATGATGCTTTCATCGAATCGGTCATGCCCAAACCCAAAGAGTAGAGAGAACAAAAGTTAAAGAAATAGAAGGAGGAAGAAAATGGATTTAGAAGGAAAGGTTGCCCTAGTTACCGGAGGCAGCATGGGAATCGGGACTGCCATTTCCCTTAATATGGCTCAAAACGGAGCAGATGTAGCCTTGACATACCGGCGCCATGAACAGGAAGCCCAGGACATCGTGGAAAAGATCGATGGCATGGGCCGCAAATCCAAAGCTTACAAAGTCGATGTTTCTGAATTCGAAGCTGTCCAAAATCTCATGAATGAAGTCGTGCAGGAATTCGGGCACGTGGATATTCTGATCAACAATGCCGGCATGAACTGGGATGGAGTGGTATGGAAAATGACCGAAGAACAATGGGACAAGGTTATCGATGTCGATCTCAAGGGTACTTTTAATTTTATCCGCGCAGTCGCGCCTCTGTTTCGAGAGCAAAAATCCGGAAAAATTATCAACATCACGTCCATAAACGGAATGAGGGGAAAGTTTGGACAATCCAATTATTCGGCTGCCAAGGCCGGCACTATCGGCCTGACGAAAACGGTTGCCAGAGAGATGGGAAAGTACAACGTGAATGTCAACTCTGTGGCTCCAGGCATGATCTTGACCGATATGTTCAAGGACCTTCCCGAAGAGTTTAAACAAAAAGCCGCCGATGAGACCGTTTTTAACCGCCTAGGTTACCCTGAGGATGTGGCCCACGTCGTAGCGTTTCTTGCATCCGATATGTCCAGGCACGTAACCGGAGAAGTGATCAAGGTCGACGGCGGCCAGTATATTTAGGAGGATTTATGAGCAAAGTTGCGATTATTGGAGTTGGACAGAGCGCGTTTGTACGGGGTTATCCGGGTTCGATCAGAGAATTGGCGTTCGATGGATTCAAAGAGGCTGTCGAGGATGCCCATATCTCTGTTTCTGATATCGGGGCGTCCATCGTTTGCTCAGCCCCAGAGTATGATAAACAGCGGTCGCCATCCGGGATTTTTGCTGAATATCTAGGATTGACTCCTCAACCCACATTTTATTTGGAGAGCTTGTGTGCCTCGACAAGCATGGGCTTGCGGATGGCCTATTCTTTGGTCAAATCCGGGCTTCATGATATTGTGGCCGTCCTGGGCTTCCAGAAAATGTCAGAGATATCATCGGCTGAGTCTCAAGAGAGGATGGGACGCGGAGCGGATATCCAGTGGGAGAGCCCGTTCGGTACGATGATGCCCGCCTATTATGCCATGTTTGCCAAGGCACATATGGAAAAATATGGAACGACCCTGGAAGACATGGCACTCATAAGAGTCAAATCTGCTACCTACGGACAGGTGAATGAAAAAGCCCTTTTCCGGAAACCGGTTGTTTTGGAGAGCTTTTCCGATCCGGAACATTTTATGTCGGGCCCTGTCTCGAGCCCCCTGCGCGTAGGCGATTGTTGTGCCAATGCAGATGGAAGTTCCTGCTTGATCGTGGCCAGCGAAGAAAAAGCCAGATCCTTTAGCCAAAAGCCGGTCTGGATTCTGGGATTGGGGGCCGCTTCGGCCAGTGTGAACATGTCGGGACGTGATCTTTTCACAGGCCTCGATGTCGCGAGGCAGGCTGGTGAACAAGCCTACAAGATGGCTGGCATAAAACCCAGCGACGTCGACGCGGCCGAGGTACATGATTGCTTCACGATTTCAGAGATCCTTGCCTACGAGGATTTGGGATTTGCCCAGCCCGGAGAGGGAAAGGATCTGATCAAGGGCAAGGAGACATACAAGGAAGGATCCATCCCGGTAAATGTGGATGGAGGACTGCTTTCCAAAGGCCATCCCATCGGAGCGACGGGAGGCTCCCAGATAAGGACAATTGTCCTCGAACTCAGAGGAGAGGCCGGGGAAATGCAGGTGAAGAGCCCGGAAATCGGATTGGTTCACAACATCGGAGGTGTGGGACTCTACGGAACGGTTAGCATTTTGGGGAGGGAGTGAAATGAGCAAAAAGAAAGAGATCGACGATCGTTTTAAAAGATTCGGGACCGTGAGTTTCACATCGGTCACAAAGGTCAATGATTTCATCGACCATTTGGACCAGGCCAAGGTCATGAGTACCCGATGCGTGGATTGCGGGATAATTTTTTTCCCTCCCCGAGCAGATTGCTACAAATGCCTTTCCCGAAATATGGAGTGGTTTGAAATAGATGGTACGGGAAAACTGATTACGTACAGCAAATTGAAGTTTGCCCCGATCGGTTTCGAGGACGATCTGCCTTACAGCATTGCCGTCTTGGATTACGGTGATTATAAGGTTTTTGGGCGGATTGCCAGCGATATCCCGGATGAAGATATACAGATCGGAATGGCCATGAAAACGGCTGCCAACAAGTTACCGAATGGGCAGCTGAATTATGTGTTTACGAAAGCCTAAAAAAAGCTCTGTTAAACGAGATAAACATAGTAAAATAGATGAGTCTTCTCGATATCAAACTGCACAAACCTCAGAGTGTGCGGGAGGCCCTTGATCTATTGGGAGAACTTGAGGATGCCCGGCTGGTAGCGGGCGGCACTGACCTTCTGGTGGATATAAAACAAGGCCTTGTCACCACTAAAAACCTGGTCTCTCTCCAAGATGTTCAAAGTCTCAAGGGGATTTGGGAAGAAGAAGGAAAAATACATGTCGGAGCTATGGTAACTCCGAATGACATCCAATCAGACAGCCTGATAAGTCAGCATATGTATGCTCTTTCCGAAGCAGCACGATCGATGGCCGCAACACAAATCCGTTCCATGGCGACCATCGGTGGGAATATTGCCAGTGCGGTTCCATCTGCGGATATGCCCCCCCCCTTGATTGCCGCGGACGCATCGGTCGTTTTAGAGTGTGGCACTTCCCGGGAGGTCGGCCTTGTGGAATTTTTCACCGGAGTGAGGGAAACTGTTTGTGGTGCAGGAGAAGTGCTGGTATCCGTTTGGATTCCTATTCCTCCAGCTCGAACCGGTAGCTCCTACCAGAAGTTTACCCTTCGTGAAGCCAATGCTCTCGCTGTCGTGGGTGTGGCATCCCAAATTTCTCTTCTGGGCGAGAAAATCGAGAGGGCCAACATCGTTCTCGGCGCAGTGGCGCCCACCCCTGTGTTGGCATTGAAAGCCTCTGAATTATTGTGCGGACAAATCCCTTCGGAAAGCCTGTTCGATGAAGCCGCTTCTCTCGCTGCACAAGCAGCAAAACCTATCTCGGACATCCGGGGTTCCGCCTGGTACCGGAAAGAACTGATCCCGATATTGACCCGTAGATCCTTGGAGGTGGCATGGGAACGTGCCCAAGAGCGATCATGAGTGATCCTAAAACCGACCACCGCGTCATCACATTGAAGGTCAACGGGGAAAAGCATTCAGTCGCTGTCAAAGATGGAGACACACTCCTGGATGTCTTGAGGGATAAGCTGAGACTGACCGGAACGAAAAAAGGGTGTGATCATGGTGTGTGTGGAGCATGCACTGTCCTCATGGATGGACAGCCACAAAATAGCTGTCTTCTGCTGGCTGTCTCCTGCCAAGATGTTTCGATCACGACCATCGAGGGAATTGCCAAAAATGGACAGCTTCATCCCCTCCAGCGCGCCTTTATCAACCATGGAGCTGTCCAATGCGGATTCTGCTCCCCGGGCATGATCCTCAGCGCCTATGCGCTGATCGACCGTCAGCCGAATCCCTCGGATGAGGAGGTCAAGCAGGCTCTCTCCGGGAACCTGTGCCGATGTACAGGGTATGTTCGCATCATCGATGCCGTAAGGAATTGGCAAAAGTACCAACATACACAGGAACCTCCCCTCGATCCTCAAGATCTGGATAAATATGCGACGGTCGGCAAAAGCCTTCCTCGAGTGGATGCGGCAGATAAGGTGACAGGCAGGGCCAAATACACGGCAGATCTTTCCTGCCATAATATGCTCTGTGGAAAGATCTTGACTTCTCCGACCGCTCACGCACGGATTAAGTCCATCGATAAAAGCAAAGCCGAGGCATTGGAGGGAGTCAAGCTCGTTCTCACGGCTAAAGATGTGCCCGACATCACCTATGGTGTTAATCCCCCTCGTTACGATGAGCATATCTTAGCCAGGGAAAAAGTCAGGCACGTCGGGGATGAAGTCGCCGCCGTTATCGCTGTCGATGAGGATACAGCTACAAAGGCACTGGCTTTGATCGAGGTGGACTATGAGGAACTTCCGGTTGTGTTGGATCCCATCGAAGCCATCCAAGACGGAGCCCCTCAAATTCATGATCGATACAAGAAAAACATCAACACGCATGTGGACCATCATTTTGGGGATGTGGAGAAAGGATTTGCAGAGGCAGACTATATCCGCGAGGAAAAATTTGTGGGGAATCATGTCTACCAAAGCCCGATCGAACCCCACGCTGTTATCGCATCCTGGGAAGATGATGGGGCGACCCTTGTGCTTTATGCGTCCACTCAAGTTCCCCACTACCTGCAGTACATGGTAGCG
>Ga0114922_10004855_pt1 | contig 12456 bp, 8 predicted proteins | sample AartaG_FD_100975 | JGI IMG/M metagenome (GOLD analysis project Ga0114922, IMG submission 100975) | Deep subsurface microbial communities from Aarhus Bay to uncover new lineages of life (NeLLi) - Aarhus_00045 metaG | ecosystem: Environmental > Aquatic > Marine > Oceanic > Sediment | place: Aarhus... | reverse complement strand
CCGACGGTGAAAGACTGCAACTTCAGCGGCAATACCGCAACACAAGCCGGCGGAGGCATGTTAAATAACTGGAGCCATCCGGCACTGACGAACTGCACGTTCAGCGGGAACTGGGCCGGTATCAACGGAGGCGGTATTTACAACTGGGAAAGCAGCCCGAAGGTGACGAACTGCACGTTCAGCGGCAATTCGGCCGAGCGTGGCAGCGGGATGTACAACTATGGCAGCGGCAACGCGGTGGTGACGGACTGTAACTTCAGCGAAAATACCGCGACGCATGACGGCGCGGGGATGTACAACGAGACGAGCACCCCGACGTTGACGAACTGCAGGTTCAGAGAGAATTGGGCCGGTATCAACGGAGGCGGAATCTTCAATAACATGAGCAGCCCGACGGTGACAAACTGCACGTTCAGCAACAATCCGGCCCAGTGGGGCGGCGGGATGTACGACTATGACAACAGCAGCCCAACGGTGACGAACTGCACGTTCAGCGGGAATACCGCAACGAATTCCGCCGGGGGGATAATGAACAACGCGAGCAGCAACCCGACGGTGACAAATTGTATTCTGTGGGGCAATTCGCCGGACCAGATCGACGATTACGATTATCCGAGCAGTTGGGCCGCAGCGACGTACAGCGATGTGCAGGGCGGATACGGCGGGACGGAGAACATCGATGCGGACCCGTGTTTTGTGACGGGGGCTTTGGGAGATTATTATTTGAGTCAGGTCGCGGCGGGGCAGGCGTTGAATAGTCCGTGCGTGGACGCGGGCAGCGATACGGCGGCGAATCTGGGAATGGACGAATCGACGACTCGGACGGACGGGCTTGGTGATGGGGGAGTGGTGGATATGGGTTATCACTACCGGCTGCCGGAGGCGTGGGACTTGAACGGAGACTGGAAGGTGAGCTTTATTGACTTTGGGATTCTGGCGGAGCAGTGGCAGCAGGCACCGGGCGTGCCATCGGCAGATATTGTCCCACCTGAGGGCGACGGTGTAGTGGATGGGCTGGACCTTGGGCTGCTGGTGGATTACTGGCTGTGGCAAGAATAACAGGTAAGCATGTGAGAGGTGTAACGGGGGGCGGACCTGGACCAGTTAGGCGATGTTGACGGGGTAGACCTGGGGCTGTTCGTTGAGGAATGGCTGTACTGGTGCCCGTATGACTGGCCGTTGAAGTAAAATTGGGGTTGGGGGTTAGGTATTAGGGGTGAGGGGGGAAAGGCAGCGTAGAGGGTATAGGTTGCAATGGAGGGGGAAGCATTGTATAAAATAGGTGCATTAGCAGGCAGGAATGTTGTTGTAAAAAGGGAATTGGGATGCAGGAGCGCTCGGGGAAATTTGTGTTCGGCTGGGTTTTGCCGGCAGTGGCACTTGTGGCAGGCTGCGGACTTATCCGGCAAAAAGCGCCCGCCGCATCGCCAAGTGAATTAGCTGAGACAGTGACCGCCCTGACACCCCGGGGCTGGGAAATCCATGATAAGGTCATGTGGTACACGGCGGAGAACCTCTATGAGCTTATCGACGGCCGGGCGGAATTCTACATGGCTTATGATGTGGTTGGCGTGTGTTTCGTAAGTTTCACCAAGAGCAACGAGAGTGATATTTTCATCGATATATCAATTTATGATATGGGTACACCGACAAACGTCTTTGGTGTATTTACCGCGGAGCGGTCCCCGGAGGCAACACAACTGAAACTCGGGCGAGACTCCTATCGCGTAGGAGCGGACTATTACATATGGAAGGGCCGATACTATGTTCAGGTCATCGCGCCGGATGATTCCGTTGAATATCTGCAGATTACCATGAACATAGCCGAGCAGCTGACCGACTCTCTTTGCGAGACCAACGAGCCCGTCTGGGGCCTGACGACGCTGCCGAGAGAAAATCTGGTGCCGCAGTCTGTTCGCTACTATCTGGTTGACGCTATGGGGCTTGATTTCATGGAAAATACTTACACGGCCCGCTACCAGAGAGGAGAGGCAGAGGTGATTGTTTTTCTGTCGCGTCGTGATTCGGTCGAATCTGCGCGGTCGGCCGTAGCCGGATTTATGGAACATATGAATTTTTACGGCAAAAAGGTTAGGCAGCTCAGTGTAGATGGTATTGAACTGGTGAGCTGTGATATGGGTGGAATTAATGACATCGTGTTTCAGAAGGGCCGTCTGGTTGCCGGTGTAACCGGAGTTGAGGACCAAAAAGTGGGTGTTCAGGCGGCACTTGACCTGTGGAGGCAGCTGGAACATGAGTAGTTCGGATTTTTTTGAAGAAGAAGCAATTAGTAATTCTTTGGGAGTGTTGTTATGAAAGAAGAAGCTGAGTATATGTTGAATCGGCGGCAATTTAACAATCTCATTGCGGGCGCTGCGGTCGGCGGGCCAGCATTTTTAGCGGCGGCAGGTTCACAGGCAAAAGCTGCGGAGAAGCCTGATGAAGTGGTTCATCGCAATGAACGGGCGTCTATGGCGTACAGGAGGCTCGGCCGTACAAATATAATGTCAAGTCGGCTCGTTTTTGGATGTGGCGCTGCCCTGGCAGGTGGTAAAGGCGTCCGCCTGCTGGACCGCGCATTCGAGGCGGGAATCAACTTCTACGATATCGGCTCAGATGTTTTCTATAAGGAAAGTGAGCGGAGCTTCGCTGCGTTTCTGAAGGCACACCGGGACAGTATCTGGGTCGCTTCGAAGGCTCCTCTGCTGTCGGTGCGGGTTGGGCCGGAAGATTCGGTGACCAGCGAACAAGCGAGGACGGCCGCCAAGTCATGGACGAAGCTGCTTGATGCGAGCTTGAAAGACCTGCAGGCCGAATACGTCGATGCATATTATCTGATGGCGGTGAACAATCCGGCGGTGGTCGGCAGCGAGGAGCTCTATAAGGCGTTTACCGATGCGAAATCCGCCGGAAAAGTCCGTTATTTCGGGCTCAGTACGCACCAGAACGCGGCGAAGACACTGAGGGCCGCCCTCAAGACGGGGTGGTATGATCTGGCGATGATTGGTATTACACCGGCCGGATGGTATGACTGGACTACGAAAGACCTGGAGAAGGATACTCCTTTGTTGACTGAGCTGGAGCCACTGCTAAAACGGGCCCGGGATGCCGGTATCGGGCTAATTGGAATGAAAGTTGCCAGGTTTTTGGCCCCTGCAAGTTCGAAGGGTAGAGGTAATCCGGCTGCGTTTGACAAAATCTACAACAAGAATCTCAAGGCGTCTGCGCTGAATTCGTTCCAGCGGTCGTATGCCTATGTGCTCGAGCACGGACTGGATGTCGTCAACGCCGATATGCAGAACTTCAAGCACCTTGAGCAGAATATCATTGCCGCGGCAACTTCCCATAGCACCGCTGGCTAACGTTTCGGGGGTGTTGGGGGGAAGGACAGGAGTTGAGTTTTTGGGGTGTGTGTGGTATTGTATAGAGCTTAAGGATTAGCAGGTGTTTATTTGTTTATTTAGAATTGGAGGTAAGACAAATGAAGAAGGCGTTTTTGGTAATGTCATTTTTTGCGACGGTCGGGATGGTGTTAGGTTTCGCAGTTGTGGTGGCTGGCGGCGCAGCTGTTAGGGAAGCGGAAGCGGCCGGGCGAGAAAAGAGCAAGCCACTGCCTAATAAAAAGATGGTCCAGGTGGCGGTGATTGTGAAGGATGCTGAAGAGACGGCGAAGAAGTGGGCGGATTTGCTTGGTGTAGAAGTGCCGAAAGCAGTTGTGAGTGAGCCGGCGACGACGGCCAAGACGATGTACCGGGGCAAGCCGACGGAGGCCCGTGTGAAGATGGTGTTTTTCAAGCTGGACAATCTTAGCCTTGAGCTGTTGGAGCCTGTGGGCGGGCCGAGCGTGTGGCGAGAGGTTCTGGATGAAAAAGGGGAATGCGTCCATCATATTGCTTTTGAGGTTAAAGGGATGGATGAGCATATAGGGAACATCGAGAAGAAAGGTATGCCGCTAACGCAGCGCGGGCGGTGGACGGAAGGCAGCGGTGGATGTTATGCGTATTTCGACAGCGAAGAAGAGCTTGGAGTGATTCTCGAACTTCTGGAAAATTACTGATTTTAGTTAAATGCAGGGCGGAGGGCAGGATGGCTGGGGGATTAGGGGTTAGGTAGGCCGCTGCGCGGAATTAAGAAATGAGAAGCCCCAGTTAGATAGACACACGACGTTATCTCACGGGGTAAAGCCGCAGTTAGATAGGTTAAAGTCATGGATCCCCGACAGGAGAACTCGCGTGAGCAGCAATCGAGGACGAGCGGGGTAAAGCTCGGTCAGGCAGGGAGATTATTGTTCTGTTTGTTGTTTTTCGTCTCGTGCTTTTTTTCTTCGGTCTTCAGTTTTGCTGTAACTGCAGGCGGTGCATCTGTCTGCGAAATCGTGTTTGAAGGAACCCCTGAGGAAAACGATGCCGCATTTTTCGCATTTTTCAGCTCGATAAATTGATTCGGCCTGGCATTTCGTACAGGGCAAGGCGGGAGTGGGGTTTTTGTTGGGGTCCTGCAACATGGCGGCGAACTCACCGGGTGAGGGTAAGTGGTCATTTAAATACAGAAAGTAATCTTTCATACCCATCTGATATTCGGCCTGGCAGTCGGTATTAGTGCACTTGACCCAAATCATGTTGTTGGGGTCGATGGTCTCGATGCCGGAGGGGCCGGAAGTCTGCTCTTTATAGTCGGCCTCCTTCTTGTACATTATGGCCACGGCCAAGGCCAGGCAGAGGACAATAATTACAATCATAATGGGTTTTCTGCTTTTAGGCGGCATTTTAATACCTCGAATATAATTAAATAACATTTTGGCCTGGAGGGCAACGCGGATAAATCATAAGGCCATATACGCCACAAATCAAGACCGCCAAGCCTCCAGATGGGGCTATTATAGAAAGACCATCTTAAAAGTGCAAGTGTTTTTGGGGTTGAGCGTAGGGGGCAGGTGATATTCGGGTTTATTCGTCCTGCGTCCTGTGGGGACCCCGTACCACAGGGGTACGGGGCAAGGGGGGCATATTAGGTGTTGGGGATTAGGGGTTCGATTAGTTTTGAGTTTTGGGAAAAAGTGTAACAAAATGGGGTTGGAGTGGACTTAAATAAGAGGGAGGGAGCGGATAGAGGCTCGAGGAAGCTTGAATTGTTGAGACAGATTTGATATTGTATCAGGAATGAGGCCCGGCAGAGTGCGTGGGCAGGTGGAAATGGGAAACGGCGGGTTATGGTAAAGATATTGGTAACAGTTTTAGGCGGTGCAAGAAATTATGGCAAAAGCCCATGTTGACCCTGAAGAACTGAGAAGATTCGCAAAAGAGCTGAATCATTTCATTACCGAAATTGAGACTCTGGTTGGCAGAGTGCGTACGAAACTACATCAACTCGAGCAGACGTGGGACGACCAGGAACAGCGGAAATTCAGAGAAGAGTTTGATATGTCAATAAAGACGCTGAGCCGTTTTTTGGAATTGTCGAAGGATTACATTCCTTTTTTAACTCAAAAAGCCCGACACATTGAAGATTATCTTGGCAAGCATTAGGTATTGCGATGAGCCCGCGTGCACGAATTGAATCTATCGATGCATTAAAAGAGCTGCGAACATTTCTTTGTAATTTCGGCAAGAAAATTTCCGTTGCTCTTGACGAGGCGGATTTTGATATTCGGCGGACACTTGACTGGCTTAAAAACGACCGGCGTGCTTACTGGAAAAAAGAGGTACGCATACAACAGGAGCAACTTGTGAGGGCGAAACTTGAGCTGAAACGAAAACAGTATTTCGAGAAGTCGCCGGGTCATTATTTTGCGGATGAAAAGAAGGCCGTTGCTGCTGCGCAAAGGCGTTTTGACGAGGCGGAAGATAAATTTAACAAGGTTCACAAGTGGATACCGAAGCTGGAAAAAGAGAGCTATAGCTGCCAGGGGTCACTGCAGGGGCTGTCAAATTTGATTCAAATAGAGCTGCCAAACAGAAGGGCGCAAATCGATGAGATGATTTGTGCGCTGGAATCGTACGTGAGTTTGTCGGCTCCTTTACCGGCCGGGGCGGATGCATCTGTGAAGGTAAATGCCGGCGATGAAATATCGGCTTTCGCCAGAACGGCAGATGATATTCAGTCGGCATCAACCGATATGGAGCAACTCTGTAGAGAGTTACGCCAGAGACATCCGGTGAAGGATTTGACATTAGAGGCTGCGACTGAAAAACTATTGCTTAATCAATTTAAGCATTTAACAGTGAGCGATGAGATACTGGAAATAGCCAAAGAGAACAAGAAGGATACATCAATTTTTTGCGAGGATGACAGACTGGCATTTGACCGGTCGATTGAAAAATGTGATTTTATTTATCTTGAAAATTTGGCGGCCGCGGGAGATATGGAGATTAAATGGTATGCGAGTCCTGTCAAGGCGGAGGCGACCGCCAAGTATGCAGTTTGCAAAATCTCCGACTTTTTGAAGAGCTGTCCCGCTCTGGAAGAGATTCTGTCACTGCCGAAGGGTTGGTTAGTTGTTCTAAAAAATAACATAGTGGAAGCTGTCTTTGATGCTGATAATAAGCTGGTTGGTCATACACCACCAAGTGAATCAGTGTAGAAATTAACATGTTCAGATGAAAGATATCCCAGCGAGATAGCATATGGGCGTCTATGAGAGTTGTGCGAGAATAAAGCGGTCTACCCAGGATATGAATATCATCTGGGGAGAAACCAAAGCGGTCTGGAAGGACGCGAAAAGCAGAGAATTCGAAGAGGAATTCGTGATGCGACTATCCACCGAAATCAAAAAGGCAGAAACCGCCTTAGACAACATAGGTCCCATACTTAATCGCATCCGCTCTGAACTTAAGGATTAAACTACCCGGCTTTTACTGCGCATTCTGCAGGTTAAATTAGTGGGTTGTTTTTTTTGATATAAACATTATTCTTTGGGACGCTTTTGACGGAATATCGACGAGGCCAATGGATTTGTTAGAAAACTATCTCAAGCAGGAACCATCACGGGGCGACTATGATTATCCTGATTTGGAGGAGGCCGCATTGCGTGATGCAATTAAACTTTCGTCCGGGTGCGTTGCGCCGATAGTCGAGGAGATTAAATCTGATTACCACACAAGGAAAAAAAGGGTTGAGAGTTCATACCAAAAGTCAAAAGAGGAACTTGATAACAATTATAAGTCTGCAATTAATCAGCTTGAGCCAAAGGCGCAAGCAGAAGTTGAAAAAATACAGAAAGAGTATGACGCGCAAAAACAAAGCCTTATAACACGAACGAAGCATGAGAAGGAAGAGGCCGCGGACAATACAAAGCGTGAACTGGCTCATTTTAAGGAGAATTATGAATATGAAATAATGATCGCAGGGGTGGTAGAAGAGGGAAGCTTGAAAAGATGTCAAAAGAATACGGCGGAAATTAAAGAGTCCGTTTCCTCGGCAAAATCAGTGCTTGACGAATTACAGAGAAGTACAGAACAAATTCTTGCTTATTACAAGATTTCGATTGATGAGAAGGGCGGCGGTGGCACCGAGACAGAAATCGAAACGAAGCAGGAGCCGATGGAATTTTTTCAGCAGCAGAAGCAAGAAGTCGAACTTCGTTTACTCGCATTGTCCAGGCTATTTTTACCAAAAATATTTCTTAATGCGAGCTGCTATGTCATTGGTATCTTAATTTGTATAATATTTGCTATTGGTGTCTGGCTGATAAGCAAGAGCATGTCCTGGGAGGATTCGGATTTTGCCCTGATATTAGGCGGCGGGTTATTCGTCTTAATTACACTTTTAATACTTTTAGGAAGGTTTCTGCGCAAGAAGGCGTTATCGGCGATAATGCACAACTTTCAGATTATCAGCGATGCCATCGCGACAACTAATACAGTGCTGGACAGGCACCTTCAAGATTCTGTGGAACAGATGGAACGTGATATTTTACAGGCAAAGGAACAACACAAGAAAGAAAAGGCAGCCGCTACGGAAAAATACGCAAAGCTGAAAGCGACATCAGAACGAAGAAACAAGGCCTTAATTAACAAGGCAAATGAACAATACAACCGGGGATACGGCGAGCTGAAGGACCGCTTAAGTAAAGGACTTACTCAAATTGAACACGAGAAAGATGAGAGGCAAAAAGCATACAAAGCGGAGTATGATAAGAAGTTATCTGAGATTGAGAAGAACTTCGCCCAAAGAAAAAAGCAAATAGAAAGTGAACATAACTTTGTCAATCAGCGGCTTAAAGAGTACTGGCTTGACAGACTAAATACCATCAAGGCGCTTCTCGCTGAAACGGAAAAGCTTGAGCGGTCATTATCTTATGACTGGCAAAATCCCACGTGGTCACAGTGGGGCCCAGACAAGGTACACAGACGGTTGATACGGTTTGGGAAAATCGAGCTTGATTTGACGCAAATCGCAGAGCCAGTAAGAGAATTAATGGAGACCGGTTTTAAAGAGCTTGAGACTGTTAGAGTGCCGGCGGTATTAGCTTTTCCAAATCGATGTTCGTTGTTAATACAAACTCCGCACAAGGCGAGAGATTCCGCAATCAACCTTGTCAAGGCGGTGATGGCGCGGCTATTCACTTGTGTGCCAGCCGGACAGGTTCATTTTAACATTTTTGACCCAATCGGTCTGGGGAAGAGTTTTGTTGGTTTCATGCACGCCGTGGATTATCGCAAAGCGCTTGTCGGGGGACGAATATGGACTGACAGCGAGCATATACAGCGGTGCCTTACCGAACTTACAACTCATATGGAAAATGTTATCCAAAAATATCTGCGCAATGAGTTTGAGACTATAGAGGCATATAACGAACAGGCGGGTGAACTTGCTGAGCCGTACAGGTTTTTGGTAATCGCGGACTTTCCAACAAATTTTAGTGACGAGTCGATACGGCGCTTGAGCAGCATTATCAACAGCGGGCCCAGATGCGGGGTCTATACACTTATTGTTTGTGATGAAGGCCAGAAACTGCCTGAAGGAATTTCGGCACAAGAGCTGGCATTGAACGGAGTTCACTTAGTCCACAGGAAAGGTCATTTTATATGGCAGAACGAGATATTAAAGAAGTTTCCATTGGCAGATGATGGGCCACCTTCGGAGGAGCTGTTGACCGATTTAGTGTGCAAGGTGGGTATAGCGAGTATAGACTCGGCGAGAGTCGAGGTTCCATTTGGCACGATTGCCCCGGCTGATAATGAGCAATGGAGCGAGGACAGCACGTTTGGTATTAAGGTATCAATCGGACGGGCAGGCGCGAAACGACTGCAATATCTACAACTGGGAAAAGGCGTTAATCAGCATATGCTGATTGCAGGCAAAACCGGTTCGGGTAAATCGACGCTGTTCCATGTCATCATTACCAACCTGGCTTTATGGTATTCGCCTGATGAAATTGAGCTTTATCTAATCGATTTCAAGGAGGGGGTTGAATTTAAAACTTATGCCGTTCATAAACTTGCTCACGCCCGCGCGGTAGCGATTGAAAGTGACCGCGAATTTGGTTTGAGCATTTTGCAGAGACTTGACGCGGAAATGACCGTTCGCGGTGACAAGTTCCGTGAGGCGAGAGTGCAGGATATCTCATCGTACCGGCAGAGTGCCGGCGAGAAGATGCCCCGAACTATTTTAATTATTGATGAATTTCATATTTTGTTCACAGAGGACGATAAACTTGCACAGGAATCCACGATGCTTCTTGAAAAACTGGTTCGGCAGGGACGAGCCTTTGGTATTCATATAATACTCGGCTCACAAAGCCTGGCAGGGACATCGGGGATATCACGGAGCATAATGGGGCAAATGGCCGTACGAATAGCGCTGCAATGTTCTGAGATGGACGCCCAAATTATTCTCAACGAAGATAATGTTGTGGCAAGGCTTTTATCGCGTCCGGGCGAGGCAATATATAACGATGCCGGGGGAATGGTTGTAGGCAATAATCCTTTCCAGGTTGCCTGGCTGGCCCAAACAACACAAGACGAACACCTTTTAAATATCGACAAGTCTTCCAAACAGTTAGTGTTGTCACACGAACCTATGATAATATTTGAAGGAAATATTCCGGCAGATATATCGAATAATTCCATTTTGGCCAAACTTATGGCCAATCCATTTGGCAACAAGAATCCCGCGAAGCAGCCTCCATGCGCGTGGCTGGGAGAAGCTGTCAGCATAAAAGACCCTACATCAGTTTCGTGGAGTCGGCAAAACGGCGCAAATCTTCTGATTATCGGGCAGCAGGATTTTGCCATGGCGGGCGTTTTAAGTTCGGCTTTATTAAGTCTATTAGTTCAGCTTTCTCCGGAAGTAAGTAAATTTATCATTCTGGAGGGCAGTGCGGCAGACTCTGTGATTGGTGGAAAATTAAAAAGGATTGACTCAGCGCTGGGGCACAAATGCCAGTTCGCTCATGTAAGTCAAATTACGGATGTCATAGGTGAATTAGGCCTTGAGATAAGTCGCCGCTTAGAGAGCAACAGTTATGACAGCAGCCAAACACAATTTTTGTTTATTTCCGGTTTACAACGCTTTCGTATGCTACATAGAAAAGAAGATGACTGGAGCTATCGGCCGGGCGAAGAGGGCGCAAGTATCGACAGGCAGTTAGCTAATATTCTTCGTGAAGGACCATCGATCGGAATCCATACCATTATCGCAGCTGATACTTTTAATACAGTCGAAAGGGTAGTGGACCGTCAGACATTGCGTGAATTTAATAATCGCGTACTGTTTCAAATGAGCGCTTCGGATTCCAGCAACCTGATTGACAGCCCTATTGCTAATCAGTTAGGGGCTCAGCGGGCACTATTCTATAATGAAGAGCAGGGAATTCTTGAGAAATTCCGTTTTTATGCCCCACCTGATGAAAAATGGCTAAGAAAGCATTGCAGATGAGCTAAAAGCAGCTATTCACCGGGGGTATTAGAGTGGTGGGATTGGGGGGATGCACGGTTTCAAGCGACAGGGCAATTAGAATTCGAAAAAGTCGGATAATTTTCCTTGAAATTTACCCTGTATCGGCTAAGATATGGTTGAGTGGATATATAATGGCAGGAGTGAGGAGAATGCGCCAGGCCGTACTTTTTTAGCTTTCTTCTCACAGGTAACGCGGTTTTCCTGCAAGAGAACAGATGCGATTGAGGATGAAATATGATGTCTAAGGACAGCGTTCTTTTAATCTGCGCTGTTTTGCTGCTGGGGTTGGCTGGTGAAGCGGCCGGTTCGTATATTGTCGTGGACGATTTTGACTCGTACGCGAACGACAGCGAGCTGTGGGCCGTGTGGGATGATTATTGGGACATTGACATCGGATCGATAATCTTTTTAGAAACGGACCCGAATTTCACGCGCGATGGTAACTCGTTAGGGTTTGACTACGACAATGCTAACAAAAAGAATCTCGGTTCTATAATCGATGCTGACATAGCTGATTTGGCAATCGGCCCTGACTGGACTGCCGACGGTGTTAAAGCTCTCGTTCTGTACTTCTATGGCCAACCGGGCAATAGTGCCACTGTTAACGACAAGATGTGGTTCGAACTTGAAGATGCAAGCAGCAATGTCGGAGTTGCGATATATGACGGCGACCCGAACGACGTTCAAGTCGAAGCGTGGCATGAGTGGAATATTGACTTGGCAACCTTCGATGCATGCGGCGTAAGTTTGACCAATATCGACAAGCTTCACATTGGCTTTGGTGGATCACAGGGAGGACAAGGCAAAAACCCCGGCGGCTCAGGTACCGTATACATCGAGGATATCAGACTCTATCCGACCAGATGCAGGCCTGAGGCCTCCGAGCTTGTGGGGGATTTCACAGGTGACTGCAATGTTCTGTATGACGACCTCGACGTAATGGCAGCGGACTGGCTGATCGCCGATGGGTGCGTTGTCATTTCCCATCGGGACGGTGTATTGACGATGGCGGGTGGCGAGCCAAACTGGACCAGCGGGCAGATAGATGGTGCGCTGGGGTTTGACCCGAATATTAAAGTCGACGTCAATGACCCGTGTCTTGCTGGCCTGACATCTATGTCAATTACAGCATGGGTAAAGAGAGGGCATTTAACGGCATTCACATATGCAGGCATAGTCTACAGCATAGAAGATGGTAAATATACCGGTTTAGGTGTTTACTCGTTGGGCGGGGCGGTTTATCTATGCTGGTCTTGGAACCAGAGCGGGAGCACCGCGGGTGGATTTGATGTCCCTGGTGGTACCTGGACTTTCGTCGCCATGGTAGCAGAGGCCACTGGATGCACCCTGTATATGAAACCTGACGGGGGGACACTGGATTCGGAACGGGATTCGAGAACACTGGGGCCGTTGGAGCAATTCGACGAGAATTTTTTCATTGGTCGTGGTGACGAGGACAGCAGCTTTTTCAGAGGGGCTATAGATGATGTCCGCATCTACACCTACGCCTTGGATGTAAACGAGATAACGTACCTTGCTACCGAGGGCGTCGACGGT
>Ga0114922_10004854_pt1 | contig 12457 bp, 5 predicted proteins | sample AartaG_FD_100975 | JGI IMG/M metagenome (GOLD analysis project Ga0114922, IMG submission 100975) | Deep subsurface microbial communities from Aarhus Bay to uncover new lineages of life (NeLLi) - Aarhus_00045 metaG | ecosystem: Environmental > Aquatic > Marine > Oceanic > Sediment | place: Aarhus... | reverse complement strand
TTGGCTAAAGCGGAGAGAACTCGCAATTAAAGTATTGGCGTATAATATCAAAAGGGTACTATATATTGAGAAGGCAGAGGAGTTGGGGATCCCGCTTTGGGAGGACTGCCAGTAATTTCTACCAGGTAGCCCATAGTGAATCCCAAAACAGCCCCCATTAGTGTATACGCTCTTTTGACGGATATACTTTGCTTTCGTTTACTGTCGCAAAAACAGGTTTTGCTTCATTCTAAAAGCATTATCCCACGGATTTACACCTTAAAGTAAGCTATTTTCGGATTTAAACATCTATATGCTGTTTTACGGAGATTCTTAAACTTCTCCACAACAGGGATCAACAATATCGCTCATTTAGCCACGGGTGAAAAGTTACCAATTTGTAAAAATCGGAAAAAACCCTTGTTAATCCTTTTCTACTGTGGATTTTCTTTTATTCGACTCTGTCACAAGTCATAAGACGCTGGGTTATAGTAACATGGAAAACTACTCTGGATTTTAGAATTGCCAAATGATTGTTTCTACGCGGTCCTTGCAGCTATGTTGGTTTTTGGGATGAAGCCGGTTGGTTCGTCGGCAGCGAAAATCTTTTATGCTGTTGTGCAAATAATTACATGATGTGCTAATAGTATTCAGAATGATAGAAGGGGGATATGAAAATGAGTGATAAAATACTTTTGAAAATATTGGCTATTTCGGTTGCAGTGCTGATGGTAGCAAGTTGCATGACGCTTTGTATTGCAGTTGGCGATTTAAATGAGCACAAACTTAAAACGCTAAGTGACTCAGAAGAAGAATCTTCAAAATCAAACTATACGTTTAGTCTTCAGGGAAATGTATCGTCGGCAATAGAATGGCATACATCTGACCAAGAAGCTATGCAAATTGCAAAGTCTCAAAACAAGCCAACAATGATATTTTTCTATAGCGATAGATGCCCCGCGAGCAAAAAACAGAAGGATGTATTTGCCGATACACGGGTGATTAACATGTCTAAAAATTTTGTTCCAATTGTTGGCTCAAGAGGGCTTGATAGTCAATACGGTATTCGCTACGTCCCAACGATTGTGTTCACGAACTCACATGGTATGGAGGTACACAGTATTGTTGGCTACCGAGATGCAGATACGCTGGTGAATGAGATGCAGTATGCACTCATGTTATCAACCACACTCGATGTCCCCTTTAAAGCCCAAGTTCCACCCGGAAGTTGGGACAAGACAAAAAACTGTGGTCAAGCGTGTTCTTCAATGGTATTCTGTTATTATTGGAATACTGAACCATCTGAAGAGGATATTAAGAAGATAGACAATTGGCTTTATGAAAAATACGGCGATCCTATAGATAATTACAATGGGTGGGAAACGACTACTACTAAACTTAAAACTTTAGCTTGTGAATATGCAAATTTCCCGAAAAGCTATAAAGCAAGCGGATGGAATTTAGAAAAAGTTAAACAGGAAATTGATGCCGGACATCCTGTACTTGTAGCTATAGTTGCAGGAAAAATTCAGTATCGCAAAAAAACAGATCCTGATGTTATCCATTACAGGAATTATAACTGGGAAGGGGGTCATTTTGTAGTCGTGAAAGGTTATACATCTGATTGCATTATTTGTAATGACCCAGCTACAAGTTTAGGAGACGGAAAACAGTACTATAACAATGATTTCAAAGCAGCTATGGATGCTCAAGGTGGTGCTGTGGTGGTAGTCATACCTGGTGTAATTTTGCCATTAGAGGCTAAACCTGTTCTCACATCGCCATTGAGAATAACCCCGGAGAAAGATAAATATTATGTTGGAGATACTATTAGAGCTGAATTTACTATTAACAATATTGGAGGTGCTCCAATTACCTTAGACAAATTACTGGTAGGTGGAAGATTTAATGACGGCATGTTGCCAAATGGAGAATATCCCGATTTCACATCTCAATCTACCACACTTCAGCCAAATGGCCCGTATAGATATACTGGCACGTTAACACTAACTCAACCAGGCAATTATCACTTTTTTATTGCTTACTATATAGAGAACCCTACTTCCGAAGAGAAGAAATTGTTGGATGGAAACAATTGGAATACCTGTGTTGATTTAGGAGAAGGATTAACTGATGCTGATAGAATAGAAGATATTAGAGTTTTTCTCCAACTTGAAAGAAATGTCTTATTTATTCCAGATGACTACTCTAAAATACAAGCTGCTGTGAATGCTGCAAATGCTGGAGACACGATTATCGTCAGAGATGGAACTTACTACGAGAATGTGGACATTGGCAAGTCATTAACATTTAAATCAAGCTTAGATAATCCGAAAAAAACTGTTGTTCAAAGGTTTAATCCAAACGACCACGTCTTTGAGATTACAGCAGATCATGTGAACATAAGTGGATTCACAGTGGAAGAAATAGCTGGGTCAAAAGCTTTGATATTCCTTAACGGGGTGAATTACTGTAATATCTCAAATAACCACATTTTGAATAACACTGGTGAAGGAATTCTTCTCGATTCTTCTAAAAGCAACACAGTTTTCAATAATACCTTTTCTGGTGATAGCCTGTATAGTTGTGGTATTTGTGTGAATAATTCCACAAATAATCATATCTCAGATAATACCATCTCTAACTATAGTAGGGGGATAGGATTATATTATGCAAGAAATAATACAATCTTTAAGAATTCATGTAAAAATAATTGGGTGGGTATTATATTATTACGCTCGAATGATAATATTGTTTCAAATAACGTCTACAGAGACAACAATATAGGCATCCGATTAAAAATCTCATCAGGCAATAATACAATAGCAAATAACATTTGTGAGAACAACAAACTATATTACGGCATTTCCCTTGACTTTTCCAGCAACAACAACACTATTACCGGCAACACCGTCTCTAAGAGCAATGGTGACGGCATCTCCCTCTGTTGGGATTCCAGCGACAACATCATCTCCGGGAATAACGTCTCTAACAACAATGGTAACGGCATATCCCTCAGGTATTCCAGCAACAACAACCACATCTACCTCAACAACTTCATCGACAACACCGCCTCTAATGTTTATTCCGAGGATTCAACCAACATCTGGAACTCCCCAGAAGAAATAACCTACTCCTACAAAGCCAATCAATACACAAATTACATGGGCAATTACTGGGATGATTACAAAGGTAGTGATACAAACAAAGATGGAATTGGTGATAAATCTTATAGTATTAACTCAGATGAAGACGATTATCCGCTGATGGAGCATTTTGAGAATTACATTATTGAAGTAGAAGAGCCAACAGAATTTTTGGTAGCTGTGAGCAATCCCACTGGAGCATACATATGTAGTGACCCATAGCGTCAAGTTAGTCTTGTGAAGCTATAACTAAAGCAGTCTTTTTCTGGGTAGGAAAACTAGCCAATGCCTGAAAAAATGCTCCATAAATCATAAAAGGAGAGATTAACAAGTGTAGAGCATATGGACCACACTTATGACAGAGATTGCCCGATGAATTGGCCTATCCTCTTCAATCCATTTGAAGTTTAGAAGTGAATACGCGGTTGGTTTGCGGATGCTTATCCAAGTCTATCTTGACGGCATGGTTTTTTCGCTTACCGTATTCACTTTTCCTCATATCAATCACCCCCTTTTAATAACCTACCAACAAACGCTTCTCACTCTTAGGCATATCCTCCTTGTTATTCAAGGCAGCAATTGCTGATAACCTTCCGAGCGCATCTGAAGTCCAGAGACGCAGGATTTGGGCGACGTGTCGAAGGCACAAAGCCCGATACGCTTTGTTAGACAACTATTTTGCCTATCAATTACTCTTCTGGGAGCCATATGCTTTTAGATGATTTATTCCAACGATTGCCTTCGTATTTATACCAATCCAACATTTTCACTCTTTTCCTCGTTGTTGGGGTAATATTGAGTTCTGCCATTATCATCATTTCACCTTTTGCCTGGCAAAGTTTGTACTTTATTCCATCTTTTGGTCTCAAGCCCTCAGTTTTATATTTTTCGAGGCGATATTTCTTCTCATAACCTATTATACATGTCCCCCCGCCACCTTTATCTTCGCCCCATTTAACCGTTGCAGCGTTTACTTGTAGTATAAAAGCAGACCTGTTTGAAGCATCTGGTAGGTCTATATCTTTATCTATTTTTTGAAACGTATATTCTCTATCTATATCATGACGTGGATTGATAATGAGGCTCACATCATGCTCGTATACCCTACTACGCTCATACTCAAAGTCAATACATGTTAAAACCGCTATTTTACCGCATTTAGTCAGGAATACGAGAATCTCATCTCCTTGCTTCATGCCTTCCCCATTTTCCTCTTCAAATATGGACGGATGACACTTTTTGCAGTACGAAACTTTCCCATCTATGATAATTGGACAGACATTATATTTAGAATCATAAAAACTGCCACAAATTACTATCATATCCTCGCACTGACTTTTTATTCCTTCAACCCACTCTTTTGCAAAACTAAGTTCTGGAAAACATACAATATCTACCTTCTTCTCTTTAGCAATTTTTATGGTTTCAAGTATCTTCTTCACAGCTATTTTATTATCGCCCTTCAAAGTGTATGGAAATCTTTCAGTTAACGAATAAGCTAATTGGACTAAGCATACAGTTATACATTCTTTTTGAGTATTCGCTACGAACTTCTCTCTTATTTTGGGTTTTTTGGCTATAAAGAGCATATTACGAAGAGTATGATCTACATCTGTATGGAGAATACATCCCCTGACTTCGCTTGAAGATATCTGAAATGAGGGGGATAATGCTTTTAAAACAAGCAGATCAACTTTTTTACCTTTCAATAATTGGGACTTCGAATTTGGATCGTAAAAACCTAAAGTCAGATCAAGGTCTTTTTTTAGTGACAGTTTTGGCTCTCTAACAGGAAATTTGACACAAAAAATATAGAAATAATAGTTAATGCTCTTACTAACATTTCTAGCAATCCCGAGTAAATCAATTTTATAGTTAATTGGTTTGGGGTGCACAATCTCCACTTCTTGTTTAAAGTAAAATTTAATATCATCCATAGAAGGAGAAAAGGTTCCTGGTGGAGACATAACAGGAGAACATGACTGTAAAATCGAAGCTCCGGTAGTGATACGATGAGATTCCCCCCCTCGTTCTATGAAGAGAGGTTTATCTTCATTGTTTAGCATCACAAAAGAAAATTGAATGATGTCGTATTTTTGTTTCTCTTGGTCTGTAAGCTCTAACTGCGCACGGTTCCCCCAAAGTTCCTCAAGGGGTAAAGTCTTTCCTTTCTCAAAGTAATCTGAAAGTTTCTTGGAAAATTCACTTTTTCGATCTATACAGAATTTTAGATCCGTTTTTTTACCCCTAACCATACATTTTTACCTTCTCAAATTAATATTGTCTGATTACTTATATCTATTCAATTTTCCAAGCAAAATGTCGCATAACTCCGGTATATCCGCAGTATTGCGTATATAACCTCAATTTGGCATTATATCCTCATTGTGTATATCCATCCTCTTGGACGAACAGCCCATCTCCTTGATTTCCATCCCCCCATCCTTTTACAGCGCCTCCTATCTTGTTCTCAAATAAATTATCCAATGGGACTTTTTCTCGCCTTTATATCCCTGTTACTACATGAGTAAAACATCTCTTTGAACTTTTGTGTCAAAATAGTTCTTGAATAGGTATATCAATTTTTACCGGAAACTGTGGTATAATAGGAATAGCAAGTCTCAATGTCCGTAGCTCCAATTGGAAATGGTATTTGTCACAAGGACACTCGCTTACCTCCCGCCTTAGCTTTCACCTTACCCTGCCTCTCGCGCTTTTAAACACCTGAAAAAAGTAGGTAAAAGGGAACCAACAGGTGCTTTTAATGTGTACATATTAACGAAAAATTCATTATGAACCGAAAGTTTTATATATGTCCCATTTCAACATGAACTTTTATGAAGAGAAAAAGAGAAAAAATGAAAAAAGGTATTGCCTGTTTGGTTTTATTATTCATGATTTTGATGAGCACGATGTCTGTGGCTCTTGCACAAGATGCATTAGATGATACGGCAGAACGTAAACATATTCAGGAGCAGGCTGCGGCAGAGGAGTTTAAAAGTCAAGATATGTTACAAACAATAGATATTTCTTCTACCGGCTTATCTTTTACGGTTTATGCTACACTGGAGGACTGTGTTGGTGGCACAACTGCAAATGGGCATGTAATCGTCTCACATGATCACTTTGTAGCCCTCCCCTCAAGAAAGGCATTATGTACTGATGATAAAGCTCCACATGAATATGAAGTACGTATTACCTATCCGAAAACAGGACTGTCTGTAGTGGCTCCTGTATGGGATGTAGGTCCTTGGAATACAAAAGATGATTACTGGAATCCTTCTTCTGAGCGGCAAATGTGGAAAGATCTTTCTCAAGGTATGCCTGAAGCACAAGCCGCTAGCCAAACTGGTTACAATGGCGGATTCGATGAGACGAACTATCTAGTAAAGGTTTCCACGGGTTCTGATGAATTTAGTGTTGGTGATCGTGTCAGACCAATCATTAATGATCTGTCTATAAGGTCAACCGCTGGTGGAGACAAGATTGGTTCGGTATCAACAAGTGATAGAGGGACGGTTATAGATGGCCCACAGAAGGCTATATTGAATGGTCTATACTACAGATGGTGGAAGATTACATGGAATAAAGGCCTTTCTGGGTGGTCTGCACAAAAGAGATACGTGTCGAATCCCGCAGGAATTGATTTAGCTAATGGCACATTCTGGGATGATCTTGGAATGACAGATAATGATTGGGTGACAGTGGAGTTCTTATGGATGCAGAATACAATAGCCGCAGTAAGCACATATAACACCATTTTAGACGATCTTGACGAGTTAGTCACGAAAGGGAAAATACCCGGATACGATCTTTATACAGATTCTAACATTGACCAACTCTGGGTAAATCTCGACCAGTACAAAATATTACTAATAGATGAGGATTGCATCTTTGAATGGACCAATCCCTGTGATCCTAGCTGTAATAAACCCATTCCAACAACAACGGTAGGTCTAAGCTTCTATAACCATAAGGCACAGTTAGGGCAATGGACATTCAATGGTGGAGGGCTTTTCTGTACAGATCAAAATGATGTATCGCCCGACTACTTGCACAATGTCTGGTGGACATGGCTCCCTGATGAACTGCAAGTAGAGAGCAACGAGTTTCCAAGTGATTATCCCGATATAGGATATGGGCACTATCCTGAGAATCTAGAGATCATATCAGATCCCTGGATTTTCTCAACTCCAAATGAAATAGACATTACGAAAGTTGATAAAGATGAATGCCACGGGAGATTCACTTATTATCCTGGATATACTGGGTTAGTAAGGGATAAGTCGGATGGAGACATTTTAGAGGTTTACAGAGAGTACGGTTCTGGAGTTGTAGTACTAAGCCATGTAGAATATGAAACAGCTCATCCCTATGATGTTGATTATATAGAAAATGAAATAAATTTTGTAAAACCTGAAAGGAAGGAGATAAAACTCAAACTGTATATTGAAGATGCTATTGCAGGACGAGTAGAAGGCTCACCACCAGTGGCAAATAAAGCACCTGGGGACATAATCGACATGGTTGCACAAATTGGGAATGAAGAGGATGTATCATACAATGTAGATGTAACGGTTAAAGTTCCAGCCGGATTGATCTACAAAAAGTGCTTTAGCAGAGCGGATTTCATGGACATTGAGGAAAATCCAATTGACCCTGTTATTTCCGGTAATAAGTATACCGTTACAATAAACCTTGGAAAGAGCGGTACAAAAGAAGCGAGTAAACAAATTGTCTGGCGATTTAAAATTCCCGAAGATGCAGCCACAACTGGTGAGCCCACAGTCTATGGAGAGGTAGAAGTCGATGGAGAAATATGCGATAAATCGGATACTCAGTATAGCATGGCTGCCAATGTAAAGGCGATTATTGTTACTAATAGATACTTGCTATTCGAGAAATATGGAGATCCAGCAAAAGGGTCATCTAAAGATGTTGAAGATTTGCTGAATTATTTGTATCAAATAGGGGATTCTGGAGATCAAAATTGTATTATTTACTACGTCGACAAATGGGATGAAACTCCCAATCAAATTATTAAAGATTGGGATAATACTAAAATCGATTACGATGCAGGCGAGGAGACAATTAATACGGTAGTAAAAGCAATTGATAACCTTGCGGAATTTTGGATTAGCCGATCAAGCCCTGAGTATTTTATACTCCTCGGAGATGATAGAATACTTCCCCATTACCGTGTAAACGATGCTGATTACACAAATGAAGAAACAAAGCCAGAATACAAGGTTACGGCTCTAAATCTACCCGACCAAGCCACTTTATACGCGTTGGCAAATAACTATTTTATTTCAGATAATATTTACGGAGATACGGATTGTGAAGATGTAGATAAAGGTAAATTGGAAATAGTTGCTAGTCGAATTGTGGGAATGAGTGCCTCTGAAATGAAGAGATTTATTGAAAGAGGTATAAAAGGTCCTTCCATAAATAACAAGGCTATTGTCGCTTCACAAACAGAACATCCGTTGTGGTTCCAATTGATCACTAGTAAACCATATATTGCATATAATGCTGTAATAGAGATACTTAAGAAATGGGTAATAGTTGATTTGGATAAACTTAATGAGGGGGAATGGAAGAAGGATGATCTGATTGCAGCACTACAAGGAGGTTTCCAAGTGTTTACCTATTTTGGTCATAGCAGTTGGAACAATTATGCTCCATCCGATTCTGACCTAAGCAGCTTCGAAATTAGCGATATAGATAGCAATGGTTGTATAAGCAACAATAAACCCTTTATTGCAAATGATGGATGTAGGTTAGGTGTATTCGCTATTGCATCGGGCGAACCCTCCATGCTAGCAGCACTCATAAAACAAGGCATCAGTGGATCGTTCGGAGCTGGAGGGTTATCATATGCATCCTCTTCGGGTATTTGGTGGGGGGATGAACTTACTACTGAATTTTTCAAACAGCTTAATATAGCAAGTAGTGATTATACTAAGGAAGTAGGCATTGCCTTTAATGAAGCTAAAAAGAATTATAATAAAGGGTTAATTTGGGATAAAAAAGATAAGAAGACCCTGTTAGAATACGTTTTGTATGGTATACCGTGGATGAAGATGGATCCGGTTTCTTCAACTGAAAATAGTAGATTCTCAATAGAATATCCAAAATTTTCAATAAACATCTTAGATCCGGTTTTGCTTCCCAATGGGAACTACTCGCGAATAATAGAAATAAATATCAAAGGTTACAATGTAACAATCTTAGATGGCTTTGATCTAATAACCATCGAGGGGGCAGGACTTTCTGGAGAAGAGTTCAAACCTACGCTCCCGTGTATCGATGTTTCATTGTTCCTACCAAGCGATACCCTTATTTCTGAGCTAAATCTGGTTGATAGTACTTCTAATTCAATTGGTACTTATAACATACCCTGCACTAAACCCGATCCAAACAATACGCTTAATACCATCATTACAAACGAAACTGATGTAGTAGGTTTTTATCCATCACCGATTTACACACAAGATGTCACTTCTTTCAGCAGCTATCTGAAAGCGAGCATTAACATTGCACCTATCCAACATAATCCACAAACAAACGAAACAATCCTTTACAACTACACAAAACTAGAACTTACATACCAAACCCCTGTGTCATTAGCAATAACCGACTTTACACCAGATAAAACCGAGTATCTAACAGGTGAAACAATAAACGCAGCACTTACCGTAGAAAACGTTGGATCAGAAGCTTTAACAGGACTTCACGCAAACCTGAGCCTGAAAGACTCGCATGGAATAATAAAGGCGTTTTCACTAAACGCACCATTCGATGTAGCATCGGGAGAATCAAAGACGGTCTATGCTACACTAAGCCAAAACCTACCACATGGGTCATATCTTGCAGAGATAGCTGTGATAAACAGCACAGGAGAGATATTGGGCAGTTCCTCTGAATACATATACATAAACACAGGCAGTATCGTTGGCTTTTTGATACCTCCCGAAGTCATGCCAGGTGAGGATATCGCAGCTAATATCACATTTAAAAACGATTATACAACGAATGTAATGGCAACCGGATTAGTTTACATTTATGATCCGCATAATATTGAGATAGCTGAGTTATACTCAGTGCCAACTGAAATAGCTGCTAATTCAACGGGAACAATGAACATTACTTGGAGTACTGTGGGAAGAGGAGTTGGTAATTATACAGCATCTGCGGTTGTTTTTGTAGGCGATGAAGCTTTTGGTCATGAGTATCGCACGTTTACAATTAAGTCTAGCAATCCACCAGTAGCAGACGCAAACGGTCCTTATGCCGGCATCATAGAATACATCGCTGTACCAATAACTTTTGACGGCACAGGCTCATATGATCCAGACGGCACAAAAATAAAATATGCATGGGACTTAGACAACGACGGCGAATTTGATGACGCAGTAGGCGCAACACCAACCGTATCATTCACAGCACCCTGTTTAGGCAATATCCACCTGAAAGTAACCGATAACAATGGTGCAACCGATACCGACACTACCACTTTAACAATAACAAAGCAGTTATTGCCTCCTGGTGGCTTGCTAACGCCGCCCGAGCAGCCGCAGTGCTATAGTGGTACCTCAAAAATCCAGGGCAAAGGCGATTTCACCATAGATGAGAGCATTCAGGACTGGGCAACTGCAATAGATACCACCGAGCAGATAGAAGGTACTGGCGAGTTCGAAATGGACTCAAAAACAGTATTGGACCAAGCAGCAAACCCACTCGATTTCTACGATCCCAACTTCTACCATAAAAAGACAATGCAGTTTCAGGGTAATGCAACCAACAGGCTAATAAACAGAGAGACATTCAAGAGTTCCGGAATCTTTGGCGGTACAGGCACAAGAATAAGCGAATACTTCGATGTTTCCGCGATCCAGAAAGATGAATCGAGCAGCATAAAGACCATTTCGGCGCCTGGAAGCGGGCAATCACATAGATTTGCAACAATGGACGACTTCACTGGGATATGGGGCATACATTCAGACTGGCAGAAGATATGCCAAAAAGAGATAGTGCATCATCAAATGTTCAGGGGTAACTTCTCCGTGCAAAAAGACCTGACGTTCGAGCGAGAGGTTATTGCGCCTTGATTGGTTTTTTCTCTTTCTTCTTCGCCAAAATCGTACTGCCTAACTATTAAACCCTTAATATCACATAATGCAGCCACACTGCTACATAATTGTGCAGGCCATAATAAAAACCTTTCGCTTTGTTTTAGAGTTCTTCAAGGAACATAATGTCTGGACCGGTTAACCGCATTGCCTTTGCAACAATTTCCTTTTCTCTTGTGAAGAGTGCCTTGCAGCTCCGGATGTTTGCAGCAGCAAGCGTGGCATTGTCACAGAAGGAGATGGCATTAACCGCTTTCAAGTGAGCGAGTGTTCTCATAAACTCCCAGGATAGAGGAAGCACGTCGATGGGCATCTCATAGCATACCGCATGCATACAGTTTTGTGCGAAATCTTTGTCTTCCGTCACACGCTCGAGTACATAACCTATTTCAGCAACATTTACGGCTGAAATGCACGCAAAAGATCCCTCAAAGGCAAATTCTACAAGCCTAAAGGCTTTCTCGTGTAACTTCTCCTCTTCAAGGAAAAAAGCCACAAGGACCGAAGTGTCGAGGGCAAGTGGTTCAATCCTAGCTCTCATAGTAGTCCTTCCTCCTTGTAACCCGCCCTAAAGACCTCAATAGGGCTCTTCAAAAGTTTTGGTTTTCTGACTGTCTGCTGTTTTACGAACTCAAGAACTTCCGTTGCACTGCTTGGCTTTCTCGTGTAAAGCTCAAGAACTCGGCTTAAAAGTTCTTCTACGCTCATTCCGTCTCGCTCTGCAAGGGTGAAGAGACGCTCTGCAAGCCCCTTCCCTAACTCTAAAGTTGTGTGCTTTTCTTCCATTTAACCTCTTATTACTCTACCTTCTATAAAAAACTATCGTGTTGTAATTGTAACTATACATGTTGTACTGATAATATTCTCGGGATCGCAACCTCTCGAAAATGAATCGTAAAATATTATGGCACCGATATAGACGCTGCAGTTTCAGGGTAATGCAACAAACCGGCTAATAAACAGAGAGAAATTTGAGAGTTCGGGAATCTTTGGCGGTACGGGCACAAGAATAAACGAATACTTCGATGTCTCCGAGAATTATTCCACACATAACGTGATAATGTCCAATGCTACACTAATTTTGTTACTTGCGATAGTTTTATATAACTAACTATTCTTCTTAAAAAATAGGTAGAAAGGAAATAAAAACAAAGCCATAAAGATAGTGGGGAGGATGAAATATGGAAATAACAAATG
>Ga0114922_10004853_pt1 | contig 12457 bp, 6 predicted proteins | sample AartaG_FD_100975 | JGI IMG/M metagenome (GOLD analysis project Ga0114922, IMG submission 100975) | Deep subsurface microbial communities from Aarhus Bay to uncover new lineages of life (NeLLi) - Aarhus_00045 metaG | ecosystem: Environmental > Aquatic > Marine > Oceanic > Sediment | place: Aarhus... | reverse complement strand
TACGCCCTGGACACCGCGACCAACCTCCTGCCGGGGCAGAAGAAAGCCCAACTGCTCCGGGCCATGGAGGGCCACATCCTCGCCCAGGGACAGATCATGGGCAAATACAAGCGGCGATAGAGCCTCCTGCCCCTGGGGACGGCGGTTCCGCCATGGCGCCGACGTACGGCTGTCCCTGCGCCCACCATACGGAGCGGAGCAGGCTGCCCCACTTTTCTCTGTTCACGCCGCCGACGCAGCCGTATATTGACAGTACCCGGACGACCGTGTCGCCGGGAGATCTTTGCACGTGCGCAGCCGGGAGCGCAGGCATAACAGCATACGGGAGGTAGAACCATGCAACGAGCGAATCGCGTCAAGAGAGCACTCGCGCTATACACCATCGGCTTGGCGTTCTGTGCGGCCGGCCTCGTCGGCATTACCGACGCCGCCCAGCCGGCCTCGAACGATCCCCTCCGGATCATCCCGGCCGATTCGATGTTCTGTCTGCGAATCAAGGACGTCAATGCGGCCCTCGGCCAGATGGATCAATTCCTCACGGGCGTCTCTCCCGTCAGTGTCTCCATGCTGGCGCAATCCCGGCTGGCTCAACTGCTGGGCGGCACGGAGGCCAAAGGGGTGAACCTGTCCGGAGGTTTCGCCTTGTTCGGCCCCCTGCCCGGCGGCGAAGCGCCGAGCCTCTCGCGGATCGGCGCGCTCATCCCGGTCAGCGACTATCAACAGTTCGTGCAGGGCAATGCCAACGTCGCAGCGCCCGATGCCCAGGGAATCTCCAGTATCGGCGCCGAAGGCAAGAAGGACCTTGCCGCCATGAAGGTGGGCGACTACGCGATGGTCACGGCCTTCAAGAACCGGCAGACCTTGGCGGAGATGAAGAACTGGATCTCAGGCGCCGGCAGTACGTCTCTGGCGCAAAGACTCAGCCCCGAGGAGCTCAAGCGGGCCTCGGAGGCCCCGGTCTGGGCCTACCTGAACGTGCAGATCGCCGCCCGGATGTTCGGGCCCACGCTGCAGGAGAAACTGAAGGCGGCCGGCGAGCAGATCAAGCAGATGCAGGCGCAGGGCCAGCCCATGATGGGGCAGCCCGATGCCCTTTTCAGTACCTATGCAACCTTGCTCGATTCGCTGATGCAGGAGACCCAGTCGATCAGCCTGTCGCTCCAGCCCAATCCTAACGCCCTCGGGATCGACTTCGTGATGGCCGCCATGCCGGACACTGGAATGGCTAAGGTGCTCAGTGCAAATGACTCAGGACAGCAGCTTGGATACCTGGGATATCTGGACAACGGGGCGGCCATGAACTTCGCCGTCGCACCGAATCCCGCGTTCATGAAGGCGGTCATGCCCGCGTACCTCGATCTGCTGACGATGATGATGGGCGAGACGGCTTCCAAAGAGGAGATGGCCCAGATCAAGGACCTGGCAACGGACGCTATGGACGCCTTCGATGGGGCCGTGGCGTGGTCGATGTCCGTCGCCCCGAAGAGCAAACCTCCGTTTGCCATTAAGTACGTGGCCCCTCTCAAGGACAAGCAGAAGTTCTACGACGTCCTCGAACGGGCCTCGAGCATGATCAACAAAGGCGCGATCGCCGATTTCTACGCGAAGCTCGGTTTGAAGGTGCAGTTCGATATGCGGCGCAACGCCGAGACGCACCAGGGGGTCTCCATCGACGCCCTCCGCTTCACCATGCAGCCGGTCGATCCCAATTCCATGCAGGCGCAGATGATCACGGCCATGTACGGTGAGGGATTCGATCTGCGATTGGCTGTCGTGGACGGCCTGCTCCTGTACGGCCTATCCAATGAGCCCGCCAAGATGATCCAAAACCTGATCGACCAGGCGAAGGCCGGCGGCCCGGATCAGGTTCCCAGCGAAGCTCAGGCCGCCATGCAACTGCTCGGCGATGTCAAGCAGGCCGACTTCTTCGGGACCTTCAATGTCCTGCGCCTCGTGCAAATGGTGGTGGCGTTTCTGCCGATCCCCCTGCCGCAAGTGGACCTGCCGACGCAGAGCAACGTGGCCATCGCCGGCGAGATCGGTGCGGGCAAGCTGCAGGTCGAAATCGCCGTCCCGAAGCAGCACGTGCTCGAAGCGATGATGGCATTCATAAAGATGCAGCAACGAGAACCGCAGGAACAACAGCAGTAAGGGGAGATGAAGCCTGCCGATGAATGATAAGTCTACCTCTCGTATGCGGCCGGTAGGTCTCTGAATGGGAATCGACGGAATCCCGACAGTCAACTCATCGGGGATCCCCGTCAGATTCCCTAAACTGCCGCATCCACCGGCATGCGCGCCATTCGTCAGAGGTCTGACGGCGCCATCGCCTTCCGGGGTTTCCCAAGGACCCTCACACTTGGAGCCCCCCCACCTGATACGCCAAGGCCCTCGACAGACGGACCGTCACTTCTGAACTCCTTGTGGAGAAGATGAAGCGAAGGCATCTCCGAGGGGCCATCGGTTTATCCCTGGAACCACGTCTTCCTGGTGCAGATTGTGACGGCGATCTCTACGGACGGCCACCACCGTCCTGCTGGTACGCACGAGGAATCCGATCGCTGCTCCGAATATGGATCGCCTGCGACTGTGCATGGCCGTATCCACACCTCCACTCGATAAACGCCAACGTCCGCCCCTGGAAAAACGCCCTGCGTGAATGAAACGTATGAGCATTTGCCCCGGTTCATACGCTCTGTAAATGTGGGGGGAAGAGAAGCCGACTCTACTGTGACTTGGTACCATTCCATGGCACAAGGAACGAAAACGTGAGAGATTACGGAGAGGTCCGCCAAAATGCTCACACCAGCCCTACCCGGATGTCCGAGGATGTGTGGGAGGGGCTGTATCTGACTTACTGTCCGCACGTTCGATCTTACTTCGCCGCCCGCAGGCTCTGCGCCCAGGATGCCGATGACCTGACCCAGCAGGTGTTCACGGAGTTGGGCGAAAGAAAGGTTCCGCAGGACCCCGGCACATACCTTCTTGCCATGGCAAGGAACATTATGTGTCGGTACTTACGACAACAGATCAAGGAATCGAAGGCTCTCACAGAACTGATAGGCAATATGGCAAAGAACGCCGGAATCACCGATTACGGGGAATTCATCACATGGTTGGTCAAGGGGCGGCGAAGCCCTGAATGGCGAAATCTTGTTGTGGAGGTGCTCGCCGGCCTGTCACCGAAGAATCGTGAGGCGATGGAAATGAGATATCTCGAAGGTCTCACCGTGAGAGAGATGGCCTCGAGAATGGGATGCTCCGACCACGCCGTACGCAAGAGGCTCCAGCGGATCAGGACAGTGCTTCGACAAACAAGACAAGCAAGAGTGACGGCAAAGCAACGCTCTGATGAAAGCGGGAGGAGACCACACAAGGCGTTTGGTCGAGTTACGCTCAGTGACCAACGACGGAAAATCTGATTTTCGATGTCCAATTTCGGCTCCTCTGACACAGTATACTGATAGGCAGGCACGTGGGACTATTCTGTCAGGTGGCACAACGAGGTACGGATCCATCTGCCGGAGATACGCATTGGTGGATGCACACCGACGAGGACGGAGTCCAGGCAATTGACGCCCCGGGAGCCTGACAGGTTCCCGCCACAGGTAGATAAGCCGAGGACTCATAGAATTATGAGGTAAACGGTGAGCCAATTCTTCCGGTCAGGAGTATTATTGGCTCACCACGACTTGGGGTGAGGCTTGTTCCGCGCGCTCGCCCCATCGATAGGCATAGTAGCAGTCACAGTCTGGTGAGTCAACAGATTCCTGCCAATAGTGTGTGGAGCCTCGTCCTGATACCGCGCGGGCCACCTTGATGGAGCCCCCAGGTATCAGGGATCTGCTCGCATGTCAGTGATCTCTTCGTGGTCACAGTCACCCTCTCCCAAGAATGACATGCCATTCCGGCCGTACTTCCGCTGGTCGGGTCCACAGGTACGAGATCAGAACCACGACAGTCAAACTGAAAGAAGATGTGCCGTAAGTCACGAGATTGACTGCCTGCGAAGGCTGGCAAGGACTGAGGCATTGATATTATGACAACGGAACTGGTGAAGAGCGAGGAACGCGCAAATTCGTCCGAACCGGTCGCCGAACGCACGACGTTGGATGAGCCGCTGCCGCGAGAAAGACGGTACAAGCTGAGCGAGAAGATCATTGCGACCCAAGACATCCATCGGGGGTATACGCTCGTGTACAACCTCCGACGCGGCACGATCAGACGCTGTTCGAATGCCTTCTGGAGGGCGATCAACTTCGAGAATCGTTGGGGCGGCTACGTGGCATGGAGACCCGAACTCAAGGATCTTGTCAAGGACAAGTTCCTTATTCCTCTTGACTCTGACGAGCAAGAAGAAACGCTTGAGGATAAGCTGGACGGCCTAAGAAGAGGCATGAGTAGCCAACTATACTGGTCCTTTTGGCCGACGGCCAACTGCAATCTGGCGTGTGACTATTGCGGGCAGACACACTCGAACACAAAGCTATCGCGGGAGCATTGTGACCTGGCCGTCCAGCTCGTACGCAGGAGGCTCAAGGTGCACGGTTCCAAGAGACTGCATGTATCCTGGTTCGGCGGCGAGCCCCTGTTGGGCCTTGACATCATGCGGTACCTGACACCGCAGTTGTTCAAGACGGCGAAGGAGCTCGGCATTGATTACGATGCGAGGCTCATCACGAATGGAACTCTCATGACCAAACGCGTCAGCCGCGAATTGATGAACCAGTTGGGCATAGTCTGGATTGACATCACGCTCGACGGTCCGCGTGCGGTCCATGACAAGCGCCGCGGCACGAGAAAGGGAGCGGGTACGTATGATTGGATCACCCGGAACATCGCGGATTTCTTCGAGGTTCGCGGCTCCAAACGAACGACCCGATTAACACTCCGGTGCAACGTAGATGCTCGCAATGCAGGTGCCGCCAAGGAACTCATCGACCACTTGGAATCCTTGGGTTTCTCGAAAGAGGTATCAAACATCAATTTTGCCGCTGTATTCCCGTGGGGAGATCCTCCGGGGCAGAGATACAGGTACCGGAATAGGAGGAAGTATGCCAAACTCAATCTTGAAATCAGTGAGTACGCGTTATCCAAAAGCTTCAATTGTTCCGTTCTTCCACTTGGCCGCGGTGGCACGTGCCAAGCATCCGCATTGGATACGACGGTGAATGTTCTGCCTGGTGGTCGTCTGTATCTGTGCGGCGAGATCCCGCTGGTGGCGGGTTACGACGAGCGGGATGATCGCTGGTGGGATAAGGGAACACTGGAGCAGTTGCGCGAACAACAGGAAGAGGATATTGTCTTCTCCAGCGGATGGTTCGAGGAGATTAGGAAGGGGAAGTGGCCGTGCACCTCATGCAAGTGGTTCGGCCTTTGTTCAGGCGAGTGCCCCAAGCAATGCCGAGATGGACACGGAGGATGCCCATACTACATTTTCAACTTTCCGGAGCGGATGAGAGCGTATTCGAGGCTCGAGCTTCCTGTCCCCGAGAATGCAGAAGAAGAACGCCCGCGGTGGCAGGTTGTTTCAAAGATCCTGAAGCGATTTCGAGTTGCGAATGTCCCATAGTACCCGACGGGAGCACACCGAAGCCGGCCCAGTAATTTGCCTCGCCGCTTGTGCCGGAGAAGCTATCGTGCCGTTGTCGCATTTGCCGGGAAAGCATCCATCCGCGGCCGATTCCCGGTTCGACGAGTAGTCTCCTCCGGGATGAGCGGCAGATTGGACTCCCGAGCGACTCCAATGGCCCGCCACTGATACCTGAGGGTATGCTGGACCATCGATAGTGCTTCTGCCGCCTATCGCATTCTATTCGTCCGTAGTTCCGTTTGAGCAACCAAGTTGAAAGGTGAATGTCATGATTCGCGATGGATTTCTCGTATTCCTGGTGGCCTATACCACCCTTTCACCCTCGGGTCAAATGGCGGAGACACCGGATGCTGAGGAACCGCATCACACGGAGATCATTCTGCTCGGATCTCTGGGAGAGGATCCACAGAACTGTCAGTTCTCCTTGCCCTTCGAGAATCCGTCCGCCGGCCTCTGTCCGGTTAGAATCTGCATTGCCAGTGAATTCAGGAAATAGCCGATACAACACATCGATTGGACCCACGCGAGAAACCATGTTCCCAGTGAAGGTTCATGATTGCCTGCGCCCTATAGCTCGGAGATGGCGGTCGCGACTTCATGCCGAGAATGCACCCCGAACCCGCCGTCTCAGCTATCTCTTTCGCCCGTCGGCTACTCCGAATCCCCAATCTTGGCCATGGCTCCGTCGCTCGTTCGGGCCGGCCATTGACATCAGACTCTCGAGACCGCATGCCTTCTGGTGGCCACATTATTCGGCTGAGCCCTGGTCCGACGATGGTTCCTTGCCCTCGTGGAGGGCCTCGATGTCTTGTGGTGGAAGGGCATGGTTGTAGATGCGAAGGTCATCGATTAGGCCATTCCAGTCGCGCGGCGAGCGAGAGCCGCTGTTCGTTCCGATGAGAACGTGGTCCTCGGATGCGTTAATGGATGAGAAGGCGAGCGCAGACATGAACGTGTCCAGTTTCCCATCGATATACAGGCTCAACTGCCGTCCATCGTAAATGCCAGCCACGTGATGCCATTTGCCGTCGTTCACATCGATATGGCCTCGGAGGAATCCCGGAGTCGGTCCCTCCCGTGCCCCCACCACAACGACTCCACTGCAGGCAAATTCAAGGGCGTCGGTAGTTCGATCACGCTGCAGCCGCCATGTCTCATCGCCCTTGGCGACAATCGCCTGGGAGTCTTTGTCGAACCGGCTAATCTTGATCCAAACGGATACCGTGATCTCGTCGGTCAGGTCGAATCTCTCGTCGGCTCCACAATCGACCCAATCCCCCTCGCCATCCAAGCAGAGCACATGGCCCCTCTCTGGATCGGCGGACACATGCGCATCCCCGACGAGCCGACCGTGCAGGCTATTCGTTGAGCTGTCCGGCACCATTCCATCCCGGCCTTGCTCGAAGTCCCAGCGCGCCACCAGGCCTTCAGGCGACCTCGCCACCCCGCGTTCATACCGCGCCAGGCGGTTCTCAAAGACCGCTTTCATCAGTTGGCCCTTGATTCCGGAAAGACGCTTGATGGCCTCCTTCTGCCGCTGTACGGCCTCGTCGAATCGCCCGGCCTCGGCATAGGCCGCCACAAGGGCGTCCAGGCAAATCGGTTCCGCCCAACCGCTCAATTCACAGGCGGCCGTCCCGTGCTCTATGGCCTTGGCGACATCATGAAGCTCAGTCATGGGACAGGCTGTATACAGCCGTGAGAGCAGATAATGGGCACAGACCGCCCATCGCTTGTCAGTGGCCGTTCCATCGCTCGGATCGTCGAGGACTCTCAGGGTAAACGCCGTGTAATCCAGGAAGTAGCCCAACGGTGCGAAGAGCATCGGGGACAGGATGCTCTCATAGGCTTCGGGCGTGCCTTCGTTGGGATCCTCCGCCCTGGGCTTGATCTTCAGGAGATCGAGGTAAAGCCGCTCCGCTTCCCGGTAGCGCTGCTGTCGTTCGAATATCCTTGCCTGCAAGAGACGTGTCCGAATCACACCCAGGTGATCTGCGCCGAGGACGTCCGATCTGGTCTTTAAGAGTTCCAGGCACAGCGGCTCGGCCTTGTCGCAGCGGTCCAGAACGTCAAGATAGAATCGGACGAGTTCCTCCGTGAGGTCGAGAACACCCTTCGCGGCTGCTCCGGACTCTGCAAGCTGCTGGTCGCGGGTCTGCAGATAGAGTTGTTCTGCCTCATCAAACCGCCCAAACCACAAATACAAATCCACCAACTGTTGTACCGGCTGGATCGAGGTCACATCGCCAGAGGCGACCGCCTGCTGCAGAACCTCCATCAACCTGTGACGAAGCGGCTCCACCTCGGCTGCCCTCTCCGGAAATGTCTCGCACCACATGACCATTCGCATCAGGCTTTGAGCATCCGACTCCTCCCACGGCCAATCCCGGACGAGAGCGGAGGAACCAGCTCCGAAGATGCTGTCGTCAAGCGGACCAATCCATATACTGCCCCACGTTCCCGAATAGGCGTACTCTCCAGTCTGCGCTGGCTGCGTGTGAACATAGAGAGACAGAGCGATCCGACCGGTGTTCGGCGCCCAAGAGCACCGGTAACATACCCAATCCTCGATGACTCTTGCCGCCTTGCCCTCCTCCAAGTCACAAACCCACACTCCGTCGTCCCGCCCACCAATGCGTGAGAAGACCAGGCCCTTGCCATCCAGCGACCAGTTGGGAAAGTATCCCATCCACCTGGCAACGACTTTCTCGCTCGATAGCTCAACGAGTTCGAGAACATTCCATCCACGTGCGTGCCACACGACGTATTTCTCATCCGGGGAAACCATCGGGTAGCGGCCAAGCGCGCGAATCACTCGCGTGGGCCTTGGATTGTCGCCTTCGATGGAGACGGAGCACAAATAGCCCCGATCCTCAGGTGAATAGTAGTACACTCGTTTGGGATCCTGACTCCAAGAAGGGAAATCGCCTCTGGCCAGCATTCTGGGTTTGCCGGTCCCATCGGCGTTCACGATCCAGACCTCGCGGTCTTCCTTCCCGGGTATGTACGTCTTTCTGCTCTCGGCAAGATCCTGGAGGCGCATGATCTTGCGATGGCGCACAAAGGCAATGTAGCGACCATCGGGCGACCAGGCGGGATCAAAGCCACTATAGCACAGAAGCCGCGTGGTCCCGGTCTTGACGTGAAGGACCTCGATGGCACTGTATCCCAAGGGCCCAAGGGCATAGGCCAACTCCTCTCCATCGGGCGACCAGGTTGGGACGTTTCCTTCACGCACCACGCACCGGGCCTTCTTCGCCAGATTCTCGTGGGCCTCGACCGTCTGTCGGAGGATAGTAAAGGCCGGCCCTTCGGGTTCTTGGTCGACCGGGTGCCACGGGGAATGTCTATCCACGATATCGAGGGCGTAGACCGCCGCCCACCTGTGGAATTGGCTTTCTCCCGTCGATAAGTTGCCCAGGGCACGCATCGCCTCGTACTCTCGCTCCGCCTCGCTATATCGACCCAGCGCCGTCAGAGCGCAAAAGGCATGAAAATGATGGATGCCTTCCTCAGGCAATAGCCGGATACACTCTTGTGCATCGGCAAGGGCCTTTTCGTACTCGCCCATTCGCACGTATGTCTCACGCCGCTCATCGTAGAATCTGGCCTGAGTGGGGGCCAGCTCGACGGCCCGGCTGTGCTCGGAAACGGCTCTGTTCAAGAGCTCCTTCTGGTCGCGCAGTCGCGCCCTCTCGCGCAGGGCGAGGGCGCGAAGAGCGTACCCTTCCGGATTGTCCTGGGCCACGGCCGCGATGACAGACGCATCGATCTCCATCTCGTCGTAGTTCTTGGACGCGTAGTGGGTCAGGGCCCTGACCCGCCGGGAATTGACGTGGCCCGGGTTGATCGCCAGGGCCTCGTCCAGCAGGCCCATACGTTCGGCAGGGGTATCCGATAGAAGGGCGCGGTTGAAGCAGGCCTCCGCCGAGCCTGAGGCCAAGCTCTCGGCCTTTTGCTGGTGCTCGGTTGCTTTGCGCTCCAGCTCTCTGGCGGTCTCATCGTCATCGGCTCGGCTCTCCAGATAGATCCTGGCCAACAGCAGGTGGGCCTGAGAGGCAACATCGTTCGGCTCTTCGAGCAGGGCCTGCAACTCGTCCAAAGGGACATTGGCATCCGGCTGATCCAGCGCCATGCGGGCCCGCAGCAGGCGGGCCTGCGAGCCCACGTACTGGTCATCGATAAGGACTTCGAGCGTCTTGGACGCCTCGGCGTATCGCCCGCTGGCGTAGTCCGCCTGGGCAGCAGAGAGCGAACTCCTGGCGTCCTGCACGACCAGCGCCTCCTGCTTGGCCTCGAATTCCTTCTGCACGGCGTGAAGGCGTTTCCTGGTCCGCTGGTACTGTCCAAGGATCACCGCCGACAGGATGACGACGGCAAGCAGGAAGCCACCGACCAGGACTTGCGGGCGGTGTCTTCGCACGAATTTCCGCGAGTGGTAGAGGATCCCTGGCGAGCCCGCACTGACCGGCAGGTGATTCAAGTGCCTCTCGATATCCTCGGCTAACGCTTCGGCCGTGCCGTAGCGTCGGGCCCGGTCCTTCTCCAGCGCCTTCATCACGATCCAGTCGAGGTCGCCTCGCACCGACTTTCTCAGCTGATCCGCCGTGGTGCTGTGATGCCTGGCGATATCCTCCAGTTTGCCACCCAGCGTCGTCAGCTTCGTGGACGGTTTGACCGGGTCCTTCTCACAGATGATCCGCTGCATCTGGGCATAGCCTTTGCTGCGCAGTTCCTGCGGATCAAAGGGTGTACAGCCGGTCAACAGCTCGTAGAGCAACACGCCGAGTGAATAGATGTCGGTGCGCGTATCGACGTCGAGGCCGGTGAGTTCCGCCTGTTCCGGGCTCATGTATTCCGGCGTGCCGATGAACTGACCCTTTTCTGTGAACAGGGTCTTTTCCGTCAGACGCTGATTGAGGGCCTTGGCGATGCCGAAGTCAATGATCTTGGGGATGGGCTTCTCATCCTGCAGCGTCACCAGCACATTGGACGGCTTGATATCCCGGTGAATGATACCTTTATGGTGCGCATGCTGGATCGCCTGACACAAAGGAATGAACAGCCGTAGCCGCTCCTGTATGCCCAGTTTGTACCGATCGCAATACTCGGTGAGCGGGACGCCCTTGACGTATTCCATCGCGAAGTACGGCCGGCCCGCTTCCGTGGCCCCAGCGTCGAACACATGGGCAATGTGCGGATGATCCAACATCGCCAGGGCCTGCCGCTCCGTCTCAAAGCGGGCAATCACCTGCCTGGTGTCCATACCTGGCTTGACCACTTTCAGAGCCGCCAGCCGCTGGATGGGATGCTGCTGCTCGGCTAAGTAGACCATCCCGAAGCCACCTTCTCCGAGCACGTGCAGCAGCCTGTAAGGCCCAATGTGGCTGCCGATCTCATACAGGGGCTGGGCGGCGTCCAGGGTCCGCGAGGGGTCCTCGTCCCCTTGCTCGATATGGTCATCGTTCCGGCTCATAAGCGCTCCACTGCCATATCCTGTCTGGGATGTCGATTTTACCGCAGGAAAGCCTCTCTGGCCATAGAGGAAAATCAAGCCCAATCAAGAGAAATCCTTTCCGGTCAGACCCGTGCCGCCCAGCTTGGCACACGAAAGGGGAATGTCTGACCTCATGTTCTAGTCGCACTGACCGCCACGGGCTTCGCCATGCCTCCTTCGGTCACTTGCGAAAGAGCGGTCTGACCCCGAGTGTACTATCTGCACAAACTGCCAAGGATTGCCGGCTCCCATATCGTGGGCCTCTTTCGCATTTGGTGGCAGATCCGAGGGAAGTGCGTGTGTCCGGGAGCCCATCTCATCAGGGAGGCTTGACGCCGGCACACCCGGCCCCGTCCGTATGACCGCAGGCTGCCCGCGAAGCCTCACGACGATCCTACAGGACGCATGATGTGGGCCAGGCTCCAGGACCGCGCGCGGCGCATCGCACCGCGTACCGTCAGGGGTCTGGAAGGCCTGTCCCGCTCATCAAGACGCCTATGATTTCACAATGGTGGTTCAACATGAAGAAACTGAGGTGGATGCAAATCAGCAGAAGCTGGGAAACCTACGCCGTACTGATCGTAGCCATTCTCGCCCCTTACGCCCGCCTGAGACTCTGGCAGTCCGAATCCGTGGACTATCTAAACGAGATTCAGGGGTGGTATGAATTCATCCAGGAGAATGGGTTTCGGGGCTTCAAGCACAACTTCTTCCCGCCCTACACGCCGTTGTACCTTTATACGTTCTATGTTGGCGACACGCTGTTTCCCAATGCCCCAAACCTCCTGGTCATCAAGATGGTCTCCGTCATCGCTGACTTCGTATGCGCCTTCTTTGTCCACAAACTCGTCCGGCTGAAGTATCCGACGGGCACAGCCTCTCTCTTCGCATTCACCACGGTGTTGTTGGCGCCCACCGTGGTCTGGAACGGCGCCTTGTGGGCTCAGTGTGATGCCCTCTACATGGCATCGCTGCTGGCCTGTATCTACTTCCTGGCGGTCGACAGAAGAACCGCGGCGTTCATCGCCTACGGGCTGGCCTTCTCCTTGAAACTCCAGTCGATCTTCCTCGGTCCGTTCCTGTTCGGGTATCAGATTGTTCCGCTGTCCATGTTGGCTGTTGTATTACTTATCACGATCATCATCGTGTCCGTCAATCTCGCCCAAGCCCTGCGCCAAGAGCGACTGCAGCTTCGCCTGACTTGATCTCTCTGGGGGGGGCAGGTCAGGCGGCGCGTCGACACCAGCCGGACTACTCCCAAGAGGCTCATACCCGTCTCGGATGCAAAGGATATCATGGTCACATCCTGTGTGAGATGTATCGTAATCGGCGGCAGAGGTTACGTGGGATCTGCCATTACAGCGGCC
>Ga0114922_10004852_pt1 | contig 12459 bp, 11 predicted proteins | sample AartaG_FD_100975 | JGI IMG/M metagenome (GOLD analysis project Ga0114922, IMG submission 100975) | Deep subsurface microbial communities from Aarhus Bay to uncover new lineages of life (NeLLi) - Aarhus_00045 metaG | ecosystem: Environmental > Aquatic > Marine > Oceanic > Sediment | place... | reverse complement strand
TTAAAAACTCAGGGCGGAAGTGTCCTTGCAAAACCTGCGTGATTTCATCCCGCGCCACCACACGACCGCCTTCCCACAGTTGATTTCCCAAATTAGAAGTCATGATTACGACCGTGTTGCGGAAATCCACTGTACGTCCATGGCCATCTGTCAGGCGGCCATCATCCAATAGCTGCAGCAACACGTTGAAGACTTCGGGGTGGGCTTTCTCAATCTCATCGAACAACACCACGCTGTATGGACGTCGGCGGACGGCTTCAGTCAACTGACCGCCTTCGTCATAACCCACATATCCTGGCGGGGCGCCAATTAGACGCGAGACAGTGTGCTTCTCCTGGTACTCAGACATATCAATGCGCACCATTGCCCGCTCATCGTCGAACAAGAAATGCGCCAATGAGCGCGCCAGCTCAGTCTTGCCAACGCCGGTCGGACCGATAAAGATGAACGAACCCAGCGGGCGGTCAGGGTCCTGCAAACCGGCACGTGCGCGCCGTACCGCATTAGATACTACTTTCACGGCCTCATCCTGACCAATGACGCGTTTATGTAATCGTTCTTCCATGTGAATCAGCTTTTCGGTCTCGCCCTCCAGCAAATTCGAAACTGGAATTCCCGTCCAGCGCGAGACGATCTGGGCGATCTCTTCAGGATCCACTTCTTCCTTGAGCAGCGCGTCTGCCCCCTGCGATAGCTTGATGTGCTGCTCGCCTTCAGCCAACTTGTCTTCCAACTCACGCAGTGTACCGTAACGCAGACGAGCGACTTTTTCCAGATCATTGGTGCGTTCAGCACGCTCAATTTCCACGCGTGTCTGCTCAATCTTCTCCTTAGTAATCTGCAGCTCCTGAATAGCCGATTTCTCGGTCTCCCAGCGGGCATGCAGTTCTTTAGAGTTTTCTTTCAAATCCGCTATGTCTTTCTCAAGGTTAGACAAACGCTCTTTCGAAGCTGTGTCCTTTTCTTTTTTAAGCGCTTCGTGTTCGATCTGCAATTGCATAATCTGGCGGTCCACCTCGTCCAGTGCCTGCGGTTTGGAGTCAATCTCAGTGCGCAGGCGGGCAGCGGCTTCATCGATCAGGTCAATGGCCTTGTCTGGCAGGAACCTGTCAGTGATGTAACGGTTACTGAGCGTCGCGGCGGCAATCACAGCCGGATCAGTGATGCGCACGCCATGAAATACTTCATAGCGTTCCTTAAGGCCGCGCAAAATACTGATGGTATCTTCCACACTCGGCTCCTCCACCATTACCGGCTGGAAGCGGCGTTCCAACGCCGCGTCTTTTTCGATGTATTTGCGATACTCGTCCAGTGTGGTAGCACCAATCATATGCAGTTCACCACGCGCCAGCTTGGGCTTCAGAATATTGCCCGCGTCCATCGCGCCGTCCGCTTTACCCGCACCGACAACGGTATGCATTTCGTCCACAAAGAGCAAGATTTCGCCTTCCGACTCTGTAATTTCTTTCAGGACAGCCTTGAGGCGTTCCTCGAACTCGCCGCGGAACTTAGCCCCAGCGATTAGCGCGCTCATGTCCAGCTGTATCAGACGTTTCTTCTTCAGACCCTCCGGCACGTCTCCATAAATAATTCGCTGTGCCAGTCCCTCGGCGATCGCCGTCTTACCGACACCCGGTTCACCAATCAGCGCAGGATTATTCTTGGTACGCCGCGAAAGAATCTGCACCACACGGCGAATCTCCTCGTCCCGTCCAATGACTGGGTCGAGCTTGCCCTGGCGTGCCAGCGCGGTCAGGTCGGTCCCGTATTTTTCAAGTGACTGATAGGTAGATTCAGGGTCTTGCGAGGTAACGCGCTGTGATCCACGGATGGCTTTCAATGCAGATAATATCGCATCTTTGGTCAGGCCATACTGCACCAGACGTTTGCTCTCGGGCGAATCGGTCAGACCGAGCATAATGTGCTCGGTGGAGACGTAGTCATCCTGCATCCCCTTGGCATAGCGTTCAGCAGCCTGGAGTGCATTCGCAGCAGTGTGAGATAAACCCACATCTACGTTCGATCCACTGACCTTCGATCGTTGTTCCAGTTCTTTTTGTAATTCATCGCGCAATGCCAGCGATGAACCGGAAACTTTGATCACAATGGCAGGTACAACACCTTGCTCCTGCTGGAGCAGTGCCAACAGCAAGTGGAGCGGTTCAATGTTTTGATGGTTATAATCCTGTGCCAGCCGTTGGGCGGCGAGGATAGCTTCTTGTGATTTCTGGGTATATTTTTCAAGATTCATGGTAACCTCACATACTGATTATTTATCATTTTAATATTAACCGCTCGATATATGATAGAAATAAATATATTGTCAATAATTTATTTAAAATACGAATATAAAATAATATAATGGATAAATCAACTTTGAGTATTTTCTATTTTTCAGGTACGGGCAATACCTGGTGGGCAAGCGAACGTATTGCCGAAGAATTGACCAAACACGGATTCCGCGCGAACGCTCATTCGATCGAACAAGTAACCGGGGAAGAAGCGGACGCTCTCATTAATAAATCATCCATTATCGGATTGGGGTTTCCCATATACGGGTCGGATGCACCCCGCATTTTCCATGATTTCATTCGTGCTCTCCCCAAGCAGAAAGTGCAGAAACCGGTGCTCGGGTTTGTAACCCAGATGGCCTGGTCGGGAGATGGAATTAATTTTCTTGAAGAAGAATTATCCAGCAATGGATACCGCATCCGCTGGGCCGCCGAATTTAATATGCCCAATAATGTTGCCTTACCAATTTTCCCACTTCCTTATTCATCTGATTACGATACATTCAAGCCGCAGATGGAAAAATGCTCTCAGAAAATCACCAATTTGTGCGCTAAGATCGCAAAAAACGAGGATTACCGCCAGCATAACCGCTGGATTCATTCTGCCGCTGGGTGGATACAGAGAGGTCCTTTCCGCCTGGTGCATGATTGGGGTAGGAAATTCTGGTCAGTTGATCCTGGTGCTTGTACTTCGTGTGAACGCTGCGCGCAAATCTGCCCGGTTGAGAACATCCGCATGCAAGATGGGCTGCCAATATATAGCAGCGATTGTGTGTACTGTATGCGCTGCTTTAATTACTGCCCCACACTCGCTATTCATTATATGGGGATGAACAACAAGCGCGGGAAGAACAACACCCCTTTCCAGGGACCAGTGCCCAATTTTCGTCCGGAAATGATCACAAAGAAATAAATTTATATCCACTTTGAATTAAGCATGTGATGATACATACAGTAATAATTGAATTTAATCATCTCATCGGGTATAAATCAGTTCATTATTTTCAATAATCCACTGGCTTCAATATAAAATGATCAAATTACCACAAACCATCAATTCGAAAATTAAACAATATGAATATGCATCACTGATCCCGTTGTGGATCAGTACATTTATTGATATCATTGGATTCTCGATCCTGATCCCGTACCTGCCGCGCTTCACATCTGACTTTGGAGCTTCCTTGTTCCAGGTTGGGCTGCTTCTCTCCGCTAATTCTTTCTTCAGCTTATTCGGTAATGTGATTTGGGGTTCATTCTCAGATAAATACGGGCGCAAACCCATTCTGCTGATCTGTCAATTTGGTACTCTTGCCGGTTTCATCATCATGGCATTTTCCACCAACTTAGCGATGTTATTTGTCTCGCGAATCGTAGATGGTATTTTCGGCGGAAATTATCCGATCGCGAAAGCTGTGGTGGGAGATATTGTCCCACCGGACAAACGCAGCAAAGAGATGAGCAATATTGGCGTGGCATGGACAGTCGGTAACCTGATTGGCCCTGGAATTGGCGGACTTCTTTCAGGTTTTGGAATATTGGGGCCTAGTTTATTTGGCGCGGGGTTATCTTTAATCACAATTCTGATCACTACATTTATATTTAAAGAAAGCAACCCCCGCCTGACAGGAACCGCATCCGCTTCCGAATTGACAGCTTTTGAAAAGAAAAAAGCGATTTCGTTTTCTCTACTAAAACAGCATGATCCGCGCCTACTGATCATCCAGAATTTGTTCAACAATATATCTTTTTTTATATTTGTCACCACAGTCTCCATCTTTGTCGCACAGCGATTTGATCTCTCTACCGCAGAAATTGGGTGGATGATCTCTTCAATGGGGTTAATCAAGCTGTTGGTAAGATTTTTGATCTTTTCACCCATGCTGAAAAGATTTGGCGACAAAAAAACTATTCTAATCGGTTTTGTTACATTTCTCGCTGCCTATACCTGGCTGATTTTCGTTAATCAACTCTGGGAATACATGGCCATCTTTGTACTGGTTGGTTTTGCGTCGGCGTGTACATTTGCTGTCATGAGCGCAATGATGAGCAGATCGGTTGGGAAAGAACGCCAGGGAGAAATGATGGGGTTGAGCACTGCGGCGGATAACGTTTCACAAATTCTTGGCCCAACTCTCGGAAGTTACTTTTTATCCCTTCCTTCCCCTTTCTTGTACGGTATATCAACTGCCGCTTTCAGTTTAATCACGCTGCTGTTGGGTTTTCTCCCGCTGCAAAAAGAGTAAATCCCAACTACTAAAACAAAACGCAACAATAAGAAGATATGATTTCTTCCACCATATATTCATTTAAAGAGAAATAATATATACTGTTCATAAAACACCTATTATCAGGGAAGGAGCAATAATTCATGTTTAAAAAAATGTTTGGCCCCAAAAAAGTGGAAGGCGTAGGTACATCAGTCCCCATTGACGAACTGCGCGAAGCGCTGTTGGAATGTTTTCCGAAGGAAGGGGAAATCAACCAGTACCTGACGATCGAAAAAAGTGACAAGACTCACGAGGGGTTCACAGCCGTCTGGGAATTCTTCATCCGCCAAAGCGATGATGAAGGAATCAGACGTAATTATCTAATGACGCACACGGTCCTGGTAGATATCCGACCAGAGGAGAAAGCCGTGTACCTGAAAAGCAAGCACTTCGCGCGCACAAAGCGCGTACCGAAAGACACAGAAGTGTACGACCCCTGGTACCGCCAGGTGCGCATCGGGAAACTGGCAGACCTGAAAGCAGAGAACATCGATAAAGTAAGATTCTTCTCATCCAAAAAGAGCCTTGAACCCGTGGTTTTACAGGCCGCGAATATGGGCTGGGATGCATACCGTTAAAAGATCCTTTTATTAAAAAAAATACCCAAACTTGCAAATATTATGCAAGTTTGGGTTTTTAAATAATCTTCAATAGTTAGCTATCCAATCAAAATATTTTTACAGTTACATTCTTCAATCCAGCAATGTTATTTTCGCTTTAACCAATACCAGTTGGCTGGAAACCGCCAGTATGTTCTTTCTTCATATTTTCGGAGTGTGAAAAACCCGGAGAATTTTTTCTCCAGTTCTGCAGGGTAAAAGCCAACTTCTCTCCTACCCTGTTTTCGGGGAGTGAAAGCATACAGAAGAAGAACTGCGTACCTTTTCAAAACATTAGAGACGCCGGTAATATAGGCTTCCTGATCAGCTTCATTTAGCAAATGAAAGCAGCCAATATCAAACGCAAAATCATATTCTGGAAGCTTCAATTTTTCCAGCCGGGCGACATCCCCAACAAGGAATTCTGTTTTATCGGCAACTTCCGATTTTTCTGCGGCAACTTTCGCGTTTTCAACGGCTGCCCGCACAAAATCCACTCCCGTTACCTGCCATCCCTTTTTCGCCAGGGCAACTGCATGTTCCCCTTCACCACAACCCAAATCCAACGCATGCCCTTTTTTCATACCTTTTACAGTTTCGAAAATTTCCATAGGCGTTTCTTTTAGTTTCCACTCCGTGAAGCCAAAAGAGAATGCAAGCGAATAGATCAATCTCATCATAATAATACTCCTGGAGATATTATAAATAGAATCATATTATTTTTGTCCATTTATTCTTTCAAGCGATAATTCTGGGTATTTTTTCTTTTGCTTCATACCAGTCACTTACTTTTTCATGGTATAAATTATCTAAGATTAAAAAATCATGGAGAAAACAAGAATATAATGATAGGAAAAATTCGAAGAGTTGTCCTAGATACATTGAAACCAATGGACCCAACCATTATTGAAATGGCAAAAAAGATCAGTGTAATTGAAGGCGTTTCGGCAGTTAATATCAGTATTGTAGAAATTGACCTGAAAGTAGAGAATGCCAAAATCACGGTTGAAGGTGAAAACATCAACTACGAACAAGTCGAGGAACTTATACAGGATATGGGGGCATCGATCCATTCGATTGATGAAGTTGTCGCGGGGAAAGAAATCATTGATGACGCGGAAACCCTGCAAGGTTAATTAATCAATCCCTAATTTAGAAAACAATATGGAAGACGGAGACGAAAGTAAAAATCCAATTCGCCGTTTGCTGGATCAGGCGAATCAATACAATAACATTGCCAATGTGGGGGAGATAGCCAGGCGTTATTTTGTGATGAATGCCTTTGATGGCGTTTTAACGATCATCGGCATGTTGATGGGAAATATGGCCGCTGGGGTTACAAACCCAAACATTGTCATTACAACCGGCCTATCCACCAGTATTGCAATGGGTATTTCTGGATTATGGGGATCCTATCTCACAGAATCTGCTGAGCGTAAGCATGATCTGGACGAACTCAGCAGCAGCACTTTGACAGATCTAAATGACAGCCGCATCGGTCGCGCGTCGCGCTACGCGGCAGTTACAGTGTCAATTGTTGATGGAATCTCCCCATTATTAGCCGCTCTACTGGTATTAATTCCCTTTTTCATCTATGGAATTTTTCCGAACATCCAGGTTGTATATTACACTACGTTGGGTTTATCGCTTGTTACATTATTCGCGTTGGGTGTTTTTCTTGGAAATATATCCAAAGAGAATCTCATCATCAGCGGGATAAAAACTGCCATTGCCGGAATCGCATCAATAATTATCGGCAGCTTATTGAACGGCAACCCCCACTAAAAGACCCCTCACAATCAGAAACCAGGAATATCCTGCATCCCATTCCTATTTCAATTTATCTTTCAATAAACTGGCAAAATCTATCTAACTACATTTACAGCGTATTGAAGCAACTATTTTTAGCATTAATCGTAAAAAAGATGTAATATAAAAAATTTATATTTTGGAGGTTCATCAATTATGGAAAATAGACGTGGTATGGTTGGAGGATTGATCCTAATATTTGTAGGCGGGTTCTTTCTCGCGGCACAGTTGATGCCTGAAATCTTTGGGTATGTTTCCTGGCCATTTCTAATAATAGGCTTGGGCGGTGCGTTCTTATTAGCCGCATTATTTACACGCAATGGTGGGTTAGCGATACCGGGTTGTGTGCTCGGTGGCATAGGCGGAATATTATATTATCAAGCAACCACAGGCGATTGGGCAAGCTGGTCATATATCTGGACTCTGATTCCCGGATTTGTCGGTGTAGGTGTTATCATAGCTGGTTTACTATCGCGCGAACGCGCTCATTTTGACACTGGTGGGTTAATACTTATCGCGATCAGCGCTATGGGATTCTTGATTTTTGGCAGTGCATTTGGGTTAGCGCTCGATGTAAGTACATTGTGGCCTTTATTTCTGATTGGAATTGGCTTTATCATCCTGATCAGCGCGATCTTCCGCAGGCGCTAATATATAATTATGGGATGGAAGATAAAAATTTACCCAACGGAACTTCCATCCCGCAAGAAACTATCAACTGGCTGCTCAGCAGCCAGACCCCTTCGATCAGATACCTGACGTTAACTCGTCTGCAGAGAAAACCTTCAAGTGATCCAGATGTTATATCGGCCAGATCACTCATCCCGACTTCAAATCCAGTGAAAGCAATTTTCTCCAAACAGTATTCGGAGGGATTTTGGGTCTCCAATCGCCATGATTACTCACCTAAATACCGCAGTTCTCATTGGACGATGTTCTTATTGACAGAATTAGCCGTTCCACCAGAATTTCCCGCCATGCAGAAGGGGTCAGCCTTCTTGCTAAACAGAAATTTATCTTCTTTTCCATACAGTTACAAAGATGAGGAAGAGGGATTATTTGGTTGTTTTTGGGGAAACTGGCTGCGCTATCAGTTATACTGCGGGAGATTGGGTGATTCTTCCGTACAGCATGTGATCCAGGTTACCTGTAAAGATATCCTCCGACTTGGAAAATGCAGATATAACTATGATCTGCCCTGCGCATGGGCAGTTGTGCGGGATTTATATGGATTAGCGCTGATCCCAAAAAACCAGCGCAGCGCGGAGGTTGACAACGCGATTAAGCGGGGAATCCAATTCCTGGTTGAGGATAATGATCTGCTCTCCGCAAATTATCCCTATCAAGAGCAAATTCATCCGCTGTGGTTCAAATTAAGTTTTCCCCTTTTCTATCATACGGATATCTTATTCGTGCTACGGGTTCTAAAAGAACTAAATACACTGGACCATCCAAAGGCGGCGCCAGCATTAAAATGGCTAATGGACAAACAGACCAAGAAAGGCATATGGACAGGTGGAAGTCCCTTTAAGAGCCGTACACGTCCATTCCTTGTTAAACCAGACACACCCAATCATTGGATCACTCTTCAGGCAGCATCAATCTTTTCTTAGGCAAATCAACCGAAGATGTGAATGATACAATTCGATCAGTATGCCGTATCCGAACCATTTAACCCTGAATATTGGTGATCTTCACCTGCCGCAGTATCTACCCGATGCCACTTTTGGGCAGGTGCGAAATTTGAGTTCAGCAGCAACCGAAGCATGCGGGATCGAAGCGGTTGTGATGAATACCTTTCATCTTATGCAAAAACCCGGCACGAGTACAGTTAAATCGCTTGGCGGGCTTCACAAGATGAGTGGGTGGAACAAAGCCATTTTCACGGATTCAGGCGGATTTCAAGCATATTCCCTGATCCGGCAAAACGCAAAATTCGGCAGCCTTACCAATAACGGTATCTCTTTCTACCGATCAAACAGTAAGAGAAAATTCTTACTCACGCCAGAAAAATGCATCCAGCTTCAAGTGAGTTTCGGCGCAAATGTCGTGTTTTGTCTGGATGACTGTACGCATATTGATGATCCTTTTAATGAACAGGTCATTTCAGTTGAACGCACCATCCGTTGGGCAGGTCGATGCCGCAAAGAGTTTGACCGGTTGATGAGAGAAAAGGAGATTCCTTTTGAAAAACAGCCAAAGATATTTAGCGTTGTTCAGGGCGGCCAATCTGTTGATTTGCGTAAGCAGTGCGCAAATGAATTACTTGAGATTGGTTTTGATGGATACGGTTATGGAGGATGGCCATTAGATAGCAGCAGCCAGCTTGTCGAAGATATGCTCGCCCTATTGCGATCTCTTATACCGGAAAAATATACAACTCATGCGTTAGGCATCGGACATCCGCCATACATTGCCCGCTGTACTAAGATCGGTTATGGTTTGTTTGACAGCGCGATGCCAACCAGAGACGCACGCCATGGGCGTTTGTATCGTTTCTCGCGAGATGCAGCTCTCTCATCAATTGGAAAAGAGGATGATTGGTTTGAATATATCTATGTGAATGATAAACGCCACATCAAATCATCCGCTCCAATCGAGGAAAACTGTGACTGCCCAACATGCGCACATTATTCTTTGGGATATTTAAGGCATTTATTTAAAATCGATGATTGTTTATATCGTCAGTTAGCGACACAGCATAATTTATCATTTATGGTGCGGTTGATGAAGTTGCTGCGGCAGGTCCCATGAAGAAATTCCCTGATGAGAATGCTTTAGGGGATCTGGTCCGCAAGGTCCTCGAAAAGCCAAAGTATCAGTACATACATAAAGGATTAATTGAAACCGTTGTCATGGCTGAGCTGGCGAAAGGCCGAAAGAAAAAAGAAGCACAGAAAGCTGTTCTGAGTAAACTGCACCAGATTGGCGCCGCATATTTTTCACAAAAGCCGGATTATGAGGAATGGAGGAATGAACTCGCCTTTCTTCCAAATGACATCCATTCAGACCGAACCAAAGCATATTGTGCAAAAGTAATGGAGAGCCATTATTCCACTGATGAAAGATTGCCCATTCTGAACGATTTTTATCAACAAGTTCTTAATTCCATCAAACCGATCCCATCGATTTTAGATCTTGCCTGCGGGTTAAATCCCCTCGCGTTACCATGGATGCCGGTTGACAATGAAATCCAATACTATGGTTGTGATATCTTCGCTGATATGATCGATTTTCTGAACACCTTCGCCGCTCATTTCGGAATTCACGCGAAATTCGAAACATGCAATTTACTTGATGCCGCTTTCAACATCCCGGCGAAAATCGCGTTTCTATTAAAGACGACCCCTTGCCTTGAGCAGCTGCAGAAAGGATTCATCCTGCAATTGCTTGACGCAATCCCAGCAGAATACATCCTTTTTTCCTATCCTATAAGCAGTCTTTCTGGCAAATCAAAAGGAATGCTCGAAAATTATACTGATCAGTTCACATTCATCATTTCCAGTAAGAGTTGGGAATATGAACGATTTGAGTTTTCAAGTGAACTTGCTTTTTTAGTAAAGAAGAACTAAATGACCGACGAAGAACTCGACCAGATTGCCCACCGCATCGCCAATAGCAAAAAATATCGCCCGATGAAAATTCCGCGGGAAACAATTTTAGATCTCCTCAAGATAGAACTAGCGAAGCACCCCAAAAAAACTGATGCGGTTAAGATAGTAAAAGCGAAATTGCATAATATTACTGCCCCATATTTAGATGAATTGGATTATGCGAAAGCAGCCCAAGAACTCGAACTGGTTTTTTCCAACAGGGACAGGAAAAGCATCGAGGACGTTTGCATCCAATTTCTACAAGCCCACCATTCTACCAATGAACGCATCCCATACATGAAAGAATTTTATGCTTATATTTCTAATAAAATCGGGAATTCCTGCTCAATTCTTGATCTCGCCTGCGGGTTGAACCCATTCGTGATCCCGTTGGTTGAATTTCCATCTTCAATCTCGTACTTTGCGTACGATATTCATGCCACCCGAATAGAATTGATTAACCGCTTTTTTTCCGGTCTTGGAATTGATGGTCTTGCTGAAACACGCGACATTCTCGTCCGGCCGCCGCTGCAAAAAGCGACTGCAGCATTCCTCTTCAAAGAAGCTCACCGCATGGAAAAAAGACACAAAGGTGCCAGCCGAGAGTTATTTAGATCATTAAATGTTATCCATCTTTTCATATCCCTCCCCAACCGCAGCATGAATGGAAAATATGATCTCCGCGATAGAATGCTTAAACTCACGAAAGGTTCCATCCAAGGATTGGGGTCAATTTTGGAAATTGAGGATTTTCCATCGGAAACTCTTTTTTATATCGGATTGAATAATGGCAAAGCATAAACAGCATCCAGTAAAACCCAACCCGGTTATAGACCCATGGAGATGGGCAAAGGATTACCTTTCACCCCTGGAATTCGATAAATTAATCGCTTCTTTAGAAAATGATCTATCTATCTCTATACGCATTAATCAATTGAAGTCAGATCCGAAAACCATCACCAGAAAATGGGAACAAGCATATCAATGGGCTTTCTCCCCAATCCCATTCTGCGGCAGCGGATTTTGGATTGCGGAACCTTCCGTTTCCCCCAGTAAAACAATCGAACACCGACTTGGTTATTACTACATTCAGGAAGCAGCTTCCATGCTGCCTGTAGAATTATTTGATTTTGATGGGTTAAATCATCCATTGATCCTTGATATGGCTGCCTCCCCTGGTGGTAAAACCATCCACCTGGCTGACCGTACAATGGATAAAGGATTGATCATAGCCAATGATGCCAGCCGGTCGCGTATCCCCGCTCTGCGTATCGTCCTTCAGAATTGGGGCGCCATCAACCAGGCAATAACTAATACGCAGGGAGAATGGTATGGCCAAGTTTACACGGACACATTTGACGCTGTTCTAGTGGATGCCCCCTGCAGTATGCAGGGACTTCGCACAAGCCCCTCACACAAAATGCGTCCTATAACGGAGAACGAAATTCAATCTCTTGCTGAACGCCAATTCCGTCTCCTGGAAAGCGCCTTGCAGGCAGTGAAAATTGGCGGGCAGGTAATATATTCAACCTGCACACTCTCGCCATATGAAAACGAGGAAGTGGTGTCCCGCATCCTTGAAAAATTCCCGAGAGCGGTCGAGATGGAGGATATCCAGGACAAACTTCCCGCACCTGCACCACCTATCACACATATCGAAGGAATACAAATTCAGAAACAGGTGACAAAAGCTGTCCGCATTTGGCCGCATATCTTTGGAACAGCTGGCTTCTTCTGCACAAAATTTATTAAAAAAGGAGCACTTCCTTCAGGAAAACGTATGGATTCGCGTGGAAAAAAACTGAATATGAAAGGTAGTTATTTCAACGAAAGAGAATCACATCATCTTACGGATATGATCTCCAGCCTATATGGATTTGATCTGAAAAGCATCATT
>Ga0114922_10004851_pt1 | contig 12459 bp, 11 predicted proteins | sample AartaG_FD_100975 | JGI IMG/M metagenome (GOLD analysis project Ga0114922, IMG submission 100975) | Deep subsurface microbial communities from Aarhus Bay to uncover new lineages of life (NeLLi) - Aarhus_00045 metaG | ecosystem: Environmental > Aquatic > Marine > Oceanic > Sediment | place... | reverse complement strand
TGAGCTGAAAAAAGCTCAGGCAAAACAAATCAAAAGCAGCAAAGAGCTCAATGAAACCACCTCTGCACTTGTGGAGAAGATGGCAATAATAGAGACGCTGGATGTGGAAACTAAGCGTTTGCTTGAAGAAAAGACTGAATTGCAAAACAGATTTGACGAGCTTTTACGGCCCCTTGGCCAAGCTGCCGCTCCGGCCGTAGCGGTCACGCCGACAAGAGAGGTAGCTCGCCCTGCTCGCCCAGGAGTCAGAGATATCGAACTGAGGGGATTGGTAACCGCGGTGGATTTGAAAAACTCTATGGCCGGCATATCCATCGGCTCAGCAGACGGCGTCAAGGAAGGTATGAGATTCCACGTGACTCGTGGCAATGAGTTCCTTTGTGATATTCTCATCATTGATGTTGATGCTGAAGAGGCTGTTGGCGTCCTGGAGCTTGTGCAACAGCAACCAAAAGTCGGAGATAACGTATCTACTAATCTGTAATTGATTACTGATAATTGATAAATGATTATTGAAGAAGACATAAAAACAAACAATAATCAATAGAAAATAATCAATTATCATGAGGTGTATATATGAGTCCTGATGGGCAAAGTCGTAACAGAAAAGTGGTAGTGTATAATAACCTCTATACGATTGTTCTTGCCATAGCGTTCTGTGTAGTGCTGGCGACTGCTGCCCTTGTTGCCTATAAATGCTACTTTCAGTACGGGACCATCTTCAAAATACCGTAGCCAATTGACTGTTAACCCCGTTAGAAATTGTCTATAACGGGGAACATCCCGTTAGAAGTCCGGCTATTAGCAGGGCAGAGTTACAAAAGGCAAGATTTCGAGTTCTGCCCCAGGTAACAGGGTTGACATTTCCGCTTTTTATTTATAAAAATAGTTGATTGGTAGACCCGGTTCGCGGTATATTGCTATATCTGAGCTTTTGAAGATTAAGAAGGGAGTCTAAAGTGCTGCTGGACACAATGTTAGGCTGGTTCAGTATGGATATGGGTATCGACCTGGGTACCTGCACCACGTTGGTATGTGTCCGCGATAAAGGTATTGTTCTCAACGAGCCATCCGTAGTTGCCGTTCGCAAAGGAACCAATATCGTCCTCAATAATGGTGAAGCGGTCGGTCTGGTTGCTCGTGAAATGCTCGGCAAAACACCAAGCTCAATCAGTGCAATAAGACCTCTCAAAGACGGCGTAATCAGCGACTTTGAAATCACCGAGGCAATGCTGGGCTATTTTATCAGGAAGGTGCACGGCAGGGGTGGTCTGGTCAGACCTCGGGTAGTAATTGCCGTATCAAGCGGAATAACTGCTGTCGAGCGCCGGGCGGTCATAGACAGCGCCGAACGTGCAGGTGCACGCAAGGTCTATTTAGTCGATGAACCAATGGCAGCGGGCATCGGAGCAGAGCTGCCAATTACAGACCCAACTGCTTCAATGATTGTTGATATTGGCGGCGGAACTACCGAAGTTGCCATAATGAGTCTGGCAGATATTGCCACTTGTCAATCAATCCGCACCGGCGGCGACGATATGGACGAGGCAGTAATCAATCATCTCAAAAAGACCTACAACCTGCTCATCGGCGAGGCAAGAGCAGAGAAGGTCAAGATACAAATCGGCTCTGCGGCTCCATTGGAAGAGGAATTAACGATGGAAGTAGCCGGCAGAGATACCATATCAGGGCTGCCGAGAAAAATTGTTATAACAAGTGAGGAAATCCGTGAATCCCTCCGTGAACCAATCGCAATGATTATAGATACAGTTACGGCGACGCTTGAAAAGGCCGAACCCGAGCTGGCTGCCGATTTGATTGACAATGGCGTGCATATCTGTGGCGGCGGGTCACTGCTTCGGGGAATGGACACCGTTCTGGCAAATGCGACCGGCCTGAAGGTCGAAAGAGTCGAGGACCCGCTGAGCTGTGTAGCCCGGGGCACCAGTGTATATCTGGAGAATCTGGAATTGTGGAAGGACACGATGGACCACAACGCGTACGGATGGGAATAAAGAGCAGCCCGTTTTACACAAATGCTGCAAATAAAAACTCCAGAGTGCGGTTAATCGACAGTTAAGATATCAACATATCCCATAAGAGGTGGGGTATGAATAACAAATATGGCACGGAAGCGAATTAAAGTCTCGAAACGGATTTTATTTACCTGGCTTTTATTAGCCGGGTTTATCTTTTTCCTTGCCCCACAGAGCCTTACAAACAAATTTCAGTTTGCTTTCACCGGCATTTTTCGCTGGCCTTTAAGTATCGGCAGAAACATCTCGCTTTCGGCACGCATACAGCGACCGCTTACAGACGTTGTCAGCCGAAGAGAGTTCAACAAGCTTCAAAATCATCTTGCAAATGTTACAGAAGAGCTGCTTGAAAAACATAAAAAGCTCGAGAGGCTGGCGGGAATGCGTGATAGACTGCACGCCTTCGATGGCGCGAAATTAATGCTGGCTGACGTGATTACAGCTTCTATCGACGGTTCGCACAGTGAGCTTATAATCAACCGCGGCCAAGACAACGGGCTGGCTGTCGGACAATTCGTTCTGGGCGACAACAGTATCATCGGAACCATATCCAATGTTTCATCCCGTACAGCCAAGGTCAGGTTGATTACCGACCCGACATCAAAAATAGCCGTGAAGATAAGAGAATTAAAAACGATAATACAAGGTGGCGGCAAGAATTTAACCAAGGTGCAACTTCTCTCGATAAAGCACAAAGTCGAGGTTGGCGATGAGGTTTATGCTCGTAAAAAGCCGGGATTTCTCGATGCGCCGATGAAAACAGGAACAGTAATACGGTGCAAAAGAGACGATGAGAACCCGCTGCTCTGGGATATAACGGTTAAGCCTGCCTGTGATGTTGAAAAAGTAAGCGACATAGCCGTGATTATAATGAATCCGCGATGATAAGTGAACTGAAGTGTGAAGTGAACTAAAGTGAGCTAAAGTTAAAAAATACCTGTGGCAGAGCTAATCCATAATTTAGGTACTTTCCCGATAAACAGGGGCTCCAAACTTTAGGCACTTTAGAACTTTAGCCGGGGATATAAAATGCACTGGTTTAGGTTTGCAGTTTTTGTTCTTGTTGCAGCCGTGCTTCAAGCGAGCCTGGCCGACATTGTTGCTGTTACAAGTTTGAATATCAAACCGGATTTATTGTTAATCCTTTTGGTTTTTTTCGCCATTTACTGCAATACCTTTGATGCGATTATAACCTCCTTTGTGATAGGTTTTGCTGCTGATATTATTATGGTTGGTTCACCAATGGGCCCGAGAATAATCGGCTTTGGTCTTTTCGGCACGGCTCTGGCATATCTGAACCGCGTCGTTACTATCAAAAAAATGCCTTATCAATCAATTGCGATATTTATCACTGCAGTTTTGGCTGGCACTTTGGCGTATCTGTTAGCTTCTTTTAGAGGCCAGCCAACCACCTCCAACGTATATGCTTTTATTTTCGGGACATCCCTGTACTCAAGTCTTGTAGGGCCATTTTTGTTCTTGCCATCTGCCTGGTGGATGCGTATAAAAGCAGAGCGCCTCAACTGACATTAAGTTTGTATTTTATGTATTCTAAAGCACATCTCGAACGGTTTGCAGTATGCCGGATACAAAAATACAATATATGAAATATGATATACTCTAAGCGAATCAAAATCTTTGTAATTCTAATTGCACTTTTTTTTCTTGCTTTTCTGGTTCGCCTCACACAAATGCAGCTGCTATCCGGCTCGTTCTACAGGGATAGAATTGCAAAGTTAAAGCTCCAGCAAGGCCGCTCGCGACAACTTAGGACATTAAGAGGTAAAATTCTCGATAGAAAAGACAGGGTCTTAGCCGTCGATGAGCCTAAATTTCAATTATGCATAGATTACAAGTTAAGCTCTGTTATGGATGAGCGTGTTCGACGAGCAGAGCTGCTAAGAGCCCTGCAAAAAGATAATCCGGACGCCGCTGTATCCGAGGCGAAGAGAGAAATAGAGAAAGGACTTGAGGATTTGGAGCAGATAATCAACAAGTGCTCACATTTCGGGCTCGAAGGTGCAGATATCACAGACAGAATTGAAAAAATAAACAACCGACTGTGGGGCTTACGTACCTTCCTGGCCTGGGTGCGAAACAGCCCGGACCAAAATATGCTTGAAAAATATGACCACAAAATAGTCAGCGTTCCGTTATCGGAGGCAATTGCGGATTTTGAAAAGAAGTTCCCGGATAAAGATAAACGCCTTTTACTCATCAGAAAGGTTAGAATTGATGACATTGGCGATACTGACAAAATTCAGCCGATACTGGGGTTGAAAACCGATGATGATATTTTCGCTGCTCAGGTTGAATTTATGGATATTAATGGAGTTCAAATCCTGCCGAAAGCACTCAGGTTATATCCTCATAGCTCCGTGGCTGCTCAAACAATAGGCTGGGTCGGTTTGCCGCAGGAGCGTGATAAAAAAACTTTCAAAGAAGACAGATTATCCCGTTACTTAGGAGATGAGGTCTGCGGCAGGGAGGATGGCGTCGAATATGTTTGTGAGACCATCCTTCGGGGAAAACGTGGCGAAGTTGTGTACGATATAGACCGTCAGATGATTAGCCGAACTAAAACCCGGTTCGGTAAAGATGTGCGACTTACGCTGGACATAGAGCTTCAGCAAAGAATAGAGGAATATCTTGCTGACTGCGGACTTAATACCAATTGCAGGGCACCTACTGCGGCGGTTGTAATCGATGTTGCGACAGGTGATATACTTTGCCTTGTTTCGGTGCCGGTTTTCGATTTGAACCGTATCAGGCAAAATTACAACTCTGTTAGAGACGACCCGAATAAGCCTTTGTTAAATCGAGCAGTAAATGAGCAGTATCCGCCCGGCTCGGTAATAAAGCCGCTGATTCTTATCGCCGGTTTTGAAGCCGGCGAAATAACTGCGGATGAAGTTATAAACTGCCCTGCTCGAAAGGCTCCAACAGCGTGGCCAAGCTGCTGGTTATATAATAGATACGGGGTGGGCCACGATGATAAGTGGCAGAACTATGCGCGGAACGCCGTCAAGGGCAGCTGCAATATTTATTTTTCCCGCCTTGCCAATAGAATTGAGCCTGCGGTTTTTCAGCAGTGGTTGTTCAGTTTCGGCTACGGCCGTGAAATTTTAGCTCCACCTGATGTTGTTCGCGAAACCGGCCCTTACAGAAATTTTAGACAAGCAGCTGGCCAAATATCGAGCACCCCTGCAAAGAATGCAATACCAACTTTTGAGCAGCTGCCTGCTTTAAGACATAGCGAGCGAAGACTTTTCGGTATAGGCCAGGGTAATTTTCGGGTAACAGCTCTACAGGTGGCAAATGCAATGGCGGCGATTGCCCGAGGGGGATTGTACATGCCGCCGAGGCTGTTTATAGAGGATGGTAACGACTCTGAATCTGCCTCGACCGACCTTGGCATCTCACCGGAAACCTTAGAAGTCCTTCGCGAAGGTATGAATGCTGTTGTCAATGAGGTTGGAGGAACAGCTTATAAAGAGTTTGCGCCAGCCGGCTTTTCTGCGATGGGTATCGAGGTTTTCGGCAAGACCGGCTCAACTGAGCAACCGGACAATGCCTGGTTCGCCGGCTTTGCCGAAGATAGTGCAGGCCAAAGTATTGCAATTGCTGTTGTCGTCGAAGGTGGCCAGCATGGCTCAGCCGATGCCGGACCTTTAGCACGCGACATCATCCAGTTCTGCATCGAAGCCGAATATATAGGGCAATCCCCCACAAAATAGTTCAATAACTTGGCATTGCACAGCAGCTCTTTGAAGTACTATTGCTGTTGTTTTTGGAGGTAGTTGAGGGTTTTTTGGAGGATTTTAGCGGCTACGGGAGCGGCTATGGTTCCGCCGGTATAACCCTTGCCGAGTGCCGCATTCGGTTTGCAAATTGAAACCAAAACAATTGCTTGCGGGTTCTCTGCTGGTGCACCTGCTATAAAGGATGCAATATAATCGCTATCTGAATAGCCTCTTTCAGTAGTTTTGGCTAATTGAGCGGTTCCGGTCTTGCCGAATACCTGCCATTTATCAAGCCTGGCTTTTCTGCCTGTCCCCTCATTAACTACGCCGAGAAGTGCGTCGGTAACAATCCATTTGGCAACTTCCGGCTTAACGACAAAACCGACAGATGGCGGTGGTTGATTTAGTTTTATAATCTGTCCGTTGTTATCCACCATTGCCTTAACTAAAAATGGCTGAACTGAATGGCCGCCATTGGCGAGTATGCAGAAGGCTCGAATGAGCTGAATTGCAGTTACGGAAATTTCCTGGCCAAAAGGTATTCGAGTTACGCTATAACCTGTCCATTTCTGCACCGGCCGCAACAATCCGTCGGCCTCACCTGGCAAATCGATTCCCGTCTTTTTGCCGAAGCCGAAAACCCTCAGCCCATTATGGAGTTCGTCTCTGCTGAGCTTTTGACCTATTTTGGCCATTCCTATATTGCTCGATTTGACGAGAATCTCCCGGACTGTCAGGTTTGCGTACCGGCGATACCTGTATTCTTTTATTTGACCAAAGCCCTTACCGTGATAGTTACCATTCTCGCAGAATATTTCTTCATTCAGCGCTACAACGCCAGAATCTATTGCTATGGCAGCAACAATTGGTTTTATGATACTGCCCGGCTCGAACTGGTCGGTTATTGCTCGATTGCGGAGACTATTGGGCTCGGCTGACCGTATTTCGTTTGGGTTAAAATCGGGCAGCGAGACCAAAGCCAGAATTGCGCCGGTTTTTGGCTCAGCAACGATAGCCACGGCAGACTCGGCCTCGTAGCCGGCGTATTGCTTTGCAAGTTCGGCTTGTGCGAATTGCTGAATGGTGGCGTCAAGGGTTAAAATAATTCCGACACCGTCGCTGAGGATGCTGTTCTGTTGTTTTAATCGAATGGGCCGACGAAATGCATCGGCAAAAAAGATGTTTTGTCCCGATGAACCGCGAAGCTCCTTATTGTATTGTAGCTCAATGCCACTCAAACCCCGATTATCAATACTTGTAAAACCGACGGTATGCCCGGCTAAAGAGCCCATCGGATAATGTCTTCGCCAATTGGACTGAACGCCAATACCATAAATTTTGCTGGCGGCGCGACACTGCTGTCTCTCAGCGCCTTCATTGATTTTTGCAAAGCCCGGATTTTTGCTTTCTGTGATGAGTTCGCAGATTCTATCTGCGTCCATATTAAGTACTGCGGCAAGTTTGCCGGATGTACTTTCGGGGTCCTCTATAGCTCTTGGTTCTGCAAAAATGGTTTGGGCCTCGTTGCTTGCTGCAAGCACCCTGCCGCGACGGTCAAGAATCACACCGCGTTGGGGCCTTTCCGTTGCACGCCCCTGCAGCTGCCGCGCACAAATGCCGGCATAAAGGTCGTTTTTAAAGAGTTGTAGATAAAAGCACCGTCCTGCCAGCGACAAAAATGCCACAATCAGTAGGGTAAGGAAGAAAATAATAATACGGACGCTTTTCAATTTGTCATTTCTCAACAGTCAGTTTCAAAGTTTCTATTTTGCAGCAGGTCACAAAACAGCAATACTTTTTAGTACTCAAGATGCTGCGAGACAGCGACCGGATTTATTAAGCTTTCTAACTGCAGCTGTTTTTGCCAGAGCTGCTGTTTTACTTGGGCTTGCTTGGTGTTGATGGTACAGAGCTTATAGAAAATGCGGTTGTCGGCACTGCGCAGATAAATTGTGAGAATCAAAATAGCCGTAAAATAAAAAACAACAAAAATAAAACAAAATCGAGACTTCATACACTACTTTTAATAGATAATAATTCAATACACGGTAACTATATCGATATATGTTATCGGGTCGGTATTTTCAAACGCATCCCAACGGACAGGGTATCCTCATCTTCCAGGATGCCGGCGTTTAGTTCGGCTATTTCGCTGTAGCGGCTGCCATCGCCAAGTTTCTCAGCAGCGATTTGCCATAAGCTCTCACCCTCCCGTACAGTGTGCCACCTGTATTGCTTTGTCCGGCCGCTCTCAGTCGAAAGGTGCCTTTTGCCAATAGATTCAACCTTCATAAACTTCGTGCTTGAAAAAGCGCTTGCAATTTTGCCTTTACTTGATGCCGGCCTCGATAGTGGTGGTATGATTAGTTTTTGCCCTACATAGATTTCATCAGGTGACCTTAGAAGCTTACGATTGGCCTCAAATATCCGTTTGATATTTATTTCTTTATTGCCCTCCTGTGGGCCATAAAACTTTTTGGCTATTACAGCAAGGCTGTCGCCCTCATTGACGACATAGATTTTTGGCAAGCTCGCTTTAACCGGTTCCTTCCTGTAGATTCTCTTTTCTTCCGCCGAAGGTAAAGATGGTGCAGGGACAGTCGCTTTGACTTCGTTGGCTTTCTTTGGCAGCGGCATTTCAAAGCGAATTTCTTTATTATCCGCAGAGGAGGCGGCATCTTTAGAGGTGTGTTTTACAATCAGAAGTTTTGGTTTTATAATCTCTCGCTCCTTGGCTGCAATGGCCGGCGGCTTGTTCCGCAGGCCGACCATATTGGTAGTTAGCTCGTTGTTGTTCTTCTCTTCGCTGAAACTCGGCAGCCCGTTGATTACAAATGCGATTAGGAATATGAAAAGCAGACCTAACAGCAGTCCAATTTTGGCGTCGCGGGTCATAAACGAAACTCCTTTTTCACTTCTTGTTATTTTCTTTGTGCGATTCTTAATTTCGCACTTCTCGCCCGCCGGTTTCTTTCGATTTCCTCCTGCGTCGGCACAATCGGTTTTTTCGTAATAATCCTGTAAATGCCTTCTTTTTCGTTTTGTTTAAAATTATTTTTGACGAGTCTGTCTTCGAGGCTGTGAAAGCTAATGACCGCTATCTGTCCATTTCTGTTTAGCAGCCCAGGTGCCGAAGCAAGTAGTTTCTCCAGATTCTCCAGTTCGTTGTTGACGGCAATTCGCAGCGCCTGAAAAGTTCTGGTTGCCGGGTGTATTCTGCTTTTTCGCTTTTGTTTCGGCTGCCTCAGCGCCTCGCACACTATCTCTGCCAGCTGGCCTGTCGTGGTTATTGGCTGGCTCTGGCGATGCCGTACGATGAAGCGGGCAATCCGCCGAGAAGCTCTGTCCTGGCCAAACTTGTAAATCAAATCAGCCAGCGATTTCTCATCTGTAGTATTAACTATATCGGCAGCGGTGGTCTTTAATCTTTTATCAATTCTCATATCAAGCGGCATATCTGCCTGAAAACTGAGCCCCATCTTCTCATCAGCCAGTTGTGCCGAGCAGATACCTAAGTCCGCTAATATAAAATCGACCCTCTCTATACCCTCATTGTGGACCTGCTCTGTGATTTTAGAGAAATTACAGTGGAGCAGGATAACTTTGCAGACGAGGTTTTTTAAAGAAGATTGGGCCCTTCGGATAGCGTTTTCGTAAACATCCAGGCCAATGATAGCTCCCTCAGGGCCCAACGTTTGACCGAACAGTAAACTATGACTTCCATGTCCAATGGTCGCATCGACCATCACCCCATCCGGCGGTAAGCTTATCTGTTCAGCCAGCGTTTCCGTAAGTACCGGAATATGCTTTACTGCCGAGTTATTCACTTGCGAACCGGCAAGTTAAATTCTATGCCGTCAAATAGCGTATAGCGGTTAGTCATCCTTTCCTATCCGCTATACGCTATAACAATAAACTGTCTTTCTTAGCCTATGGCTACGGTGTCCTTTTGTTTCGCTAATTTCCCGATGGCTGGTGAAAATGCGATGCTATCGAAGTTTTTACCGAGTTTTTTCAGTCGTTCCAGCCTTTCATTAAGAATCGTCAGCGAGGCAAAAGTTTGCTCGTCGAGCGGTCTTTCACCGGTGAGGCTGTCCTCTACAATCTGCCAGTGGCTTGATTGCCCTTCAATCATTTTGCATCCGCTTAAGAGGGTTAAAATTCCTGGTTTTCTCTTTGCAAGACCGTTTGTCGTGCCTGCAGCATCTGTTTCTGGTATTGAGGCATATGGTCGGCGAGATACTGTTCCCAGTCTTCACTGTTCCACAGTTCGATATGGTCCCTGACGCCAACGAGCGTAATGCGGTCTTTCAGTTTGGCTCTCTTTCGCAATTTTTCATTCAAAAGTAGTCGGCCTTGGTTGTCCAGCTCTACCTTGCTGGTCAGGGCGAAGCTTATTCGCTCGAATGCCACCGCCTCATCCGGTGCAACAGAGGCGGGTGCGACCGCAAGGGCTATTCGCTCAAAGTATTTTTCAGGGTACAGGCAGAGTATGCCGTTTGCGCCGAGTACAAGATAGAAATTGCTGCCGTGTTCTTCGGAATCAATCTGGTTTCTAAGCTTGTTTGATATGAGGACTCTGCTTTTGCCGTCAACTGCGTGCTGATATTCGCCTGTTAATAAGAGCATGGTATTACTTCCACTTAATAGGCTAAGTGTGGGAAACTATACCACTTTCTCCCACCAAGTCAACATGCAAAAACAAATTTTTTCGAAAATTTTTAAAATTTTGTTATGGGACGTTCATTGGTAGAGAGCTAATTGGTTTAAATAGAAGCGTTTACGAAAACGAGATGCCCTCTCCGGGGACAACTAAATTTTTGCACTTTGCAGCTGTTTTTAACAAGGGCCTGTGAATATTTGCAGCAATGAATCCGGAAACAAGAAACGAAGGGAGCTGGGTCGCTGATAGGAGGACTTAGTTGTGGATAGCTGATAGGGGCACTCATTTAAAGATAGTGCGCGAAGAAAAAGCGGGTGATGGGAGTCGAACCCACATAGCCAGCTTGGAAGGCTGGTGCTTTACCACTAAGCTACACCCGCATGTAATTTGCTATTTACTATTGGCTGTTTATTACTTATTATCGAACTATAAGTGTTGAAATATCAATAATCAATGACAATTTAGAGCGGGATTTTCAAAAATGAGTATTGCAGAAACAGCTGCGGCGGCGAAGGCTGCGTCAATTCAATTGGCAGTGGTCAAAACCGAAGTGAAAAACAACGCTTTGGCGGAGATTGCCAAGGCCGTGAGGAAAAAAAGCGATGAAATCGTATCAGCCAATAAGGAGGACTTGGCAGCTGCTGAGGAGAATAATCTTGCAGCCCCCCTGCTGAAGCGTCTGAAATTCGATGAGGGCAAGATAGCCGAGACTATCGCAGGTATCGATAGTCTAATTAAGCTCGATGACCCTGTTGGCAAGACGTTGGCTGCTACGGAGTTAGATGATGGGCTGGAACTTTATAAGGTTAGCTGCCCGATTGGTGTTGTCGGTGTCATTTTTGAGTCACGGCCTGATGCCCTTGTGCAAATCTCAACGCTGTGCTTAAAAAGCGGTAATGCAGTTCTGTTAAAAGGTGGGAGCGAGGCTGCGAGAACGAATAGAATCTTGGCAGATGTGATTTGTGAGACGAGCGTGAAGGCGGGACTGCCGGCGGGGTGGATTGAGCTGTTGGAGACGCGGGAGGATGTTGCGGAAATGCTGGCCCTAGATGAACTTATCGATTTAATTATCCCGCGGGGGTCGAATGAATTTGTACGGTACATTATGAATAATACGAATATAGCGGTTCTTGGGCATGCGGAGGGGATATGCCACGTTTATATTGACGGCGATGCGGAACTGGAGATGGCTGTAAGGATTGCAGTGGATGCGAAATGCCAATATGTTGCGGTATGTAATGCGGCGGAGACGCTGTTAGTGGATGAAAAAATTGCAAGTTCATATCTGCCAAAGGTTAAGGAGGCTCTGGAGGAAAGAGGGGTGGAGATACGCGGGTGTGAGAAGACGCGGGCGATAATTGATGTAAATCCCGCTACAGAAAAGGATTGGGAGACGGAGTATCTGGATTTGATTCTTTCGGTGAGAGTAGTTGATGGGATAAATGAGGCGATAGAGCATATCAACAAATACGGGTCGGGGCATACGGATGCGATTGTAACTTCTGACAGGACAAAGGCTTGCAGGTTCCTGGACCTGGTGGATTCGGCGAATGTGTTCTGGAATGCGAGTACGCGGTTCAGCGATGGGTACCGGTATGGCCTTGGGGCAGAGGTTGGGATAAGTACGAATAAGATACATGCGTGAGGGCCTGTAGGTCTTGATGGGCTCTTGATTTACAAATGGAAGCTGGTGGGGAGTGGGCAGGTGGTTGCGGATTACAGCGGGATGGCCGGGCGCAAATTCGGGCATAAAAGAATGGGAAAAGATTGCCCAGATTAACGGGGTTTTGGGGGGAAGAGTAGCAATAAACAGCAAAACTTTCTAAAAAATTGCAAAAAGCTGTACAAGGTGCAGCAAAACGTTTGAAAAAGACGGAACAATTCTGCACAAAAAGGTACATACAGAAGTCTGAGGGCAGAAGAGTTCGTAGTTGGGGGTTCGTAGTTCGGAGACAGGAGTAAGGAGCCTGGATCCCAGCCTTCGCCGAGGCAGGCGACAGAGGACCGAAGACAGTAC
>Ga0114922_10004850_pt1 | contig 12460 bp, 15 predicted proteins | sample AartaG_FD_100975 | JGI IMG/M metagenome (GOLD analysis project Ga0114922, IMG submission 100975) | Deep subsurface microbial communities from Aarhus Bay to uncover new lineages of life (NeLLi) - Aarhus_00045 metaG | ecosystem: Environmental > Aquatic > Marine > Oceanic > Sediment | place... | reverse complement strand
TGTAAACAGGGCCCTGATTCGCGCCCTGGGCCGATTCACCATGCGCATTACACTCAAAATGGCCGATATGGTAGCTAAACTTTTCGCCATGGGGATGAAAATAGACCGAAATCCATCGAATGTGATGCTCGGTCGTATTTGGATGTGCAATCTCCTTCCCCAGACTCACCTTTACTTCAAACATTTGATCGGCCACTACCTTATCCGGATACTCGATAACCGGAACGTGTTTCTCTGCTTTCCAGTCTGCTTCCTGAATATGATCACCAAATTTTCCCATTGTTTCCTCCTCTCATTCAAAAATCTTTCTATGTAAACGTAATCAAATGATTGTTCTCCGTTATTCTTCAGGGTCAGGGATGAAATCCAACGAGATCGAATTGACGCAATGGCGAATATTCTTCTCGGTAAAACTTTCACCCTGAAAAATGTGCCCCAGGTGCCCATTACACCGTGCACATACAATCTCAATCCGTTTACCATCTTGATCGGGTAACCGCTTCACAGCCCCATGGATTTCATCATCAAAACTGGGCCACCCACAATGAGAATCAAACTTATCATGAGATCGAAAAAGATGGGAACCGCATCTCTTACAAACATAAGTACCCTTCTCATTGAATTCATAGTACTTACCCGTAAAAGGCATCTCCGTTCCTTTGTGAACAATGACCCTTTCTTCCTCAGGTGTTAATTTTTTATATTTCATATCTACTTCCGTCTGTAAAGAAATCATTAGAACGAGATAGATAAATGAAATGAATAATTGAATCATAAGATTTCCTCATCTTCATACCATGGATCAGAGCCTATCTTAATAACCACAAGCTGAGTGCCATAATAAACATACCCATGATGACCCCGATAATTGGCGTATGCTCCATATCGTAGGATTTGGCAACGGGTATAAGCTCATCAATGGAAATGGCCACCATAATTCCGGCAACACCCACCAAGACCCATCCCATAACTGTTGGAGTCAGAAAGGGAAGAAGAATGAGGGCGGCCAGTCCGGCTCCGACCGGCTCACTCACCCCGGATAGAAATGACCAGAAAAAGGCCTTCTTCCGACTGCCCGTGGCCGCATAGATGGGAGCAGAGACGGCAAGCCCCTCGGGAATATTGTGAATGGCGATAGCCACGGCGATGGCAATCCCAAGGTGGACATCTTTTATAGCCCCGGCAAAGGTGACCATGCCTTCGGGAAAGTTGTGAATCCCGATTCCCAACGCGATGAGAAGTCCGGTTCGCATCAGTCTGCTCGATGATTGGATCTCTCCATGATCCTGCTGACCAATATAGTCGTGGGGAACGAAATAATCAATCAGGAAAAAACAGATCATGCCTATGAAAAATCCCGTATGGGCTGGAACGAAACCAATTATCTGAATACCCTCTCCAAGGAGTTCCACGAAAGAGACCAGAATCATCACACCCGCAGAAAATCCCAGTGTGAATCCCATGAACTTGGGTCCTGGCTTCCGTACGGCCAGTGCAATTAGGCTGCCAACAGTCGTTGAAAGTCCTGCTCCGGCTGTGAGGAGTAATGCCATACCTACATTATCATTCATCTAAGGGTCCCTGGCTCCCGGTTTTACACGTTCCATAGCAAGACTCCAATCTCATCTGGTATGAATATCACCGGATATCGGTTTATTCGGCCGGTGCAGGAGGTGTGTAAACCCGGGCCGCCAGCTCTTTATCAACCATAAACAGCCCGTTTCCATCCTCGCCGGCAAGTTTGATTTTATCCAGAATTTCGTTGACGTTGGATTCTTCCTCGACCTGCTCTGAGACGAACCATTGAAGAAAAATCCGGGAGGCATGATCTCTCTCCTCTATGGCGAGATCGACCAGATTATTGATCAATGTGGTCACAAAACGTTCATGCTCCAGGGTTTTCTCAAAGATTTGCAGAGGTGTGCCAAAATCCGTGGGTGGCTGATCGATGGTTTTGAGTTTTACATGAGCACCCTGCTCCTGAACATAATCATAAATGCGCATGGCATGTTCCATCTCCTCCTGATACTGCACATGAAACCAATTGCCCAATCCCTTCAAGCCCTTGAAATCGGCATAAGCCGACATGGACAGATACATGTATCCAGAATACATCTCCTTATTGATTTGTTCATTCAAGGCATCGACCATCTTCTCACTGAGCATGTTCTTCCTCCTTTGATTAATATGAATTTATTTGTTGTTTACCTATTTCAATCCTATAAAACTTTAATGATTTCCGCAAATTTTCTCCCGAATTCCTCACACGGCGATGCCACAATGTCATAATATGAATGAAATAATTGCTATATCGTTTCATTGTTAACAATCAAACAATCTAACAATAGAGCAATGGAACAATGTGAGTTAACAACAAAATTTTTTACCCGGTAACATTTATTACATTTTCGAGAACATATCTTTACCAGCACCGCACTCCGGGCATACCCAGTCGTCCGGGAGATCTTCAAAAGGTGTGCCTGGATCGATTTCATTATCAGGATCGCCTTTTGCGGGATCATATTCCCAGCCACAAATATCACATATCCACTTAGCCATCGTTTCCTCCTGTTGCATGGATTAAGAGTTTAAACCTCTTCGATTAAAGAGTTGCCTTCATTTTAGCCAATTTTGTGATGTGTAATTTTTCCTCTTGAATGATCTTCTCTATAATCGGCTTATTGACCGATTTGACCAGCTCAGCCAGTTGATAAAAGAAGAGCAGGGTATCTTTTTCAAATTTCATGGCAAAATCGACAGCCTCTTTATCGTCGGATGCCTTTGCCGCCATATTAATGTTTTTATCTCCTCCAAGAAAGAAACTGGAATCAGTCATCGCTTTGATATACGAATCCAGTTCGTCCCAGTCCACAGGAACCCCTTGAACGGTCTCACCAATGGCGTCTTTTAATCCTGAATAAGTTTCTTTGTGCTTGAGTTCTTCTTTTGCCAGATAGTCAAACAGATTTTTCAACTCATCTGTTGACGCATTTTCCAAAGCCATTTGATAAAACGCATATCCGGTCTCTTCGGTCTTCACAGCCATTTCAATGATTTCCTCTCCTGAAAAAAACGTACTCATGGTTACCTCCTTTTAGTAAAAAGATTGGAATATTATTCTAATCCTTCGAAACGTTATTTATATAATATCGATTCACGTCGATTTCCTTTCATATTCTACCATTTTTATTACTGCAAGTGTGCAATCATCGGTCAAAGAGCCCCCTTTAAGAAAATTCTTTAAGTGATCAAAAATGGATTCCACAATCATTTGCGAGGAACCTTCTTTTGATTGTAAAATTCCCTGGCATACCGAATGCCTTTCAAACATACCTTCATCAGGATCACCCGCTTCTGTAATACCATCGGAGAAGAGTGCGATCACATCGCCGGAATCCACTGAAATGCAGTGATTGGTATAGACAACATCCTTGGTCGCCCCGAGAAGAAGGTCTGTTTCTCCGATATCTTCAACCTTCCCGGTGGATTTTATCCATATCGGGAATTCATGTCCAGCGGATGAGTACGTCAAAGTCTTATTTTGGGGATCCAGAATTCCATAAAATGCAGTGACAAACAGATAAGAAGATTGACATCTATCCAACAACAACTGATTTAACGTTGACATAAGCTGGGAAGGCTGGGCAAAGGCAATCACGTTTTTTCCCTCGCCCCAATCCTCCCGGAGCTTTCCAAATATCTTTTTGGCCTCGGCCTTGAGATCCATCGCTTCTATTCCATGCCCCATCACATCAAAGAGAAAGAGTCCCAGGGCAGAAGACTCGTTTTCCCTTTCAATTCGGATCGTATCAAAATTGTCTCCCCCCAACATCTCGGTTGGGAGAGAGACGACAGCCAGATCGATTCCAGGCACACTTTGTAGCTTTTTGAACGGGAGTTCCCCTGGAATGAAATAATTTATCTCATCTTCACCAGGAGACGTTTCCATTGGCTTGTCTGCCAGATACTTCTCGATATTCTGCATTTCCCGATTGATGAAAATCCGGTGCTTTCTCTCTTCTTCCGCCAATTGGATTAATAGGGATTTTGTCTCCTGTAGTGGGGCTATCATACTCGCTTTGTGATAATAATTAAATGCTGCTGTCTCGCGTCTCAAGGCCTCCTCCAAGACATCCATAATAGCGTCTTTCTTTTTTCGGGTCATTAACTTAATACTCCATTAATAATTCGGCACAATTATGTGAAACACTTGTATTCATTATCGTTAGATTCCATCTCGTAAAATCTCTTTGTATCCTTGGGAGTCTTTTTCTTTCAGTATGAAAAGCATCATCATCGTTGGTATTTGAATAACATAATATAGATGAAATAAAAAAAATAAGCAAGGAATACTTCATTGGACACGAATTCTCACTTCATCCCGGCCAACCTCCAGTGTAGGACGCGTTTCGATGCCCAGGAAATTGGCGTATGAATCGGGCATGCGCCGATAATTGAGGACCGCACGCAGAATAATTGATTTTCCTCTTAAATTCTCCGGAACTGTCCATTGATAATGTTCCAAACGCTCCTCCAACGGTTTGAGACGATTCTCCACATCCTTGACCGCATACCACTGGGCGAATGTCGGATGACCATCGGAATCGAGAAACACACTGTGATAGATTCGGTCTCCCTCAGGAAGACAATCTCGTTCAAAAGACTCCGAGAATTTACTATGGGTGGGATGGGCCGTCTTTGAATTGGATGTAATGAAATATTTGTCATTGGGATCTTCAGGATAGGACAGTATCCGAATATGATCCAATTCTTCACCCTCATCATTGTAAACGCCAACATGCAGCCAGACATCCCTCTCCTCAGATGATCCCGTCGGGAATTTGTGCCCGGTTGCGACATTTTGAACCTCAATGGTGAACTCGGCTTTTTCTCCTACAGACAATTCATAATCTTCGAGATGAATTAAAACCTCAGCTGCGCCTTCGACAAATCCTGTAAATCCACCACCGAACCAATGTTCCGAATTGTCATCACGATCCGGACCCATTTTGGCCGGCTTTCCCTGGCGGGGAGGAAAATGGCAATCCTGGCAAACAGTATTTTTATTGGGATAAGGACCGTCGAGATATTCAAAATGAGTCGCTTTCACCCAGACACCGAAGGGATTTAATTCATTATGGCAGATACCACAAAATTCTGCCTCTTCGTGGAGTTCGGATAGTTCGGTCTCATGATGCGGTGACCACGGGAATTCCAGATCGGCCCGTTTTGGATCTACATCCGGAGTCGCTGCAGAATGATAGTTATGATTAAAGGGATCCTTTCCTCTGGAGTCTCCTTCATACCCTTCAACGGTGTGGCAAAAGTCACAAAAAATCCCGCGATCTGCCATATACCGACTACCGGAGCCCCGATTCCAGGCGTTATCCGGATTTGCTGTTGGTGATGGTGACATTTCTCCCGATAGAAAGGCAGAGGGGGAATGACAACCGATACAGCCTTCATGTACATCCTTCACATCGGGATCTTCCTTTCCACTTTTTAAGGCCAGCTGATAGAATTGGGCCTGAAAAAAATCTCCACTAAATCCCCTGCCCATTTGAGAACGAGACCAATCCGAATATTTATCCCAGTGACACCCGGAACAGACACGGGGATTTTCCCAATATTTATATGTGTCCATGGTCTCTTTTAGACTCTTCTTTTTCCCCTCATCTTGAGCCCGTAAAACCATCGAAAAGAGTAAAATTACGGACATAGAAACCATGAGGCACCATTTCAATGCTTTTTTCATGATCTTTCCTTTCCTTTAAAATGGTCCTGTCAAAAACTAACCACACCTGCCTGCGGCAGGCAGGTGTGGTTTCTTTTATTCTCTCCTTTTTCAGAATACTTTTGACACTACCTTTAAAATCACTTAAACTCGACGGCAAATATTGTCTTCCAGATCAAGTTATCGGCGGCATCACTCAAACCAAAACCAATTCCTGTATGAAGATGATAACGCTTCTTGAAAAACAGATCCAGTGTGGCGAACAAGGTGTGGGGTTGTTGTTCTCCCGGTTTAATGTCCCGAAGTTCGCCGAACTTGGCATAGTATTCCAATCCTGGCTGAAGATACGGCAGCCCTTTATAATAAATCCCGGAAGCCAGATTGAATTCCATGCCTTCCTTGACCCCTTCACCACTGAGTTTTTTCTCAAAAGTCGGATTGAGATCCACGGTCCACATTCCAAAATCCTTCTCAAGAATGACCTTTGCTTCCAGTTCTTCAGAGTCCTTGTACTCTTTTCTTGGAAAGATATATTCAATATAAAGCGCAAGATCGATGGGCCTGCTCCCTTTTTCGTAAAAACGATAGTAACTCATCAGTGCTTTGGTACGTATGTGTTTCATTCCTGCACCTGGCGGATCTAAAAAATCCAGGTACGCAGCGATCGTGAACCGGTGGGATAACCCATATTCGATCTCAAAAGAATGGGCCACTAAGCCTTCTCGGTCCACCTCTTTACCGAAGAATGCCATACGATGATCACTGGAAGCCATGACCGAATTCCAGTAGACCAGTTCCATTTCTCCAGCCTCCAGGGTACCGTACCCGTACACTTTATAGAATTGCCCATAAGTGGAGTTCCATAGAAAAAGATGAAGAAATAAGCTTATCCCCAGTACATAATGCTTGTAAAACGTCATTTGTATCCCTCCTCTCTCAAGTTCACTTCACCTATATTCCATCGACAACTTTTTTTAATTTTGCCTGTACCTTCTTAGCTAGCTGTTCCAGTTCAGGATTTTTAATTGCCCGCATCGAAGCGACTGGATCCATAGCTGCAATCTCTACTATTCCTATCTCGATTTCCTGAACAATCACATTACACGGCAGCATGGTTCCAATCATCCGTTCTTTCTGTAGTGCCTCATAGGCAAAATGTGGATTGCAAGCACCGAGAATTTTATAATTCCGAAAATTGACATTCAGCTTTTTCTTTAGGGTGGCCTTCACATCAATCTCAGTAAGAACACCGAATCCCTCCTTCTTCAACGATTCTATCACTTTTGCAATCGCTTCATCAAAGGATAATTGAACGATTTTTGAGAAATAATAACTCATATTGTACGACTCCTAACAGTAATGTCACTGCTTATCCGTTGCTTCTGTCAGTAAACTTACATTACTCTTAGTGAAGAAACCCTTAAAGTCTCCGTAGCGATAAATGTATTCGTTGACGAGTAACGTGTGTTCTGATGCACCAGTGAAAGTCTGTTTTAGTCCTTCTTCTGGTGATCCTACGAGCTCGATGATGAAATCCATGCCGTCTTCTTTCAGGGATGAGTAAGTATCCTCAATATTCTCTGTACGGAAGGCCATGTGGTGTACTCTGGGACCATAATTATGTATAAATTTTTCAGTAGGACCCGATTCCTCGTCACTGATGTATGGGGATATACCGGAAGTAAACACCATGGCAAAACCCCCATCCGACAACCTCGCCACATTGGTGATTGAATTAAATGTCCGCACGTATATGGCGAAGTTAAAGTTGTAATTGGTCAATTCCATGAACTCAATGATTGCAGGATCTCGGTCCTCAGCCCGCACCCTTGTCGCAGTATGATCCAGTTCTTTAATATGCTTTAAATATTCGCTCTTGGGTTTGTTCATCTTCCAACCGAGAGATTGACTTTCAGACGTTACATAATTCCCTCGTTCTCCCCTCCATTGGATGAATCCCAATGAATTGCCTGTAAAACGGGAAGGAACGGTCTGTATGAAAGAGTAATGGGTTGCATGAAGAATACTCTCAGTAAGAAATTTAACGCCGCGATTTTTCTGTATCTTAACATATTTTTCAATATCCCTCGTTTGAAAAACGAAAGTCTCCAGACGTGTATTCGGTAGATGTTTCGACTTTGGGAATTCATTAAATTCTCGAAAAGGATTTTCATTTCTTACTCTTGATCTGACCAATAAATCAGTGGACTCTCCATTCTTTAAAATGCAGGTCAAGTACACCTCATCCTGAAAGGCTTCAATGAATTCGTGACCAGTGTACCGCAACAGTTCATTCACAGTATCTTGTTGTTTGCTTGGTTCCGTATTTATGATCACACACTCCATACCACCCACCAGCCCATTCAGACCGAATTTCTCCCGCTCTTCTAAAATTCGAGGAATCTCGTTCTTCAAGTAATCATCACTGTTCTTGAATTCGTATACATGCGGTGTGGATGCCCCACAACTTGGACATCTTCCGTTCTTTGTACTTTCATAGACTTTCCTGCATTTCGAACAAACCAATTTTTTCATTTTTTTCAACTCCAATGATTATTCTTGTACGCTGCTCAAGAAGTTATCGGATTCCTCGATAAGTTTCACGGCGTCCTCAACACTGATTTCGGTAAATTCTGCATCGCCCGATGCCCATATTGCATCACGATGATCTGTCCGTATCGTACTCCGTCACCGGTCGGGCATTGACCATTACAGAAAACAGGAAAAACGCCTATCTTTTTCGCTTTTAATTGTACTTCGAGGTCTTTTCCGTATCACCCTCGGAAAGTCGATGGATTGCCCTGACATATGTCTCTTTTGGCTGTACACCTGTAAGGGCATGAACAACCGTCTTGTTTTTAATGAACACGACATAAGGGATACCTGTGACTCCAAATTCCCTGGCAATGTCAGGATTCTGGTCGATGTTGATCTTGTAAACCGCGACTCTCTCGCTGTTCTCTTTCGCAATTTCTTCCAATATGGGAGAGAGTATCCGGCATGGCATACACCAATCCGCATACAGGTCGAACATGAGGAGTCGATCACCGGACGCTTCAAGGATATCCTGCAATGCATTCATACCCTGGATAGTCTGGACAGAGCTCTCGCCGATTTCTTGTTGACCATTTTTATCACTCTTTGTACATGACATAAATGCCAAGACGAGTGTAATCAAAATAGTCCGGGTAAACTGGCGATGAAAAATTTTTATAATTCTTGACATCGTGTGCCTCCAATGATATATATTTTAAGTGACATTTTTTAAGGCAGAGACTTTTGAATTTCCGCCTTTAAAGCATCATAGGGCAAACCACCCGTCATTTTGAAACGAACTTATTTTTAAAAAAATTCATCGATAGATTCTTTCCCTTTTCGCTAATCACTTTTTTGGTAGCGTCTTTGTAATACTGGCTTGCCTTTAGCTCGGCATCCATTGCGATTTCTATCGCGTCGATCGTTCCTTTGTGTTCGTTCATTTGTGACCTCCATATAATGAAAAGACCATTTATTAGAGTTAGTATCTCCCATCCATCCTGAATTCAGGGATACCAAACCAGAATCCAGTATTTTTAATGTTGTCGAGTTCGGCCATAATAAGTTCAAAATGGGAATCTTCCCACTCTGCCAATCGAATGAACATTTCCTTGGCATTGGGTTCGCTGACTTCTGAGGCTTTATCCCGGAAAAATTGTGCCGCCTTCCTTTCCAGGTCCAGAGCCGTGTTGAGGGCATCGATCTCACCGACACCCGACTCCCCTTTCGTGCGTTTCTGCTTGTCCCTGATGGCGGGGATGAGTCTTTCGACTTTTGACCTTGGAATTTGAATGTTTGACCAGTTGCCTCCTCCGGTCAGCTCTTGCAGTTGCTTTTCCAGGATCGCACGATGTTCCATCTCATCTTTTGCGAGACGTTGAAACATTTTCTTCCCGTTTTCATCCTCAGTCTGTCTCGCAAATCTGGTGAAAGTATCGAATCCGTTGTTTTCGACTTCGATTGCCGTTTTCAGTATACCCACCAGGTCGGCTGTTGATGTTGCCATGGATATCCTCCTTTATTTTTGTTTAATGATGTCCTCAACGAGTTGAATGACGTTATCCTTGATATGTTCAAAAACTTTTTGATACTCGGATTTATCCTTTCCCTTGGGATCTATAATATCCCATTCAACAGTTTTTACTCCCGGGAAGAAGGGACATTCCACATCGCAGCCCATCGTCACAATCAAGTCAACTTCACCTATTTCCGAAAAATCTTTTGGATGTCCTTTCCAGGCGATCCCCTCACCTTTGAGCACCTCTATTACACCTTTATTAACGTTTTCATCAGGACGTGTCCCTGCACTGACAAATTCCATCCCCTGATCCGGATACAACTTTTTGGCCAGGGCTTCAGCCATCTGACTGCGGCAACTGTTTTCCACACAGGCAAACACGACTTTCATCACGGTATCCTTTCCGGAGTGTATCCTGCATCCCGAATCGCTTGTTCAATATTCTCCTTGCTTGTATCCCCATCTACACCCACAACTTTCTTTTTTAGATTGACCACAACCCGTTTCACACCCGGTAGGGTGGTTAATTTATCTTCGATAGTCATCTTGCAATGTTTACATGTCATGTCATTTACACTAAATTCATGTTCCAAAATTACAGACTTCTCCTTTGACCTGAAAAATCCCTTTAAAATGAACAGCATAAGTATGATTCCCGTGATAATTCTCAGCGCTAACGGAAGCTGCTCCCCATGAGGAGCTATCAATCCGGTATTCCCACCTAATCCCCTCCATATCAGATTGAATACCCACCCAGCAAGCAAAGAGACGATGATGATAGAAGTTAAATAGAGATAGAAAGCCCTCTTACCCAGTTTCGACCGGACAAATGACAGCGTGACTGCATTCGTGGCGGGTCCGGCAATGAGGAACACGAGGGCAGATCCGGGCGAGAATCCCTTCTGAATCAGGGCCGCAGCAATGGGGATCGAACCCGTAGCGCATACATACAGAGGAATAGCCAGAATCAGCATGATGAAAAAATGCAGAACGGGATACGAGAGAAACCTTATGACCAAATCTTGAGGAATAGCTACGGTGAGAATTCCGCCGATGATCATACCCACGAGAAGCCATTTTCCGATATCTTCCGACAGTTCAAGAAATCCGTACCGGAAAACCTCTTTTATTTTCCGATGGGGAGCCTGAGGCGGATGATCGTGCTCCTCCTGTTTTTCTATCATTTTTTCCGGATTCATAATCCTATTTAGTATGCCAACAGTAATCCCGGAGAAAAAAGCCGCGACCGGACGAAACACGGCAAACAGCGGCCCCATCAACGAATATGTCGCCAGAACGGAATCCACACCCGTCGTGGGAGTCGAAACCAGAAAACTCAGGGTCGCACTCCTGCTTGCCCCCTCATTTTTCAAAGACGCGGCCACGGGAATCACTCCACAGGAACAGATCGGCAGAGGAATGCCAAATATGGTTGCCTTTGCGATGGAACCGAAAGCACTTCCTCCTAAATGCCGTGAAATGATATTCGTTCCTAAGAAAACATGGAGGATACCTGCGATGAACATACCCAACAGTAAATAGGGAGACATGGCCAGCCAAAGGCTTACCGATTCTTTCAAAATAGCATATAAAAATTCAAAAATCATTATGACATCTTCCTCATCATCCGATTTCCACACAACATGTTTTAAGACTGCTTCTTGAAGCTCTCTTTAGTAGCATTGCACTTGGGACACGATTTTGGTCTGCACCGACCTTCGGTTTTATATCCGCATTTATTACATGCCCATACCGGCATTGTATTCACCTCCTTTTTCGAAAATGATTATGAATTCTTCATTTTATCCGGATTTTTTAGTTTCCCTACATTCAGGTTATTCTTGAATTAGAGGATTCTTATCGCCATGGACCTAAGATAAAAACTTTCAAAGGACAAATGCAATCGGGAAGTCCCTGATTATTCGCTTCGAAAACCCTGAGGCAAGACGGAAGAACAAACAATGATTTTTAAAGATGGGTTAATCCTTGACGGATAGCATGCTTCAAATCCTTGAAGGCGGAATCCTTTAGCAGATAGCCTGATGCCCCGAGGGGAGGATAAACTCCATCCATCACGTTGCTCGCCACACTAAACCAATAAAACCCTCAGCAAGTGCATTCATATTCGGGGCTTTTACCGATGTTTTTCTACCTCTTATCATGAAAAGAACCAGAGTTTAAAGCGTCCTGACGCAACGAAATCCATAGTCATCGTCCCTGATGTCCGGAGGGAACCAGCGGCGACTCGTACAATGCAAGCTGCTCGGTCGGTAGAGGTAAGAACCGCCACGAAGAACACGGTAAGTGCCGACGGGTGACCTCGCCACATCAAACTTACTAATTGCGTGTGGCACGTGCCCCCCAATCAAGTTGAGGGCAAGCTTTTAGGCCGTGCCAATTGGTCTAACTGGCATTCTATTATCCTATAACCTGGATTAATAATATCAAATTCATTCACATCCATTATTTCATCAAAAAAGGCATATCAGAATCATCAGGAACCAGACCCTCCTGATATCTTCTAACTCTTGCCGATGACCACTTCCAATCTTCTGGATTTTCCACTAAATCTGCACGAACAGGATTTGATTCGATATAGAATTGATATTTTTCTCTGGCTGATGATAGCTCTTCCATGAAGAATGTGCAGCATTTGGGATCATTGAGATAAT
>Ga0114922_10004849_pt1 | contig 12460 bp, 16 predicted proteins | sample AartaG_FD_100975 | JGI IMG/M metagenome (GOLD analysis project Ga0114922, IMG submission 100975) | Deep subsurface microbial communities from Aarhus Bay to uncover new lineages of life (NeLLi) - Aarhus_00045 metaG | ecosystem: Environmental > Aquatic > Marine > Oceanic > Sediment | place... | reverse complement strand
TTCGTATATTTAGGCCACGATAGTTTTATTTTAGCCATTTACGCCTTTTTATCCTTTCGATACACATTTGCAACAACACGCTGAGCAAAATGCCTAGTAATTATACTTTTAGCAATGTCTGCTGCACCTTCAAATTGTTTAATTAACATGCCAATTGCTTCAATTTCAAGAGAGGAAAATTTACCAGTATTACATCGGTGTAAATAATGGCTCATATTCGTCATATGCAGTTCTATTGCACGAAATGCTTCCACTTGTTGATGCTCTAATTGTTCTTCAATTTTAGATTGTTCTATTGACATTACTCTAACACCCAATCTTTTTTAATGGTTGCAGTTGCAGAATGAAAGTGTATTGACTCTTCCGCGGTACTTCTAATATGATAATGTTCTATACCTTTAGCATCAAGCATAATTGCAACATCTCTCGCAAGATCTTCCACAAATTTCGGATTTTCATAAGCTGTTTCAGTTACAAATTTTTCGTCTTCACGTTTAAGTACTGGATAAATCGGAGAACTCATTTCACCTTCAATAGCATCTATAATATCTTCTATCCAATAGAAATTTTTGGTAGGTACCATACGTAATCGAACGGTATTACGTTGATTATGTGCGCCATATTTTGAAATTTCTTTTGAACATGGACAAAGATTAGTACCCATCACACTAACTTCCATAACAAAAGTGTATTTATCATTCACTTTCTTACCTATAAACGTAATGTCGTATCCTTGCGTTCCTCTACTTTTGGACACCGGCGCAAGGCGTTGCATAAAATATTTAAAGCTAATACTAATATAGCCGTCTTTGGATTCCATCCTTTTCAACATATCCTCAATAATCTGTTCGAGTCCTTGTGAAGATAATGTTTCTGATTCGTATGTCATTAACGTTTCAAGAAAACGACTCATATTTGCCCCTTTAGCTTCTTCTGCTACTGAAACATACATTGAAACATCTGCTTGGACTATTTGTGAAATAACATTATTTTTTTGCGTAATTTTTAAAGGAATTTTAACATTAGTTACTCCTGCACGACTAATAAATTTACCTCTTGTATCAGGTATATTTTGTATATCAGGTAAGTCATGCCTATTAGCTTTTTCCGCCATTATTTATTTTCTCCTAATGTTTAATTTTTCTTTCTATTGAGTGTAGCAAACGAATCAGGCGTTTCCCATATCCGGACACTTTCTAACCACGCAGATCCTGGCCGAATAGCGTTAATTTGATTAACTATTTCTTTCCAAACATAATAAAGAATATTTTCAACAGTTGCTAATCTATCTTCAAAATAAGGAATATTATTAATTAATCGATGATCTAGTTTTTCAATTATACCTTCTTGAAGAATTTTTTTCAATTCTTTAAAATCTATTACAAATCCTGTTTTTACGTCAATTACTCCTTCAACTGTAACTTCTATGTGATAAGTATGTCCATGAGGTTCTTCTAAATCATTTTCTTTATAAAGACAACATTTATGGAACATTTTTGTATTTTCTTCTTTAGAAAAACTATTGTTTACTAAATAGTGAGCTGCATCAAATGTAAGATGCTTCGTTACAGATACTGTAGGCTCATACATGATTTTTCTCCTTCATCAAATTACTAATAATCTTTCTACATTTTTTAATACGATTATCCATCGCATTTTGAGCAAGCTTTATTTCACGACTAATTTCACTTTTAGAATAACCTCCTAACATTAACTGAAGAATCTTATATGTTTTCAAATCATCACTTTTTACTTGCTTCAATAATTTATCTACAAGCTGCTTATTTGCAATATCCTCTAAATAATTTGGATTGTGTGCACTTCGAGCATCTTCGAAAGTGCCCGAAACTATTATGTCAGGTAATCTGAGGGATGTACCACATTTAGTGCATGTGGATACATCTTCTTCTTGTTTAGTATTACATACATTACATATTCGATGAGGCCTACCTCTTACTTGATGTATATAATTAATAGTTTTATTTTTAAGTTGTCTCAATACTAACCAATGAAATTTCTTACCTTCTTCAGGTACCCACTTATTAAAAAGTCTCCACATATCTGCAAGTAATATCGAAAAAAGTTCATCAGTGTCCCACAATGACCCCGCACACGATTTATATACTATTTGCCGAATAACTGGTTCCGCATGTTCTACAAATGTATCGAAATGCTTCGCATCTTTAGTAGTGTAAAATTGATAAGCAGCATCATCAATAAAATCCATCACATTTTGAGACATGTATCCTCCATTTCAACCAATCTTTTTAGAAACTCTTCATAGAAACTATATAATTTACCCTTCAATACCCCTGAATAGGTCCCATTAAATAATTTTTTATCAAAAAGATATTGAGTTCTATCATACCATTCCCAAAGTATTTCAAACTTTTGATACAACGTTGATAATGGTATACCCATACCAAGTAAATGTTTATATACTTGTTTTGCCTGGCAATGTGCAGCAATTTCTACTTTTTCTCTAGTAACTGTAAAATTATCATCAGTTGATTGAATATTAAGATCACGGATAGAATACGTTCCACTATATCCTACACGTTCAGCTAATTTATGCAATGCTGCAGGAAATTCAATATTATCCATCCTCATAACAAATTCAAATATACTAGCACCTGCTTGACACCCAAAACAATGGAAAGTATTAGTTTCTACATAAATTCTCATACTAGGGGTTTCATTATCATCATGGAAGGGACAGAGACAAGTATAATCGCCATTATTTTGCGGAAGTAAATCTAAACCATACTCCCATGCGAGAGTAACTAAATCTACTTTCGATACTATATCTGCGACATTAATAGTCGATGGTATCTGTTTCGTCGGAACTTCGCCCTGAATCGGGTACGCCCGCTGGAGTTGTTGCGGCTGATCCGCTGACATTCTGACTCGCATCTTTACTTTCCTTTAAAGATTTTACTAACCCGCTCCAACTGCCTATCCAGTTGATATCTCTTTTCCAATATAAATCTATACATGAACCTTGATGATATCTTCCTTTAATTACTTCAAAATGTGCTTCATGATTAACTTCATCTTTTTCATCAGCAAAAATACGAAAAATAGAATCACAATGATAAGAACTTGCATCTGAAAATGCTATATGTTCTGTACCTTGTTTTGAAGCTTTTAATGATTCTCTATTCATTTGTGCTGCTGTATAATAAACAGTTTTATGTGCGCGTGAACTTTCTTTCAATTCTCTAAACACATGATCATACATTTCAGCACGGTCTTTATATTTAGACATAGGCCTAATCAAATTCGCATAATCAATCAATACTAAATCAGGTGTCTGTCCATGAAGCTTTTCAAATGCAAGTACTTCTGATTCAATTATACCTGTGGTACATCCTTGAGGAATGTCAACTAAATATAAAGGGTGCTGCACTTTTTTCTGGTGTTGTAAAAACGCCATATATTTACGTCGTTCACGCCCAACTAATTGTGTACGCATTATACTAGTCAATGGAATTTTTGCTTCACGAGACTCCCACATATTCTGAAGAATTTTAGCATCCATTTCAATTGTACAGTACATCACCTTTTTACCGGCTTTTGCAACATTGCACCCAATATTGAACAACATTCGACTCTTACCTGCACCGGTACGTCCTATAACAAGGTATAGTTGCCCTGCGTACATACCTCCTGTAAGTTCATCAATCTCTTTAATTCTGTATAATACGCCTTGATATTTTTCGGGGTGCAATTCCCTATCAATGTATTGGCGAGTACGTCCCTCTGGATCATCAAAAACTGAAGTACGTTCTACTATTGATGCCATAGTACTAGTAGTTAAAATTTGTTGAGCAATACTTGAAGCAATTTCATTAGGATCATCATCATTCTCAAGACCTACGCCAATTTCTTTATACACATCATATAACTTTCGTTTAGATGTACAATCTTTAAGTACATCAACGTAGAATTTAATGTATTTATCACACCCAAGTGAATGGAGTTCCCCATATAAAAGGAGTATATCTGTCTTATTGGTTGGATCATTTTTAGTTAACCATGAATCTAAAATACTTCGGTCGAGACGTTTATAATACTTACGATAAAATCTCTTAATAATGTCAAACATATAACGGTGTCTATCAGTATTAAAATCAATGAATTCAAGATTATTAATTGTTTGATCTAATACAATATCATCTATTAAAAGTCCTGCAAGTACTTTCTTTTCTGCTGGGGGATTATTAAATATATCGGACACTATTCTTTCTCCCACCGTTTTAAAGCGTTATCTATAGTAGTATCTAAAACAATTTCTTTACATCCACTAGGACATGTTGTTGCATATGTCCATATACGTATCGTACAATGGTATACAAGTTTTTTAGGCAGCTTAAATGCAAGCCACCGCCAAAATTCTTCTTTTGTGTACTTATATGTACGGGAAGTAATATGCCACCACCACCAGTGTTGTACACGCTTACGTGTAGTTGGGGTCATATCATCTTCTAAACCTAATGCTTTTTGAATTTTCCGTTCTTTTCTACTAATTATTTTCATCATAAAAAAATTCATTTTCTAATGTATCAAGAATTTGTGGCCTATAATTACCTGTGAATATTATTTCTGTGAGCCTTTCCATAAACATTGAAGCGATCGTATTACCTATAGTTTGGCTAATATCTGTTTTTACTACATTTGAAGTAACTATCAAAGGCTTCTTAAAATAATCACACCGTTTCTTAAACAGTGGTAATAACATTTTTTGAATATTATCATTTTGATCTTGAAAACCTTTATCAATTTCATCGATTACTAAAAAGTCTGTTTGTACCACTAACTTTTCTAAATCTTTTCGAACTTCGATATCATGGAGTGCACTAAATGCAGCATTCACTAAATCCGACATCAATATAAAATATCCTGAATATCCTTTACGTAGGGCATGTTTCAATACAAGTGTTGCAATAAAACTTTTGCCTGCCCCATTAGTACCTTGTATGAATAATCCAAAACCTTTATTTAATGCTTTATCCTGTTGTTGCGTATATAATTGTACTCTACGAAAATGTTCAAAATTTTCCCGTTTAAAACTCTCCTCTATATCTTTGCTTGTCAATTCCCTAAAAGCTATTGGAATATTTGCATGTGCTAACGAATATGCATTATTAAACTCAGTTAAACATGGGCACTTAACTAAATTATTTTCTTCTTCTCCGAGGACTCTTGCTCCCTTACAAATTGAGCAATCATCGCAATACCTTTTCTTCAGTGCAAAAATTTCGTCAGCAGATACTTTAAATGTATCAGATTCAAATCGAATTGGAATTTTCTTAATCATTAAAACGCGTTCTCCAGTGATTTATCAAGTTCTTTTGTACTCTTCGGTGCTCGTGCCGCAAGCTGCTTAAACTTCTCTGGATCTGTCCGGTTTTGAGATTTTGTAGATGCCAACCACTGATATAACATTGAATCACTCGATATTAATTGAATAGATGCAATAAACTTCTTATTAAACTTCTTCGCAAATAACCATTCAAGCATATTCTTATACACTGAGTTGCTTTGTACCTCGTCGTGAGTATCACGAAATTGTTTAATCCTTGTTGCAAAAGCCATCCACTGTTGCCCACGAATTTTAAAATCTATCTCATATCTATCAAAATATAATTTTTGAAAAAGTCTAAGAAAATGATGAGTGTTCCATTTTTCGATAGGATCATCCATATTGATCTTTCCTTTTGTACGCGTCACAATCAATTTCTTTTTAGGGAGATCATATACAGTATCTGGGCGGTTCTTTAACTGTTTATTTTCTTGAGCCAATGTACCATTCATTGACTTTAGTTCTACTATTCGATATCGCATAAAATAAATAGCTTTATCAACTTGAACTTCATCATCCCTAATTAGAAAACGATCTACTATCATACCTTAACTTCCTTATAAGTTATACGAAAACTTGGTTCACTTTTATAAAGTTTTTCGCGTTTCTTTGCGTGCCTACTTAAATATTTATAGGGATCCATGAAGTCCACTACAATTGCATGTTTCTTTCCATCGCATGGAGTCAAGCATCGAAGGCGTTGAAATACTTTAATAGCTGATTCACCCCCTGATGCAATAATTGTAGCATCAAGTGAAGGTATATCGATACCTTCATCCCCAAGCGTAGTTATTAAAATAGGGAGTATACCTATCTTTAACTGGTGCCAAAGAGATGCACGATCTTTTGATTTACTATATGAAAATTTTGCACAAGGAATTAAATTTGCAAGAGCTTTACCATGATTAATTTTAGTTACCAGAATCATGCAAGTTTTTCCACGGTCTTTTAAACTGTATGCAATTTTAGATATTGCATCATTGCGTAAAGTATTATCAACAATTGCCTCCTTATAAATAGAAGCATAGGCAGCTTTATCATCAAACTGAATAGTTTTAGGGAGTTTAATCAAATGTACAGTTGGACGCACTAAGTATCCTGTATCAATTAGTTTACTGTAATCAATTTCATATATAATAGGTCCTAATAAGCCTTCTAGCAACAAGTTTGTGTTATCTTCTCTAAAAGGTGTCCCCGAACATCCTAATATATATTCCGCGGAATAGACCTTATTCTGTAATATATACTTATGGGTCGAACTAACTGCATGATGGCACTCGTCAACCCAAACAAACTTTGCAGTTTCTACCATACTTTGAATATCTAACTTTTTAGTAAGCGCCGGAATTTGCTCCATTTGCTTTTTCGGAATTTTTTCTTTAATATTATATGCAGCACTCAACGATTGGATAGTCGCAACTGTTATAGGTTGAATATCACATTCACCATCACCAATAAGTCCGACCTTTACTCCTGGTAAAAATTGATTAAATTTTTCTATGGTCTGTCTTGCAATGTCAATACTTTGGCATATACTCAATACTGGCATAAGTCCGAGGCGCTGTACAAGCATAATTTCCATAATAGTCTTACCACTCCTAGGACGTGCCCAAATAATTCCACGCTTAATTTTGTACGCAACATTTACTGCATCTTCTTGATAGGGTCGAGGTGCTAAAATTAATCCTGGAATCGGCTGTTGTGGATACTTCATTCGATTATCTTCAATTTCATATGGAATATTATATTGGTTGAGCGCTTCCTCAACGTATGGAAGTAATCCTGTAAGAAATTTGCCTGTCTTTACACTGAATAAATGGTTCCTTCCATCCCATTGATCTCGAATAAATTCTTTATTACTCATTGCCTTAATAAAAAAGCTATTATGTATTTCATAAGATAAAAATGCGTCAAGATAACTCCATATTTCAACAAATCCAGGATAATCCGTATCTAATGGGGCTAATTGACTGAATATAGTATTAACTTTCAATGTTGCTACTGGCTGCATTTATGCCTTCTGTATACATAATGATCATCAACAGTACTATTCATATTATGTATAGTTACTTCTCGTGTAAATTTTAATTTCAAAGATTTCTGCTGCGCAATTATTTCTGTTATTTGCCGTTTTGCTCCAGCTAAAGTTATATCTTCAACTTCATATACTTCATAATATGTGGTGCCTAACACTTTCACATAACCTTCGTATATTTTAAAGAGTCCTAAAGCTTTCTGTACTTCTTTTTCTTTTTTATCCATTAATATAAGGGCTATCAAATTTTTTAATGAGTTTTGCAGGAATTCCACCATACACTTTCTTTGCAAGTGTATCATGATTTACAACAGACTGACTAAATATTACACAATCTTCTTCAAGCACTACTCCGGGATTAATCGTAATCAATCCTCCTTGTAACCAAACACGATCTTTAATTACTGTCTTTTTACGTCCATAAAATCTTATATTTTCTAAACGGGGTACTCTACAAACATGAGACCAAATTTGACAACTATACCCAATACAACAATCTCTGCCTATTTCAAGTCCCCCCTCACAATCAAGCGAGGTATATTGAGCAATCCAGGTATTTGGGCCAATCCAACAATCTCCTGTGCCTAAAATTGATACATGATTATGGAGTGTAACATTATTAGAAAGAACAACAGTACCTCCCCCAATAATCCTGACATTATCTTCAATACGTACATTCTCTCCAATAATTAATGTCAATTCTTGATCTTTAAATCCAGAAAATTCAACATTATTTCCTACTTGAAGATTATCTCCAACTGATATAAGCTTAATTTTTTCCAATTGTTTTACTTTATTGCCCATAGAATTCTTTTACGCATTTTGCCATATATTGAATGTCCTCATCAGATACCCACCAACCGCATGGTACACAAATATGCCTTGCCATAAATTCTTCAACTCCTGGAAGATCTTCAGAATCAGCCTGAAAACCACTGTATACATTATTATTGACGTGCATTTGGGATGTATGAATACCTTTTTCCTTTAAAAAATCTAATAGTCCTGAAGGATTGTCTCCTAAAAATGTAGCTACCCATGCAGAAGTTGCACCAGACCAAGAACGTTCAAGTGTGCCTGCAAGCGCTTGGGAAAGTCTTATATCATTCGCAATATACTTAAATAGACGAACATTAAGATTATCTTTCATTTGCACACTACCAATACACCCTGCTATATTATTCATATGCATTTTAAAGCCTATTTCGGGGACATCCGAACGCCAGTCAATTTCACCATTAGGTGTGCGGAATCCGTCCCTATCAAGCCCAAACCATTTTAATTTATTTGCACGAGATATATCATCACTATTACTGAACGCTATTGCTCCCCCGTCACCTACAGTAACGTGTTTAATTGCTTGGAACGAAAGACATATATAGTCTCCATGAAAGCCATCACCTATAATTCTGTGTCCATTATTATATCGCGTACCAAATGCTTGAGCAGCATCTATAATAAGCTTAATATTATTTGCACGACAAATAGCAGCGAGTTCAGGTAAAGGCCCAAGGTCGCCTCCCCAACATACATATACAAGAACTTTGATGTCTGGATATTTCTCGATACTTTTAACCAGTGTCTTGGGAGAAATCATTCCATGCCTAGGATCTACATCAACCCATACAGGTACGGCGCTGAGTGTTTCTATTGGTGCATTCGTAGCGATACATGTCATTGGTGTTGTAAATACTTTATCTCCCGCTTTCACATTTGCTAATTTAAGCGCAATTTGTAAACTACTTGTACATGAATTCGTTGTGAGTATATTTTCATTATTCAAATATTGTTTAAGACAAGATTCAAATTCTTTAACATTTTCACCTTCAGCAATATATCCTGAAGAAAGTACTTTACTTAATTGTTCAGAAGCTGCTTCAGGTACATGCACTTTAAATAATGGTATCATTTATTATCTCCATTCCGTTTTCCAATATTCTGGTGCAATAATAGGATCTGTTCTCTCGTCATCTTTCATACTTTGTTCTACTGTAACATTAGATACGCCTAGCATAATTGCATCATCCGTAAGAGTCTGCCAAGCATTTGCATAATTTGCTGGGACGTATAGTGCTTTGGGAATTGTTCCTGATAATGTAAATATTTCAGGTTTCCAAAAAGTTGGGTCATGATCAATCATATCATCAGGAAGCAACACGAATTTGATACCACCTTTCAAACAAATAAAAACTTTTGCTTCATGTTTATGATAATGATATCCCCGTACTGTACCAGTTTGAAAATTATCACATAGATATATACGTTTACCTATAAAATTGTATTCTGATAGAATAAAAGGAATATTTCTAAAATGTCCCCTATCATCTACAAATACTTGCGTATCAAATAATTGTGCTTTCATTTATTTTCTTTCTTATTAAGTTGAAGCGTTAACATATTTGAATATTTAATCATTGAAAAATCTTTAATACGTCCTTCATTATAAATTTTTACGATATCTTCTACAGTATCAACTATTGTAAGTGTGGGATCAAAGCCCCAACATTTTTTTGCTTTCTCTGCAGATGCTTTATAATTTCGGCGATCTTCAAATTCCATTTCAGTAGTTTCAATTTCAATATCTGGAATTACTTGTTTAACTATATTAGCAAGTTCTGAAATTTTATAATTATTCTCTACCAAATTAAAAATCCCAGTATATTTATGGTGAAGTTGCATTACCATAACTTGGGCTAAATCTTCTACATGCAATAATGGACGGTACTGTTCTCCTCCAAATACAGAAATTTTACCTTCTACCATAGCCCGAATTGCTAAAACATTAACCACTAAATCATTCCGTAATCTTCCAGTTACTCCATGTAATGTGCCGAGGCGGGGTATAAATACATTTTTATCTTTTAAAATTTCTTCTGCACGTAATTTCATTTCTGCGTATAATGATAATGGATTAGGAGAAAATTCTTCAGTTACAATGTTATTGTTTGCACCATATACTGAACATGAAGAGGGAAAAATAATTCTACCATCAAAATGGTCTCGTAAAATTTTAACCGAAGTGATATTGGCTTCTTCAGCTTCCTTCGGACGAGCAGCACATGCAGCATCACCTACAATCCCTGCTAAATGTATCACTGCATCAGGTTTATATTTTTCTAAAAGTGGAATCATAAATTTAGGATCACCTACATTCCCTGCCTGAAACGGTATATTGCATAAATATTCATCAGCATATAAAAGATTATCTACTACTAAAAATTCGTAATCTCCAATATGCATTAATTCATCTACTACTGCATGGCCCACAAGGCCTGCTCCTCCAGTAACTAATACTTTCATGCTACTCCTTTGAAGATAAAAGACCTTCGGTAATTAAAAGTTCTCGAACTTCTTTGGGGGTGGCAAAAGGGCCATCAGAAGAATCGTATCCTAAAACCATTGCTTCACTTAATTTCTCACTTTCAAATGCACCAATCATTTTAACCGTCCCATTAGTATATTTTGCAAAAATATTTGCAATATCTATAATTTTTATTGGAGGTAATTTAGGAATTCTAAACACATCTCGATCAATTGTATATATTTCAGGTAAATCTATTTTAAAATCTCCTAATAACTTAAGATCATTCCCATCATCACTAATGGCATGTATAATTAAACTAATTGCTTGATTAAATGTAATAAAGAATCTTGTCATTCTTTCATCAGTCACTGGAAAAACAGGATGTTCATCTTTCATAAGATTTAGGTAAAGGGGTATCAATGATCCAGCAGAATTAAGAATATTTCCATACCGTACACCCACAAATCTTGTGGTGCATTGTTCCTTCTTTGATGCGTTTACCCATAACTGCTCTGCGACATTTTTTGTCATCCCGTATAAAGTAGTAGGCATAACTGCCTTATCTGTAGATACGAAACAAGCAACTTTTACATCATTTGCTAAACATGCTCGAACTACATGTTTAGTACCGTGAATATTTGTAAGCACTGTTTGCATTGGATTATGCTCACATATCTTGACATGTTTTTGTGCTGCGGTATGTACTACTACATCTGGTTGATAATGTGCAATTGCATCTGACACGCTTTGTTGATCCCTCACATCACCTAACACAAATGATATATTTTTATTGTTGGGGTATTTCAATGCCATTTTATATTGTTTCTGTTCATCTCGAGAAAATACTACAAAATGGTGAGACTCTCCTGGAACTTTAAGTAAAAAATTTATTAAATGACTTCCTAAACTGCCTGTACCTCCTGTAACAAAAATCTTTGCCACTATTTTATTCCTCCGCACGGGCGGTTCTTGCCAACTTTACCTGCAGCAATCATCGCTTCTTGAATTTTTACATGATTAGCACTACCTGTCACATCATCTCCATTTACACTAAAACTATTTTTTGAGCAAAACCATCCATACCAATCCAATAGCCTTCCTCCTTTATACCCTGCGAAAAGAAGCCTGTCTCCAAACAATCCTTCAGGATTTTCTAAAGAACGAATACTACCGTGTTTTATATGTTTATCTGTAGGAAAGCCAACACTTTTAGCTACTTCAGTTTTTGATAACATTCCGCCCATAGAAACGAGCATTCCATATGCATAATTAAACTCACCGTCATCTACAACGCCTCCTCCATATTTTGGGTGTGTCCAACCGGGCCAAGATTCACTAAATTCTGGACGTTGTAAATTGCCTGTGAGTCCATATAAATCTTTCTTTTTGCGCAAAAGTTTAATTGATTCTACAAACCATTCATGGGGGTCATAAATAGTTGTCCAATCATCTTCTAAATTAATAAAGTAATCAGTGTCAGTTGCATCTAGTAAAGCTTGTGCGGTATTTCCCCAATATGGCCAAGGTTCTATCATTAATTTATGTACGTTTGGAACAGTTTTTAAATATTCAATACATTTATCAGATTGTAATAATGGCGTATTATAATATTTTAAAGATTCTTCCGTAGGCACAGATTCAAATATAATAAATTGCCAATTTGGATAAGTATTATGTTTTACAAATGATTCAATATCATTCTTAACTAAATCATATCTACCCGTACTTGTAATCCAAACAGATATTCTAGGGTAAT
>Ga0114922_10004848_pt1 | contig 12464 bp, 8 predicted proteins | sample AartaG_FD_100975 | JGI IMG/M metagenome (GOLD analysis project Ga0114922, IMG submission 100975) | Deep subsurface microbial communities from Aarhus Bay to uncover new lineages of life (NeLLi) - Aarhus_00045 metaG | ecosystem: Environmental > Aquatic > Marine > Oceanic > Sediment | place: Aarhus... | reverse complement strand
CAGAAGCGCAGCCGGGAGGAGATCGATCTGACGTTGCTTTACTGGAATGTATTCAGATATTTTAGCGTGGGTGAAGCCGAATGGTATCCCGGCTTTGTGGATGACTCCGAAGCAAAAGTAGCCCGTGCCAGCAACCCGGATCTGTATGTCAATGTCCATAAATGCGACGGGCTTCTACTGACGCTGGTGAATATATCCCCTGATGAGGCGCGCGCCAGCATCTCGCTAATAGATCTTGAGGAACTGGGTCTGCAAAGCGATAAAGAGTACCTGATCTATGATCCTGTCTCCCGGAGATTCCTGGAAGACGGAAAGCGATGGTCGTATGATGACTTGAAGGATATCTCCGTAGCCGTCCCGGGGCACAGCCCTCAGTTGCTATACGTATTTGAGTGTGTCGAAAGGCCCATTCTACTCTTCGCTCTGGGAAGCGATAAAGCGATGGAAGAGCATTGGGATGATGATACCGGGAGACTTCAATTCCAACTGAATGCTCCTATCGGCGCGAATATATCTCTTGCTATCTACTGTCCGGCCGGGAAACCGACAAACATAACCCGGGAGGGCAAAGAAGCGCAATTTAACTGGGATGAAGATCAGAAGCTGGCGCTCTTTGAAACTCAGGTGAATAGTGCAACCAGCGTCGTATCTGTAACTGTATGAATTAGTAGGGGAGGGTTAATGATCTTTCGCTGTATTCCATCCGTGAAAGCTGATTGAGAAGCTATAAGCTATCCGGATTTTAAGTTAAAGACCATTAACCCTCCCCTACATAAGTGAAAGAATTGTGTGTACGATCTGTTGATCCTGTTTAGGAGGAACATAATGGAAAAGGTGAATGTCGCCGTGATCGGCGCGGGGAGTCTCGCAAATGCCGTGCATTATCCCTCTTTGGCGGAGTTTGATGACGTGGAGATCGCCGCTATATGCGATCTGAATGAGGAGCGTCTGAAGAAGACTGCTGAGAAATTCCAGGTTGAACGAACATACAAAGACTACAAAAAAATGGTTAGTGAGGTAGACGTAGACGCTGTCTATATAATAATGCCACCCCACCATTTATTTGATCTTGTGATTCATTGTCTGAAAAGCAAGCTTAACGTATTTATCGAGAAGCCACCTGGCGTCGTGGCGGAACAGACGCGAAACATGGCGCTGACAGCGGAAAAGAACGACTGTCTTACCATGGTGGGCTTCAACAGGCGTTTCATACCCGTTATGGTGGAAGCTAAGAGGCTGGTTGAAGAGCGAGGTCCCATTCTGCAATGCGCTGCCACATTTTATAAGAATTCCATAGGCGCAGGGCCATACTACGATGGCGCAATAGACATTCTCAGTTGCGACGCAGTCCACGCTGTGGATACACTCCGCTGGATAGGTGGTGAAGTGACGGCTGTGGCCAGTGACATCAGAAAGCTCCATGCCGATTATGATAACAGCTTCAACGCTCTTCTGAAGTTCGAGAACGGAGGGACAGGATTTCTCCTCACCAACTGGGTTGTTGGTAAGAGGGTTCATACTTTTGAAATGCACGCTAAAGGTATTTCTGCCTTCGTGGATGCTAACGACAAAGCTGTCATCTATTCGGATAATAAAGAGGAAGGACAAATACTGAAGACTCAGGAAGTGGCTGGAAGCCCTGAAAATCATAAGTTCTACGGGTTCTATGGTGAAAACAGACACTTTATCGATTGTGTAGAGCAAAAGCAGATGCCTGATACGAATTTTGCGGATGCCTTCAAAACTATGGAATTGGTAGGACGTATTTATGGGAGTCAAATAGGGATATAGGGATATAGGTGTATGGGTTCGTAAATACTCGGTAAACTTATAGACCCATACCCCCATACACCTATACCCCGATAAACCTATTGACTTACAAAACAGAGGAGTGAAGATAGTGCGCAGATTCTGGGTACTGCTGTTGATAGTTCTGACAGGTTGCGGGTTAAATACGACCAGGAGAATACTGCCAGTGGCGGATCAGGAGGTAGCAATTCTCCCTCGGACGAGAGGCGCTGTGGTAACGAAGACCTTTGAAGGCAGAAGTGGTGGCGTATCTCTTGTGGTGGTACCGCTGGAGCGGGTGAAGGAAATGGATGCATTCGGAATCCTGGTCGTCAATGAGACGTCAAACTGGATATCCTTCAAAAAAGAGGATATTATGCTGATCCAGAGCGGCGAGGTGAGGTATCCCACAAGCGATACACAGGTATACTCCCGGCTGGGCGGCGGCCATAAACCCAGCATGCCTAACGAGTTGAACGCAGACATTTACTATGACTGGCGTCCGAGTGTAAATACCATGGTCTCGCGTGGCTTCCAGATAGTGGATGAAGAGAAAAAGCTATCAGTCATGGGCGGCACAAAAGAGAAGATTTTCCTGTACTTTAAAACGCGAGACGATACCAGCCCTATGCAGCTCATTATCCCAAGTGTATACAATGAGGCAACGAAACAAAGATTGCGGTTCAGCTTCAGGTTTGCCATCGAAGAGAAGTAGCTGGATGCTGGATGCTCAAAGACTCAGGACTCAAGACTCAAGACTCAAGACTCGTTACTCGTTACTCGTTACTATCTTGTGTCTTGCGTCTTGTGTCTTGTGTCTCCCTCTGATTTTCATCCTGGGCTGCGCGACGTCAAACCAGCCGAAACTTGTGCTGACCGCGCGTACTGACTCGGTTCCGCGGTTGATGGGTGTAAATCATCTATTTACCATAAAGGGCCTGTTCTCTCAGCCTGCGGGCATAGCGGTTGACGTAGAAGGTAACCTGTACGTTGCTGACTCAGGGAGAAGCGTGATCCACGTGCTAAATGGTGATGGCAAGCTGCAGGAGTCCATCGGCAGTTTTGGCTGGCGCGCTGGTGAATTCGATAGTCCCCTGGACGTCGCGGTGGATGGCAAACTCCGACTCTATATAGCTGACAGTGGGAATAACAGGGTGCAGAGGTTCAGTTTGATTAATCGAAGCTTTAGCATCATTGCTGGAGAAGAGCACGGAGAATTTGATCTGTATGAGCCTCAGAGTGTCGCTGCCGACACAAGGGGGTATGTATATATAGCCGATACATGGAACCATCGCATACTGAAGCTGGATCCCCTGGGCAGGCTTCAGATGGAGATTGGCGGGTTGGGATGGACAGGGCAGCAATTCATGAACCCGCAAGGTGTGATGGTGGATTTCAGGAGCGATATATACATATCTGATACCGGCAACAACCGACTGCACAGAATAGATTTCAGCGGCAGCCAAATAGCTACCTGGGGAGAACAGGGCTCTGGCAAAGGTCAGTTCCAGAATCCCATGGGGCAAGCCGCGGACAGGTTCGGAAATATCTATGTGGTCGATAATGGCAACGACAGGATCCAGATCTTCAGCCCGGAAGGGCGTTATCTTGCGGAATTTGGACGCCAGGTTCTGGAGGATCCAGTTGACGTGGCAGTTGCCGGCAGCCTTCGCGCTTATGTTACTGATGCCACCGCCGGGGATATTGAGGTGTTTAAGATAATCTATGAGAAGTAAAAGACTTAAGACTCAAGACTTAAGGCTCAAGACGGTCTTGTGCTCTGCGTCCTACTTCTTGTACCTTGTGTCTTGTGCCTTGTGTCTTGCTTTGCCCGGTCATGCACAGGAACCTGAAGATGTCTTGTCAACTCTGTCTCTGTTTGAAAAAACTGAGAAAATAAAGGGAGAGGACTTCAGTGATCCTCATCAGCTTACCTACTGGCCGATCATCCCCGAAACGGATAGGGTCTGGATAGATGGCGCATTGAAATCCAGAGATGTGGATTATACCATAGATTACAAGCTCGGACGGCTCTCTGTAAAAGCTGATTTCGTACCAGATTCTATTATCAGAGTTGATTACCAGGTAATACCCATTTCGGTTCGGAAATTTTATCAGCGTCAACTCTTTGCACCTGCAGAAACTTTGCCATCCGAAAAGGTGGGACCCTTGCCCGGGGAAGCCCCAGAGGCAGGTTTGAAGCCCGCTTCTGCTGAGGAGTTGCCTTCTGCATTGAACTTTTCAGGGACAAAAACACTGTCTCTATCCATGGAAAGCATCAGAGGGCTTACTATCAACCAGCCCACCAGACTTAATGTGAACGGCAAGGTGTCGGAGAGCGTTAGTGTAATGGCCATGCTTTCGGATCAGGATTTGCCATTGCAACCCGAAGGCACTACAGAAGAACTCGAGGATCTGGACAGGATCCTGATAAAGATCGAAGGGCAACATCTATCTGCAACTCTGGGCGACTACGAAGCAGCCTTTGGGGAGACTGAATTTGTTTTGCTACCCAAAATGCTGGAAGGCGCGCAGGCGCAGGGAGAATTCGACGTCGGTGGATTCACAGTGCTGGGAGCCGTGTCCAAGGGACAAACGTCCAGCATTACGCTGCGAGGCATGGAAGGGCAGAGAGAATACCGCATCAACGTGGATGGCAGATACATAGTCATGATCGCAGGCAGCGAAACGGTATGGCTGAACGGGGAAGAAATGCGCCGTGGCGAGGAGAACGATTATGTAATAAGGGATTACGGCGATCCTACTGTGGAGTTTACGAATAAACACCTGATCACAAGCAGCGATGTGATCGTGGTGGACTTTGAATATATAGAAGAAGACCGTAACTATAGACAGGATCTCTATGGCACAAGAGGGAAAGTGAATCTGTTCCGGAAGCGCGGTGTTTCCACAGGATTGATGAACGGACTGACCCTGGGAGCTTCGTATGCGACGGAGTCGGATGATAAGGATAACCCGCTGATTCCATTGAACGAGGAAGAGATCGCCAGTCTGAAGCTTAATGATCTGGACCCGGATGAAGATGGCATACTCTTACCCGCGCCGGTGAAGCATTCTGTGCTTGGTCTGGACGGCAGGCTGAATGTGAGCGATAATACAAGCCTTATAGGAGAAGTTGCCCTCAACAAACGCGACCTGAACACTTTTTCCCTTTACGATAAGCAGGAAGAAGGGGTAGCGTGGAAACTGAATGGGTCTTCGGGAACCGATAGGTTTAACGTTGACCTCGACTTTCGGAAACTTGATCCGGGTTTTGTCCCCATTGGTGCTACGTTCTCCAGCAGAACCAGATCCACATATCAGGAAGACTACGAGGATATATCTTTCGGTGAGGTTACGACTGGCATACAGCCGTTTCCCTCGGGTGAAACCAGCTATGATATGGACTTGTGGTATGAACCTGTAGAGCATATCAGGCTTAGCGCCGATCTGGGGCAGATGTCCAATGAATATGGCAAATCCGATTTATCTCCCTTGAATGCCGCCTCGAAGCGTGTGGTTAATCACTGGAGCAGAAGCCTGAAGATCGATCTGCCGAACCTACCGGAAGTCAGAACGAGATACCAGGAAGCCATTACAGAAATAGATGGCAGGGACGATCTCAAGAAGACGAGGGAACTGTGGGAAATGGATCATAAGCTCTGGGAAAAACTGAGTGTCGGAGCGCGAAGCGAGGAAATAGAGTCGTTGTCTCAGGATAGAGATACGGAGCTGCAAAATTCCACAAGCAGCGGAGATCGCAGAAGAGAAGAGCGTCGCTTGATTTTTGAGGTTCCGGCTTATGAGAAATTATCTCTGTCAGGAGAGTATTCCCAGGAGACAGAATACACCAATCCGTTACTCGATATCCAGGATGTAGAGTCGAGGTCCCCTCGACGTTCAGTGACGTGGTCGAAATTATCATCAGCGAGCACTGTTTCAGCAAATCTCTTTGCGCGACCCAGGTCATGGCTGGACTTCTCCGGATACTTTGCGCGCAGAAAGTTCAGCAGGCTACTGGATTCCGGAATTACGGACGAGGCGCTTCCTGCGGATTCGACGACAAATCTGGCTGACCTGAAACTGAACCTGAAGTCGCTGCGAATCAACTATCAGATCGACAGGAAACTCTCTACGGAGCGAGAAGAGCAATACGTAAATTACATCCTGACAAAAGTAGATGGTGAGGAAGAGAGGCGCTTTCTCCAGCCGGGGGAAGGAAGTTATGTAAAAATAGATGAATATACCTTCCGGGAGGATATGGAAAAGGGCGATTATATTCGACTGGTGAGGACTGTCAGGGACAGACCCGTTACATCTCTTGCTTTACAAAGCGTATTCAGCCTTCGACCGCGGAGTTCGTTTCGCACACGTCCTGCAGGTTCAGATGAGACTATGCGCATCTCTCCTATCCGTCGAATGATGAGTTTATTCTCTTTGCTGGAAGCCGGGGTCAGGATTAGCGAAGAGCAGGAAAGCGCATCCAGAGGGTTCTATTTGCTACAGGATTTGCAGACGGATGAGACCATATATGGTCTCAGAAGGTACTGGTCCAGGGCTCAACTCTCCCCGGTTAAGCGTTTTTCATTGATGGCAAACTGGGAAACCGGGAGAACGCTGAATAAACGCATCAACAACAGTTCCAGGGAGTTCGAGTCGGACAGGTGGAGCGTGAGGTTCGAAAGCCCGCTGACGGCGAAGTTTTCTCTGGGTGGGGAATGGGAGCAGGATGATTCGTCAGAGACAGTGTCAAGCCTTCTGGAGGCGCAGCCGATCTCGGACATCTCGGAGAGTCGTCAAGAGCGATCCGTATTTCTGCGCTACCAACTGGCAAAAACGCTGTCAAGACTCAAGCTGGAAGGGAGCTATGAAACAGAGCGGGATCATGACGCCCTCAGCGATGAACCGCCTGTATTTACCCGGACAGCATCTCTGGGTTCTGAGGCTACGTGGAGCTTCAGAGGCAGGGGCACAGCCATAACGAAATACGAGATCGCCAGAGGAACCAGCAGCGGCGAATTACCATTTGCCAGATACGACTTCCACGAAGGCATAAGCCACAGGATCAGGCTTGAAACAAACTATAGATTGAAATGGTTTACAGACATGACAGCGCGGTTAATATACCGGGCGGAGATCGCTGAACGCGAAAAGCCTGACCATCGCCTGGAAATGGAGATGACGGCGAATTTCTAACTACTAATGAAAGAGGCTCGATTTGAGACTTAGAAGATATATACTCGCCGGGTTTTCCGGTTTCCTTATAGTATTGGCATTTCCCGGGATAAACATGTCTGCCGTTGCGTGGTTTGCTCTGGTGCCGCTACTGGTATCAATCCATGATGCTGACTGGAAACATTCGCTCTGGCTGGGGTTTGTGGCTGGCATGATATATCTTGGCGGAACTCTGAACTGGTTCATGGTTCTGGGGCCTTTCTCCTCATATTTCTGGGTGATACTGGGCCTTCTCGCTCTTATACTTTATCTATCCACTTACGTATTCATCTTCACCGTCTCTGTAAACTTCGTAACTAGATACTGGATACGGATAAATAATCGAGCATCCAGTATCCAGCATCTAGCATATATATTCACCGTGGCAGTGGTCTGGACGGGTCTGGAGATCCTGCGTGGATACGTGGCTACCGGGTTCCCCTGGGCAGGCCTGTCGCATACTCAGTGGAGTAACCTGCCCCTGATTCAGATCAGCTCTATCACCGGGATGTATGGTGTGACATTTCTGATAACCCTGATAAATGGTACCATAGCAAATTTTATCATAAACATACACAGATGGCGGTCAGCATTGAAGGCTGCTATTGTCCCATTTGCGCTTTTGATCATGGTTCTCATCTACGGCTGGGTGGCGCTGAGTGGATCGCCCGGGGAAGAGAAGATAGAGGTGGCCCTGGTGCCCGGCAACATAAGGCAGATCGAAAAGCTCATGTCATGGGGCGGCGCTGACTGGATTTTTGATAAATATGTGAGCATAACTGATCGGGTTGCTGCTGAGAAGCCTCATTTGATAGTGTGGCCGGAGACCAGCGTGCCTCGGTTCATGTTCCGGTGGGATTCTGTGCCCAAAGATCTGGAAACACTGGTGCGAAAATGGAATGCTTATTTCCTGATAGGTACACCGCATGGGGAGGCGTACCCGGAGAGAAGAAGCTACAATGCAGCGTTTCTACTCTCTCCTGAGGGGAAGATAGTCGATAGATATTATAAGGTGCATCTTGTCCCTGTGGGCGAATATTTTCCCATGAAGCGCTATCTGCCGAAGTCATGGCAGAAGGCGGTTACAGGTGTTTCCGACTGGGATGCAGGGAACAGCTTTACAGTCTTTTCTGCACCCCCTGCCAGGTTTGGCATTGCGATATGCTTTGAGTCCATCTTTCCGGGGATCTTTCGCGAATTTGCCAATCAAGGCGTCAATGCTATAGGTATAATCACCAATGACGCCTGGTTTGAAGGGACTTATGCTCCTGAACAGCATTATTCAATGGCCCCATTCAGAGCCGTTGAGAACAGGATGGGCATTTTTCGTTGCGCCAATCACGGAGTATCATGTATAATTGATCCCTGGGGTAGAGTGATCCAGAAAATGGAGCCGGGCGATCCCGTAGATTATCTGGTGGGCGATGTATATCTTCGCTCAGGCGGGTCGTTTTATACTCAATATGGGGACTATCTCCCCTGGGCGTGTCTGGCTATGACATTGCTCTTATCCTTCCACGTTTGGTGGCGTGCGAGGGTAACTTGAAAAACGTCAGATATGAGCAACTTTTAGAAAGTGCCTTAAGCTTTTGCCAACAGACCGAAAAAAGCAGTTAACCCGATAGGCGGGACATTCCTGTCCCGCCAGAATACGGAAAAGTTGAGAACCATTACCGAAGGTTGCATAAGTCTTAGCTTCTCATGAGGCGGGACAGGAATGTCCCGCCTATCGGGTTAATAGTTTTCTTAAGGCTATCTGCAAATGTTCAGATTCTTTTCTGAAACTTGCTTGAGACATGAGACTCACGTCTCATGTCTCAAGTCTCGGAGGTTCAAATGTTACCAGAGATAAAAGCGGCGTTAGAGAGAACGAGAAAAAGGGTTATGGAAACAGGAGGTCATCTTTGACATTCCTGATAAAGAGAAAGAGATAGAAAAGCTTGAGAAAGAGATGTCTGAACCTGACTTCTGGAGCGATAGTCAGCAAGCCCAGAAGACCTCCCAGCAAGTGGCGCGCCTGAAGGAAGCTGTGGGACGCTGGAGCGAAATGCAGTCTCAGGTTGAAGACGTGGAGACTCTGCTGGAGATGGCTGAAGAGGAAGAAGAGGAGTCGCTATACGGAGAAATTCGCAGCGAACTGGATGATCTGGAGAATGCGCTCGATCAACTGGAATTTGAGATCATGTTGAGCGGAGAGCATGATCGCAAGGGCGCCATTCTTGAGATCCATTCCGGAGCAGGAGGCACCGATGCACAGGACTGGGCTGAGATGTTGCTGAGAATGTACATGCGGTGGTGCGAGAATAAGGGCTATCAGACCCAAAATCTTGACCTCCTCCCGGGTGAAGAAGCCGGCATAAAAAGCACTACAGTTATGGTGACAGGCGATTACGCCTATGGATACCTCCGGGCTGAAATTGGAATTCATCGCCTGGTCAGATTGTCTCCATTCGACGCGGGCCACAGGCGACATACTTCCTTCGCTTCGGTGTTTGTCTATCCCGACATAGAGGATGAAGTGGAAATTGAGATAAACGATTCGGACCTTCGTATTGACACCTTCCGATCTGGCGGTCCGGGCGGTCAACACGTGAACGTGACCGATTCTGCTGTGCGGATAACACATCTCCCCACCGGCATAGTAGTCCAGTGCCAGAACGAGCGATCACAGCATAGAAATCGCGATCTGGCTATGAAAGTTCTTCGGGCGAGATTGTATGAATATGAGATGGAGAAGAAAGCCGAAGAGATGGCCAAACTGCACGACGAAAAGCGCGATATAGCTTTCGGCAGCCAGATCAGATCCTACGTATTGCATCCCTACCGAATGGTGAAGGATCTCCGGACGGGTGTAGAAGTGGGCGACGTAGACCGAATAATGGACGGAGATCTGGACGGATTCATCGAAGCGTGGCTTTTGAGACAGCAGCAATAAGGCAATTCTATCCGCTGCCGACCGAAGGTTATCTGAAGCCTGCTATTTATATGGCCACAGACTCGCCTTCATCTGCCGAACGATAGATGGCATCCAGCATCTTCAGGACGGTCAAGCCTTGCTCTATAGTTGAAGTAGGCTGTTTATTATTGAGGATGCAGGATATAAAGTGACTAAACTGGCTTTCCGACTCAACTCCGGTTAGATCCGGCGTCTTTGATATTATCTCTCCATCTTCCTCATAGCATATTCGGAAAGGCCAGAGGGTGGCGCCGCCTCTGGTTCCGCAAAGCCTTGTTCCTATAACCTCCTTTTCCACAAAAGCTGCCCAGGCGTTGTCCAGCATGACCGTTGCGCCGTTCTCAAATCTGATGGTGCCCAATGCCAGATCCTCCACGTCGAAGACGTCCGGGGAGGGGTCTCCTGACCAGCCCTTTGCGCCTTTGCCATAAGGCCCGAATTTGGCGTAAGTGGTTCCAAAAGCCTCCACTGGAGTGGGACAGCCCATGAGCCACCATATAAGATCCAGAAAGTGCACGCCGTTGTCAATAAGTGGGCCGCCGCCTGAGAGACTCTTTTTGGTGAACCAGCTTCCCATCTTCGGGATGCCGCCCAACTGCCTCAAGTATGTGGTAAAGCCATAATAAACTTCCCCCAGATCTCCGTTCTCCACCATGTTCTTTATGTAGATAGAATCCTTGCTGAAGCGGAATTTCATAGCTACCATAGCCTTCAGGTCTGGATACCTGTTAGCCGCTTGCAGGATCTTCTCTCCTTCCGCTGGCGAAGTCGAGAGGGGCTTTTCACACAGAATATGCTTACCGTTCTCCAGAGCGCATGCAGCCACCGGCGCGTGCATGTAGTTGGGCACACAGATGCTTACAGCGTCCAGGTTCTTGCTCTGGCATAATTCCTGGTAGTCCGTGTAAATTTTTGCAACACCATACCTTGTGGCCGCAGTTCTGAGCCTTTCTTCATCAACGTCGCATAGCGCAGCTACTTTTGCTTCGGGAATCGCAATATAGTTCTCTATGTGCCACCTTCCGATTCCAAGACCGATAACACCTACTCTAATTACCCCAGATAACATACATATCTCCCCAATATTAAGTTTCTGACAATTATGGAATAGACCTAAGAGATTGGAACACTCAGTCCTGTGACAATTTACCACGATCCTCACTTCCATGTCAACTAAAAATTCATACAGAATACAATGCTTGAACTCAATTGCTGGAGGTGATATAATCTGCGAGGAAGGAACATACAGAGATTTGAGGTTCTGGGTGAGCCGAGAATGATTGGGAAGAGTAAAACGTAACATACTGGTTTCACTATCCGAAAAGGAGCGAAGACAATGGAAAAAAGGGTGTTTTCTGTAGGTATGGTTGGCTGCGGGCAGATTTCCAGTTCGCACTTCAGTGGGTTTGAGAAGGCTTCCAACGCAAAGCTGGCAATGGTGATGGATGTGGACGAGGTTGCTGCCAGGGCAGCAGGTGAGAAACAAGGCGTTCCCTATACCACGTCTCTGGATGAGATCCTTTCCAGAGACGATATAGACATTATATCCATAGCGACGCCACACTATCTGCACGCTCCCATAACTATAAGTGCGGCAAGGGCGGGTAAGCACGTGATGGTGGAAAAGCCGATGTGCACAACTATGGAAGATGCGGACGAGATGATCTCCGCGTGTGATGACAACGGCGTAAAGCTGGCTGTATGGTTCCCCAGCAGGTATTCAGGTATCGCTCAGAAGGCCAGGGAGCTTCTGCGGCAGGGAGTCATTGGCCGGATCATGTATGTGAAGATCTCCACCATGGGATACAAAGAGGCTAACTATTGGGAAAGAGGCGTCGGCGGGAGAGCCAGGCTTTCGGATTGGCGCAGGTATATGAGGACTGCCGGCGGCGGTATTCTCATTATGAATACTGTGCACAATATAGATCAAATGCGATATATACTGGGATACGAGGCCACGTCAATCTATGCCCAGAAGGGAACTTTTGGCAGCGCTGCTGAAGTTGAGGATTTCATCAGTGTCTCTATAGGCTACGAGAACGGAACTATCGGATATATAGAATCAAGCTCCTGGGCTGTAGGCCGAAGCACGGATCCCACCAGAATCTACGGCACGGCAGGTCAGCTCACGCTCAGCCCATTCAAGGTATACCTGAACAGGGTAATAGGTGAATACCCGGAGAAAGAATGGTTTGAACCGGCTATAGGAGAAGTTAGATCAGGGCGCGAATCTCTGACAGAGGATTTCGTCGATGCCATAATATCAAACACCGATCCACCCATCACCGGTGAGGATGGAAAGAAAGCCCTGGAGGTTATCCTCGGCGCTTATGAATCTGCTCGGGTCGGTATGCCAGTCGATCTGCCTTTGTATTACTAATAAGAGTTTTTCAGTTATGGGCGAAACGGCTGGAGTACAACATGCTGCCAGCTTGTTTCTCAGGCTTCACCAACGTTCTGAACAAGCAAGCTGCATGTTCTACGATGCTAACTGAAAAACTCGTAT
>Ga0114922_10004847_pt1 | contig 12464 bp, 10 predicted proteins | sample AartaG_FD_100975 | JGI IMG/M metagenome (GOLD analysis project Ga0114922, IMG submission 100975) | Deep subsurface microbial communities from Aarhus Bay to uncover new lineages of life (NeLLi) - Aarhus_00045 metaG | ecosystem: Environmental > Aquatic > Marine > Oceanic > Sediment | place... | reverse complement strand
GAGGACAAGGCTGGCAAGGAAGCAAAACGCAGGCCTACTGGTGGGTAGTCCGAGTTTTGCTGACACCGCCAGCCGAAGCCGCAGCCAGCCAAAAATGGAAGATAATTTATTTACAAGTCCTTAGAGTAAAACTCCCGCAAGAACGAACGCCTTGCTCTCCGCCAAATGACACCCCTCAGGATGAGTTCGCCGCTTAAATGCCCTTCTGGGCGCTTTAAATTGAAGCGCGGAGCAGGAATCTATGAAAAAGGCCGAGCAAAAGTAAGCCCGACCTTTGTGGTAAACAATATACTTGCTAAGCAAATTTACTTCGGCAGATTTGCCGGCGCCACATCCTTTACACTGAGGTCACCGTAGATAACGCGGTAAGTTTCCGAACCCTCTGGACGGTACCAGCAAACCGGAGACTCCGCATCGCCAAGTTTGACATTCTCGCCCACGTATTGCCAATCGTTTTCGGCCTTTAGAAGTTGAACAAATATAAATCCAGGCCCCAGCTTCATTGCCAATTCCAACTTTTGTTCATCTTGAAGTTTCACGAATTTTTTACGATTCTTCTTTACGTCATCCACATATACCTGGCCGCTAAGATCTCTGGGGAAGACACCATCCAGTATAACCTCTGCCCAGATACGAAGGGTTTCGATCAGGTCCTGTTCGGTTGAGCTTGCAATGGGAAGCTCAACCTTTGGAAGTTCAGAGTAACCTTCAGGTATTTCCATACTGAACAGTGATTCGTCCATTTCGATATCGAATTGGAAATCCGTAAAAACAAATTGCATCTGACGCCATTTCTGCTCCCATCGTATTGGCAGGGCGGTTTGTGGGTCCGCCCAGACCGTCATTTCTCCATCAGGGCCGGTCGCCCGAAAACCTTTTGCTATCTGGCCATCTATTTCCTTCTCGCCGAGTGGCTCGACCGAAACATTAGGATCGTTCTGTATTTCTGTAATAATGTCTCTCATTGTTTCTAAGATGTTTTCTGGTTTCTCCGGTATGTCTTTCAGTTCGATTACTATCGCCTTCTTCTTCTTCGGGATCAGCTCGAGCATCCGGGAAGTATCATAATCAATGATTGCTATCACCCCTACAGTCTTCCCATCTGGCGATAACAATTCGTTTCTGACCCGTTGCGTACCCATGTTCATAATCCTGTTGATGGGAACATTTTCTCCCTCGACCGTAATAACATTGAATATCACAGTACGGGCGGTTAGGATGGGCCGGACGACATCAGCCCACGCAACACTTTCAGTTGAACCACCAAGAAAATGTATGCCCGCGACTACTGACACAATTATCACTACCGCCGCGGCTATTTTTCCTATTCTACTTTTCATGATTATTCTCCATATGGTCGGTCTTGAAGAGACCGAGCCAATTACTTTTTTATGAGCTGCAAGCGCATCGTCGAGATTTCTTTTGGAAATCTCGGCTCGAGGCTCAACTCGCAGCCTGTTTATTAATTCTTCTATATTCTCTGCAGGTCTCATCATGTCATCTCACCATTTAATATTGACCTCAGCTTTTCAATTCCATATCGGTATCGGCTCTGCACAGTGTTGACGCTGACCTTCTGCAAACCGGCGATTTGCTTGAACATCAGGCCGGCTTTGAGATGCAGCACCACAACCTCTCGCTGTTCATAAGGCAACAACGCAATTGCGCGAGCAACCCTTTCGAGCCGCTCGTTGCAAATGGCCGCCGGCTCGGGACCTTTTTCGTCGCAGGTAAACAAAGCGGCCTTGTTAAGAGATTCGGAATTTCTGCTTCGCTTCCGCATCAGGTCGCGGCAGCGGTTGGCCACACAGGTTGCAAGAAAACTTCGCAGGTTGCCTTCGAGCCTGATCTTATCTGCGGATTCCGCGAAGGCCACGAACGAATCGTGCAATACATCCTCAGCAGCGCCCATATCATTTAAAAGAGCCGTCGCGACCGTCAGGAGATAGACCTCGTACTTTTCGTATATTCGGCGTAAGGCATCAGACTCGCCGCGTTTGAATCTATACAGTAACAGTCTATCCTCTATCATTTTACCGTTTCCAGGCCCCGGAATTTTCGGTTCTCAGTATTATCACGTTTTGCGTGCAGACCATAGTCTAAAAAACTTTTTAATTTTTCCATTTATTTTTTCCGCGGGCGCATAAAAAAAGCCGGGCTCCATTGTTGAACCCGGCGAAAGAATTTAATACGTACTTTTGCGATTGAGTCAATTGCTTCGTCTGACGAAATACTTCCTTTCTATTATTGTGACAAATCTATTATTCGTACACAACTTCAGCGCCTTCGGGTATTTCAAAATCGAATAATCCTTGCGGTATCGGCACATTGTATTCAAAGCGATCCACACTTTTGACCCCTTGGCCCGGTGCTGCCTTAATTGTTTCTGTATTAATTGGCAATTTTGTCTTTGGATCAACGCGGATAATAAATTCCTTTTCTCCAAAATCTCCTTGAGCCGGAATATATCCATGAACCCTGATGACTTCGTTCTGAAGATCTTGGTCAAGTTCAAATTGAAAATCAAGCTTGCCATTGAGCTTTTGAATCAAGTCCGCTAAATCCTCAAAAAGTCTGGAAAATCGTACTTCAGCCGCAGGAACATATTCATTTCGAATTCTCACGAGGTTTTTATCTTTGTAGTAGTAATAGGTTTTTTGGGGAGTTGCGACAATCAAAAGATTACCCTGGTCCGCATAATAATATTCTTCCTGTCCCGTCTCAGGATCGATCTGGACCCAGACTTCTCCCTTACTGCCATCCCAATCGGTGCAATATGCGCAGACTGTGCTGACAGAACGCATGGCTTGAATTGTTTGCTCTATGGCATAGGCCGGCGTTGCGGATCTGTCTATTAGAGTCACGCCAACTACAACTCCTAAGACCACCACTGCAACTGTGGCGAGCTTTGTTATTTTGCTGTTCATGATAATTCTCCATATATTCGACGGTTCGGCGGAATGTAAAGCCTTGTCGCCGATTGTTTGTGATTCGAAAATTTGAGTTTCGCTCTGATGAGCTTTTTTCCATTTATCAAAATCGAACTGAGGTTTCTCACGGCTGATAGTTTGTGAGATTAGTTCGTCTAACTTTTTATTGTTTCCATCTGCATTCATAATCGGTTCTCCGGAAAACCATTTCTCTTTAAATATTTTGCCATTTTTCGCTTTGCTCTTGTTAGTCGGCCGTTTATCGCCGCCTGCGATATTCCCAATACCGAGGCAATTTGTTCATAAGACAAGCCGTTGTAGTAGCGCAAGACCACCAGCTCTTTTGCAGAGACGGGCAACTGCTCAATGGCCCGTCGAATCACCGGGGCGTTTTCGTCGGTGTTGTTCCGGGCTGCTTGTGAGAAGTCTTTGCTGCTGATTTGCCTGACTTTGGTTGCAACCATATCTCTTGCAACGTTCCTGCAAATCGCGGCCAGCCACGGGGCAAATCTCGCTTGCTTCTTCAGCTTTCTCAGGCTTACAAGCGCCCGGGCGAAACTCTCCTGGGCGGCATCCTCAGCTAATTGATGATCGCTCACGACCGAATATGCAATTGCCACCATAGGGCCGTAATACCGCTGGCACAATTTACCAAAGCTGTCGATATCACCGTTAAAAGCGGCTTCAACTAATTTTGTCTCTGTCTTGTCCGACACGTTCTGAAGGTTAACCTCCGAATCGTATATCGCTGAATCAGCATTCATTATATTGTCTCATTATACCCTTAAAATTAAGCGCGAAAATTATGTGTTTTATTATTATTATTTTAGATATCCCGTTGGCAAAGACAATCGAAGCCCTCGCTTGCCCATGCGGGGAATATTAAACCTGTCCGCATAATCGAGCGCCCAGCGTCGAGCACCCAGCATCGAGAATCCAGCATCCAGCATATTTTGTGTTCTATCCTCCAACTTTAGCTCACTTTAGCTCACTTTAGGCACTTTAGTTCACTTTAGCTCACTCCTCACTAACAAGCGTCCAGAATACAATGCCGTGTCTCGGACATTTATTAAAAATCTACTTGAAATCAAACTCAAAATTTGGTATAATACGCCTATGTTAGCCAGCAGGCTAACATAAACCGCCATTAGGCGATAGATATAGCGGAGAACCGCACGTTTTCGTATCAGCAGATACACGCCAAAAAGCATCATTTGGCAATAAAGCCAAGCAAAGCAAAGTTTTGAATTTGGATCATTTAGATTTTTATATTGTTTCGAATCTCGTGCTTCGTATTTCGGATTTCAGACTACCAGATAACTTCTTATGCAACAAGAACTTATCATCAATCGTTTGTGTTCTGTCGTCTGTCCTCTGTCGTCTGCCCTCTACATCTGTCGAGAACGCTCTACAAATCAGCTACTTTTTATGCAAAACAAACCCAATTTCCAAGACACCCAAATGAATGTAAAACCATATAATACAATGGATTATGAAAATATAAGCGATTGGACACTTGGTGAAAACAAACCCAATTCAAACCCAATCAAACCCAATTGCCGAAAATCTAAAATGAATGTAAACTCACTTATAACAAAGGATTACAGAAAAAACGACACTTTCGCAGTCCAAAAAAACAAACCCAATTCAAACCCAATTTCCGAAAGGCCAAAAAATGAACGCAAACGTCTTTGTCACAAAGGATTATGAGAATAAAACCGCCTTCAGGCCCCAAAAAAACAAACCCAATCAAAGCCAATTTCTGTACCATTGGCTCCGTTTATTGTTTATAATTCCAGGACTGTGCAAGAAGAGCCGATACATAAATTCGGCGCTCCTCGCCCATGAACAATGAGTCGAATGACGAGATACGAGATACCAGACACGAGACACGAGAATATGACTGGTGCAGCTTATCAGAAGTGTATTAATCCGGATTGCGGGGGCCAGTTCGACTGCGCCCAGGCGATGTTTAAGTGCCCCAAATGCGGCGATCTGCTGGATATACGCTATAACTGGGACAAGATTGTGGTTCCCGGTAAATTAAGCGAATTTGCCAAGCGCTGGGCGAACAGAGATAATCTGCTGGATTTTTCCGGAGTATGGCGATTCCGCGAGCTATTGAGCTTCTGTGAAGATAAATATAAAGTAACCATCGGCGAAGGCCAGACCATCCTGCAGCAGAACGATACTGTGGCCGAATATGTCGATATGCAGCCGAGATGTCTGCATCTGGAATATGAAGGGCTGAATCCGTCCGGCTCGTTCAAAGATAACGGTATGGCGGCGGCGTTCAGTCATGCCAAAATGGTCGGGGCAGCTTCGAGCGCGTGCGCATCGACGGGCAATACTTCGGCGTCGGTGGCTTTGTATGCACATAGCTGCGGCGTGAAATGCACGGTGTTTATCGGCTCAGGCCGAATCGCCTTCGGCAAACTGAGCCAGTCAATGGATTATGGTGCGCAGACGATTCAAATACGCGGTGACTTCGATGACTGTATGCGCCAGGTTCAGGATGTCTGCACAAAGCTCGGACTGTACCTGCTCAATTCACTAAATCCATTCCGACTCGAAGGACAAAAGACCATAATGTATCGCATCATTGAAGGCTTAGGATGGGAAGTGCCGGACTGGATTGTGGTGCCCGGCGGGAATTTAGGAAATTCCAGCGCTTTCGGCAAGGCCTTTTACGAATTGAAGCAGCTTGGCCTGATCGAGCGAATACCGCGAATGGCGATTATTAACGCTACCGGCGCCGAGACTTTGACCGACTTAGTCAATAACAAAAAGCTCTCCTGGAATGACGGTAAGGTTGACCAGACAATTATTGACGAATATTACACTGACCTGACAGCTCGTAACTTCTCGCCGCATACCTGTGCCTCGGCGATAGAAATATCACGGCCCGTTAATCTGAAAAAATGTCTTCGGTCAATCGATATATGTAACGGCGTCGTGCGTGCGGTAACGGACGAAGAGATTTGTGACGCCAAGGCGATTATCGGCAAATACGGGTTGGGCTGTGAGCCGGCTTCGGCGGCGACAATAGCCGGCTTAAAACACCTCAGGGCTGAAGGTGTAATTGGCGGCAATGAGCGGGTTGCATGCGTTTTGACAGGCCATCCGTTAAAAGACCCCAACGTAACGGTCAACTACCACAAAGAAAAACAGGGCCAATTCAGCAATGCGCCCATAGAGGCACCGAACGACCTCGATGCGATTATAAAGCTGATAAAAAATTAGATAGCCTTTCATGAATAAGGTGCGATACTTCGCACCTCTTGTCATTCCCGCGAAACTTGTCCTCGACTCCGATCGGGGAGCGGGAATCCAGATGCCGACCTTCACCAACAAGGAAAGCTTTTCGCCGAAATCCAAAAACCCGCTCTTGACATCTGCCCACATATTTCCTGATTTGTTTTCGTTTTGAGAATTTGTATTTTGAACATTCGATATTGTTTCGAATCCCCGTTTTCACGGGGACGAGTTTACCCCTGCGAAAGCAGGGGTTCTTCGATTTTTCTTGGCTTTAGCTCGTAGCGGTGGTTGCCTTCGCTTTCTTCGGGAACAACGGCGAGCCACTTCTGACTGTCAGAGACGTCTTCGTATGTGGCGAGGTTCGTGCCCGTGCTGGAATAGTGCCAAATCTTTTTCCTGCCTGCGATCCAGACGGAGCCGTCCAATGGATCTAGGTCGATTGAATAGCCACCTTGAGCTATATTGAGCAGTAACTTGCCTTCGGAATCATATTTGTGGGTGTGGGTTTCTGTTTCTATTAAGTCGTTTAATTCGGCGAGGGTTTCCGGCCAGTCGTTGTCAAGTTTGGGAAAGTTCCGACGACGCCTTGTGCCGGTAATCCACACGCTACCGTCAGATCCACCCACGTGCACACACAGTGGGGAGAAGTTCAGGTCGACGGTTTTTAGAATTCTGGCTTGGGGTGATATCTTCAACAACCGGTTCTTGCTATGATTTACTTCAGGAATATGTTGCTCAGCAATCCATATCGAACCATCAGGATTGACATCAACCGAGAAAACACCCCCATGCCCCTTGATAGGATCAACCATCATAATAATCTGGAGGTCCAAATTGCATTTCTTGATGTTCAGTCCGACAATCCAGAGGCAATTGTGAGTCAGATCAACAGCAAAACTGAGCCCGCCAATCCTAGAATGCTTAACGATGGTTCCTGTATTATCAATGGCGAAGACATTTTCCCTATTAAGAGCATATACCAGGCCATTTGCGAACACCGCAGATTCGAATTCTCCTGACAAGGACCAAAGCTCTCGGCATGTAGCAGTTTCGTACACTGTTAGCTTATTTGCCACATTTTCGCACACCGCAAAGAGACGACCATCCTCAGATGCCGAGATAGCCCTGCTTCCGCCAAAGTTCCAGTCTATTGTAAGCTTATGGATCTCCTTGACGAGTTCACCTCTTGAATTCAGCAGGAAGACTGCATCCCCAAACGGAGGCGTTTTGTGATCGTTGTCGCTATCACAATTATCCAGCACCAAAAGCGTCGCTTTCGTTGCAACTTGAGTCTCTTTCGAAGCAGAGTTGGTCTGTGGGATTAGAATCGTGACGAAAACTGCCATCAGAATGCGTATGAAAGCAGGTCTTATCAAATTAAAAAGCTTATGACAAGTACACATCAGAATTCCCTCCAAAAATTCAGTATTTCTTTGGCAATTTTCCAGATCATGCCAAATTTGTTCCCTTACCGCCCGTCATATCATAAAAATGACATATCAAGTAAGTCGCGCGGACCGCATTTGCTTTTGCGATTGAATACCACCCAGTTACTCACTATATATGTTTAGACTTGCGCTTTAGAGAAATATTACAGTATTTCTGTATTTTTGTCAATCTTTTTTCTTCTCAAACTTAGGGGTTTTTTGGTACTCCCTCGCTCTCATTCGATCGTTTCGTTGCAACTTCAATCCATTTAAGCAGTCATGGCAACCGCCGGGATAGTCACGAATAAACTCCTAATAAACTATAAAGGTCTTCGCGCGAATGAGGATTTTTTCGGGTGGTTCGTCCGGCTCGATGTCGAGCCAATGGACGTTCTTAAAGGTTTTGAACCAGGTGCGCTGATTCTTGGCTAAACGTCTGGTGTTCTTCTTTATCAGTTCTGTTGCCTCTTCCAAACTTATTTGTCCATTCAGGTATTCGATTATTTCGGCGTAGCCAATAGCACATCGGGCCTGTCTGCTCAAAGGTTTTTCTTCAGCTAACAAGGATTTGACCTCATTGACAAGGCCGGCGACAATCATTTCTTTTACCCTTTTGTTTATTCTGCCGCTGGTGTCGGTTTTTTCTCTTCGCAGACCTATTATCGTCCAGTCGTGTTTCGAGTCGCGCCTATCCCATTGCTTCTGGAGACTTGAGATGGGTTTGCCCGCGAGCTGGTGAACCTCCAAAGCACGGATTATACGCTTGGAATCGTTAGGACTGATGCGCTCGGCGGCTGTGGGATCAATCTTCGTTAACTCGCAGTAGAGTTCTGCCAAACCTTGCACTTGTGCTCGTGCTTTCAGTTCAGCCCGTATTTGCTGATCAGTTCCGGGGCCTTCGAAAAGGCCATACAGCAGAGCTTTTATGTACAGAGCAGTTCCGCCGACTGCAATAATCTTTTTGTTACGGCTTTTTGTCTGCTCTATTGAATGCAAAGCAGCCTCAAGGAAAGCTGCTACGCTGAATGAATCGCTCGGCTCAACTATGTCGATAAGATGATATTTGACGCGCTGACGTACCTCTCGCGGCGGTTTGGCGGTGCCGATGTCCATTCGCCGATAGACCTTCATCGAGTCGATACTGATTATTTCAGCATCCAAACTTTCAGCTAAATCAAAAGCCAATCGGCCTTTGCCCGATGCGGTAACACCAAGAATAAGAATCATTTTTCCATTTACTATCAACTATCAACTATTTACTATTTATCTGTTTTCAATAATCGATAATGAATACCTATTTGTCAATAGTGAACAATATGGACTTCAATGCCTTATTACACGAGAAGGCGGAACTTATTAATCATACCCTGGCCCAGCTTTTAGCTTCACAGCAGATAGACAGCAAATTGAAAGAAGCGCTCAGGTACACACTTGGGACGCCGGGCAAGCGGGTGCGCTCGGCGCTGGTACTGTGGTGTTGTGAACTTCTCAGCGGGCAGGTCAATCGCAATGCTGAGATTGCGGCTGCGGCAATTGAAATGGTGCATACGTATTCGCTTGTTCACGATGATTTGCCGGCGATGGACGATGACGACCTTCGGCGAGGACTTCCTACGTGCCATAAGACCTTTGATGAAGCAACGGCTATTCTGACGGGTGACGCTCTTTTGACGCTTGCGTTTGAGATTTTGGCAAAAGAGATTGATGAGCCAACTATTGCGGTAAAACTAATTGGCCAATTGGCGCAGGACGCTGGGCCGGGTGGTATGATTGCCGGACAGATGGCGGATATCAAAACCTCGATGCTTGATACTGGTTGCTCGTCGAGTATCCAGAATCGAGTATCCAGAATCGAATATATCCACACCAACAAAACCGCCAAGATGTTCCGCTGCGCCGCTGCAATGGGAGCTATCTGCGGCGGGGCATCCAAACAACAGATAGACCAACTAAGTGAATACGGCCTAAAGATTGGTCTGGGTTTCCAGATAGCTGACGATATTCTTGATGTAAGTGCATCCAGTGAGCAGTTAGGCAAGACGGCTGGTAAAGACGCAAAGGCAGCTAAGTGTACTTACCCGGCAGTGGTAGGAATTGAGAAGGCAAGAGAATTAGAGAAGAAGCTGGCTGATGAGGCGGTAGCAGTATTGGAGCCTTTCGGGGAAAAAGCCGATATCCTGCGGCAATTGGCTATGGCCCTGCTGGAAAGAACAAAATAATTGAAAAAAAATTAGCATTGTAGGGGCAGTTCGCGAACCGCCCCTGCTTAAACAACGCACCCATAGCATTTCCTCAAAAAAGCTGCATATCAGTATTGAAAACCTCGACTTTCAAACTACATCGAAAAAGAACACCAATTTATGTATATCTACGAATGGATACAAGCATCCACTTATCTGCTCGTCTGCCCATCCAGAGTGTGCTGATTTGATTAAGGAAAAAATTGAGCTTAAGCCGATACAATCAGTTGGTCTTTTGGGGATACGTTATGACAATAGGAATTATACCTTTTATCGCAACGTGGTTAATTCTTGCTGTATTGATTTGTTGGTTTGCTGGGGGACAGACAAGCAAATTCGGGCATCAGTCGATACAGCAGGACTGTTTTCCAAAAAAATACCATTCACCGATTAAAATCCGACCGCCGCCTATAACGGCTTGTGCGTTCAAAGTCTTTTCTACTACGATGTATTCCTAATTACGAACCAACTGGCCATAAGCTTCGCACGCTTACGGCCTTTTTTTTGATAGCTGCATCTCCCCCATAGTGCCATTCAACACTCAAATGCTGCTGCTTTTTATCTGAGTAGTGTCAGTGCCATCTGAGGCATTGCGTTGGCCTGTGCCAACATTGAGATACCGGCCTGTGCGAGCACCTGGTTCCTTGTCATCTCTGCCATTTCGGTCGCCACATCGACGTCTGAGACACGAGACTCGGCTGCCTGCAGGTTCTCGGCCTGAATGTTAAGCACCGATATGGTACCTTCCAGACGGTTCATCTTGTAACCGAACTTGGCGCGAGCGGTATCTTTGAGGCTGATTGCGCTGTCCAGTGTTGTCAATGCCAGCTTGGCACTGGTTGTGCTGGCAATGGTCAGGCCTGTGATATCAAGAGCATCCGATGCACTGGTCATTTTGCTGCCGGCAATGCTAATGTTATCGGTTTCAAGTTTACCGAACTGGATTGACACGGAATCGCCAGCGCTGTCGAGCATAGAGATGCCGTTGAACGTGGTTGCTCCGGCGATACGGTCGATTTCTTCGTGCATTTCTTTGAACTCGCTCTCTATAATATTTCTCTGTGCGGAAGAGTACGAGCCCGTGGCCGCCTGCTCGGCCAGCTGCTGCATACGCACTAAGGCAGCATCGATTGTTGCCATAGCACCTTCCATTGTCTGGAGCATACTAATGCCGTCCTGAGCGTTACGCGTACCCTGCTGGATAACGGCGATGTCAGCTCGCATCAATTCGCGAACAGCCAGGCCGGCTGCGTCGTCCTTTGCACTGTTGATGCGTAAGCCCGACGATAACCTTTCGACCGACTGAGCCAGGGCATTGTAGCTCACGCCCAGGTGCCGTGCAGCGTTTAAAACCATAAGGTTGCTCTTAATTGCTAACATTTTTTTGAATCCTTAAGCCTGTTTTTCGCACCCCGTCTTGTAAATGCAAACAAACTACCCAGGACTAACAATACACCCGTGGCAGGTTCTGGTATCACTTCGCTTCCTTTCGAATATACAGGCTTGCGTAGTTTCGGTTTTACTCCTCCTGCCCCCCCACTCATGCCGCCTGTCTGGCCATAGTTCGCAACAGTGGTAACCAAACCGCTGCCGCCACCACCGCCGCCGCCAGGCATGCCTTCTTCCGCAGCCAGGGCGCCATATTCGCTCTGCTCAAATACTGCTATAATTATCTTCGGTTTATCAAGATAAACAACAGTGCTGGTTGCCGCCGGGTCACTCACATCGCCCAGCCAGTAAACGAATTGATAGCCCGGTTCTGGAACTGCCGTCAAAGTAACCTCTGAATTTAGTTCAAAGTGATAAACCCCCGCGATTGGAGTTATTGCGCCGCCTTTAGCTGGGGTCTGCTGAAGGAGAAGCGCAACATCGGGCGTTTGGCAGTATGCGGGCGCAAACAGCCAGCCCACAATGATTGCAATGGCTGATATGAGCCTCCTCCATCCGATGAATAGCGGACCGCCCGGTTTCATCACATTCGCCCCCCCAGCGATAAAATCCAGCTATGAATTCATGCTTACATCTACATCCACCATCAAAGCAGCGGTTGTAAGTTTCAACACTATTATTAAACCAAATTTGCCCCCAAAAGTCAAGGTTTTTCTCGAATTTGCAGCCGTTACCGCCAAACAATCCACAGGAAACTGATTGGTATATTTCATATCAGATTATTTATGGGACCTCTAAGATTAGGAGATATGCAGAATTTTTTCCGCAAAATTCCCTAAAAAACAGCCTTATGCAAAACAAGAATTTTTCGCTTCCCGTGGCGTACGCCCGATAAAATACCCTTTCTTTGCCAAAGTAACGATAGATTAGTACTAACAACGGCTGTCAGTTTTGAAAATTTGAACATTTGAATCCTTCGGCCCATTCGACCACGCTCAGGGCAGGCTCTGCTCAGGACAGGTTTCGGATTTGTTTCCACCGCAAGGTGTCCTCCAAAAGGAGTACCTATCACTTCGGAGGATTTCGGATTTCGATATTCGGATTAACCTTCCTGACATATGTCCCACCGGTCATATTTGTTATGATATGTGAAAAATATGTTATCAGGAAGGAGTCCTTTATGGGAGTACGAAACAAGAAGCAAGAGGAACTGCGACGTC
>Ga0114922_10004846_pt1 | contig 12464 bp, 10 predicted proteins | sample AartaG_FD_100975 | JGI IMG/M metagenome (GOLD analysis project Ga0114922, IMG submission 100975) | Deep subsurface microbial communities from Aarhus Bay to uncover new lineages of life (NeLLi) - Aarhus_00045 metaG | ecosystem: Environmental > Aquatic > Marine > Oceanic > Sediment | place... | reverse complement strand
TTTTAATAAGGAACTTGATCAACTTAAAATGGGAGGACATTTAATCTTATTCAAACGATCTAAACATCTAATGGGGTCAATTATAGTAAGTGACAGTGATAACGTAGATGTCAAGGAAGCTGAATCAGGATTACATGATTTGCTTGCCCATTTAGAACACATGTGCCCTGAACTCGAGAAGGAACAATTGAATTCAGACAAAATAGAGTATCTAGTCGAACAATACGCCTCAAATCTTTTATAAATCTTAATAGAAGTTTTATTTTTACATTTCTTTTTATTTAGAACTAATTATTGTTAAAATGAGTATAATTTAAGGTATAAATTCTTTAAGGAAAAGTTATTTATTATTGAATTTTTCTAATAATCCTTTTTCAAGGTTCTCTATTGAGTTTTTAATGCTATCAATAGCAGATTTTATCTCTTTCCCCAAATCGGAATTGATGTTAATTGCATTATCAAGGCTTTGAATTGCGGAATAATAATCGTTTTTATCTAAATACGCATATCCCATAAAAAGCCATGCAAGGCCATAATTCGGGTCTATTTCTGTTGCCTTTTTATATGATACTATTGCATTATCCAGTTGTTTTTCTTGTTTATACGCGTTTCCTAAATTGTAATGTGCTAAAGAATACTTTGGTTCGAATCCCACTGCTTTTTTATAGGAATCTATTGCTTTTTCAAGTTGACCTAATTTTTCATTACTAAATCCCATGTGGTTCCACGATTTCGCGTAATTTGGACTGAGATCAATTGATTTTTTGAAATAAGTGATGGCGGTGTCATATTCTTGCTTTTTGTTATTTGCCATCCCAATGTAGAAATAAGCGTCTATGAAGGTGCTATCTAATTCTATTGCTTTATTACAATCTTGGATTGCAACATCGTAGTTTAAGTTTTCGATTTCTAATTGCGCTTTAACTATCAATTTTAGCTTGTATTCGTATTTAATAGCAATTAGATTTTTAAATTCGGGGCTTTTAATTGACTCGTTGATAGTAATAGCAGCTTCAAAATTTTTGAAAGAATCATCAAATTTCTTGCTATCTGCTAATTGAACACCTTGCTCGACTAATAGTTTGATTTGAGAATGGAAGACTTCGTCAATTGTTTTCTTTATCTGTTCCATTTCTTGGAATCTACGGTCAGGGTCTCCGATAGTCTTGGCGTATTCCATTTTTTTATTGAGTTTTTCTAGCTCTTTATCATATTTATGTAGTTCTTCAGATAAGTCTCCACGATCCACTAAGTCTTTTAATTCAGATTGGTAAACTAAACCTTTTATTCTATTTATTTCCTCTTCCATCTCATGCGTTAGGTACATTTTATTAGTCATCTCTAAAGCGTTATTGAAAATTTTTATAGCTTCATCGTATTCTTTATTTTTTAATTTAATTTCGCCGTTCTTAACTACTTCCTCGATCTGAGCGAGGTATACTTTGTTTACAGTGTTTTTTAGGTCCTCTAAATCTTCGTTAATTTCTTCAGCAATAGACATCCTTTTAGCAACACTGATAGCAGCGTATAAATCATTAATAGCCTTTTCGTAATCACCTTGCCCAATTTTATGAATAGATTTTTCTTTTATGTAATCAATCCGAGTTTTACATGTTTTATTGATCAAATTCGTAATTTCGTTTAATTTCTCCTCTTTTCCTGCCGAATCAGCCATGGTGCTTGTAACCTCTAAGGCCTTATCAAAAAAATCGAGAGCTTCGTTGATTATGCTTATATTCTCCTCAAAATTTTCTTTTATAATTAATTCTTTTCCCTTATTCAAAATAGGATTAATCTTTTCAATATAGATAGGATTCAGCACTCCAGACGCAACTGAATTAATTTTTTTTACCTCTGCTTGTTTTTCCTCTGTGTCATACATATTATTAGAAATTTTCAAAGCTTCTTCAAATTTTTTCGCTGCTTCGTTGAAATTGTCTTCATCGAATAATTTTTGGCCTTTATCGACAATCGCCTTAATTTTATTTGAATATATATGGTTAGAAAGATTTTCTATATTCTTTTTGTCTGTTTCTTTCAAATCAGATTCAAAATAGTTGCCCATCAATTTCATAGCGTTTTTATATGCTTCAAGCGCGCTATCAAGATTCTCACTTTCTCTTAAAGCACTTCCTTTTTCAATCAAAATGTTAACTTTTAACGAATATATTTCGTTGATAGATTTCTCAATCTTTTTAATCATTTCGTCTTCCAGATCTTCCATGTAGAACTCTTTTGCTGCATTTAATGTATCTCTAAGCATACTAATAGCTTTATCATATTCTTTCCTTTCTCTAACTAATAAGCCCTGAAAGAGAGATTCTTCGATTTTTGTTTTATTTATCAAGAAATTAATTTGGTTAATTTCGTAATCTCTCATATCTTCATCCCCGATTTTATCAGCAATTCTCACGGCTTCGTCGAAAGTGTTATAAGCAGAATTAAAATCCTCTTCACCTACAGAGTTACTTGCTAATTCAACGAGATCAATAATTTCAACGGAATAAATTTGGTCTATCTGAGATTTAATATTGTTGGTCTCGTCAACACGCTCTTTTGGCTCTTTTACTTTCTCTTCAACAAAACTTAAAGCTTCAAAATACTTTTCGACAGCTAAATTATATTCTTTTAAATTTTTGAACTCATTTCCTTCTTGCATAATTGAATTTAGTTTCTTTAAGTCAGATTTCTTTACCATATTCTATTCGCCTAATCTAGTTAGCTCAAACAATTTACTTTTTACCAATTAATCCACTAGAATTATTCTAAATTTTAAAAACTTTTCTTATAAAATAAAGCACGACAGAAGAATTAATATTTAATTCTCTATAACAATTTATAATAAGTAGCATAATTTTGAGCAATGGTGAATTAATACGGTAAATATGATTGATAAAATTTTTTTCGGGGGACCAGTAATAACCATCAATAGCAATCAACCTATTGTAGAAGCTGTGGGAGTTAGAGGGGATAAGATAGCTTCAGTAGGATTGTTGGATGAAGTCAAGCAAATAATGGGCAAAGAATGTACTTTTATTAATTTAAATGGGACGACGTTACTTCCTGGATTTATCGATTGCCATCTACATCCGGTCGGTTTTATAAACCATTTAGTGCGCCCAGATGTGAGTAACATAAAAAATATTAACGAACTCCAAGAATATTTAAAAATGGAAACTATATGGTTCAAAGAAGACGAGTTCATAATGGCATATAATTTGAATGAAGAAAAATTTGATAAAACTGTTTTACCTAATAGATGGGATTTAGACATAGCGTGTCCTGATCATCCCCTATTTATAATGAGATACGATGGACATATAGGTATCGCGAATTCAAAGGCATTAAAGCTCGCGGAAATAACCGAACAAACTTTAATACCGGAGGGTGGTGAGATAAGAAAGGATACGGGGGGTAAATTGACAGGCGTGATTTCTGAAAAAGCATTGAATTTGATGTTCTCTGTCATTCCAGTTCCTGAAGATAACGAAATCGCTACTGCTGCTTCCAGCGTTTCGGTATATTTAGCCGAAAGAGGTATAACATCCTTTCATGGTGTAATAAATGGAGATATTCGCTTTAAAAGTGATCAGAGGGATTCGGACGAGTTATCACTTTATAGAGCAACGCATATGAATATCATGCAAGATTGCTCTGCTTACATTGAAACCGATTATCGAGAAAAAGCACTCGAATTAGAAGACTTAGCTTTACAGAACAATAGTTCTGGTAGTAAATTTAAAATAAGTGGATTAAAGCTTTATCTGGATGGTTCTTTCGGAGCAAAAACCGCTTGTATGTTTGAACCTTTTACTGATGCGCCGGAAGCTTGTGGATTTTGCGTGATTGAAGAGGAAGACATTTACGACAAAATGAAAATTGCTCATAACAAAAATCTTCAAATAATAATTCACTCTATCGGAGACAAGGCAAATAGAATAGCAATGGATTTGTATAAAAAGTTACTCCAAGAATTTCCAAAGGATGATCATCGCCATAGAATAGAACATGCTTCAATGTTGACTGAAGATGTTATAAGCGATATGGCTGAATATGGAATAATCGCTTCTTGTCAACCCCCCTTTATCAATTCCGAATATGAGTGGTTGTCTAAACGAATAGGTAACGCGAGATGCAAATACACATATCCAATGAAATCAATTGTTGAAGCCGGTGTTGTTTTAGCTTCTGGTTCAGATTGTCCCGTAGAAGATCCTAATCCCATTATGGGGCTACATGCTCTTGTAACGAGAAATTCTTTCGTTCCCGAACAATGCTTAGGCATAGAGGAAGCATTAAAATCTTATACCATTAATGCTGCTTATGCTACTTTTGAAGAAAATCTCAAAGGTAGTATTGAAGTGGGAAAACATGCTGATTTAGTAATTCTGGATAAGAATCCTCTTGATACACCAAAGAATGAAATTCAATATATAAAAGTAATGGAAACCATTATTAGAGGTAAAACTATCTTTATAAAAAACAGATTAGACAAATAAGTAAGTGTAAAATGCTTCAATTCTCATGAAACATTCAAAATTAGCAGGATATTTGGGAATAATTAGTCTAGGATTTTTAATATCTTCAGATTTTCTTATATTAATAATAGATTCATTTCTTGGTTTTATATTAGGTACTATTTCTACCGTTTTACTATTTATACTAATATGTGCAATAATAGCCGCATTTTTTAATAGGTATTCTGAAACAGGTTATTTATTTAAGCGAAGAAGAAACCCTATACTAATACCTCTAGGACGTCGTTTCCACATACTTTATGGGATTATGTTATTGATAGTTACATCTGTCTTTCTTGTTGTATCCTTTTTTTATTCAGAAAGTATGGTTGGATTTAATAAAACAATATCAATTATTTCTATATTCACTGTATATGTTTTATGGATAATAAGTGGAATTATTGCGTTAATAGCAGGATTTATATATGACGACAAGATATCTGAGAAAGATATGAGGAAAGAATGTGAACACCTTGAGAGAAAAAGAGTATTGCTTAAGAAGAAATCAGAAAAAAAAGGTAAAAAATTGGATTCCATTCGTTTTGATAAAGCTCAGTGTATTATAAATATAGAGGCTAAAATTAAAGAGATAGAAAATGATGAGAGTTTATCAGAACGAGAGAAAATTGATGAAATAAAACGGTTAATAGATAAATTGAAAGCTCTAAAATTAAAAATAAATTAAAAATACTTACAAAAAATTGAAAGATAAGAAAATTAATAATGTTTATCTAGGCGCTGAGAAACCTTTTTTAATGAAAGAGATTTTATATGCTAATCAGTAAAGTAAAGATGTTCATCAAATCCTGTTTCGCTTATGAGGTCCTGACCTAATTTTTGAATAGCTTTTTTGCTAGGTTTTTGTAAAATGCGTCTACTGATGTTAACAACCTTCGTTAATTTTCCATCCGAAAAGTCCTTGATGATATTATCATATCTCGAAAAATCTATACCTGCTGTGTACACTCCGGCACTGGAGTGGTCTGCTGACGACGAAACTTGCCAATGTTCTACTTTTAACTCAATTTTTGAAAGTAGTAAACTATCGGTGAACCATTCAATGTATAAACCCATTCTTTTAGATTTTCTTTTTGTTGATTTGAGCATTTTAAAAGCGCGGTTTAATCTATCTGGATGCATTTGTCTAAATACTTTCTCTTGAAGTTCGGATAAATCATCTTTTACGTAGGCTTTTATTTCTTCGAGGATTACCCTAACTTTTTGAGCCCTATCCTCTGTAATATCTTGATGAATCGCTTGTATGTGCTGAGCAATCGACTCATCTAAATCTTGACTTTGATCAATTGAGGTTTCTTGATGGCTCTGACTCGATGATGGAGGTGAAGGCTGTATTTCAGATGGCATGTTATAAATTTCTCTCTGTTGAAGATTGAATAGTTGCTCTAATTTTGCGGGATCTCTCCTAACATCGTTAAATTTCTCTTGAATTTCTTCTCTTGAATAGCCCATGTTCATTAAATAAAACGCTGCACTTGCCAATTGATTTTCTAAAGCCTGAGAGGCATTATAACCCCCAGCTCCACCAAATTGTTCTCTAAGTTGGTCGTCCGCTACAACGCTTATTTTTTCTTCGTTGATTTCATCAAGTTTGAACGAGCCTATTTTTGTTAGGAGGTGATCTACTTGATCGCTACCTAAATAACTTAAATTTCCAATAGGTCCAACCATATTAGAAATTTTTTCCATTTTTTGTAGAAGTTCAGCTACATCTTGTTGCGATTTACCTTTTGAAACTGTTAAAAAGTGTTCTAAGAAGCTCTTGTTAAATCCCGCAACAATTTTTACGTTTTTCTCGTCAAATTTATTAAGGTGAGTGTCTAATCCCTCGCCTTGATACTCCGGAGGGAGGTTAATGTTATAGACCATTACGTTATCTAAAATCATGTATACATAATCAGACTTATTCATGTGCGTTCTGAACAATTACAGTTTTTGTTATAAAACTATTTTAATATTAAATAATCTAGGCAAATTTAGTAAACTAATAAAATTAATATAATAAATACTTTACATTATCGAATTACTTGATATTTTTTTGCAATTTTTCGTGCAAAATTCATCTGTTCTTTAGTTTCAAGACTACATGGTCTGAATTTTCGGACCCATTTTACCGGGTCCATATCTTTAGGGATATAACCGTTCTTTGCGCCCCACGCTACAATAAATTGCCCAGTTCTTCCACACCCTGCAACACAATGGACTGCAATTGATTCATTTTTCAAACTGTGTTTTTCACAGATAGTTAAAAAAGTTTCAACTTGCTTTTCCGTAGCTAACTCATAATCAGGAACGCTGATATGGTAATATTTAAATTTTCTTTGAACATCCTTCCGATTATCGAATTCTGAACAATTTATAATAACCGAAATTCTTTCGATTTCATATATTGTTCTTATTGGAGGATCAGGCCACCAACTGGCCGCCATTTTTCCCTTAACAATCCAAGTAAACGGCTCTGATTTATACGGCATTCCATCAATAGGCCAATAAGAAGGTCTCACCATAGCAACGCATTTAAGATTTTAGTTACCTTGAAGCTTTATAATCTTTCAAATGTATTAATAATTAATAAAATGTAAAACTTGTTGAAAATGGTCGATAAAAAAGATTTAAAACCCTTTGATTTAAGAAAGTATCCTATCGTTCCATTAGTGGGCGTGGGGGCCTTGCTAACTCGAGATAACTCTTTATTAATAGTAAAAAGGAAATTTGATCCTGATGCGGGATATTGGGCAATTCCGGGTGGACATTTAGACCTCGGCGAGAGAGTAGAAGTTGCAGCTGAAAGGGAAGCTTACGAAGAAACGGGTTTTATGGTTAAAGTATCTAAATTAGCAGGTATAATTGATAAAATTATGTATGACGACAGTGGAAAGGTTGAATACCACTATGTTTTAATTAATTTTTTTGTAAAACAAATAGAAGGAGAAAAAGATCAAGAACCAGTACCAAACTCTGATGCGTTGGATGCTAGATTCGTACCCTTTGATGAATTGAAAGGATATACTTTAACGGAGTCTTTAATTGAACTTTTAAAGCAATTGAAGATAGGTTACTAAGTTAGTAATCCCTCCGTTGATAACTTAGCAATTTAATTCGATTTAAAGAGCTTTTATTGTTTATATTCTAATGTTTCGTCTTAGAGATATTTACAGAAAAGTAAAACCTTAAATAGTTTCAGATTTAATGATCTCATACCCGAAATCTAACGACAAATCTTAAAATAAATCAAAAGAGGTGGTACTTATTACTATACTTTTTAATAGAGTTTTTGTCCCACCAGATCAAGCTAATAAAGTGGGAAAGAAATATATCGAATGGTTGAATGACAATCCTCCAGATAAAACCGTAGATAAAACTTTGTGTATTTTTGCGCATTCAACGGAGGACGGAAATGTAATGATTGTAGGAATTGGTCAAATAGGAAAAGGAAAAGAAAAAGAAGCTCTATCCGAAGCTACTAGACAAGATATATTTCTGGCTAAGGCAATTGATGGATTAAAGTATAAAGTAGATGTTGTTCTTGACTTCACAGAAGCCTATAAGATTATAGGGATGGACGCTCCAGATGTTCTCTAGTAATTCTAATTTTTAAAAACAATTTTTTTTATTTTCATTCTTGTTTAAATGAATCGTATATGAATTTACTAATTTTTTCAATAGCTTGTTGACTCTCAGGAGCAACGTTCGCAAATACCGGAAATGCGTGTATCATATCTTCCCATATGTCTAGTAATACTTCCACTCCTGCGAATCCCGCGTTCTCTGCTAAGCGTATAGAATCGTCGTGTAAAACTTCTGCTGTACCTACATTAATAAAGAGAGGAGGTAAACCTTGAAGGTCTGCATAAACTGGTGAAATAAAGGGATTTTTGGGATCGTTCGTATCAACATATAGACTCGCCGCAAAATCTAAATTGTACGGAGAAGTAAATGGATCCATACTTGCCCTTGCTTTAAATGTTTCACCCGTAAAAGCTAAATCTGCCCAGGGGGAAATACACACAGCAGAGACTGGAAGTTCGATTCCCATTTCTCTTAACTTTAGTAAAGTAGCAACAGTCAGACCTCCCCCTGCTGATACTCCTACAAATACGATCATATTAGGTGGAAACTTTTTTACATCAATAAGCCACTTGTAAGCGTTTACAGCATCATTTAATGCTGCGGGGTAAGGATCTTCGGGAGCTAATCTGTAGTCTATGCTTAGGAGCCGTGCTTTAGCTAATCGGGAGATTAACACCGCATGGAATTTAGAGGTCTCAACCGATCCAGCGATATAAGCCCCACCATGGAAAAATAATACAATTCGGTCATCTTTTGATTCAGGAGTACTAAACAATGTACCTTTTAACCCATTGATATCTATTTTTTCGGATTCTACATCGTCAGGAAGGTTAACTCCTTCGGTCATTACTTCCAATCCTTTACGGTGTTCGTCCACTCTTTTTTTAATTTCAAGGTTTCTCCCATACCATAATCCCTTAATTACGTATCCCATCTGTTTGCTAACCATAAATTTTCCCCAATATACCTTTTAATATAAAAATTTTACATCTGAAATAAATATAGAGATAGATAAGAGCTATTTGAATTGTTTTATTATTTATTAAACGAAAGAATTTAATTCTATTTTTATTATTACATATAGAAAACTATCATTTTACGATTTGAAAACGCTAAATTAATAGATAAAGGCTAATTGATTTGTCCACACTTATTAGAACTGCTCGAGACGGAAAAGTTACTAAAGAAATGGAAATTGTTGCTCAAAAAGAGCAAGTTGATGTTGATTTTATCCGTAAAGGAATCGCTAAAGGACGAATCGTCTTGCCAAAATCAAACCAACGCGATACTGAACCCATGGGTATAGGTGAAGGCTTACTGGTAAAAATAAACGCTAATATTGGTTCCAGTAAACGAGTATGCAACATTGAAGAAGAGTTAGAAAAAGCCAAGATCGCAGTAAAGTTTGGGGCGGACACAGTTATGGATTTAAGTACGGGAGTTACTGAGGAAGACGTAAATAACATCAGAAATCAAATTTTAAACGAGATAAAAGTTCCAATAGGAACGGTTCCAATCTATCAATCCGCACTTAGAGCTTTAGAGACAAAAGGAGCCATTATTAACTTTGACGAGGATGATCTCTTCAATGTAGTGGAGCAACAAGCTAAAGAGGGAGTAGATTTCTTCACAATTCATGTAGGAGTAACGAAAGAGCTTGTTAATTACTTAAAAGACCACCCAAGAACCATGGGAGTTGTGTCTCGGGGAGGGACTTTTTTAGCCGCCTGGATTTTAGAAAACGATTTAGAAAATCCATTCAATCGTAATTACGAATATCTATTAGATATGGCTAAGCAATACGATTTCACTCTCTCTCTTGGAGATGGGATGAGGCCAGGGAGCATTTTTGATTCAACTGATTACGCACAGATTCAAGAACTCATTGAAATCTCCAAATTAGTAAAGCGAGCGTGGTCAAAAGACGTACAAGTTATGGTTGAAGGTCCTGGACATATACCTGCAAATGAAATTGAAAGAAACATAAAAATAATGAAATCACTATGTGACAACGCTCCATTTTATGTGTTAGGTCCTTTAGTCACTGACATTGCTCCGGGTTACGATCACCTCGTAAGCGCTATTGGTGGTGTGATGGCAGGATTAGCTGGCGCTGATTATCTTTGTTACGTCACTCCTTCTGAACATTTAGCATTACCTAATAAGGAAGAAGTAAAAAGAGGCGTAATAGCGTCTAAAATCGCAGCTCACGCAGTAAACATTGCTAAATACGGCAAAAGAGCATCAGATTGGGACTATAAAATGGACATGGCTCGAAAAAATCTTGATTGGGAAGGGATGATAAAACACTCAATCGATCCAGAATTATCGAGGGAGATTCATTATAGAAATGGAGAGATGGATGAAGATGTGTGCAGTATGTGCGGAGAATTTTGCGCGATTAAGATTTTAAAGGATGCTCTTGACAAAAAAGCGTCAAAGAAAATTATCTAATTGAAAATCGAACTAATTATTTTCTGAAGTTTGTTAATAACATCTTCTGCGTTTTTACCAAATAATCTAATCATTGGTTCTTTTCTAACTGATCCCTTGTCCCAGATGATGTCTGGAATTCTCCCAATTTCTTTTATACTATTTTTTATTAACCACTGCATCGTTTTTTCTTCTGTAATCATTATTTTTTCGGGTTGATATTCTCTAACAATCTCTTGAAGTAATAAATCTGTTTTTTCTTGGAGCATTTTAACCCAATCTGATTTGTATTTTAGATTTAACACAAAATTTATGGAATTATCAAATTTCTTAGCCTCAAGTATTAATCGTGCTGTATGATCAGATTTCCCAAATCTAATTTCACCTGATGCTTTAGGGTATCCTCCTACAATTGTAATTCTTCCTTCGATACCCGCTATATCCTCCTTAGATGCTGCGTTAGGGAGCGATCCTGAAATATTCATTCTTACTTCTGGTATTAATTTACTAAATTTTCTTTCACTCGAAATAAAATGATAAATCTCCTTGATTTGATTAATAACTTTAATTTGTTCTTGATCAAGCGTTAAATCTATAATTTTTCCCTCTTGGGGTAGTTCAATAAAAGTTAGGAATCTATCGTCAAAAAAGTGTTCAGATTTTTCTATTGATTTCAGTATGGAATTTCCTAGTGATAAATAAGCTGCAATAGCAGAAGAAAAAACACATCCCGTTCCGTGGACATTTCCTAGATGCGATAGTTTTGGTTTCTTATATATTTTAAATCTGAGATTCTCTTTACCGTTAATTAATTGATTCAAGCAAACCAAGTCAAATATATTATCTTTATCCTTTCCTGCACTTTTGATTATAACGGCTTTCTGAATCTCTGAGATTTCCTGACTCGTGTACATTTTCTTAACAATCTTCTCTGCAGCTTTTTTTAGAACTTCAATATCATCGATCGTTTTATTATTGAGTTCAATGTTCGCGAAATAACTAGCTTCTTCTACATTTGGAGTAAGAATAGTTGCTAAAGGAAATAAGTCTCTTTCAATTTCATGTTCAAGACCTTCGCTCGATAGTCTTTCACCGACACTTGAAATACTAACAGGGTCCAAAACGGCAGTCAAATTATGAGTTAAAATAGAATTTTTTATTATATCTAAAGATTTATTATCGGGTATCATCCCAATTTTCACATATTTAATTGAGTACGTGTTCAAAATAGCATCAAGTTGCTTACCTAATTCCTCTGAGAGCGATTTAAACCCGTAGAAATCCGTAGCAGTTTGATACGTAATTGCCGTAATTGCCGAGAAGGGGTGAACTCCTATTCGATCAAAAGTTCTTATATCTGCTTGAATTCCGGCCCCCGAAGTAGGATCAGAACCCGCGATGGTTAAACAAAAAGGTTTCATAATATAATATTAGTAAAAATAGAAGCTTATTTAACTCTATCATACGCCCATTTTGCTTTATCATTTAAACCTAAGGCTTCGTAAGCTTTTCCAAGGAAGAGAAATCCTTCGGGATAGTCGTATTTTTCTTTTACTAACTTAAATAACTGATTAATTGCCAGATCATAACGCCCCCTTATGTAATTAATCTTACCCTTCAAAAATAAAATGTCGTGTCCCGTTTGGATTGACGTACCCCCGTTGTTATGTAAGTCTAATCGCGACAAAGCGTACTCGAATTCTCTTTCTTTAATCAAAATTTCGATGGATTCAAGAAACTTCATAAAAATTATTTTCGAAGCAACCTGCTCCATTTTTTTTATTTCCTCTTGTTTTACTTCTTTCTCTATAGAGGCTAGTTTTTCTGTCTCTTTTTGATTAAAAAATTCTTTAAATTGAATGAAAACATGATTTGGATACGGTTCTCTACAAAGAGGACAATTAGAAGAATGAACTAGCCATTCCT
>Ga0114922_10004845_pt1 | contig 12466 bp, 8 predicted proteins | sample AartaG_FD_100975 | JGI IMG/M metagenome (GOLD analysis project Ga0114922, IMG submission 100975) | Deep subsurface microbial communities from Aarhus Bay to uncover new lineages of life (NeLLi) - Aarhus_00045 metaG | ecosystem: Environmental > Aquatic > Marine > Oceanic > Sediment | place: Aarhus... | reverse complement strand
TCAAATTTTGATTTTGAGAAATTTCAATCACTTAATCTTTTTTGTTACTATAATATTTTAATTAATATGAGTAAATAGGAAAAAATAAAATATTTTATCCTTTACATGTAAACCTCATTTAAAAGGAATTAAATAAATTTCATTATTCATGAAGCACTTAGCTCTTTTAATATAAATAATAAAAATTTAAACTCTATTACCTTTTTTATATTAGAAGAAACTCATTTTTTTAAAGGAAATTAATTTAGAGAGAGAAAAGATTGGTAAGACCCCCGACAGAGAAAAATATTTGTCTTCGATGTAAGGGAGCACGCTTATTATGTGGTAAAAAAACATGCCCAATTCTATTAAAAAAGTCTGTAATGAAATCCTTAGTCCCCTTTGAATTAGATAAAACGAGAAGAGATGTTGAAATATTTGGAGCCAGTCCACCCGGATTTTTCGTTGGCCATTTTAATTATCCTAATGTATACCTTGGACCATTAATACCATTTCAAGAGTTTGAAACAGGACTTGACATATCAGATTATCATATTTTGGATGCTCCTGAACTATGGTTTGGCAAAAAAATGGTTGATGTCATTCGTTATAGGAGTAGTTTAGTTAGGAGTAATTTTAAAACAAATGTATTTTTAGGTAGAAAGTCAAGAAAAAACACTCCTTCATTGAAAACTCAAAGATTACTGGAAACATCACAGGAATTATCGATGGCAGCTAGACCTGTAGATACTGAAACTAAATTGGAAAGAATGAATCTGAGAATGATGATGGATAATCATGCCTTACCAATGGGACCTTCTGGAATGACAGAAAGAATTGAAATTACTGAAAATACAAAAGTTCATCCTCAAGTGGATTATTGTGTTTCAGATACAGATCTAAAAGCATCGGAAGCTGTTTCAGAAAATCTATATTTTAAAGGACACGTTCCTGAATCGACAATTAAAAGAGTCTTCTCAGCTGGACTTCTAGGTGAGAAAAAAAGGCGTAGAATTGTACCTACCAGATGGACAATCACTGCTGTGGATGATATAATTTCAAAAGCCTTAATTAAAGAAATTAAAAAATTTCCAGAAATAAATGATTACCGTATTTTTGAGGCGACTTATCTTGATAATCACTTTAAAATTCTATTATTTCCCGGGAAATTCATATATGAGATGAATGAAGTATGGGCACCTAATACCTTATGGAATATTTCTCTTGATGGTAAAAATCATAATTTAAAACCACAAATAATGACTGATTTTGAGTTTTACCGTGGAAGAAAATCCTATGCAAGTAATATAACAGGCGCTTATTATGCTGCCAGGAAATCAGTATGTGAATATCTATATAAAATCAAAAGACAAGCGAGAGTTCTCATTTTTCGAGAAGTGTCTGGAGGATATATAGTACCTTTGGGAGTCTGGGTAATAAGAGAAACTGTAAATAATGCTATGTTTACAACTGATCCAATTAAATTAGATAATTTTAATGATTCAGTAAAAGCAATGGCAGATGGGTTTATGGTTGATTATAAATATTGGAAACAAAGTAGCAAATTAATTAATTTCATTAAAACTCAAAAGACTCTAGATACCTTTTTATAAATCCCACTACTTCGTTAAATATTCAGTATTTTCTAAGTTTTATTAATCAATTGAAATTATTTAAGGTTTTAAAAAATGGTTATAGATGTTCATGTTCACCCGTTTTGTAAAGAAGCTCACTATGGTGATAAGAAAAAAATTGCAGATGTAATGAGTGGCTACAATCCACGTAAGTTGAAAGGAGTAATGCGCATGTTAAATGCTATAATGGAGCAATTCACTTTGGAAGATTATATAGCAATAATGGATAAATTCAATGTAACTAAAGCTGTTATCGTTGCTTATGATGTTACTACAGCTTACGGGTTTGTTATGGGAACAAATGAAGACATAGCAGATTTCGTAAAGAAATTTCCCGATAGATTTATTGGATTTGGTTGTATTGATGTTCCTGCACCACAAGCAATGGACCAACTTGAGCATGCTATTACATCTTTAAACTTAAAAGGTATTAAGCTAATACCACCGGTTCAAAAATTTGATTATTCCGATAAAAAATATGATCCTTTATGGAGAAAAATGATTGATCTAAATATTCCACTATGGACTCATGGGGGTCATCAAACTTCTTTTTATGGTTCCATTGCAAAATATGGTCATCCCTTATTAATAGATGATCTTGCTTTAAGACATAAAGATTTAACCATTATAATCGGACATATGGGAGTTCCTTGGATGTGGGATGCTTGGTCTGTAGTATCGAGACATGAGAATGTTTATATTGATATCTCTGCTTACCCAAATCTTTATAATTGGTTTCCTTGGGATGCTTTTATTACAGAAGATCTCTCCCATAAGATTCTTTTTGCTTCAGACTATCCTTTAATACACTATAGCCAAATTTTTAATGCCTTTGAGAAAGTTCAGATCAATGATTCCCTGAGAAAGGCAATTTTAGAAAAAAACGCTTCTAAATTATTAAGATTAAAATGAAATTATATGTCTTAATTAAAAATAAATTTTTAAAACTTTAAAGGTATTCAAGTTAAATATATGATATAATTATAAAATTAATATTACAAATAATAATTAAAAAACAAAAGATTATAATTTGGTGAAATGTATGGCTCTTGCGGGTGAAAAAGTAGGAATTCCTTCAGCAGACGAGGCGCCTATGATTGTAATGGCACGCTATAAACAGCCTCTTGCTGGATTTCTTTCTCTTCTAATTGTCTTTATCATAAGCATATTATCATGGTGGATTTTTTTTGATCCAAGATGGCATAGTCATAGGGTAGTACCTTATGCATCTGTAATTGGAGGTTTTGGATTAATTGGAATTATATGGGCAATTTGGTTTGAGAATTGGCCTTATTATAATTGGTTTCGAACTCCTTGGAAGGTAGGTTTAGTAGGAACAGTGATTAATGCAGTAATAATCCTCCTTTTCACTCTTGTTTTATTGCCATGGTTTAATTCATTCTATGGGGCTGAAATTTTAGATGATTATGTTGCATGGTATGTAGGTGCGTCTATATTTGGAGCATTAAGCGGTTCATTATTTTCATTTGCCGTACTTTGGGTTGCTGGTACAATGTATTGGCCTTTTTTTAAATACAAACAACCAAAACGGGGCGTAATTGTATGGATTATCGGAATGGCAATAACATTATTAGCTTGGTTTTTTCTATTTTTTCCAAATGGAAACAGGCAACCTACTGCATTAATAGTAACCGCTGTTAAAGGAATATATTATCCATTACCAAATTACCCTTTTTCTCTTGGATGGACGCAATATACAATTTTCTTTTCGTTATTAACAATGATGGTGTTTGAATATTGGCCTTGGAATAAATTGGGTAGGAAACAACCTTTTATGGGAATGATCGCATCCGCTGTTTGTGTAACATTAGGATTTTTAATCGCACTTTTTCAAGGATATATTGGTCAATATATATTCGAACCAATCTTTATCCTTCTAGGAGGAACCCCACCTGCTGATCCTTTCGCACGGATTACAGGGTGGTATTATATGAGTATATCATACGTCATTTTTTTAATATGCGCTGTTGTAGTAGTTTCACTGTTTTTTGATAATTGGCCAAAGAAATTTACTCAATGGAAAAATTTTGTTTTTCGCTTTTTAATTGTCGTTGGTCTTGGCACAGCGGGATTTTTTGGATTTTATTTACTCGCTCCGATTATTTTTGGAGAACCAACTAATTTTTGGATAATAAATGCGACTCCATTTGTACTATTTTTTCTATGGATTGAACTTTTATTTGCATATGTCTGGAGAAAATGGCCAATATATAGAGCAGTTTAATAATAGAACAGTATAGGTGATTCAATCAGATGGTTAAAGCGGGAGAAAAATTGATACCAGATGATTTTTCTTGGATTGGAGATTGGGCGGGTCGCCGTGCTTTGCTCACACCTAACCGTGAAGCTATTGTTGATAACATAGAAAAAAATGTATATACATATAAAGAACTTGACTTTAGAGCGAATAAACTCGCACGGGTGTTGATGGATAATGGGATCTCAAAAGGTGATCGGGTTGCAATGTTCTCAACAAATAGAATTGAATGTATAGATCTATTTTTGGCGACAGCTAAGATCGGAGCAATATTAGTTCCATTTAATGTGAGATTATCAATTCAAGAACTAGATTACTTGATTAACAAAACAAAACCATCTATTTTTTTCTATGAACCTAAGTTAAAAACTCAAACAATAGAAATAAAAGATAAAAATTTGGTTTCCAAATACGTAGTAATGGGCATAAAATCAATATTAAGTGATCCATCATCTCAAGATTTAACACAAAAAGTCTCAAATACCCCTATTGAAAGACCTATTATTAATTTTGAAGATCCACATCTAATTTTATTTACAGGTGGTACGACAGGGCTTCCTAAGGGAGCAACTATTCCACATAGACTTATTTTTTGGAATTCTGTAAATACAATCCTTTCATGGAGCTTGAGATCAGAAGATATTCAACCACTTCTATTTCCATTATTTCATACAGGAGGGTGGAATGTACTATTGGTTCCATTTTACCATCTTGGAGCTAAGACAATATTGATGGGGGATTTTAATCCTAAAGTAACTATTGAAGTTATAGAACGAGAAAAATCTACAATTGTAATTGGAGTTCCAACTATGTTTCATTTGATGGCAAACACTTCACAATTCAAATCTACTAATTTTGAGTCCGTTAGGATATTTATATCTGGAGGTGCACCATGTCCAGTTGCTATTATGGAAAACTATTGGGCTAAAAATAAGCCATTCAAAATGGGATACGGATTAACTGAAGTGGGGCCTAATAATTTTTACTTACCTGAAGATAAAATTAAACAAAAACCCACTTCTGTTGGTTTACCAGTAATTCACTGTGATATGAAAATCATCGATACGAAAACAGACGAAGTCGTAAAACAAGGAGAAGTTGGAGAGCTCTTACTTAAAGGACCTCATATCTTTTCTGGATACTGGGACGAACCTGAAGAAACCAAAAAAACTATAGAACCAGATGGTTGGGTACATACAGGAGACCTAGCTATGCAAGATAATGAAGGATTTTATTATATTGTAGGTCGTAGAAAAGAAATGTATATTAGTGGTGGAGAAAATGTTTATCCTGTCGAAATTGAAGAAATACTTTTTAAACATCCTGCTATTGATTTAGCAGCTGTTATTGGTGTACCTGATGAAAAATGGGGAGAAGTGGGTAAAGCTTTCCTAACTCTAAAACCAGGGAAACTATTACAGGAAAACGAAATTCGAGAGTATTTATTAGATAAACTTGCCAAGTATAAGATTCCTAAATATATTGAAGTTAGGGATTCTTTACCAACAAGTGCTACTGGTAAAATCTTAAAAAGAGATCTAGAATAGGTGGATATTAAAAATGGAATTCCGACCAGTTGGTTTAGAATCATGGGGGATATATCTTCCTAAACAAAAACACACGAGCGATTATATCTCTCAAGAGACAGGAATCCCTAAAGATATTTTAGAAGACAAATTTGGTCTTAAAAGCAAATCTGTTCCAGGTCCTGATGATCATACTGTAGCTATGGGTGCTAAAGCAAGTTTTCAAGCTCTTGAAAGAGCTAATATTACAGCTAATGATTTAGACCTAATTATTTGGGCTGGCGAAGTATACGCAGAAAGACCTATGATGACTTATGGGATTAAACTCCAACAACTTTTAGGAAACCCCACGAAACCATGGGCCTTTGATATAAATCAAAGATGTGGTACGTTTTTGGTTGGAATGCTATTAGCAAAAAGCTTAATACAAACAGATTCAAATATAAAAAGAGTGTTAGTTGCTAGTGGTTATAGAAATTCTGATTTAATTAACTATAAAAATCAAAATTCCAGATTTATGATTAGTCTTGCTGCGAGTGGAGCGGCTGCTATATTAAAAGGGGATTATAAAAAAAATGAAATATTAGGAATTTCTGCAATTTCTGATGGTAGATTCGCTGATGATGTTTATGTACCCGCGGGGGGAACTATTAAACCAATATCAAAGGAAGCAATAGATAAAGATTTAATTTACTTAGATGTTCCTGATCCTGAAGGGTTAAAAGAAAGGTTGGACAAATTTTCAATGAATGCATTTGTTAAAGTAATAGATGTTGCTTTACAACAGTCTGGCTATACAAGGGAAGATATCGACTATTTAGCACTGTTACATATGAAAAGAAGTGCTTTTGAATATGTTGCTAAAGCTGTTGGAATAGATCCATATAAGCAAGCAACTTATTTTGAAGAAATTGGTCATAATGGTCAAAATGATGGGATTATCTCATTAGAATTTGGCTTAAAAAGTGGTAAAATCAAAAATGGAGATATTATAGTTCTCACAGCTGCAGGAATTGGCTGGGCTTGGAATGCAGGAGTAATTAAGTGGGGCTGATTAACCTAGATTTAATTTTATTAAGATAATTTATTTTATTTTTCCCAAAAATTTAGTACAAGATCATTGAATTCTTTTGGATGATCGAAAATCGTTAAATGTCCAGCATCTGGCATTATAACTAATTCTGATTGAGGTAACCATTCATGGATCATTTCACTAGCCCAAACTGGAGTAGTTATATCTTTTTTACCAACTAATACTAAAACTGGAATGTTTAACGACTTTAAATTTTCACATATATTGAATCCTGCTGATGCTGCAGTAGCCCGAAGGCAATCTGTTTTAGTCATATGATCAGTGACTAATTTAGCCACAAATTCAGCAGTGTTTTCATCAAATGGGCTTAATCCCCTTACACTAATTCCTCTAGCGAAATCTTCAAGTTTATTACTATTAATACGACCTAAAACATCAGTAATAGCCTCTTGACTAATGAAACAAAAGCTATCCGCGACAATCATCTTTTTTACATGGGATAGATTTTCAATTCCATACACAAGAGCTATCATGCCACCAAGAGAATGTCCAACTAAATAAAGATTTTCAGTCCAGTTAAGATGAGTGAGTAGTGCGCGTAGATCATCTACATAATTTCTAATAGTAAACCGTTTTTTAGGTTTAGTTGTTCTTCCATGGCCCCGTAAATCAAATCGCAATAGGTTAAATTTTGATTCAAAAAATGGTAATTGATCCCTCCAGCAATCACTATTCAAGAACAATCCATGAATTAGTACTATTTTTGGTGCATTAATTTGACCACTTATTTCATAAGCAATTTCAAATCCTTTTTCTGGTGAATATGATTGTATGATTTAATCACCTATTATAAGATTAATTCTTCCAATTATTATCTCTCTGATTAAATTAAATAGTCTAAATATAGCTTATTTTTTAAATCATTTATATTTTAAAGGTTCAAATTTAATGAACTAAATAGTAAATATTTTATCTTTCATTAAGAAATATTTAAATAATAGGCTAATGCATATTATCATAAATTTATCTAATAAATATAAGAAATAAATAAACGTGAATTTTAATATGAAAAAATCGAAATATGCATTAATTGGTTCTATATTAATTTTAGCGATGATGTTAGGCCAAATTACAACTGTTAGAGGTACTACATATTCTTGTGCGGGTGTAGTTGGCGCGGAAGCTGTCTGGAGGGTAAAAACTGTACATAATGGTTCATTAGCAAATATTTTTGGTGCGAGTCCCACATGGGAGAGTGCAATTCAAACTTCTTTTGGACCTGACTCTCATAAAGTGGGTGCTAGATTGAAAACAGTGGTAGCTAGTGTAAATGCTAGTGAAATGATGCCTACACCTATTGGGTTCGTTGAACTATGCTTAATATATTCAGATCTATGGGTATGGACAACATCAGATTTTGCGAGTACACCTGATATTAATGATACTATGACTCTGATTTGGATGCATCCAGAAAATCTAACTCTAATTTGTCAAACCACCAGTGGTTTTACTCGGAATGTTTCTCAAGTATGGGCATTTCCCTTCTTAAATGCCCTTCCTGTTCCCGCAGCGACATACTTATCTGAACTTATTTGGGACAATGATTATTCTGTTTCGGGTACAACAGTCACTCATAACCTCGTTGCTCCCTATGTGGGTTTAGGAGCGGTGTTTTTAGTAGATTGTACTGAAAGTTGGAGATATTCTAATTCATATGGAACATTTTTGGGTTATAAATTAGTTCACAATAATGGAACAGTAGCTTATGAAACAGTAATAGAAACAGCAGGAGGAATCCCCGGTTTTGAACTTCCCATTGTAATAAGTGTTTCTATGGGGATTATGATAAGTTTAATTTATGTAGTGATGAAAAAGAAACGATAAAAATAAAATATTAATTATAAATTTAATTTTCTTTTTTTATATATTTTCTTTCAAAAAGTCTTATCAATAATCTTTCTAAATATATATTATATAATTTTGTTGTTTTTACCGACTTTTTTAAACAGAAAATATAAGGTTTTCACGGATGAGTAATGAAACTATAACAAATGAAGAGAAATCATTAGGTTATTCACAAAGAAGCGTTAGTATTAAGATTGCTTTAATAGCTATTACTGCTGCTTTATATACTGCTTTAGGTTATGTGTTCCAGCCTATAAGTTTTTTAGAATTACAATTCCGTGTAGCTGAATTAATCGTAGGAATGTGTATCATCTTTCCATTTGAGGGATTAGTTGGAAATGTATTAGGAGTTTTTTTTGTCAATTTAACTTCTCCTTTAGGTCCTATAGATTTAATTAGCTGTTTTGTAAATATACCGGCTTTGTATTGTATTATCGTTTTTAGAGATAAGCGCTATTTAAAATATTTAGGCGGTTTATTATATGCAATTATAATCTCGATATATGTTGCGATAATCCTGTATATTGCTCTTAGTTTGCCAATTTTGTTAAACTTTTTCTATGTTTTGATTCCAGAGGTAATTTTAGCAACACTAGGAATAATACTTTTTGATATTATCAAAAAGCGATTTAATATAGGATAAAAGAATCATTTAAAAATTAAGAGTGTGGTATTTTCGTTTTCCTTTCTTTCTGGCTATCATTTTACATCAACATATCAAGTATATTCTGTTAAATTAGAAAACCTAATTTTAAAAGTATAATATTTCATTTGTTTATCAAATATTTTTTGTAAAAATCTATAAAAACAAATTTAAAAGGAAGATTTTAATGAAATTCTTCAAAAACAAATCCTTATTTATATTATTTATTCTAATAGTAAGCCTCAGTTTGCCATTCTATAACATATTTTCAAATAATGATACTAGATATCAAACAAACGAACCTTACACTATTTACCCTCAAGCATTTAACCGGACAGGAAAAGTCTTCAGTAATATTACGAGAATCAATAAAAATTGCTATATTAATCAAGAGTTTCCCAGTTTGAACAATCAACCGAACATTTTTATACCAAACTATAATATATCACATGCTAAAATGACTTTCGAAAATATAACAGCTGTTAATTACACAAGAAATATAGAGAGTGATTTCTCTGAATTTATTTTTAGTTCTCGAAATGGGCCGACATTTATTTATCAAAAATTTGCCATAGAAATAAGCCAATTTGTTAATAATGTAAGTATACTTGTCCAAGATCTTAATGATCCAACTTCCTTTACAGATGAAAATTCTTGGGAAATAGCTATAGTAAATTGTCTAAACGATACCAATGGGACACCGAATCCAAATGAAACAATAGGGTTATTACAAAAACCGCATCCTATAAGTTACGCTACTCATTGGGAAGTATTTGATTTTAAAAATTCAGATTCAGGACCAATATACTTGGATATTAAAAATACAAACTTTACTTTAGATTCGGGGATTAGTAAGTATTGGTTTGCTTTTAGAATAAAAATTCCTCAAGATGATACTCATTTAGGTGGGGGACCAAAATTCCTATACTTTAATCCGGATGTAGGATCATCTGATAATATAGGAGAAGGTAGCACATATGCAATATCACCTGATTTTTATTTCGATGATTACACAGTGAATAATGTGAGAAATGTAGAGATAAAAAATGGTACTTATTCAGATGGAGACCTCGGATCCTATAAATTTATTGATGAAGATCGATACAAAGTAACTGATCCTCAAAATATAACTGTTGATGTTACTTTCAATTTGAAAGAATTAAAGAATTCACCATATACATTTTATGAGCTATTTAGAGAGAGTCACAAACTCAATTGGCTGTATGATCATTATAAGTATATTTTTAGCTTTGATATCTATCTCATGTTGAACGTCTCTAATATTATAGATATAACATCGTCTCAATTGTATATAAGGAACTATAGGGCATTACTTTTTCAACCAAAATGGGTTCCACTTGAATATGATATTAAAAAGGGAAATGAAACTTTAATTTATTATTCAGTTAGAAGTCCTCATGAAAAATTACTAATGCTTTATTTTATGGACAATCGTCCACTAATAGGAAATAATACTCTTCAATTCAAACTCGATTATCAAAGCACAAGTGAAATTAATCTTTCTATAAATCAATTTAAAGTGGAAGTGGGGGAATTAGAAAATCTTGATACAATTCAGCGTCATGATCCATTAATACAAGAATTATATTTTCCTACTGATGTAGAGATTATTAATGGAACAACTTCGATTTTTGGAGATCAAACAGTTGACGCATTCCAATATAATGATAATGATTACTATAAAGCTCAGGCTCTTACAAATAACCTTTCTTATTTTGTTAGTTTCAATGTTTTAGAGGATTTCGACAGTTCATTATGGGACATTGATTATTATGATTGGATTGCATCATATCCAAACCCTATAGTACCTCAAATGGATATAAGAATCACATCTAATGTAAGCAGACCTGATAATCTAGATATAGCGGCATTAGCACTCTATAAAGGAGATAAAACCTTTGATATTCTTGACGATGAACAGAATAACGCAAGTTGGATTATAATGAGCGGATTTAGAGAGTTTGCTTATGAAGATGAAACTACTGTAGTACTTCAATATGATGCCGGTTTCACATGGCTCTTTTTAAATGTTTTAAATGAATCAAGAAATAATGAAGCAAAATTGATATTAGTATATTATACAAATGAAACATTGGATTATGGATTTAATGTATCAGTCAATGAATTTACCATAAATTTATACATACAAAATGCGATAACATCTGATATCTCATCATCAATAGGTTTAGGGATAAATAATAATGCACTGACTCCCTCTGATTTGATGTTAAGAAATTTTGGCACAAATATAGTAGATACTGGAATTGGAAGTGGCATTTGGGAAGGAGAAATAGATAATGCGGAGTTTTCTCAGGGATTTTTTGAATTCAATGTAACCTCACTTTGGCATTCGATAAGATTTGATGTAAATGGTACTTATGAGATTTTCAAAAAAATTCCAACATTAGAATTTTTAGAAAGCCCTGCTTCTCAATATATGACAGGAACTTCGTTTTTTTCTGTAAGAATAACTGATTATGGGGGGAAACCACTAGAAAATTTTGATATAATATTCGAAGTATTAAATGCTAATGGGATCCCGGTATATGAAACTAATTCGAGATCAAATGACGAAGGTGTCGCGTTTGCAACTTTGCAATTTGGAAATACTGGAGAAAGATTTTCAATTCGAGCTAGATTTGTTGAATCAGGATTTTATACCAGTGGCGAAGTAATCTCAGGATACATTCGAGTGGTAGATGAATTTATGCTATTTATGGATAAATTCCTTACGTATTTACCATATATTATTATAGGTGCTGTAGCAATCGCGACAGCCTTAACAGCAAGAAGTATAAAATATTCAAAATTACGACGATTTTGGGGGGGAGAAGCAAAGATCTTAGATGATTTAGTAAAAATCTCTTACATTATGATTATACATAAAGAGGTAGGAGTTTCAATATTTAATAAGCAAATATCGTTAGAAGATATTGATTCTGATTTAATCTCTGGATTCCTACAAGCAATATCGCAATTTAGAAGTGAGATCAAAAAAGAATCTACCGCTACAAAAGGGAAAGAATTTGAAATGGATTATGGTGACTTTAAAATTGTTATTGCTGATGGCGATTATGTTAGGGTTGCTTTAATATTAGATGGTTTACCCTCAGAAAAACTGAAAGAAAATCATTGGTTATTCATAGAAGATTTTGAGAAAAGATTTGGCCCACAATTAAAAGAATTTACTGGAGAACTAACTCCATTTAGAACAGCGGATGATCTAATTGAAAAACATTTCAATATAACTCTGGTTTATCCTCTTCAACTAGGAAGACATTTTGGTGTTATCAAATTAAAAGGATTAGAAAAGGCTCTTATTGAAGTAGCTGAGCAGATTCAAAAAGAACGGAAATTTTTCTTTATTTCTAGTCTACTAAATTTTGCTTTAGCAGGACGAAAAGCATCTCGAGATGAAATAATAAGTGTGATAATTGATTTAAAAAG
>Ga0114922_10004844_pt1 | contig 12467 bp, 11 predicted proteins | sample AartaG_FD_100975 | JGI IMG/M metagenome (GOLD analysis project Ga0114922, IMG submission 100975) | Deep subsurface microbial communities from Aarhus Bay to uncover new lineages of life (NeLLi) - Aarhus_00045 metaG | ecosystem: Environmental > Aquatic > Marine > Oceanic > Sediment | place... | reverse complement strand
TGCTCAACAGACGTACTTTGTTTCAACGCATCGAGATCGAAATCGAGCGAACCATGCGTCTCGGTTGGCCTCTGACGGGGATCATGATCGATATCGATCATTTCAAGCGGGTCAACGACAACCACGGCCATCCGTGCGGGGATCTGGTCATTCAGGAGATCGGCGCCAAACTGACAAAGAGTCTCCGCAAGTATGACTACGCCGGCCGCTACGGTGGGGAGGAGTTCTACGTCATTTTCTCCAATACCACCGCCGACATCGCCGAATCCATAGCCGAACGATTTCGTTCGGACATGGAGGAGGCAAAGTTCGAGTGCGGAGAGCAGAGTTTTGGTGTTACCGTGTCAATAGGTGTCGCTCAGTTCGGTCCGGGGGAATCTCCGGACAGATGGATCAGACGGGCCGACGGCGCCATGTACCAGGCGAAGCAGCGGGGACGCAATCAGGTCGTTGTCAGCTGAAGCTTTAGAATGAGTCAGCAATCCGCTCCGTAAACCAGCCGTAGATCGCTTTCAAGCGGTTGTAGAAAGAATCTTCCCTCGTCCTTTCCAATCCGAAGAAGCTCATCGTGTGGGCCCCGGTGACACCGTAGAACAGAATTTCCTTGCCTGCCGGAATCACCAGGATGTAGGTCACGCTCTGCTCCGGCTTCACCATGGGCAGGAGGAAATAGCGCATCGTGGTCGTATTGCGGTTGGTTACGAGGAAATACTGTCCGGGGTATCTGTACTCCCAGCGGTACACGTTTTCTCCGAAGGTAAGGTCCTCCTGAAAGACGTACAGCCGGGTGTAGGCGGGGATCTCCTGCACCAGAGGATCGGGGATCCGCTGCAGTTTTTCCGGTCCGTCGATCACATAAGACTGGGCAAACAGGGTGCGCATCCGCTTCCGGCTGGCCGAGTAGTACTCTATCCCTTCCATCGTGCTGATCGAGCGTAGTATGTTGTAGATCTTGAGTCTCGAGCTTTCAGCATCAAAATCGATCGCCCCGTTCCTGTAGAGAATCAGGACTTCGGTGCCGACGCTCAGCTCGAGCTCGTTGATTCGTTCCTCGATTTCCGGCCGGACTGTTACTTCCGGGATCAGCTGGAGCGGGGAACTCTCGGATAGGCTGTTCCTCAACTCCCCCTCGCGGGTCAATCTCTCGAGGAGCTCTGGGGCAAGCAGAGTATCGGTGGTGGATTCCGCATACATCGGCGCTGCCCAGAGTGCAAGCAGCACGATCGTTGAACAGGCCAGTTTCCTCATGGTAGAATCACTGTAGTACAAGCTCGATCAGTGCTTCAAGGTGTGTTTGGCTCATACGTAAATGACAGGATGTATTGCAGTAGCGGGAGGGGGAACCGGAGGTCATGTCTACCCCGTATTAGCGGTACTAGACGAACTTCCCTCCTTCCGGATCGTCTGGATCGGTTCGGGTTCGCAGTTGGAGCGCCGGATTCTGAAGGGACGTGGCTTTAGCTACTACGGGATACCGACAGGAAAACTGCGGCGCTATTTCTCCCTGCGGAACGTAGCTGACGTCTTCAAGATTTTATTTGGTTTCATCGCTTCTCTGGTAATCCTGCTGCGGGAGAAGCCGCAACTGGTATTCTCGAAGGGGGGCTACGTCTCCGTACCTCCCCTTGCCGCCGCCCGCTGCCTGAAAATACCCGCTCTGACCCATGAGTCGGATCTGCGGCCGGGGCTGGCTACCCGGATCAATGCCCGTTTGTCCGACAGGATACTGGTATCTTTTCCCACCTCGAGGGAGTACTTCGATCCTCGATTTCGCTCGAAGGTCGTCCACACAGGCAACCCGGTACGCAGAATGGTTCTTAGCGGCGACTCCGCCAAGGGCAGGGAACTGGTGGGCTGCCCGGCGGGGACGGCGCTGCTTCTTGTGCTTGGAGGCAGCCTGGGCTCCGTCTTTATCAATCGCACGGTGCTGCAGGCGCTGGACCGCCTGAGCAGCGGCTGCTTCGTGGTCCACCAGCTCGGCTCCGAGCATTTCAAGGGCGGTTTGATGACCCGCAGCAATCACTATTATCCGGCCGCCTATTTTCACGAGGAGTTGCCCCACCTTTTGGCGGCGGCGGATCTGGTGGTATGTCGTTCCGGCGCAAACACTCTGTGGGAGTTGGCGGCCCTGGGGAAACCCTCGGTCTTGATCCCCTTGCCCAGAGGGATCAGCAGAGGAGACCAGATCGAGAACGCTCGGTTTTTTTCCGGTGCCGGAGCCGCCACCGTCCTCGAGCAGGAGAAACTCACCCCGGAGGGCCTGATCGAAGTTGTGTTGCATCTTCTCGGCAATGCCGATAAGCTTGAGCGCATGGCGAAGCGGGCAGCGGGCCTTGGCCGGCCAAATGCCGCAGGCGAGATAGCCCGGTTGATACAGCGTTTGGATCGGTAGTGAGGAGTGGGCGCGCCTTGAGTTTTGAAGTTATCGACATCGTGTTTGGACTTCTGGTCGTGATCGCCGCGATCCGGGGAGCGTTCCGGGGTTTTGTGACCGAAGTGGGCACCATGGCGGCGCTGATTCTCGGTTTCGGGATTGCGATCATCTTCTACAAACCTCTGTCGATTCGCTTGAGTACGCAGTTCGGAGACTCGATATGGAATCAGCTGATCGCTTTCTTGATCCTGTTCCTTCTTGTCTATCTCCTGGTCAAACTTGTTCAAAGATTGCTCCAAAATGTAGTGGAGCGTCTCAATCTCGACCGCCTCGACAGTGCGTTGGGCTTTTTCCTGGGCATCGCCGAGGGTTTACTCGTTGTCGGTGTGGTGCTGTTCATCATTAACTGGCAGCCTTTCTTCGATCCCAAGAGTTTACTCGGATCGAGTTTTTTCGCTCGCATGCTCTTCCCCGTGCTTCCATCGCCGGAGCGCATTTTCGGTCCTCAAGTTTTCGTAGAAAATGTTTGAGAATATCATCGGTCAAACTTCGATCGTCCAGACCTTGCAGCAGGAACTGGGAACCCATTCTTTCCCTTCGGCAGTTTTGTTCTACGGTTCTTCCTTCTCAGGGAAGCTGTCCACCGCCTTGGAGGTCGCCCGGATACTGACCTGTGAGCGGAACGGCGAGTGGAGCTGTTCCTGCCCGGCCTGCCGCAAGCAACGGCTGCTCATTCATCCCAATACAATACTACTCGGCTGGCGCTACTTCGACCTGGAAATAGCGGCGGCGGCGGATGTTTTTCGACGTACCCGACAACTTTCGGCTCAATATCTGTTCGTACGGGCCGTGCGCAAGCTGACCCGCCGTTTCGATCCCATTCTGTGGGAGGGGGAGGAAGCTAAGATCCGGCGAATTGAATCGGTATTGGTTGAAATAGAGGAACACCTCGATACTTTCGAACCGGCAGCTCCGGGAGAACATGGAATCGACTACGACAGGTTGGAGGAACGCCTGGAGAGGATTGTTACTTTGAGCCAGACCCTGGCCAAATCTTTGAGTTCGGACAATGTTCCTATAAATCAACTGAGGCGGGCTTCCTCCTGGCTGCATATGACCGCCTTGACGGGGACCGTCGCGCAGCCCCGGAGTACCTCAGGAACCAAGATCGTGATTCTTGAAAGTGCCGATAAGATGTATGATGCTTCGAGCAACTACCTGCTCAAGCTTCTCGAGGAACCTCCTGCGGGGAGCCGGCTGATCCTGACCACCACCCGCCGCAGCGCCATCATCCCCACGGTGCGCTCCCGGCTGCGCCCGTATCTGTTCGTTGAGCGGAGCAAACAACAGCAGGTGACGGTGCTCAAACGCATCTTCCACGAGCAGAGCGAAGATTATCGGGACCTGCGGGAGTACTTCCTGTACTGGAAGGACGTCAATCCTTCCCAGCTGGAAACCCTGGCTCGCCGCTTCATCGAGGCCGCGCTGGGTTCGGAGGCGGATATAATTTCCGAGGTCGAGGAGCATTTGAAACCAAAGTCCGCGCGGGGCTTTGTTTCCTCCTTTCTCGAAGAGATCCTGCGGCAGCTGCTGGTGCTGCTTCGGGAACAGGCTTTGAGTCCATTTTTGCTGAAGAGGTGGAACGAATCCATCCGTCGGCATCAGCAGGCATTCACCACTTTCAATCAACAACCAAGCCTCACCATTGAGAGTTTGTACTATTCCTTGAGGACGATCCGATGAGAAGGTTTTTGCAGAGAGCATTGGAGAAGATAGAGAAGATGGATCGAACCCAGATCCGTCAACTCGTTTCCGACATCGCCAGGGACAACGAACTTCTTGAAATGGTCATGGAATCGATGAGCGACGGAGTCGTCGTGACTGATAGGGAAGATAATATCCTCTTGGTGAACAAATCCGCGGAGCGGATGCTTCCTTTTGCCACGGACGATCTGATCGAGAAACCCTTGGATCAGATGGTCGGAGACAAAGAAATCAGTGAGTTCCTGAAGGAAAACCTCCATGGTTTGGAAAGAATACTGGATCGGGAGTTCACCCTCGGAAATGGCTTCAGCCGGACTTTGAGCTTGAGCATCATGCCTCTTGTGCGTCAGGGTTGGATCACCGGCAATGTCGTCCATATAGAAGATGTCACTGAAAAGCGGGCCAAGGAAGCCCGCCTGCGGCGTGCGGAAAGCCTGGCGGCGCTGACCACCCTGACCGCGGGAGTGGCTCACGAGATCAAGAACCCTCTGGGCTCTATCGGCATCCACCTCGAACTGATGAAAAAGGAAATGAGCGGGAAACAGAAAATTGAAACTCGGAAGGTAATGGAGAATCTGCTCATAATCAAGGAAGAGGTGGACCGGCTCAACCGAATTGTCGTGGATTTCCTCTTTACGGTCCGCCCTATGAATGCCGAGCTGAGCTACGGCGAATTGAACCGGGTGGTTCGAGAGCTGCTCGACTTCATGAAGTTCGAACTATCCGAGGCGGGGATTTCCGTGGACACGGACTTGGCAAAAGCCGGTCCGCAGATCCTGATGGATGAGCGGTACATGAAACAGGCGGTGCTCAATATTTTGAAAAACGCGATATCCGCTATGCCCGACGGTGGGACGCTGCGGGTGCAGACGGTGCAGAAGGGCAACGAGTTGTTGTTGAAGATCAGCGACACCGGGGTAGGAATTCCAGATGAGCATATGGATAAAATTTTCGAACCTTACTTCACCACCAAGGATTTCGGGTCCGGTTTGGGGCTTACCCTCGTATATAAGATCGTAAAAGAACACATGGGAGACATTGAAATCAACTCGAAAGTGGGGGAGGGTACGAGCTTCACCTTGAGTTTCCCCGTACCTCAGAAGGAGAAGCGGTTGATCGGCTACAGTGAGGAGGCGTAATGACGTACAACATCCTGGTTGTGGATGACGAGAAGAACATCCGGGAAGGTCTCGGAAAGGTTCTCGAGCTGGACGGTTATAAGGTACTCCTGGCCTGTGACGGTAAAGAGGCGGTCCAGACCTTGAACCGGGGCGATATTGACCTGGTGATTACGGACTTGAAGATGCCGAATCTATCGGGGGAGGAAGTATTGCAGAAAGCTACGACGATGTCCCCGAACCTGCCGGTCATCATCCTCACCGGGCACGGGACCATTGAGAATGCCGTTCGAGCGATGAAGAACGGCGCCTACGATTACCTCACAAAACCTGTGAATATGGATCGGCTGTCCCTCCTGGTCCAGCGCGCCCTGTCGGCCAGAGAATTGATGCTGCAGCATCGAGCTATGCAGGAGGAACTGCAAAAACGCCATCAGTTTTCCAACATCATCGGCAAGAGCGAATCGATGAAGAAGATCTTCGAGGTGGTGCAGCAAGTGGCTCCCAGCCGGGCGTCGGTCCTGATCACCGGCGCCAGCGGGGTGGGTAAAGAAATGATCGCCGATGCCCTTCATTACAACTCGCCCCGCAGAGACAAACCGTTGATCAAGGTGCACTGCGCCGCCCTTACCGAAACACTTCTGGAAAGTGAACTGTTCGGCCATGAGCGGGGATCCTTCACCGGCGCGGTAGCCCGCAAGCGGGGACGCTTCGAGCTCGCTCATCTGGGGACGATCTTTCTCGACGAAATCGGAGAGATCAGCCAAAACGTGCAGATCAAGCTGCTGCGGGTATTGGAGGACAAAACCTTCGAACGCGTCGGGGGTGAAGAGACGATAGAGGTGGATGTGCGGGTGATCGCCGCCACCAATCGGGAGCTCAAAGCGGCCATCGAGAACGGTGAGTTCCGGGAAGACCTGTACTACCGTCTCAATGTGGTGAATATCCATATCCCGCCACTCCGCGAACGCAAGGAAGATATTCCGCTGCTTATGGCCACCTTCGTAAAAGAGTTCTCCGAGGAAAACGGAAAAAATATCGAGGCTATTGAACCCAAAGCCCGGATGATCCTCTACAACTACTCCTGGCCCGGTAATGTGAGGGAGCTGCGCAACTGCATCGAAAGCTCTGTGGTGATGAGCAAGTCCAACATCATCACGGTGGATGATCTGCCCCCCCACATCAACACAGAGTCCGACCAGGAGTTCGTACGGATCACTACCGGGTCGACCCTTGCCGATATCGAAAGGGAGGTCGTTCGCGCGACCCTGGCCCAGCAAAACGGAAATAAAACCAGGGCTGCGGAGGTGCTCGGTATCGGCAGAAAGACTCTGCACAGAAAACTACAGGAGTACGGATTATGAGCAGATCCATTTTGAGTCGTGTCGTCTGGGGATACGGCATACTGATCCTGATTCTCATCCTGATGGTCTTTGCTTTTGTGATCAATATCACCATTGACAAGCTCAGCAGCGCCCAAAACCTGTCCGTCGGTAATATTCAGGCCGCCGCTCAAACGTTGATTCGAAACGCCGCCGGGCAGATTGTTGACCCTTCGCGGGAAAACCTGATCAGGCTCCAGCTCCTCCACCAGGAGTTCATGGATCTGGTAGGGGATGAAAAGGCAATTCTCGGGAGGTTTTTTCTTCCTGAAGAACTGTCCCTCCGTTACGGAGCAATTCGTACCCGCTTTATCGAGGAACAGGCGAGCATTTTTTCGGCTGTAGAGCAGAGCCGGGGAGAGGACACGGATCTGCTGCAGGATTACATCGCCGGCGGATTCGGCTTCATCGAGGAACTGCATACCTACAACCGTGAGGTCGCACAGTACCGGGAACGTCTGATCACCATATTGATAATATTGTTCGCCGCTCTCGTACTGGGCGGAACCGGGGTTGTGGTCGCTTATTTCTTCTTCTACCTTCCCAAACTGACCGGCGATTACAAGGCCCTAATCGCCTTCAGCCGAGCGATCCAGCGGGGTACCGTGCAGAGCGAATCGGTTCTGCCGGAGGGCAGGAACGATGAGCTGGGTGAAATAATAAATCAGCTGCTACAATTGAACGCATTGAGGATCGCCCTGGTCCAGATCCAGGACCAGGCCATCGGGATCCTTCAAGCCTGCGTGGAAATGGAAGGGATCACCAACACCGTGTACGAATCCGAAAACCAGCAGGCGGATCTGCTGGAGGAAGCCACAACCGGGTTTGGCGAGATCGTTTCGTCGATTCAGGCTGTATGCGACCAGGCGAAGAACAACCACCAGGCGGCCTCCGAGAGTGGAAGCGATATCCAGAGTTCCTCGGCAGCCGTGGCCAAAGGGGCGGATGATGTCAATCTACTCGAAGAGAAGACTACCCGGGTCGAGGAGATTACGGCCCTGATCGGCGACATTGCCGATCAAACGGACCTTCTGGCGCTGAACGCCTCCATTGAGGCAGCCCGGGCCGGAGAGTTCGGCAGAGGGTTCAGCGTGGTGGCCACGGAGGTGCAAAAACTCGCCGATCGCAGCGCGCGGGCCGCTAATGAGATCTCCGAACTGGTTCAGTCGATTCGTGATGCGGTGGCGCGGATCACCCTGCGCAGCAGCGAGACAAATCTGGCCATCGGATCGATACAGCGGGGGATCCTGCATATTGCCGAGACAACAGGGGATGTGGTGCGGAAATCTGAAAAGGCGGCCGGAAGCGTGGAGCGGGTGAACAATTCCATCGATTCCATCATGAATCTCAGTTTGGAAAGCCTGAACAACACGGATAGCATCGTCCGGGCTTTTCAACGCTTGAGGGAAAGTGCGGAACGTCTGACCAATATCGTCGAGGGTATAGGACCGGAGCCGAGGGTGCAGCTACCCGCTTTTCGGGAACCCCCGGGTTGAGTCATCTTCGTCTCCTCTGCCCGTCTCTCCTGACCCCGTCGACCGGTGGCGCGTATTCACGTAGTACAGCAATCCATAGCCGAGAAGACTTCCGGCCCAAACGACCAGAATCAGGTAGACATTGACCTCCCGGGGCAGGACTACCGAAGTAATCGCCACGATGCTCAGGTAGAGGCTGAATCCATAGAGGACCCAAAGGATCTGACGCTGATTCAATCCCATGTCGAGGAGCTTGTGGTGGATATGCTCCTTATCCGGGTGAATGATCGGTACTTTGTTCCGCAGTCGCCGGATTACGGAGGTGCTGATATCCAAGATAGGTATGGTGAGGAGAGTCACCGGAACCAGCAGGGTTCCGAAGGCGGAAACCTTGGAGATGCCCCCGACCAGGGGAAAAACAGCCAAACAGAATCCCAGAAACAGGCTGCCCGAATCGCCCATGAATATCTTGGCCGGAGGAAAATTGAACACAAGAAATCCGAGGATCGCCCCGAACAGGGCAAAGCAGAGCACCGAGGTGACGGCGGATCCCTGGATCAGGGCGATGATGCCCATGGAAAGAGCGGCAAAGGCGCTGATCCCGCCGGCCAAGCCGTCCACCCCGTCAATCAGGTTGATGGCATTGCTGATTCCCACGAGCCACAGCACGGTAACCGGGTAGGCGAACAGTCCCAGGCCCAAGCGTCCCAGATAGGGAAGGGTAAGGGAACGGATGAGAAATCCTCCGGTGGTTACGATGATGGCGGCGAGCAGCTGCAGGAAAAACTTCAGCAGGGCTTTGAGGGGGCGAAAATCATCGATCAGACCGATTGCAAGGATCAGGGAGATGCCCAGGAACAAGGAGACAAAGCGCAGGTTGTATCGAACGGAAACACCGGAGATCAGATTGACAAGAATTGGGATCAGGAGGGCGGCGCAAATAAAGGAGAGGTACATGCCGGGTCCGCCGATTCTGGGGATCAAACCGGTGTGGATCTTTCGGTTGCTGGGTAGATCGTACCATTTGAACTTGTGGGCCATCCGGAGAATCGTGGGGATCACCAGGAGGTTGAGCCCAAGTGCAAAAGCTGCGGCGATCACGGCTGGGAAAATCATACCTTTTTCTAATATAGCACAATTATTCTATTTATGGCACCCCACAGGAAACTCCGGCGCCATCTTAGCGTTTTTTGTACTGCCCTTCTATACGCGCGAAGGCCGCGTTTATAGCTTGAGTCACCTCGGTGGCTAGGGCTTGTTTTCCCGCCTCCTGGCTGAAACGATCCGGATGATATTTGTGCAGGAGGCGTTTGTACGATTGTCGTACCTCCCTCAGGGGCGCCGCAAAGGCGACCTCGAGGATTGCATAATCCCCTCGCAAGTCCTCATCCACCTCCTCTGCGTGGGTCTGCCGCTCCTGGGAATCCTGCCGCTGTCTGTGAAACCCCGTTTCCGGTTCGCCGGGAATCCCTCCGTTCTTCAGATACTCGTCCAATTCTTCGATTGCCGCCTGCATATCCGGGTCTTTCGGGTCGTAGTATCCGGCGATCGATGAGTCACCTTCCAGAAGGGAGCGGAGCAGATCCCCGAGTCTGTCAAAAAACTTGTCCATCTCTCTACAAAGCGGCTGTCTTAGAATCTCAAGGCAGAGATTCTCTCCGCGGCCAGGCGGGTATCCTCTATCGAAGGTACCAGGGCGAATCGTACATATCCTTCCCCGGGATTTTCTCCAAGTCCTGTGGGTTCGGAGATCCAGTTTCCCGGTGTAGTGACGATGGCTGTCTTTTCATCGAGCAGGAGGGTCGCGAATTCGAGGCAGCTCATCCCCTCGGGGACCTTTTGCCAGATGTAGAGGGTGGATTCGGGCGTACAATCCGGCAGACCCGCAGCGACCAGGGCCGGACAGAGGATATCCCGCTTCCGCCGGTACTCTTCACGAAAATCCTGCACATGCTTCTCGTCCTTCAGGGCCGCCGCCGCCGCATCCTGTATGAAGGTGGGGGTCCCGGAATCGATGTTTGTCTTCACCTTGCGAAAGATGGCCACCAATTCCGGATCTCCCATGACCCAGCCTGCACGATAACAGGTCATGGCGGAGCGCTTCGACAGGGAGTTGAACACCAGCACCCCCTCTTTGCTCAGGTTGAGAATGGAGATCGGCGGATCGTTGAAGTAGATCTCCGAATATGCCTCGTCGGAGGCGATGATGATGTCATATTTGCGGGCGAAATCCAGGGCATCCCGGTAAAACTTCTCATCCGCCGTGGCCCCGGAGGGGGAGTTGGGATAGTTCAGCCACAGCAGCTTCGCTTTTCCGGCTACCTCTGGAGGAATCTCGGAAAAATCGATCAGAAATCCGTTTGCTTCCCGAATCGGAAGCTGGTATGGCACTCCCTCGGCGAACAGAGTGCCCCGAGAATAGGGCGGATAGCCCGGGGAAGGGCAGAGCACAACATCCCCGGGGTCGACGACCCCTTCATGGAAGTTGAACACCGCCTCCTTCGAACCGATGGTGGAGGAGATCTCGGTAGCCGGATCGATCTGTACACCGTAGCGGATCTCCACCCACCGGGCGACCTCCTCCCGGAACTCCGCAGCGCCGATGTAGCTGGGATATCCACTTGATTTCCGAAGCTCCAATCCTTCAGCCGCGGCCCGGCGGATCAGTTCGGGGGTGGGAGCCGTGGGATCCCCGACTCCAAAATCGATCGGTGAGATGCCCTTCGATTTCAACTCGTCGACCTTGTTGTCCACCTCCGCGAAAGCGTAGGTGCCGATGCCCTGCAGGCGCCGGGATGCCTTACTCTTCATTCCTCTTCAGTCTCCTCGTAGTAGTATGTACCCATGAATACGTAGTCCGCCGGTCCGGAAGCGGAGAACCTGTTGTCCCGGTCCGACCATTCCACCAGTAGATTTCCGCCCTCCAGATGCACCCGCACCGCCCTGTCGGCAAGGCCGTTGAGCACCGCCGCGGTTACCGCGGCATAAGCGGCACCCTCGGAGGAGAGTATCTCTCCGAGCCCGACCTGCCAGGTGCGCAGGCTCAGAGCTTCTCTGCTGATTACCCGAACCATGGAGATCAGGGTGCCCTCGGTAAATCCCGCATTTTCCTCCAGCTCTTGGACCATATCGGGATAATCGAACCCGTAGTCTCTGGCAAAAATGATCGCGTGGGGAGCATTGATGAACACGGGAGTGTAGTTGATTTCCGTGGCGCCCAATTTGATCGGACGGCGGTAGGTTTCTCCGGCTCGTTCGCTCAGAAACTGCTCCTCCTGCCAGTAGCGAGGAGGGTCGCTTTCGATCAGGATATTCAACGAGTCCAGGACTTCCACCGGTGCGATCCGATTCCCGCTCTCGACGCGGAAATTTTCTGAAGTTACCAGGCCCGAATCGAAGGCGTAGCGAGCCAGACAGCGGAGTGCCAGACCGTCGTTGTGCACCGGCTCCCCGTAGGGATCGTAGAGGAGCATACGCAGCTTCTCCTCTTTGCCCTGGACGATGAGCAGCAGCCCGACGCCCCCCACCCCGAAACGCCTGCTCGTTATCTGGGCGGCCATGTCAGGGAGAGCCTCCAAGTTGAGGATCGTGTTCTTGAATGTGTCTACGACGATGTAGTCATTTCCGCAGGATTGAAGCTTCAGGAACTCAATATCCATTGAGTTGCCATTCTGATGGATTTATCAAGATTCAACAAGATGGAAATCCGAATTTACCCTGTCCAAAACCAGGCTAATTCGCTACACTACCATGCCATCAATAAATAGGTGACTCTGTGGTGAATTCGCCGTGAAGGTTCGTATTATCGGAGACGCCCCCGTTGCTACGGTTCTGGCGGGTCTGCTCGCCGAAGAGAGACATGAAGTGGTGTGGAATCCCGGACCCTTGGATTCCGGGCGGCTGAAACTGCTGAAGCGGCGAAAAGAGATTCGACTGGTCCTCCCCCAGGGGTGGATACGCACCGAGGCGTTCGGTTTGAGTTCCTCGACGAAGGTCAGGGCGGGGGAGCTCGGCATAGTTGCGATTCCAGAACATTTCTTTGACGGGCGGAAAGCTGCCGGTGCCGGCGATCGGGTCGGCTCGAAGGGGTCCACCCTGCTGTTTCTCGACTGCGGTCCCGGAGTGGCGGATTCCGTCGCGGCCGTGGGATCAGCTGCTTTTCAGGGCTTGAGCCTTTTCGACGCCTTCGAGCTGGACCCGGGCAGCGTTGAGGTGACAACCGAGCGCCCATGGCTGGTCATCGAGAAGTACCCGCTGTTGCGCGAGCTGAAGCTTTGCTTGAGAAGCCGCAATATAAGTGTTCTGGAGGTCGACGAGATTCCGCCCTATAGGAACTCTCTCTTTCTGTGGAAAC
>Ga0114922_10004843_pt1 | contig 12469 bp, 7 predicted proteins | sample AartaG_FD_100975 | JGI IMG/M metagenome (GOLD analysis project Ga0114922, IMG submission 100975) | Deep subsurface microbial communities from Aarhus Bay to uncover new lineages of life (NeLLi) - Aarhus_00045 metaG | ecosystem: Environmental > Aquatic > Marine > Oceanic > Sediment | place: Aarhus... | reverse complement strand
TATCGTTTGGCCGGTACTATAAGCCCGGCACCGGCAACTACAACTTTGTACCGATGTCTGAGAATACTCCGGGCCTTGCTAATGCCTACCCGAAGGTCGGCCCAATAGTCATCAGCGAGATTATGTACAATCCATCCTGGCCCGTTGGCGGCCCTTATACCAATGACCAGTATGAATATATCGAGCTTCACAACATCAGCGCCGAGCCTGTAACCTTATATCGAGATGACAAGGCTCAGCCGTGGAAGTTCACCGACGGTATTGACTTTACCTTCCCTGAAGATGTTCCCGTTACGATACCTGCCGGCGGATATATGTTGGTGGTCAAGGACCCGGAGGCTTTTTCCTGGCGGTATCCGGCTGTCCCTGTTGAGAAGATTCTCGGCCCTTACAGCGGCGGCTTGAACAACGCCGGCGAGAGGCTGGAGCTTTCGATGCCCGGTGACGTGGATGAGTCCGGCACACTTTATTACATACGCGTTGACAGGGTAAGCTACAGCGATGGTTCTCATCCTGAGAGCTGCCCCGGCGGTGTTGACCACTGGCCTACCGAGCCGGATGGTGACGGCGAATCACTGACTCGCAAGGTCTCATCCGATTACGGCAACGACCCCGACAACTGGACCGTCTCTTCACCATCACCCGGTATCATCAACCAGTAAGGTTCTACGATAAACAGCCTGGGCACTTGAATTTTCAAGACAGACCTGATATTCTATCGAAAATGAGACGTGGTAACGTAGCTGAGCAGGGATAGATGGGAAGTCTCAGTTCATATATATTCCTGAATATTTTTAGATTGAAGAGTAGCATTAGCAGGAGGAATATGAGGATGTTTACAATGAAACAGTTGGCTATTGTGCTTATTGGTGTAATGCTGCCTGTGGGTCTGGGTTGTGTGGCCGGGGCCAAAGAAAAGGTCATTCTCGATACGGATATGGTTATGTTGTATGACGATGGCGTGGCGATGATGATGCTCGCAAACCATCCGGACATAGAGCTGCTTGGGGTGACGATTGTGCCGGGAAATACCTGGGTTTCAGAAGGGGCGGCATATGCTGTTCGTCAGCTTGAGGTGTTAAATCGCAGGGACGTTCCGGTGGCATTGGGTATACGTTATCCGCTTCGGGCCGGACGGTATGAGAGCTTGGAAGTCGAGCGGAAGATGTTTGGTTACAGTTCAAGCTTTGTCGGCTGTTTCAGCAGGCCCGAACCGGAATCGTATCTGCAAGTGTATCGCAGGGAATTTGCAAGCAAGCCGACGATTAAGCCGGTGAATAAGCACGCGGTGGATTTTATTATTGATACTATCAAGGCCAATCCGGGACAAGTAACCGTTATGCCGATAGGACCATGTGCTAATCTGGCAATCGCCATAAGAATGGCTCCGGAGATAATTCCTTTGATAAAGAGAGTCGTTTACATGGGCGGGGCGTTTGATACTCCGGGAAATACGACTCCGGCAGCCGAGTTCAACTGGTGGTTTGATCCTGAAGCGGCCAAGATGTCTGTTCGGGCCGCCTTTGCAGAACAGCTCATCGTAAGTCTGGATGTCTGTAAGAAATATCGTTTTAACAAGAAACTCTTTGAGCGAATTACTGCTGTTCAGACACCAATTACAAAGATGTTTCAGCAAAAGTACGGGCCACGCTTTGAGAAGGACGTTGGCTATACTCGATTGGTTTGGGATACTATAGCCGCTGCCGTTGTTATTGATCCGACGTTAATTGTTGAAGAAGAAACCCGGTGGGTCGATGTCAACTCAGATTATAATCTGGATTATGGTCGAAGTCTTGGCTATCGAAAACGAGGACCTGCCGGTACTCAAAAGGCCCGCATTCTTATGGAGATTGATGAAAAGCGTTTCTGGGATCTGATGGTAGGTCTGCTCAGAAAATAAGCCAATCATGCAAAATGCCGAAAACTGTTGGGGGAATGAGGTTACAGCTTTTTTACACGGAGAGATTTCCTGCCGACCTGGATTGTCTGCTCTGTTTTATTTCCTTTTCAATATGCCGGGTGTTGCGTTCAATAATGCGGTGAGTTCCCGCATACGCTCCAAATGTATGCCGGATATCAAGCCATTCCTGTCCGGAGGTACGTTGAGCAGATAGTTGGCATTTCTCTTGTTGCAAAGCCTGAGCATCCTGACGATTTCCTGTGCATCTTTTGTGTATTCAGGGCCGTCCGCCGTGTTCCAGAACCATGTGCGCGAGATTTTATCACACACCTCTGCCGGTGCCGTGCTTCCTTCCGGTGGCATACTCTTGGGGTCCCAGGGAAATTCACAACTGTAAACGTCGGAATCCTTGAGATTGTGGGCGTTGTTACCGATGACCAGGCAGCGCCGTTGTAATGATTTGATGTATTCCTGAATCTCCTGCCAGCGTGATCTGGTGTACTTATTGCTATACTGGTCGATCCACAGCAGGTCGATCGGGCCGTAGTTGGTTAGCAGCTCCGCCAATTGTTTTTTGATAAATCCGACATAGTCTCCGGCTGCCTCGGGAGGCAGTCCGTGAAGGTCCGGACGGCCTTTCGGAATTGCGCTGCCGTGTCCGGGTCTTGAGAAATCACCGGGGAAGCAATAGTAAAACCCGACTTTGAGCCCGCGCGCACGGAAAGCGCTGACAAATTCACGGACGATGTCGCCCTTACCGTTTTTGTAGTTGATGAAGCGGCTGATGTCGTGTTTGGTATGGTCACTGTCCCAGAGACACCAGCCGCCGGTATGCTTGACGGTCAGCACGGCGTATTTCATGCCGGCCGCACAGGCAACCTCGGCCCATTGCCCGCAATTCAATCTGTCGGGCCTGAAAAGCGCAGGATCTTCGTACCCGTTGGCCCATTCGCGATTGACATAAGTGGCCATGTTGAAGTGAAGGAACAGCCCGAAACGAAGCTTCAGAAAATCCTCCTGCAAAGCTGTCCTGTCTGCCTCCATATCTGCCGGGGAATGTTTGATGGATTTTGAGTCTGCTCTCTGGCCCATTATGCAGGCACTGCAACCACAGATAATGGTCAGAAATGTTATTCGCAACCAGCGCCAGATCATGTTAAAAAGCCTCCTTTCCTTTATATAAAAGGTAAACCAATTCGCATAATAATCCATATCACCTTGAGCGCCTTATTCGGCGGTATGCAGCCGGTATTATACAATTACTATTTTATCAGTAGGACTGTTTCTTCTTCGGCCGCCAGCTCAACAGGCATGCCTTCGTGAAGCTGCTTTCCGGTATAGATTTTCCTGGTTCCATTGGTGACGTTCTCGACAATGTACTTCTTATTGAATTCTACCGTGAACCATTCGGGCAGGGTGTTCATTCGCGGCCAGTCATGTTTAAAGCCCATGTATTCACGGTGACGCGGAATGTCGAAAAACAGCCGTCCCGCCCAGTCCTTGGAACCTCTCATCACGACTATAAGGCCGTCTTCCGTTTCGCTCGCCCCAAGTACCAGATCTTGGCGCCAGGGCGGCCCAATCAATCCCCGGGTATGCATCAGTGCGTGTATCAGCGTTGTCCGTACACCATTGGCCTGTAACTTCATCGTCCCCCACAGCGGCGCGGTTGCCAGCGGTTTGTCGGAATAGACCACATTCGCGGCCATCTCGCGATCCGCCCAGGCCAGCGCCTCGTGAACAGGGTAACGGTTCATGATGTAAAGCCCGCCTTCGATCGAATCAGCGAAACCGTCAATCGAGTTTCCCTCCCAGCGATAGTTCTTGTATTTCGGTTTTTCGAGATTGGCAAGGGTCTGCACAATCCGGTCCCGATAAACCGGCCTGGCGGCTACCATGTCATAGCATAGGTAGGTTACGTAATTGTAGCCCCAGCCATCGCTCAGGCGGCTGTCGGGCTTGTCCAGAGTATCGTACATGATGCCGTCTTCATTGACACCTCGCCTGAGAATTTCGTCGAGCATGTTCTTGATGAGCGGCTGGTATATCTTTGCCTTCCGGGGATTATGTTCCGATTCCACGCCCAGCAGAAGTCCCAGCCCGCCGATTATCTCACATCCGTGGTCCCGGAGACGCGTAGGAACAAAATTGCCCGTCAGCAGGTAGTAGTCGGCCAGGCGTTCGGCCCACTCAAGAAACTTCTTTTGACCTGTCATCGTATAAAGCCGGACCAGTGCCTGGATCTGTTCTCCGTTGACCTCGACATTTCTGGAAGGGATTTTACCGTACGCACTATCATACCTGGCATGCTTCCAGATGTCCTCTTCGATGCCCTTCATTCGCTCGAACCACTCATCTTTGCCCGTGACCTCGACGATTGCGATCAGGCAGTCTTTAACGTATTCGGATGCCTGGAAGACCATTTCGTCGTAGCCGGGGACAATCTTCTTTTTGTTCTTATAGTCGTAAGGTACGGGTATTCGGTCGACATGATTGCATAGTTTCTGTTCGGCATGAAGAACACTTCGCACCGGTCCATTCAGCGCCTCCAGGTCAACGATATATGCCGCCCAGGTCAGGAAAGGATAGCAGTCGGCGGCCGTGTCGCGATAGTTCCACCTGCCGTCTGCTATGTACAGGCCCGTAGCCGGGTCGATTCGCTTCAGCGCTACCTCATGGAGCCACCGCTGGACCTTGCTCAGCGAATAACCTGCAATCTTTGCGGATTTGCGTGCCGTATTGACTGATTCTTTATCTGTTGCGTACACGTTGCCGAGGATACAGCACATTAATATTATCAGCGATAAGTTCTTCCCGAATTTCATATTATGTCTCCTTCTTAGCAGGACGATTTAAATTGACAAACCTGCAATTCAAAACATGCGTTTATATAATGGTCGTTGAATTTGGCCCCGTCCCTGTGGGCGTCCCGCATATTGAGCCTGTCTGGCAGCCTTTTCTCCATGTCCTGAGAGTCAGGGTGTAGCGGGTACCAGAAATCTATACTGTAGGAGCGGAATTTTCAAGAAATAATTGTGCAATAAGATGTAGTATTGTATTACGAATTGATGATAAAAAAGAAACGGAGCAGGAGGGATTCGAACCCCCGTTACCTTTCGGTAAAACGGTTTTCAAGACCGTCGCGATCAACCACTCTGCCACTGCTCCGGAATCAGCCTGTTGAGCCGTCTAAATATATATTCGGATTAGACACCCCATTTTAAGCAAATTTTCAACTATTTTATGTGGAAAAGGCGTTTTTGCAAGAAAAATCATAGGAATTGATATTTTCAGAAAAATTTGAAAAAAATTATAAAAACATTTTTTTATAGTTGACGTAGTATAGTATGTATAACATAATATGCAAAACAATATATATGATAATAATAACTAAGGAGAATTTTTATGAAGTTTGAAAGTCAGCTATTGAAGGGAATTGCTCCGGTGGTGGTTCTGGAAATTCTGTCTCGCGGACCAATGTACGGCTATGAGCTGAGCCAGGCCATAGAGCAGCGAAGCGGCCGGATTCTTACGCTTGGCAAGGGTACCCTGTACCCCCTGCTGTATAATCTGGAAGCGAAGAAGCTGGTTAAAGGCAAGTGGGAGAATAACCAGTCAAGCCGCAAGAGAAGATATTACTACATCACAGGAAGGGGTAAAGACCAACTGGCAAAGCAAAAGGCACAGCTCAAAGAGCTGACGACCGGCCTGAATCTCGTCTTCGGCGGTGCGCTTGCGATGGCATGAGCTTTTTTTGCAGTGGTGTTTCCGGCAGATAATTAGGGACAATATTATACATGAGGTGATTTGATGAAAATCAAAAAACTTTTTGTGAGAATCTTGATCGCGGCTGCCTTGGGTTTATGCGCAGGGATAGCAATGGAGTATAGCACTGCGGGATTAAAATTTCCTATATTTTTGATAATTGGGATACTTGCTGGTGTTTTTATTGAATTCGTCATTGAAATTCTCCGCGGCGCACTCACAATCGCAAGAGAAGATTTAAGGAAATTAAAAAAAACTGTTCTGAGAATCTTAATTGCAACCTCTATAGGTTTGTTGGCGGGCATAATACTGGAATTTGCCGCTGTATGGGCGGCCTTTCCCTTTTTTTTGATTTTAGGAGTACTTTTAAGTGCTGCCGCCGGAATCACAATTGAAGCCATCCGATACCATCGCTTGATGAGAAATGCTTTTTTTGAAGGTAAAGAATTTGGTTTAGAGAAATTGCCGGTCCGTACTGCTGATTTAATAAGACAGGTGATTAAAAAGATGCACTATCGTAAAGAAGTTCTCTCTGAGGTAATGGCAGAGCTTACGGCACATTTCGAAGATGAGTTGAAGGATTGCCAGACTGATGAAGGAATACAACAGAAAGCCCGGCAGTTAGTAGATGATTTTGGTGACACCAAACTATTGGCCATTTTATTACGCCGGGCAAAAAAACGCTGCCGACCCCTCTGGCGAACTGTGGTCGCAAGGACGTTTCAGGCGGTCGGTGCGCTAATATTGTTTTTTATTGTCTATGCTGTCTGGTTTTCTACCGGCAAGCCTACTCTGAGTGTTGATTATCTGGCGTTACTAAACCAGATGAATCGGCCTGAGGTCCGGAATGAAGATAACGCATGGCCGCACTACGAAAAAGCAATCGAGCTCTATGTACAGCCGGATCAAAGAATACTGAAACTGGCAGGGAATCGGCGAAAAGATTTCAAGAAAAGACTTTACTTCAGTGATTTAGATAAAAACATACAGGACATGATTCGTAAATGGCTCAAAGAAAATGAATCTAATTGGAATGACCTGGAGCCTTCTCAAAAGCGACTGTTCAAGATGTTTCAATGAAGGCCTGGTACCGTTTGTTTGTCCTGAAATTCCTGTTTATTTGAGAGGGAAAATTCCTGTTTATCCGAGAGGGAATTCCTCCAGGAGATACAGAGTATTTGATGAAGCTGTTAGAGATATTCTTCGCCAGATTGAAAGACCGCAGTATAGCAGAGATGAGTTAATGCCGGAATATGAGATGATGATGGAGATGGAGATGATGGGAGGATACGGATATGATCGAGGAGATAAACGGGACATCAAACTGAATCCGGATAATGCCCTTGATTCAGAGATAAATTCTGTGTTTGGTGCATATTTGCCGGAAGAGCTTAAAAAAATAAGAAGTGGTCTTGAGGCTGGTGTAATCAAGAAGTGGATTGATAGTCCGCCGGTTGTTGTAACGAGTTTGCTTGATTACCTTTGGCCATTTGAAAAGAAGCTTGTTGTTAAATGGGTCCAGAATAATGAAGCGGCGTGGAGGGAATTTGTAACTGGCAGCTCAAAATCATATTGTTATAGAGAGTACCAATATCGAAATGAAGAACAGGAAAAATTCCTGTGGAATATTTCCTACTCGCATCTGAATCAAATGAAAATGTTTTCAAGGCTGGGAATCTGGCGCTCACGAGTTAACATAGACAAAGGCCAAATACAGCAGAGTATATATAATTGTCTCGCAATTGCTCGGGCGGGCAGTCATTGGCAGGGTAGGGGAATAATAGCAGAACAGTTGGTTGGAATGGCTATGGGAAGGATGGCCAATGATGAGATATTACATGTCCTTTCGGCCCAGATTCTTTCCATTGATCAATTGAAGCGATTACAAAATCAGTTATCACAATTATACCCGCGAGGTTATCCACTTATAGACATGGAAGGTCGAAGGATAATGTTTATGGATTCGGTTCAGCGTTTTTTTACAGATGGAGGTCCTGGTGGAGGCCACTTAATTCCTCAAAAAGATGGTTCTTTTCGTTATATATATAATGATATCTTGGAAATAACGGATGATGTTCCTGTTGGAAAACAGTTTGTCAAGAACGCTGCTTTAACGTCAGTGTGTCTGTTTCACGCCAGACGCGATGCGACGGTTGAAATGGGTGAACAAATTTATGATAGACAGGCTAAGATTGCAAGGATGAGTCCTTATGAAAGAAGACAGCTTGATATTCGTTCCACTGAGCAGGACATTTTGTCAATGAACGGATTTCGATATGCTCTGCTTTATTATCTTATGCCTGCGTCGGAACGTATTTCTGAACTGGTATATCAGGATAAAACAATGCACGAGGCATTAATAGTGATATCGGCGGTTCAGCGATACCAGCTGGACAATGGGCAGTATCCTGAAGCTTTAAATGAACTAATTGACGCTGGATATTTAAAAGAATTGCCAATAGACCTCTACAGCGACAAACCACTTATCTACAAAAAGACCGGGGATAATTTTGTCCTGTATAGTATCGGCCGCAATTTCAAAGATGACGTCGGAAAAATTATCGAAGAAAATGGAAATGTGCAGAAATGGGCGACGGATAAGGATGGCGATGCGGTTTTCTGGCCTGTGGTAAATCTCAGAAACTGAAATAGGAGAATGCAGAATGAAATTGCTGGCATGTGCCGAAGAATACGTAAAGCTAATCGTCAAAAAGATGCGCTATCGCCGCAAAGTTCGTCAGGATGTGCAGGAAGAATTGACGGCGCATTTTGAAGACGAATTAAAAGAGTGCAAAACCGATGAAGATAAGCAGCAGAAAGCAAAACAGCTAATCGCCGAGTTTGGTGATACAAAATTGTTGGCTGTTTTATTGCGGCGGGCCAAAAAACGCTGCCGCCCGCTATGGCGAACAGTTCTCGCAAGGACATTTCAAACGGTCGGAGTATTGATTTTATGCTTTATCCTTTATATGGTTTGGTTCCTGACCGGAAAGCCGGTAATCACCACCAATTACGTTGCCGAGCTTAATAGAAAAGTCCGGCCGTCGGCGGATGAATCTCTAAATGCAGAAACATTATATCTCAGGGCGGTGGATCTGCATAAAGAGCTGTCGGACGACTTTATTCTTTTCCTTGCTGAAAACCACAAGGCAATCGTTAATGAGACATTACCACAGACAATTGAAGTACTTGCCGGGAAGATCGATAGGATCTTTTCGGATAAATCTCATAAGAGCTTCCAGGAAGAACGGCAGGGTATCCAGGATGAAGTCTCGAAAGTATTCGCTGAGTTACTGAGGAAAAAATATGATGAGCTTACTATAGAGCAGAAGAATATCTACAAAAGGTGGATTCAGGAGCAGGAAGGTGCCCTTGAGCTTATTGTTGAGGGCTCGCAAAGGCCATATTACTGGCGAACATATAAATCCGGTGGCGACAATCCGAATGTAATGCTCGGTGTTCTTCTGCCGAATCTATCCGAGTTTCGCCTTTTGGCGCGTGCCCTGCGATTGCGAGCAGGTCTTAGTGCCGAACAAGGCAGATATGAAGAGGCCTTTGATGATATGAAATCCTGTTACCGCTTCGGCCAACATTTAAGAGGGGACAAATTTTTGGTTGAGCAGCTTGTGGGAATCACTCTTGAAGTGATATCTGTTCAAACCATTAGAGATATTGCAGGTAAGTATGAAATAGACTCTACGTTATTGACGGACCTTCAGCGCAGCTTCGAGAAGATTATCGCAGATGAAAATTTCAAAGCGTCTCTGGAGGCTGAAAGAATGGCCGTTTATGACGAAATCCAGCGATGTTTTACTGACGGGCGTTTCGGCGGCGGACATTTATATCTTTACAGGATAAATTCTCTCGCAGGTTTTCATCAAAACGACGTGGAGGAGTTGGTTTTTGAAACGATATTCTCTCCACAGCAGTGGCCGAGGGCTATGAAGGTTTTATTCGCTCATCCGAATAAGGAGCAAACCAGGGAAGCGACCGACCGTTTTTATGATTTCTGGACAAGGTTATATCTTAAAACGCCGGGTCAGATTAAAGCCGACCGAATCGATCCCGGGAAAGAAGCTTCGAAAATCATTGAGGGTAATGTATTTTTGCAAATCCTGGCCCCCTCCCTGGCCAGGGTAAACCAGATAGCCTGTCGAAATAAAACCGAGGTTCATGCAACGGTTGCCGTTCTTGCGCTTCTGCGGTACCACAAGGATAAAGGTTCTTTCCCTGAAGATTTAGAGCAGCTCATAAGAGCCGGCTATCTTAAGCAGCCGCCGGACGACGTATTCTCCGATAAGCCGCTTGTTTACAGAAAGACCGAAGATAATTTCATTCTTTACAGCGTCGGGCCTGATTTTATCGATGACGGCGGGGTATCCGGTAAGAACAGAAATGGACAAGACACGCCATGGAGGGAAGATGGCGATACGATTTTCTGGCCTGTTCCAAAGCCGCAGATAAAACAATAACGAAACTCAAAAAAGCCAATAATCAATCGAAAAGAGCCTGCCCTGAGCTCAGTCAAAGGGTCTATTTAAAATTGTTGTCATTGCGAAGGTGCCGTAGGCGACTGCGGCAATCTTCAATCCAAAAATCAATAATTCACCCCTTGGATGTCAATTATCATTTGAAAAGTTTACCCCCGATGTTAGCTCACTTGCCTTTCTGTCGGGGGCTGGCCTGCCTTTAGCTTGTCCCCGGTGTGTGCTTACTTGCTTTGGAGTTTATCCCCGAGAGCCACACCCTTGGCTTACAACAGGGAGCCGGGGAGCTATACTCGCTTGACTCGCAACAGGGGAGCTAAGCACAAAAAACCAACAATATTCAATCATCGACAATCCGCGCTAGATGTTATTAACAGGTAGTGAACATACGATTATCCAGTATCGAGTATCCCATGATGCACCTGCGTTGTGCTGCCTGCGGTTCGCACTAATATATTATCACTCCGTCGCTTCGCGTCTGCGTGATTGTTTGATGCTCATGCTGGCCTTCAGTAGAAATTTTCTTATGCCCTTTTTCTTTCCAATCTCTAATTCTTTAACGCCGTGTACAGGTTTTTCTAACCCAACTTTCGCAGTTAGCGGGTGAAATCGCGATTTTTAAAAATATTTTCCCGCGTAGTATTCAATTGTCCCGCAAAACACTCTCAATCCTTGTGTGGTGAAGACCTTGCCTATTGCAAAGCTGTTCTCTTGCTGAGAAACTATCGGCATGTTCCTTAGAAGTTACAAACGCAAGAAGAACGGCAAATGGCATGAGTATTTCAGTGTCGTGGAGAATCGCAGGGTTGCCGGGGGCAAAACCGTTCAGCGAACCGTATTATATCTTGGTGAAATAACCGGCTCACAAGAAGATGCCTGGCTTAAAACTCTTCAGATTTTTGATCAGGACACCGGCAAGACACTTACCAAATCTCTTTTTGCCGACTACAGTGAAATCGCAAACCACGACATTGATTCAATAAGGGTAAAGCTATCACAGATGCAGTTGTGTCGGCCTCGCACATTTGGCGGTTGCTGGCTGGGGTCGAAACTGTGGCAGCAGCTTGGTCTTGATGAATTCTGGTCCGAACGTCTTGACAAGTCGCGTTCAGATATTTCCTGGCCAAAGGTGCTCAAACTTCTGGTTGTCAACCGCCTCATACGGCCTGGCAGCGAGTTCTACATCCACAGACAATGGTTTGACCAGACCGCGATGGATGAACTGCTCCGTACGGATTATCGAATAGCCGCCAAAGACAGGCTTTACCGCTGCCTGGACAGAATACTCCAACACAAGGAAGACCTGTGCAAGCACCTCAAATCCAGATGGGAGGACATGTTCGGCATTGAATTCGATGTTCTTCTTTATGATCTGACCAGCACCTACTTTGAAGGTCTTTGCGAGCAGAATCCCAAGGCTCGATTCGGCTACAGCAGAGACAAGCGTTCCGATTGCAGGCAGGTTGTTATAGCCCTTGTCGTAACGCCTGAAGGCTTTCCTTTGGGTTATGAGATATTACCCGGCAACACCCTGGACAAAACCACGTTACGTTTTTTTCTCGACAAGATAGAATCGATATACGGCAAAGCCCGCAGAGTTTGGGTTATGGACAGGGGGATTCCTACTGAAGAGACGCTAAAGGTAATGCGTGATAACGGCATACACTATCTTGTAGGCACGCCGAGGTCTATGCTTAATAAGTTTGAGGACAAACTTCTCGATATGGACTTCCAACGCGCCAATGATAATGTCGCAGTAAAACTATTAGCTCAAGGCAATGAACTGTATGTTCTGGCAAAAAGCAAAGATCGCAGGGCCAAGGAAAGAGCTATACGAAAGCATAAGCTGCGTAAATATCTGCAAGGGCTCGAAAAACTGCGTAAGAATTGTCGCAGTCGCGACAGGCTCCTGGAAAGACTTGGAGCATTGAAACAGCAGGCCGGCAAATCGACCAAATGTGTCGATCTGACGATCCCGCCGCAGGCTGGCAGAGTTACGCCGGATAATTTTGCTTATACCTTTAATAAAGACACCTACAAAAAGACGATTCTGCGGGACGGCATGTATCTGTTGAGAACGACCCTTACAGAAGCCGATCCGGATGTCATCTGGCAAAGGTATGTTCTGCTTACGCAAGTTGAAGCGGCATTCAAGAGCTTAAAAAGCGACCTGGCAGTCCGTCCGGTTTATCATCAACTTGAGCATAGAGTTGAGGCACATATATTTGTAGCGTTTTTGGCTTACTGCCTGGCGGTTACCTTACGGCAGAAACTAAGATTCCACGCACCCGGCCTGACTGCCACAGAAGTTTTTGAC
>Ga0114922_10004842_pt1 | contig 12470 bp, 10 predicted proteins | sample AartaG_FD_100975 | JGI IMG/M metagenome (GOLD analysis project Ga0114922, IMG submission 100975) | Deep subsurface microbial communities from Aarhus Bay to uncover new lineages of life (NeLLi) - Aarhus_00045 metaG | ecosystem: Environmental > Aquatic > Marine > Oceanic > Sediment | place... | reverse complement strand
TCGAACGGCACGCCTGCCCACGCTTTGTCAGCGCCACGGTCGGCCCGAACGCCTTGCTGCGCGAGAGCTTCTCGGCGGCCTCACCGGAGCCGCGGCTCAAGTAGCAGTACTCGTGGATGCACAGCATGGGATCGGCCGTCTTGCTCCAGCGCCGAACGCCTTTCTTTCCGACACCCATGACGAGTAGGACGGTCACATGCTTTTCGACCAGCGGTGAGATGTAGCCGGCGGCCTTCTTGGCCTGCTGCGACAGAGCTGGCGGTATCACGCCTTCACCATCTGGCTTCTCAGTTTGGCCGAGCGCACGTTTGCGGCGCACTTCGCGGAGTTTTTCAGTCAGTTCCCTAGCCTCGGCCTCACGGTCGGTGTCAGGCTCGCGCTGGATCACGTCTTCGGTGCCCTCAGGTTGTCCTTCAGGTTCAACTCCATCATTCGCAAATCGCTCAGCGATCCCGTCCGCGCTTCCATCGGCGACCGCCGGCCCGATCCAAAAACCCGCAACCGCGACCAAAGCGAATGCTGCCGCAACTACGCATGCTGAGTAAATTGATAATTGTCGCATGCTCATCTGTTTGCTCCCGCAGCCATATCTGCGCAACTTGAACACCATGATTCTGGCATAATCGCGCTGTTTTGAACCGCGCCTGATTAACCCGGATTATTAGTTGGCCCGTGTAGCTGCAAGCACCGAAGTGAGGCCCTCCCGGTAGGTTGGGTATTGGAGCCGGACACCAAGGTCTTGCTTGATCCGCTCGTTGCGCACGCGCTTTAGCTCGGAATAGAAGCTTTGCGCCATCGGCGACAAACCGACATCCTCGATTGGGACCTCCGGCGGGGCCGGCACACCGAGTAGCTGGGCGGCATATCCGATTACGTCCTGCGGTGGTGCGGGTTCGTCGTCTGTAACGTTATAGACGCTATGTGTTCCACCCGTCACGATCGCCGCGGCCAATGTCGCTGCGATGTCGTCGACATGGATCCGGTTGAACACCTGCCCCGGCTTGACGATGCGCCGCGCATGTCCGGCGCGGACCTGGTCGATGGCACTTCGCCCAGGCCCATAGATGCCAGCTAGCCGAAATACTTGGACCGTCGGTCCAGCATCCGGATTTGCCAGCGACAGCCACGATTGCTCCGCCGCGAACCGCCGCTTCGAGCGTTGCGAAACCGGCGTTTCCGGCGTTGTCTCATCGACCCACGCTCCGCCGTAATCTCCGTAAACGCCAATCGTCGAGAGATAGCCGATCCACTTTAAACCGGGCGCACCAACGATATTGGATTGGTGCTGACGAAGGACGGGGTCGCCGTCATCGCCGGGCGGCGCGGAGATCACGAGATGCGAGGCTTTCTGCAGCGCGGCTCGGACTTCAGCGCTTGGCGCGGTGCCATCGAAGCAGGCCGCTTCAAAGCCCAAGGCGCGGATACGTTCTGCCCCTTCCGCCGACCGGGAAGTCCCAGTGATCCGCCACCCGTGCGCCGCAAGTTGCTCGGCAAGCGCGCGCGCACAGAACCCGAATCCGAAACAAATGAGATGGTTCAATCCATGACTCCAGTTGATTGGTCCTTCCGCCGCCATTCCGCGATGGTCGTAGCATCCGTTTCGCTCGGCCCATAACGCTTCAGCATCTCAGTGAATTCGGAACCGGTGGCAAGTTCCCCAAGTGCCCAGACGGCCATCGAGCGTATCAGCGGCTGCGGATCGTCAAGTAACCTGCTGACGGCAGGCAGCAGCGAACCGTCGCCAGAGTTGCCCGTCGCGATCAGGCAATTGCGTAAAAACCTCTTTCGACCGGTGCGCTTTACAGGGGTTCCTGCAAAGCGTGCTCGGAAGGCGGCATCGTCAAGGGCGAGCAATTCCAACAGCGGGGGATTGTCGGTCTCCACCCTTGCGGCCAGTTTTGCTTCTCGTGCGAGCCCCGCGAATTTGTTCCAAGGGCACACCGCGAGACAATCATCACAGCCGAACACGCGGTTGCCGATAGGTTTGCGGAATTCCAGAGGAATATGACCGTTGTGCTCGACCGTCAGGTAGGTGATGCAGCGCCGGGCATCAAGTTGGTAAGGCGCTGGGAAAGCGTCTGTCGGGCAGATGTCGAGGCAGTTCCTGCAGCTTCCGCAATGGTCCTCTTCCGGGCTGTTCATCGGCAACGGCGCGTCGGTCAGAATGGCACCGAGAAATAGCCACGAGCCATGCTGCCGCGAGACAAGATTCGTATGCTTGCCCTGCCAACCGAGTCCTGCGATCGCCGCCAGCGGTTTTTCCATCAGCGGCGCGGTGTCCACGAACACCTTCACATCCGCGTTCGCCCGCCGCGCGAGCAGTCCGGCAAGCTCCTTGAGGCGGCCCTTGAGAACCTCATGATAGTCGCGGCTCTTGGCGTAAACGGAAATCGCAGCATTCAAACGTCGACCGAGAGCTTCAAGCGGATTCTGATCGGGTGCGTAGCTCATGCCGACCATTATGACTCTGCGCGCCGATGGCATCAGCTGACGTGGATCGGAGCGCCGTTTGACGGTCTCCACCATCCACTCCATGTCGCCATACCGCTTCAGTTCGATGAACTCCAGCAAGCGAGCACCAGCTGAACCTAGGCCGTCCGTAGACGCTATCCCGAAAGCGTCGAACTTTAGAGCCTCGGCCCGCTGCCGCAGCTCCTCAAGCAGATCGTGCAAGGGTTCCGCTGGAGCCGTCACCGACAACTCCCATAAAGATCAGAAATCCAAGTTCGTGTAGTGCCGGGGAGGCGGTGTCCCGGGAACGCGATCGGCCAACAGCGGCCGAAAAGATGGACGGGACTTGATGCGCGCATACCAATCCTTCGCCTGCGGGTAGGCTTCCCACGGCACTTCGTCGAAATAGTCGATCGTCGACAACTGCGCGGCTGCGGCCAAGTCCGCAAACGACATGTCCTCTCCCGCCAGCCATCGGCGCCCATGCGCCAGATAGCCAATGTAGCTGAGATGATAACGCAGGTTGGCACGGATCGCCCGTAAGATATCGGAGTCCGGCGATAGCCCGCTCGTCCCCGGCTGCAACCGCGCATAGACCTTTTCATAAAGCAGCTCGCGGGTGACTTCCCTGTGCATTTTTCCGTGGAACCAGTCGACTAGACGCCGCACCTCGGCTCGCTCCTCGCGGCTGCCGGGAAATAGCGGCACGCTGAGCCCATCGACGGGATGCCGTTTAAGCTCTTCTGCGACGTATTCAGAGATAGAATAGGTCCCGCACAGAACCGGGCCGGCGTCGATCTCAAGGACCGGCAGTTCACCCGCTGGATTGAGCTGCAGGAAGGGCGTGCTGAGATCCCATGGCTGCTCTTCGAAGGAATTGAACTGCAGGCCGAGTTCCGCCAGAACAACGCGCACTGAGCGCGACAATGGGCAAAGCCGGAAGTGAGTGAGCCTATGCATGTTTCCCGCTATTTTGCGCGTTCTTTGACGCGGCGACCTCATGGAGCCGTGGTTCAGTCAGCGTTGATCATGCTTTCGCTGGGTTTTCGATCGGGCCGATCATACACGGATTCGTTTTAGGGCATCCGCGTGTTGGTGTGTCGCGGTGCTGTCGTCATATAGGCCGCTCGCACACCCATGTGGCCCGGATGCGGCAGCTGCGCGTCGTTTGTCCGCTGGCCATTTGTGGCGCCTTGCCGGACAACAGCGGACATGTTTGTTGCTCGGATCAGATCGTTCATTCGGAGATTCGCCATACATGCCAACTTGGCAAGTCATCCTGCTCGGCCTGCTTGAAGGCTTGACCGAATTCATCCCCGTTTCATCGACTGGTCACATCTTGCTAGCGGGGCACTTCCTGGGCTTCTGTTCACCGGGCAAGACCTTCGAGGTTCTCATCCAGCTTGGTGCCATATTGGCGATCCTGTCGGTCTATTCCGCCAAGTTGCTGCGCATGGTGGTCGATCTACCTTCCGATCCGCGAACGCAACGCTTTGTCTTTGCAATCCTAATCGCATTCCTTCCAGCCGCCTTTGTCGGAGCGCTCGGCCACTCGTTCATCAAGAACGTCCTGTTTGAGAGCCCGATGCTGATCTGCATAACGCTGATCCTCGGCGGTATTGTGCTACTCGTTGTGGATCGGTTGCCGCTTCAACCAAAGTACGTTGAAGTGATGGATTACCCGCCAAGCCTCGCTTTTAAGATCGGCTTGTGCCAGTGCGTTGCGATGGTTCCAGGCGTGTCCCGTTCGGGAGCGACCATCGTCGGGGCCCTGTTGTTGGGCACCGATAAGCGCTCGGCAGCGGAATTCTCATTCTTCCTGGCGATGCCGACGATGGGTGGCGCCTTTGCCTACGATCTCTACAAAAACTGGGCGGTGATCGACGTTTCAAATGCGACAAGCATCGCCATCGGCTTTGTGATGGCCTTCATATCTGCGGTGATCGTGGTGCGCTATCTACTCGATTACGTCAGCCGCCATGGCTACGAATTCTTTGGTTGGTGGCGCATTGTGGTCGGGGGTCTCGGGCTCGGCGCCTTGCTAATCCTGGGCGACGCGAGCCCCTGCGGCGCCTGAAGGCGCATGCGGAATATTATTTTTACGCGGCCTCAGGCCGCGTTGGACGTGACCGGATTGGACAGCACATCATGCAGCGTGTTGGCATCCTTGGCTGCGCGAAGCTGATCCAGCGTTGCAGGTTCGCGAACCAGTCGCGAGATGCGTGCTAGCGCTTTGAGGTGATCGCCGCTGGCATGTTCTGGTGCCAGCAACAGGAAGATCAGATCCACCGGCGCGTCATCATGGCTATCAAACTCGATCGGCTCCTGCAATCTGGCAAACAGGCAGAAAATCCGATCCAGATCCTTGAATTTGACATGAGGGATGGCAATCCCGCGTCCCAAACCGGTCGAACCGAGCCGCTCGCGCTGTAGCAGCGTATCGAAAACGTCGCGAGGGTCGAGACTTGCCATCTCGCCAGCCTTGCTGGCCAGTTCCTGCAAGGCTTGTTTTTTGCTCTTCGCCTTCAGCGAGGGCAAAATTCCCTCAGGTACTAGAAGGTCACTCAGATCCATTGCTTTTTGTCCCACCGTTTGCTGCCTTCCCATGACGCTCAAACCATTTTTGCGCCTCGAGACCCCGCAAACTCCATGAGCGGCTGTTACCCGAAAGCCTGACAAGAAAAATGCTCCGTCATGCGGCCTGCCCTGTCTTGTCCGGATCGACCCATCCGACATTCCCGTCGGCCCGCCGATACACAACATTAATGACGCCGTTTCCGGCATTCCTGAAGATCAAAAACGGGCTTTCCCCAAGGTCGAGATGCATCACCGCTTCCCCGACTGTCAACTCACGAATCGCCAGTTCGGTCTCCGCGATGATCACCGGGTGTTGATCGGGCTTGTTATCGTCTTCCCGTTCATCATCCGTCAGTTGCAGCACATAGTCGCGTGCTGGAAGTTCTGCTGGAAGTGCGGCACCATTCTGACGGCCGTGATGATGATCCTTCAAACGCCGTTTGTAACGGCGCACACGTTTTTCGAGATGCTCAATCGCGGCATCCGCACTGGCATAAGCATCGCCGCCCGATCCGTGCGCTTCTACCAGCAGGCCGGTGCGCAACCGAACGGAGCAGTTTGTGCGGAAGGTTGAGCGTTCTTTCTCCAATCTCACGTGCCCAGAGATCTCCGGGCCGATATACTTCTCCAGGATGGTGGCAACTTTATCCAGAATGTAGGTCTGGTAAGCACCTCCCGCGTCGACATTCTTTCCGGTGACTTGGAGTGTCATAGTCCCGCCTTGTGTTTTGCTCTTCGTTCAGTTGGTCTTTCCACTGGTGGGTTTCAAGAAGCTAAGCTTAAGGTCTAAACTACGAATTCGAGCCCAATATGAACATCGATAATTTCCAATACGCGTTGCAAGGTCTCGATGCTAGTGCGCGTATGTTTGGCTCCGTTCGGCCACTCTCCCAAGACAACAATCGATGTTCGATCGGGTTGGTGTCAAGACAGCCCGGTGAACAACGTGAAAGCACCGCCATCTTGGTCAGCCTACGTTAAAAATTGGGCCAAAACCCAAAACCCAAGCTAGGCGCGGGCGACCCGCTCATCGGCCCGTTTCCGCCGACGTCGCTGTACCGAAGAAGGAATTCGCAGCGCATCCCGATACTTAGCGACCGTCCGCCGGGCGATGTCGATGCCGTCTCGCCGCAGCATTGCGACGATCTGGTCGTCCGACAGAACAGCTTCGACCTTTTCGGCATCAATTAACTGTTTGATGCGGTAGCGAACCGATTCTGAAGAATGTGCCTCCCCGTTTTCAGCCGACGCGATCGCTGACGTGAAGAAATACTTCAGTTCAAAGATACCTCGGCTGGTCGCCATGTATTTATTCGATGTGACCCGCGACACCGTCGACTCGTGCATTGAGATAGCCTCTGCCACGGTCTTCAGGTTGAGTGGTCTAAGGTGTTGAATGCCGTAGGTAAAAAACCCGTCTTGTTGACGGACGATCTCGCGCGCCACCTTGAGGATAGTGCGAGCCCTTTGATCGAGGCTCTTAACCAGCCAATTCGCCGTCTGCAAGCACTCCGACAAGTACTCCTTGTCCGTATCCGAATTCGCCGTTCTGGAAACTCGTGCGAAATAACTACGGTCGACCAGAACGCGCGGTAGCGTCTCGCTGTTCAACTCAACAAGCCAGCTGCCATCGGAGGCCGGCCGAATGATGACGTCTGGAACCACTGGCTGCACTTGGATAGAGCCGAAAGCGAGGCCGGGTTTTGGATTTAAGCCCTTGATCTCGCTGATCATATCGGACAGCTCTTCCATGTCGACGCCAACAACTTTGCGCAATTTTGCAACGTCGTGCCGGGCCAACAGGTCGAGGTTTTCTAGAAACAAGGCGATCTGCGGGTCATACCGGTTGCCTTCCTTCAACTGCAAAGCCAGGCATTCCCCGAGTGATCGGGCGAAAACGCCAGGCGGGTCGAAGGTCTGCAGAACGGACAGAACCCGCTCAATGAGCTCCTGCTCGGCGCCGAGCTTGCCTGCAAAGTCAATCAGATCCGCATTCAGGTATCCAGCCTCATCGACAAGGTCGATGAGATGCCGGCCAACCAAACGTTCTGCCGGATTAATGAGGGCTAGCGGCAGCTGTGCTTCCAGGTGGTCTTTCAGGGACAGTTTGCTGCTGACGTAGGCTTCAAGATTGGAATCTTCGCCGTTACCGCTGCCCCCGCGGTGCTTGATGGAAGCCCAGTCCGATCCCGCAAGCCGCGTACTATCGAGCTGACCTAGGTCGCTGGCGGAGGTGTCTGGGTAGATGTTGTCGTAATCAGTATCAAGAGCACTCGCCGCTTCCGAAGTTCCGCGGCCGTTGTCGACCCATTCGTCCGAGGCGCTCGGATCCCCATCGCCGCGAGACTTGCTCACCTCGAGATCCTGCGCTTCAACTGGTTCCTCACCTGTATCTTCACGCTCCAGAAGTGGATTGCGTTCCAATTCTGTGGCTACAAATTCATTAAGTTCGAGATTCGACAGCTGCAAAAGCTTAATCGCCTGCTGCAGCTGTGGTGTCATCACCAGCTGCTGGCTCTGTCGAAGCTCAAGTTTAGCGTTAATCGCCATTACCCCACCCTACGCTTGGTCATTGCGAAACAATTGGGGCTCAACATAATCTATGCTTCGTTAGCGAACATATTCCCCAGATACACTCTGCGTACGTCTTCGTTCGCTATGATTTCCTGAGGGTTACCTTTTGTCAGAACGCGACCCTCGTAGATGACGTAGGCGCGCTCGACAATGCTGAGTGTTTCGCGGACGTTGTGATCCGTGATCAGTACACCGATGCCTCGCTGCGTCAGGTGACGTACCAACTCCTGAATATCATGAACCGCTCTCGGATCAACACCAGCAAACGGCTCATCGAGCAGCATGAAGGCGGGTCTTGTCGCCAACGCTCGCGCGATCTCACAGCGCCGCCTTTCACCGCCCGACAGTGCGATCGATGGCGATTTGCGCCGGCTTGTGATCGTGAATTCTTCCAGCAGTTGATCGAGCTGCTCGTTGCGCTTCTTTCGGTCAGGTTCGACCAATTCCAGAACCGCCATGATGTTTTCTTCAACAGTGAGCCCTCGAAAGATCGAGGCTTCCTGCGGCAGATAGCCGATTCCAAGTCGCGCGCGCTGATACATTGGCAGCGCCGTCACATCGTGGCCGTCGATAGTGATTTGCCCTTCGTCGGCCGGAACGAGCCCGGTGATCATGTAGAACACGGTGGTCTTACCGGCACCGTTGGGTCCCAGTAGCCCAACCGATTCACCTCGTCGGACATCGAGGCTGACGCCCCTGACGACCATCCGCTTCTTGTAGCTCTTTCGGACCTGCGTGACGGTCAACCATCCCTCGGCCGCTTGATGGGGCAAGGCAAGTGTGGTGTCTTCATCGAAGCCCATATCTTGCGACACCACTGCCAGCTGCGGTTGTTGGCGCGCTGAAGGTTGGGAAAGTTTGCGCTTTGCGCGCCCGATCGGCAGGAATCTCACCACGGTTGATCCTTTCTGCTCCCATCTATCTGCTGCAAAAAGTTGGTCTCGGCAATGGCGCAATTATTGCATGGCTGGAACTTGATTGCCATCCGGCCACTACCGGTCGTGTGAGGCGGCTTACTGCTCGAAAACCTCACGGCTTGTTCCCCAGCTAGTAGCCTTTGCCGGACGCGGCGCCTGCTTCGGCGTAACCTTGCGCGCTTTTGGGGTCTTTTTCGGCTTGGCCTTCGCTGAGCCAGGTTTACTCAGCTGGGTGGGGTAGAATACGGCGCTCGGCCTGCCGTTTTGCGCCGGCCGCAGGGGAACCGTCTTTGTTCCTTTTTCTCCCTTTTTCGACAGTGATGAAACCCAGCTCGTTGTGCCCGATTGGTCGGGCGTCCTTTCGATCACCGCGTTTCCCGTCTCCATATCGATCTTCAGTGAGGTCGCCTTGATGATGTTCTTCCCCTGATTGAGAACGACGTTACCGCCCAGCCTAACGATGTTGTTCTTCACATCGAAATCAGCCCAGTCACCGGAAGCTGTTTGGCCATCGGTGCGCGAGTTGATGAATACTTTGCCCCGCGCCAGGATCCGTGTCACTTGGCTGCCTGCCCCCGGTTTTTTGGAGGCCGCTGGCTCGACTGGAGTGAGCAGGCTTGAATCGCCAGAATAGTGAGCCGTCAGCTCATTGGAGCGCATCGATATCTGCCCCTGTTCGACTTCGACCTTCCCCCGAAAGACCGCCTGCTTGAGTTTATCGTTCACGTCGAGCACGTCGGCTTCGACTTGCATCGGCGAGCCCGAGTCACTCTTGAATCCCGTCATCGACATAATGGCGCCAGGCTTTGCCTTTGCCGCTTTTGCGAGTCTCGCTGCTTCGCCCTTACCAGCGGCTTTACCCGTTGCGGTACCTGCCGCGTTCTCTCTTTGCAGCTTTGCAGTGATGCGTCCGCGTTTGCCGTTGTTGCCCTGCGGCGTCGACATCTGGCTTGTGCCGAGCGCACGGTTCACAAACAACCGCTGGCCGCGAAGCTCGTTCTGGCCCTGACTGACGACTACATTACCTTCCAGCATTATAGTGTCAGCTTTCGAGTCGATCTCCGCGACGTCGGCCACGGCCCTGCGTTCGGGGCCAGCCGACATGACAACACTGCCCGAGATCTTTGCTTTGTTATTCTTGATGTCGAAGTGCGCGGACTGGCCGGTGAGCTGCTCGTTCCCACCGCGCCGCATCATCACGGGTTTGGGAGCGATGATTGCCTTGATGCTCGATCCATTACCGCCGAGCTGGGCGGCGGCCTCCGCCTTGTCGGCCGGATCTGCGTCTTCGTATTCAACGATGAGCTCGGCAGTCTGCAGCGATTGATCGCCCTGAACGGCTTTTACCTGTCCCTGGAATACTGCATCTCCTTTGGCGCGGTCGATCCTGAGCACAGCGGAGTCGATATTGACCGGTTCATTGGAGGCGCCCAAAAGTGCTGGGCTCGTCGCCGCTTTCTTCGAACCTTGCGCCGACTTCGCAGCCTTCTCATTCGCCGCCGGCGTCAATTTTGTTTGCACGTTCTCACTGAAAACAATGAGCTTCTTCTTTTGCCAGATTGAGACCTTGTCGGACTTCACCAGGCCGCCTGGCACGCGCACCTCGACGGGATCATTGGAGGAGATGTGTCCAGCCTTGGTCTTTACCGTGGCCGTCTTCAACTTGGCCTGCATGCCGTCTTCAGATGCGATTGTGATGCCGCCGTCGAGCTCCAGCACATTCTGGCGTGTGTCGAGCATCCCCTTCGCGGCGGTCAGATCCGTCTTGACCTTCTTGGCGTCCGTCAACACGCCGGAAATCGATTCCAGGTTGATGATATGCGGTTTGTCGAAGTCCTGCCGGGCATTGCTCGCGCGCACCTGATAGGCGCCACCGTCATCCGTATACCCCTCGTAGTGGGGGTTCTGCATGGTCAGGTTTTCAGGCAGGATTTGCGGCAATATCGGAACCAGGCTTCCACTCAAATCGATAGTACCGATAGCCGAAACGGCGTAGAGCCCAGCTGATGTTATCGCGAACGTCGGCAGCAGTAGGCGCATCGCGCGCACCCACAGGGTATGACGACTGGCCCGGCGAAACTGTTTCGACCGGTCAACGCCGACGACGACAAGGCGGTCGCTGCGTTGCTCCGGTTGCGAAACCGTATCGAACGACGTGGCGTGTGCCATTAGTGCGTGACCCCGTGGCGGGCAAGCAGTTTCAAATATCGGCGAACGGGCTGTGTCCAGTGGTTTGATAAACGATAACGACCGTAAGTCAGACCGCGTATCTTAACGCATGCGAAGAGAATCGCACCAACCCCAACCCTTACTGCCAATTTGGGTGAATTTGGGACCGGCAATCGCCGTAGACAATAGGCGAAACAATTGCCTACGGCATCTCAATCAGTGCGAGAAAATGTCGATATCCCCGAAACCCTTGAGATCCAGCTCGGCCCGTGTCGCCAGGAAATCGAATGCCCGTTGGGCAAGCTGCGTTCGCCCCTCGCGTTCAAGCATCTGATCGAGGCGGCGTTTGACCGTATGCAAATACAAGACATCACTGGCTGCATAGGCAAGTTGTTGCTCTGAAAGCTCCATCGCGGCCCAGTCTGAGCTTTGCTGTTGTTTGGACAATTCCACCCCGGCGAGCTCCGACACGACGTCTTTAAGGCCATGTCGGTCCGTATAGGTACGTACCAGCTTGGAGGCGATTTTTGTGCAGTAGATGGGGGTTGCTAAGACGCCAAGGTATTTGTGTATAACGGCGACATCGAAGCGCGCGAAATGGAAGATCTTCAGAACGCCTGCGTCTTCCAGAACGGCCTTTAGCCTTGGCGCGTCGTAGTTTGAGCCGTCGAACTGAACCAGATGGGCCGTTCCATCCCCAGCCGACAACTGCACCAAGCACAGCCGGTCGCGGTGCGGATTAAGACCCAGCGTCTCCGAATCGATGGCGACGCTGTCGCCGAACGTCACGCCTTCTGCGAGATCGCCTTTATGCAGTGTAATCTTATTGTTGGACATGGGGGACTTGCACCGATCTCGACATCGTCGGTTGAGCTGAGGCGCACACGCAAATGATCATGTTACGGGCGTACGGACCAGTATGGTGCCCAGGAAAGGACTCGAACCTTCACGGCCTTGCGGCCACTGGCACCTGAAGCCAGCGCGTCTACCAATTCCGCCACCTGGGCATGGGCTGGGCGATCGGGAGCCCCGGAGTTAGTTGGCACATCGCCGTTTGTCAATCTTATCCGGGTGGTGAGTGAGGTGGACGTGACCTTTGGCTTCTTTTCATGGGCAGGCCGGCTGATTATACCTACCAAACAACATGAACAAGACGGCACAGGCGAACAAGGCAGGACAGCACCGATGGGCGGGCTTGTAACGATTTTTGGGGGGCCGGGTTTCGTCGGCCGCTACGCGACGCGTGAATTGGCTTCGCGCGGGTGGCGCGTGCGCGCTGCGTCCCGACGGCCCGATCTCGCTGGGCACCTACAACCAATGGGAGCGGTGGGTCAGGTCCATGGCGTGCAGGCCAATCTGCGTTACCCCGAGTCGGTGGCGCGCGCCGTTGAGGGGGCCGATGCCGTGGTCAACGCGGTCGGTGTACTGGCGCCTTCCGGACGGCAGAGCTTTGAAGCACTTCATATCGACGGGCCTCGTGCGGTGGCAAAGGCTGCACGTGAAGCTGGCGTCGGCCGTCTTGTCCACGTTTCCGCCATCGGCGCCGATGCCAAATCGTCAGCCAACTACGCCCGCACCAAGGCCAAGGGCGAGGAGGTGGTGCTGGAGGAGTTTCCATCCGCCATCATCTTGCGCCCGTCCATTGTCTTCGGGCCCGAGGACGAGTTCTTCAACCGTTTTGCCGGCATGGCACAAGTTTCCCCGCTACTGCCGCTGATCGGCGGCGGCAGGACCCGCTTCCAGCCGGTCTATGTCGGCGACGTCGCGCTAGCGATTGCAAAT
>Ga0114922_10004841_pt1 | contig 12472 bp, 13 predicted proteins | sample AartaG_FD_100975 | JGI IMG/M metagenome (GOLD analysis project Ga0114922, IMG submission 100975) | Deep subsurface microbial communities from Aarhus Bay to uncover new lineages of life (NeLLi) - Aarhus_00045 metaG | ecosystem: Environmental > Aquatic > Marine > Oceanic > Sediment | place... | reverse complement strand
GGCGTTGAAAAGCCCAACCTCGGCAAGCCAGGCAAAGAAGCAGAGTATGATGAACTGATTGATTATTTCAAGGGTAACGAGGCCCAAGGATTCTTTGAAAAGCTCAAAAAAGGAGAGGTAAGCATCAGCTACAAGCCCCAGCAGGTAGATTTAATCCCAAAGCAATACAAAGGCACAGTCAAGGGCTTGCTTGAAAAAGTTGATGAGTTAAAAGAACTGGATAAGATTGCAGAGGTTCTTGAGCTAAAAGAAGTCCTTGAGCATGATATTAAAAAAATAAGCGGTGGAGAGCTCCAGAGAGTGGCGATAGCTGCTTGTGTGCTGAAAAAAGCAGATGTATATTTTTTTGACGAGCCAACCAGCTTTCTTGATGTAAAACAGAGGCTGAAAATCAGCAGCTTTATCAGAAGCCTGGCAGATGAGAACACAGGAGTGATGGTTGTTGAACACGACTTAATAATTCTTGATTATATGGCTGACCTGATTCATTTGATGTATGGAAAGCCAAGTGCTTATGGAGTTGTGAGCCAGCCCAAGAGTGCAAAGGCAGGCATCAATGTATATCTATCAGGCTATCTAAAAGAGGAGAACATAAGGTTCAGAGAGCAGGGGATAAAGTTTGAGGCAAGGCCTCCTGTTGATATAAAGAGAATGGAATTATTAACTGAATGGGAAGCATTCAAGCAAAAGCTTGGAAGCTTTGAGCTGGAAGCAGGCAAGGGAGAGGTCTATAAGCACGACCTTGTCGGTATTCTTGGAGAGAACGGGATAGGGAAAACAACCTTTGTGAGAGCACTAGCAGGAGAAATCAGCGGGCAAAGCCCGCTGGTCCAGAAAGCAAAAAAGCTTTCTGATATAAAAGGGCATGAGCTCAAAGGGCTGAAAATCAGCTATAAGCCGCAGTACCTTGAATCAAATGACGAGCTTGTAATGAATTTCCTGCAGGAAGCAGTACAGAAGCATGATGTGCAGCTGATTAGGCCGCTGGAATTAAAGCAGTTACTAATGAGAAAGTTAAGCGAGCTGAGTGGCGGAGAGCTGCAGAGAGTGTGGATAGCCAAATGCCTAAGCGCAGATTCAGATCTGATATTAATGGACGAGCCATCTGCCTACCTCGATATAGAGCAAAGACTAAGACTGGGAAAAATAATTAGTGACATGCTGAAAATAACAGGCAGAAGCGCACTAATAGTTGACCATGACCTGCTGTTTGTTGATACCATCTCAGACAGACTGATTGTCTTTCAAGGAAAACCAGCAGTGCAAGGAAGAGTGACAGGACCCTTCCCAATGGAAAAAGGCATGAACAATTTCCTACAGAACATAGAGCTCACTTTCAGGCGTGATGAAGAGAGCAAGAGGCCCAGGATTAACAAGCCAGGCAGCCAGAAGGATGAGGAGCAGAAAAAGAGCGGGAAGTTGTATTATTCTTAATAAAATAAAAGCCAGGGACTAAAAACAGCCCCTGGTGGTTGAGACTATTATTCATACTCCACAAATTCTTGATTCTTTATTGTCATTATCATTGTTGGCTTTATTACATCACCATTCTCATCAAAGGTTATACTGCCTGACACTCCAGGATAATTTTCTATTTTGTAGAGTTCATCTCTGATGCATTTAGTGGCTTTTTCATCACCACATTTCTCTATCATCAAAGCAATTATTTTTACTGCGTCATATGCATTAGCAGCTCTTATCTCGCTTAATTCATTGTATCTTGCCTTATACTTGCTCTGAAATTCTTGCATTATTATGTCATCACTCTCAGGATCAAATGCTGAATCAGAATATATTATTCCTTCTGCTGCTTCTCCAGCCACTTCTATCATGTCTTCTGTTTTCATGGTTGTAGGGCCAAGGATGGGTGCATTAATGCCTAGTTCTCTTGTTTGCTTTACAGCAAGTTCAGCTTTTTGCCCTCCAATGAAGAGTACATCGGGGTTTTTTTCTTTAATCTTTAGAAGGTGAGTTCTAAAGTCGGTGGTATCTGGTCCATATGAATCCTTACTTACTACTGTTCCTCCCAGTTCTTCAAATTTTTCTCTAAAGCCTTGTTTATAGCCAATCCCATTATCAAGATTTATGTAAAGTATTGAAGCTGTTCTTGCTCCCAATCTATTGTAAGCGAATTCTGCCATGTTAGCTCCATGAACATCTCCTATCATTCTAACTCTAAATATGAAATCTCCTGCATGAGTAATCTTGGGGGATGAACCCACAGATGTTAGAATTATTATTTCTTCTTTTTCTGCTATCGGAGCAGCTGCGAGTATGCTAGAAGAACACTGGGGGCCTAATATTACTTTAACATTATCTGCATAAACCAGTTTATTCATTGCACTTACTGCTTTTTGCGGATTACATTCACCATCCTCGTATATTATTTCAAGTGGTTTTCCATTCACCCCTCCCTTGCTGTTTATTTCTTCCAGTGCTAATTCAAGACCTTGCTTAACCCATTTACCAGCGTATGAAGTGCTTCCTGTCAATGGCAGAATAGAAGCAACTCTTATAGGCTCTTCTCTTACTACTTCTCCTGCTGGTGTACCCGTGCATGCTGTTAAAAATATTAATATAGCTATAGCTATTGCTAGGTATATTCTCATTTTTCTCCCCCGTTGCAAATTTTACTCGGTTTTTGCTAGAGGAAGAAAACAGATATATAAATCTTTGTGGCGATTTTTCCACCTCAAAACAAAAGATTAATAAATTAGAGAGCAAATCACATAATTATGAAAGAAGAAACATTGCAAGAATTGGGCCTGAACCCAAACGAAGCAAAAGTATATTTGACACTAATAAAACTAGGCCCCTCAATGGCAGGCAAGATAGCAGACATCTCTAAAGTCCACAGAAGAACAGTGTATGATGTGCTTGAAAGCTTAATTGACAAAGGTCTTGAATCATTCATAATCAAAGCCAATAGGAAAAGCTTTGAAGCAACTAATCCAAAAAGATTAATGGAATTATTAAAGGAAAAAGAAAAAGATCTGGATAATTTACTGCCAGAGCTAATAGCTACACAAAGAGCAAGCAAAGAAACACAAACAGCAACTGTTTACAAAGGCAAGAAAGGAGTAAAAAATATTTTTGAAGATGTTATTAAATACAAAGAAGACTTGGTTTTTGGGAGCAGTGGACGATTTAGAGAGATACTAGGACCATATGCTTGGTTATTTCAAAAAAGAAAAAAAACAGGAAGAAAAACTAAAATAATGGTGTCTGAAAGAGTAAGAGGAAAAGAAGTGCACAAAAAATCTACTGGAGAGGTAAGGTTCCTGCCAAGACAATATGAATCCCCAGTCTCAACCATAATCTATAGTAATAAAGTTGCAATAATCGTATGGACTGAAGAGCCCATGGGCTTCTTAATAGAAAGCAAAGCTGCTGCAAAGAGTTTTAGAAACTACTTTAAGTTAATGTGGGGGATCGCAAAGCCGTAGGAGCAAAAAGCCCCTACGACCTTAAAAGTTGAGACTATCAAATTTCTATAAAATTTTCTTGCTCTATTCTAAAAATGCTTTCCTTTACAGAACGTACAATCCCATCAGGGCTCATTGTTAAACTTCCTGTAAGCCCTTTATGGTTCTTTACCTTATAAAGCTCGTTCTTTATTGAATCTGTGCTCAAATCACTTTTACCAATTGCTTTTGCCAGAAAGTGCATTGCATCGTAGCCTATGGCTGAGAAGAGTATCTCATGCGGTTCTTCTCCATGAAGAGCTTTGTACATCGCAAGGAATCTTTTGTATTCCGGACTTTCCTCAGGTTTCCAAAAAGTAAAATATGCTCCTTGCTCTGCACCACCAGCATTATCCCTAAAGTTCTGGCTGCTGAACATATCAGAACCCACAAAAGTGAAGTCAAAACCTATTTCTTCTGCTTGTCTCAAGAGAAAGCCGGACTCATCGTAGCCAAGAACTATTAGTGTGTCCACGTCTGCATGACCTACTTTTAGCAGTACTGACCTAAAATCTGTTGTTGAGAAATCAAATTCTTCATCAACAAGAATCTCTCCTCCTAATTCTTCATACCTCAGTATAAAGCCCTCTCTTACAAGAAGCATAAATGCGTCTTCAATGTTATATGCAAGCCCAACCTCGTCTTCATCGAGCTCTTCATACACAAAATCAGCAATGGTTATTCCTATTCCTTCATCATAGATTCCTATTGCAAAAGAGTATTCTCCTTTATCTGCTATTTCCTCGCTTGTATCCAAGCTGTCTATTATTAAGAACTTGTCTCTATCAGCAAACTCAGCCACAGTAACATAGGTTGTGTATAGAGGCAGCATTACTGCATCTATCTTGTCAATATCTTTTAGTTTCCTGTAAGCATTAACTGCATCAACATTTATTCCTTTGTCATCTTCACTGATTAATTCAATCTGTTTTCCACTAATACCTCCTTGAGAATTTATTTCATTAACAGCTACTTGTATTCCTTTCAGATTATTAATGCCCAAAGCCGCCATTTCTCCTGTTAATGGACCTATCCAACCTATCTTTACTGGTTGTTCTTTGTCTTGTGGTTGTTGCACCACCTTTCCTGTGGTTGCGCATCCTCCTAAGCTTATTACTAAGAGGACCAGCAAAATTATGGTTATTGTTCTCTTCATTTTATCATCCCCCAAATTCGTTATTGTATAAGAACAAAAGCCCTTAAATAAAAAGATTTGTCGTCAATTTTACGACGTCTTTAACAAAATTTAAATATAATGAGTGTTAAACAATAGACATGGAAGAGCTGAAACAACTAGGCTTGAATGACAACGAGATAAAAGTATATGTTACCATGCTAAAAATAGGGCTAAGCACAGCGTCTACAATATCAGAGAAAACAGGGTTATATAGACCCTATGTATATGATACCCTAGAAAAACTAATAGATAAGGGCCTGGTGAGTTATGTTATTAAAGATAATAAAAAACATTTCCAAGCAGATCACCCCAAGAAATTAATAGAGAACCTAAAAGAAAAAGAAGAAAACATAAAGAAAATTCTACCAACCCTAATAAGCTTCACCAAGCTACCGCGAGAAGAAACTAAAGTAGAAATATTCAAAGGAAAACAAATAATAAAAATAGTTTTCAAAGACATTATAAGGGAGCTAAGCGGAACAAAGGGAGAAAATCTTGTTTTAGGAGTTAGTGAGAAGAGATATACAAAACAAGACCCTATAGTATTCAAACAATTTCTTAATAAGCTTGAAAAATTTAATATAAAAGAAAAAGTGATAATAAAACAAGGGGACAAGTTTATGCCCGGAGGAAAAAACACAACCTACAAATGGCTAGAAGAAGAATACTTCAGCCCAGCAACCGTTAATACCTATGGCAATAAAACAGCAATAACTGTGTGGGGAACGCCTAATCATATGATAATGATAGACAGCAAACAAATAGCAGAGAGCTATAGAAAGCAGTTCTATGCATTATGGAAGCTTGCAAAGTCTGTGAAAAAGAAGAGCTGAGAAGGAAAGCCCCTCCCAGCTAAAGTTGAGACTATTAATATAGAACAAACTCACCATTTCTTATGGTCTTTATGAATAATTCCTTTCTTGTATCTCCATTCTCATCAAAACTGATTTTTCCTGTTGCTCCCTGATAATCTTGTGTTGCATATAGTCTTTGTTTAATGCATTCTGTGTCTTGTTCACTTGGGCATTGCTCAATAGCACTTGCTATTATTCCCAGAGCATCATAAGCAAGAGCAGCAAATGCATCTGATGATTTATGATATCTTGCTTTATATTTCTCATTATAACCCTTGTATAAAGGATATTCTGTGTTAAGAAAATGAGAATAAATTATTCCATTGCCTGAATCACCTGCAACCTCCAGGAATTTGGGGGTTGCTGCAGAATAAGTAGCAAACCAGTTAAAATCATAGTCATACTCTGAGCTTTGCTTTACAACAAAGCCCAGCTGATCAGGATAAATAACACCAACAATATTTTCTAAATCTGCTTGTTTGGCTTTTAGAAGAAAAGTCCTGAAATCCTTTACATCCCTGGCATAGAATTCTGAAAGCCTTATCTCTCCTCCTGCGTCCTCAAATGCTTTTACAAAAGATTCAGTCCAGGAAACCCCTGATTCTGTGTTCACACCAATCAAGCCCACTTCCCTTATGTTTAGTTCGTTATACATGAAATCTGCTATGAATTTTGTTTCTTCTTGTGGTAAAAGGTTATGCCTGAATACATAATCTCCTGCTTCTGAAATCTTAGGAGCAGCTCCTCCAACAGACATAAGAATGACTTGGTCCTCTTCTGCAAAAGGAGCAATTCCAAGAGTTACATGGCTCAGAGTAGCAAATACGATTTTGACATCATTTATATCTGTTAATTTCTGATAAGCTGTAATTGAGTTTTTTGTTTCACCCATGCTATCTTCATAAACAAGTTCTACTCTTCTTCCATTAACACCACCCGCGCCGTTAATCTCATCTTTGGCTAATTCCAGACCTTCTTCCATATAGTCACCCAGATAAGAACCCGAACCTGTTAGTGGTAGGACAACACCTATCCTCATTGACTCTTGTTCTTTTACTACCTGGCCTGTTGATGTACAGCTAACTAGCAACACCGATACAAGGATTAATGCTATAAGGTTCTTGTTCATACCCTCGGCAATAGCAGAGCCATTAATTAATATTTGGGGTGAAGGCACATCACCACAACTTTTATATATCTGGCATTCTTCTCTATTAACATGAAAGACTTAGTGCTTGAGAAAGCAGGCTTAAGCCCGAACGAAGTAAAGGTTTACAAAGCCTTACTTAAGCTAGGAAGCACTCTTGCAGGCAAACTATCAGAAAAAGCAGGTATACATAGAAGAGCAGCTTATGATGCCTTGAACAGGTTGATAGAAAAAGGCCTGGCTAGTTTTGTGATAAAAAACAACATCAAGTACTATAATGCAACAAATCCTGATAGATTGTTAACTTATCTTGAAGAGCAAAAGCAATCAATAGACAGGATTAAAACAGATGTGAAAAAAGTAATACCAGAACTAATCCAGGCTTTTAAGAACTCAAAGAGCGAGGTTGATGCAGAAATCTTTGCTGGAAAAGAAGGCTTGAAAACAGTAATGGAGAACATCTTAAGGCAGAAAAAAGAGTGGCTAACCATAGGCTCAACAGGAAGAGGAGTGATAGTTCTTCCTTACTATTCAAAACACTTCGGGAAAAGAAGATTAAAGCTTGGGTTAAAGAGAAAAGTGTTATCTGCTGTCACAAAAGAAGGGAAAGAACACGCAGCGAGATTAAAAAAACAAGGGCTTGCACAAGTAAAATTCCTGCCAAAGAACATAAAACAAGTCTCAACAATCTGGATTTATGGAGATTATGTCGACATAATCATCCCAGAAATAGATAATCTTGTATGTTTCCAGATAAAAAGTAAAGAAATAGCAAGTTCGTTCAGAGAATACTTTGAATGGCTGTGGGGAGTTGCTAAGAAGTAATCATCTCCCTCCCAGATATATATGCTTTATCATAGGATTCTTTACAATATCTTTTCCGCCTTTAAGGGCTATTTTGCCATCTTCTAATACATAAGTTTTATGGGCTATCTTTATTGCCTGCTTTGCATTCTGCTCTACTATTAGTATTGCTGTTCCTTCCTTGTTTATCTCAATTATTTTTTGAAAGATTTCTTTCGTTAGCTTGGGACTTAATCCCAGGCTTGGCTCATCAAGCAACAATAACTGCGGGTCTTGCATCAGGGCTCTGCCCATTGCCAGCATCTGCTGCTGCCCGCCGCTAAGACTAAAGGCATGGTCGTGTTGTTTTTCTTTTAGCGCAGGGAACTTCTCAAACACCTCGTTCATCTTCTTCTCTATCAGCTTCTTATCATCTGTTATAAAGGCTCCCATCTCAAGGTTCTCCTTAACAGTGAGAGAGTAAAACACCTGTCTTCCCTGGGGCACATAACTAATGCCTAGCCTCACCAGTTCGCTTGTCTTCAGTTTTGTGATGTCCTTGTCCCTATAAATTATTTTGCCTCCATAGATGGTTGTCAAGCCGAAAATGGATTTGAGAACAGTGCTCTTACCAGCGCCGTTAGGGCCAATAAGAGCAACTATCTCGTCGGGTTGTATCTTTATATCTACATCTTCTAAAACCCTGAACTTTCCATATCCTGCTTTTAGGTCTTTTATCTGCAAAATCATTTTCCTAGATAAGCCTCTAACACTCTTTTATCCTTTCTTACTTTTTCAGGCTTGTCTACCATTAGTTTTTTACCAGCATCAAGCACTACTACTTCATCTGACAGGTTCATAACAAAGTCCATGTCATGCTCTATTAACAGGATTGTCTTGCCTTCTCTCTTTAGCTTTCTTAACAATATTTTTAATCTTTTCCTTATGTATGGGTTGACCCCTGCTGTGGGCTCATCCAGCATTAATAAGTGATAATCCATCATCAAGGCTCTTGCCAGCTCAAGCAGGCGTTTCTGCCCATAGGACAGGTCACAGGCAAGGGTTGTTAAGGGCTTGTGTAAGCCAACCAGTTCCAAGACTTGCTTAATTTTTTTCTTAAGAGCACCGCTTTTTCTTGTGTGAACAAAGGATTTAAAGAAGTTCTCTCCTGGGTGCTGGGTGGCAAGCAGCATGTTCTCCTCAACACTCAGATTGTCAAAGAGCCTGACGTGCTGAAAGGTTCTTGCCAGTCCCTTTCTGGCAATAGCATGGGTTGGCTTGTTGGTAATCTCTTCTCCCATAAAGATTATTTTTCCATTATCAACTTTCAGCAGCCCTGTAATCACATTAAAGGCAGTTGTCTTGCCAGCGCCATTAGGGCCTATAAGCCCGGTTATGAGACCCTTTCTTACATAGAAAGAGCACTTATCAACAGCCTTTACCCCTCCGAAATGCTTTGAAACATGCCTGAGTTCTAGTATTGTATCAGTATTCTTATCACTCATCAGGTCTCACCTAGTTGTACTCTTCCAAACAAGCCCTTGGGCTTGAAATAAATAATCAGCAGTAAAATTAAGGCATAGAGCATCTGCCTTGCAGGCCCCACTATTGAGCTTGGGAAGCCCAGGAATCTCAGGGGTTCAGGAAGTATCAACAAGATTATTGTGCCAACTATGGCTCCCTTACTGCTTCCAAGCCCGCCAACAATGATAATGCTGAATAACAGGATGACTTCCAGCAGACTGAAAGTGGTCGGGTCAATAAAGGATATATAATGAGCATAAAGGCATCCTGCTATTCCTGCAAAAAAAGCAGACACTATCAAGCCCAGAGATCTGGTCATGCGAACATTCTTTCCAAGAGTCTTAGCAGCAACATCATCATCCCTTACAGCCTCAAGCATCCTGCCGAAAGGGCTCTTCTCAATCTTTACTATCAACAATACGCAGATGAGCATTACTATGAATGCAAAGATAAGATAGCCAAGTTGGGAACTGATAGTGAATCCAAAGAAGCTTGGCCTGGGAATGCCTGGGAGTCCTAGAGGACCGCGGGTTACAGAAACCCAGTTCTTCATAAAACTTTCAATGATAAAAGCAAAGCCTAAAGTAGCTAGTGCAAGGTAATCTCCTCTGAGTTTGGAGGTAGGTAATGCGAGTATGAATCCTGCTATGCCTGCAAGTATAGCCCCTGCTATCAAGCCAATCCAGAAAGGAACCCCTGCTAGGACAAGCAGAGCAGATGTATAGGCTCCTATGCCGAAGAAAGCAACGTGTCCCATGTTAAGCATTCCTGTGAATCCAACTGCCAGGTCAAGGCTCACAGCCAGCACTATGTAGATGCAGATGAGTATGAGTATGTGAATTAAATATGCTTCAATCAAAATTTCACCTCCATGAAATTTTGGTGTTCCAAAAATCTACGATTTTTGAGAACAATCACTTAGCACCAACTCCTTTTTTTAATCCAAGGATTCCTTGAGGTCTGATTAATAGGAATATGAATAACAAGAAGAATGCAATTGCATCCTTATAACCAGAGGGTAGGTACCAGATACCCAGGTTCTCAACCAAGCCCAGCAAGTAAGAGCCAAGCACTGCTCCAGGCACACTGCTAATACCGCCGATGATCGAACCAGTAAAGCCCTTAATGATTAAGGAAAAGCCCATGTTGGGCTCAATATTCTGCTCTAATGCGATTAGCACTGCTGCTATGCCTGCAATAGCGCTGCCAACAATAAAGGTGATGTTATAGATTTTTTCAGGATTAATGCCAACAGTCTGAGCAACCTCTTTGTTATCAGCAACAGCTCTCATAGCCTTTCCTATCTTTGTTTTCTTCATGAAAAGCCATAACAGGACAAGAAGAACAACCGATACAATAACAATTATTATTTGTAGCTCTGTGATTATTCCCCCAAAAATATTGATTCCTGTGCTTATAGCACCCCTCCTAATAGTCTTGATATCAGCTCCGAACAAGGCAATCATTAATGACTGGAAAAAGATAAACAAGGCAAGGCTTGCAATTAGCAGGACAGCATTAGTAGCCTTTCTGTTCCTCAGAGGCTTATAGCATACCAAGTTAATTAATAACCCTAGCAGAGCACCAAAAACAACTGTAAGAATAGCTCCTAATGCAAATGGAAATTTAAGGATGCCTACAAGCAAGAAGAGGAAGAAAGCAGACACAGTGACAACAGAGCCATGGGCAAAGTGCATGAACTTAGCCACAGAATAGATAAGACTAAAGCCAGAGGCTATTAATGCATAAATGGAGCCCGCCATTATACCGTTGATTAAAAGCTGAACAATAATACTCATGTTAAAACCCTCACAAAAACCTCTGTTAAAGAAGTTATTTAAAGTTTTTCATAATCACTAGATTTGCCTCTTTTCTTTTTGATATGATTAATAGCATTTCTAAAAGGATGAACCTCAATGTTGTTTCTTTCAAAATACATAGGGCCAAATATAGCTGGCGGTGTCAGAACAGCATCAACTATCATCACCTGAGTAAGATGCTCTGCACCCATAAGACTCAGGGTTCCATAAACAACAAAAGCCCAAGCAGCATAAGGAACAGCCATGCCAACAGGATAAGCAACCCAAGGATTCTTAATTTTCTTACCAATCAACTGCGCACTTCTTAAAACCTGTCTTCCTAAAATAAGGCTTGCACCAAATCTAAAAGCAGCTGCTCCTGCTCTTACCAAGAAATCCTTATCATCATTCAGCATATAAGTATAAGTTCCATAACCAGCACCATAAAGAGCAGCCCAACCATAAGCCTTAGGATTAAAAACAAAATCCTTGGCCTTCTTAGCAGCTTTCTTAACAGGCTTAGCATAAAGTTCATCAAAGATTTCAATAAACTCATCAACCTTTCCTTCCAAGTCATTGCTGTAAAGTTTTGCTGACATCATTGTGTTCCTTTACTCATCTTTTCTTTAGATTTTAAGTTCGGTCGTTTCACAAGGGCTTCTAAGGCAACACCTTTTTCCTTTGCTGCTTGCATAGCTATATCCTTTGCTTTTTGATAGGTTCGCTCATCTGCTTTCTCATAGGAATGCTCAACTCCGAATATATGATTGCTTTTATGTAATTTTAACACATAATGTCTATCTACATAAAAAGCCTGAACTTTTTCAATATCAGAGGAATCAAACTGAGTTCTAGTAGCTATGTGTGATCGATATTCACCGGAAACACAATACTCAATTTTAAGCTGTTTTTTAAAAGGCCTGAGAGGTCCAAAAAGAAAAATATAATGTTCCACCGCAGAATTCTCATTGTTTTCATTAGTCATTTTATTGCTCCTTCACTCACTTATTTTTACTCCGCGAACCCTACGATGGTAGTTGATAAATCCACAGCCATTAAGAAACGAGTCATCATCAAGCTTGCCAAGTAACAACTGGCAAGCATAAGGTTTTCTCTGCATTCTAATATGCTCTGAGGTGTCAAACATTAAAGGCATTTCATTAACACTAGAATCATTTAGAAAATCTCCGTAATTTTCTGCTTGGTCTTGAAAAAGCCAGGTTGTTAGTTCATCTTCTCCAAACCTTTCAGTAGGGATATTTCTTCCGTCTTTAGCAAGATAAACAGAGTCATCTCCTGTTTTTACTTTTTTTAGGTATTCCTTAGCGGTTCTTTTTTTTAATAAGAATTCTTCAAGTTGCGCACGTGCTTCTGTTGCTTTCACAGGGTTTCTGAGTGTTGCTGAGTTTCTAACAAGAACAATCTTATCTTCTTGTTTTGGAAAGTAAATAACTCCTTCTCTTATCCAACTTCCATTCCCTGAGAATAAACTATTTTCACCTGTTTGAATACGCGCATAAGCTAAATCTCTTGCAGACATCAGCTCTAAACCATCTTGCCGAAATAATTTCGTTGCTTCGTCAAAAGGAGCATCTGCATAATAAACATCTCCTAAACCTTTAACTGCTCCTTCAAGTTTTAGTTTGTATGTCATCTTCTTCCTCCTTCACTCACCTTCTCTAATCAACAAGCACTACTTCTCCATTAACTAGCTCCTTAACTGC
>Ga0114922_10004840_pt1 | contig 12476 bp, 11 predicted proteins | sample AartaG_FD_100975 | JGI IMG/M metagenome (GOLD analysis project Ga0114922, IMG submission 100975) | Deep subsurface microbial communities from Aarhus Bay to uncover new lineages of life (NeLLi) - Aarhus_00045 metaG | ecosystem: Environmental > Aquatic > Marine > Oceanic > Sediment | place... | reverse complement strand
AGGGACCGTGGGAGAGACATAACACAAGACAAGACTGCCATACAGCGTATTAAGGAAGCCGCTGAGAAAGCCAAAGTGGAACTCTCCACCGTGGCGCAAACGGAAATAGATTTGCCATTCATCATCGCTGATGCCAAATGTCCGGAACACCTCAACATAACATTAAATAGAGCAAACCTAGAACGACTATGCACTGACCTTGTAGAAAGGACCATCGAACCTTGCCGACAAGCCCTAAGCGATGCTGGCCTCAAGGCAAGCCAGATCAATACCGTGGTTGTTGTCGGTGACCAAACTCGGATGCCGCTCGTGCAAGAGATGGTAACGCAATTCTTTGGGAAAGAAATATCACGCAGGGGAATCGATATAGATAAGGCAGTAGCTGTAGGTGCTGCTATTCGGGCTGGCGTACTTAAGGGTGAAGTTGGAGAAGTCCTTCTCCTCGATGTCGCCCCACTCACTCTAGGGATAGAAACACTAGGAGGAGTAGCGACGCCGCTTATCCCACGTAATACAACTATACCAACTTCAAAGAGCCAGATTTTTAGCACCACTAGTGATAATCAAACAAGTGTTGAAATACACATTCTTCAAGGGGAAAGCCCCGTGGCTGCGGATAACTGTACTCTGGGGCGCTTCGTACTCGATGACATTCCACCAGCGCCACAGGGTAAGGCGCAGATTGACGTGACTTTCGATATAGATGCCAATGGCATCCTCAATGTCACTGCTAAGGATAAGCAAACGAGAAAGAAGCAGAAGATTACTATTACTGCATATAGCGGCTTGAGTAAATGGGAAGTACAGCAAATGAAACAAGAGGCAGAGGAACGTACTGTTAACCTGCGAGCCCGTCAAAGCGAGAATAACGAGTTACCTTAATTATGCGGCGGAATAAAGCTAAAATATGCCCGCCTACAATCTAGTAGTGGGAAGTGGGTAATGCGAATAACGACTACGCCTCCTTCTGTGTTTATCTCATCGACCGTAAAGGAATTTCGTGATCTTCGTTCAGCAATAGCGTACACTCTGCGTACACAAGGGTTCACTGTACACCAATCAGAGGCATCGGATTTCGATATCCGTGGGAACCGCTCCGCAATTGAAGAATGCTTAGCAAGTATTCATGATTGTGATTTTTACATATTGCTTGTTGGTAATACACGTGGGCATCTTTTCAAGGATGGTATTTCCATAACACGCCAAGAATACAGAACTGCAAGTTTCAGGTCAAACAATACCTACATGCTATAGTTAGACCGAATACTGCCTCATTGTAAACCTGGTCGTGAGGTTGATAAATGTCCCATCTTACTGCAGGCTCTCCGTAAATGCTATCTCTCTTCCAAAGAGACATTCTACTCAGGCTAGCAGCCCCTATACACTTTTCCCAAGTGCTGACACTTAGGCGGCCGAGTCGTGCTGTCGTTGTGCCATAGACAAACACATCCTTCTTGTGAACGCGAGCAGAAGGGGGACCAACAAGTTTAAGATGAAAGCCACGGGGGTTATGCTTGGCACAAAGTTGAGAGGTTATTTCCCACCCTGCTCGATGGCTAATGGCGGCGATCAGCTCCTGGAATAATTGCTGCTGTTGCTGCTCATTCATTTCGTCTCTTCGGTCTACCCACACATATTATGACGTATAACTGTATCCTCGCTATTGTTCTCCAAATCTGCTGGCTAGACTGTATTGAATTATAAGATCAGTTAACCTCAAGTAGAAGATACGAATGTTTCTGAAGCGAATTTCTTGTGCGGTCTATACTACTGTTTTATTCAAAGAGGGATAAATGGGGACAAATGAAAAGAAAACACCGAACTATACTGAAATTGTACCGAGGGACACTATATCAATTACGTCTAATAAATCAGGTATTATATTCACAGAATTGAATGCGATATAATAAAGTAACATGTGGCCTTTTCGACGTAAAAAGAAAACATACCCAGATCAAGTAAAAGGTCATCCTACGTGCCCATATTGCAGGAGTAAAAGCACTAGACTACTGATAAAAGTACCGCATAGAGAAGATATCAAAATATGGAGAGGGCAACGGTCATCGACTTACACTTGTTCAGACTGTGGCCGAGAATTTTTTGGGCACCCCTCACCAAGCTATGATTCCAGATATGACAGATATATGACTCCATCAGAGACTAAAAGAGCAGCTTACCTAGCTGCGGAAAAACAGCGCAGAACTCCTATTAGCACCTACCGTAGCGGAGATGATAATACTAAGGGTCGAAAAAGAAGGTGGTTCCCAACACTTGGTGGCTTCTCGCTGAAAAGAACCTTCCTGATTCTACTGGTGATGGCTTGCCTTGTAGCTGCAGTTTGGACAGGCTACCTACTTTTCACAGATAAGATCAACCCGATTGTCGGTACAATTATACTTCTCGCAGACATTGGCGTATTGATTTGGAACATATCAGTTTTGAAGAAGTATAGGGTAGGGACTGGAAACATTATTTCTATTTTTCTCGTTATCGTAATTCTGGGAGCCATAATAGGTGCCTTTTCTGGAGTCAAGCCGTTCTCTACTGTTAAGAGTGAGCTAGTTGATTGGTTCCAAGGACTGCACAGTGGCACATCTCAGGAAGGACCTCACTCAGCTTCAGAATACCCGGCAGAAATAAGCGGACATGTGACAATTGCCGATAAGGTGAGAGCGGCTACTGCGATACCCGTAGCTCCAAACAAGGAGAATCATGTTTTTTGGGTTGTGGATTTTTCTGTTAGAAATGTAGCATATAGCGAGGCGATGGTTGTTAGTGCAGAACTTGGGTATAAAGGATGGGAAATAGTCGCTGGAGGTCAAGATTATGTGCCGAGGTCTGCTGGTACACCTGAAAGCGCAAGCATTGCTTTAGGCGAAACGGGTCAATTCAAGCTTTGCTTCTCTGTGCCAAACAATCTGCAGGTAAATGATACGCGTATCTGCTACCTAGGTCAGGAGCCCTACTCTTATGGCAAACTCACTGGTGGTGACTGGATAGAGGCATACGATTGGGATTTGAGAAAGCCCATAGTAGGCTACGAAGGACCTAGCCCTCATGGTCTTTACAAAACTTGGACATTTTTTGGCGACGCGACACTTGAATTCGAGGACCATGAAGTAACAACTTATAACTTTCCGGTCCTTCGGGGGAAATCCATCTATACGTATAGAATACTTGATGATGGTACTAAGATTCAATTAACCGACGTAGCGACTAATGAAGTTATGATATGGGACTTCAAATATAACGAACAATATGGCTACATTGTGATTGTGTGGGGTGATGCTGGAAGCTTAACATATTGGAAAGATTAGGTTCCTTCAGTCTACTGCGCTTGTCGATTGTGGAAATGATGAGACGTATAGGGGGTAATGGCGGCTGATTGCTGGGGGTACCAAGTCCATTTATTGATGGCAGACTACCAATGTATTTGCACGTCAAGTACGGTTCCCATATTTCCCCACGTTGAGCCCCAACCGAATTCTGGGAAGATACTGTTGGGTACATACTCACCGCCAACTATGACATCTACTATTTTGTCTGCATTACCACTGTATCCAGGTGCTGCTGTGCAATCAATATATACTAAACCTTTATCAGTCGTCTCGAAAGCGTTTAGGGCATGTCCGGTACTAGAGGGAATCCCATATCCATACCAGTCGGGATACCCTTCTAATTCGACTTCAACAAAGGCACATCTCCAACCTGCAGCTTTGGCGTTCTTCTGGAGTCTTTGAGCAAAATCGAAGCAGACTGTCGTGGGATAGACATACTCCATTTCATCCGTATCATCTTCATACAGAAAATCCTTTAACTCTACCCACGAGGGATTATTAAGCGCTTCCTCGAAACGAGCGATAACATCCGTATCGGAGTTAATCGTAATGACAATAGTGGATGCAGTGCCAGAAGCATCGCCACTCCATTGATTAAAGACGTAACCAGTGGCTGGACTGGCTATCAGTGTTACCTGCGCACCAGATTCAAATTGGCCGGCCGAAGGGGAGACGGAACCTGCTCCTTGGGGGCTGACATGTATGGCAAGCGCATAAGTCTGACTGGAAGGAGATAGAGTGGTGCCAGGCTGATTGGTGTTTCTGAAGTAAGTGTATATCGAGTCAAATAGAGCATCTTTGTAGTCCGATAACGGTTGCACGCCAGCAAACGAAAATATGAAGAAAAGGCATATCAAGGAAAACACCGTCAGTTTTATGCTTGGTTTGCGCCACCCATTCTTCGAGACGACCCTACACAGCCAGATGAAGACGCCGATTTCGAGCAGAAACACAAAGCTCCCAATGAGCGGACTCTGCATAAACCGTTGAGTGAACAGGCACACACCGGACCAAACCAGGAGCCCTAGCAGTGATAGCACAGAGAGGTTCAAGACTAATCTGTAGATCCTCCCGACAATCTTATGTTTCCGAGTGTAATAACCCAACCACTTCTCGATGGAGTAAAAGACAGAAAATCCGAGAAGTAACCAGAATGGAATGAGATTTCCAACTAACCAGCCAACTATTGTGCCGCCAATGGAGAGCGCACCAACCAGCAAGATCGGTTTCAACCAATTCGGGATATGCGGTCTATGGCTGTAGGCTTTGTAGCCGGCTGCATTATCAACCCTTTTCCCAATGGGGCTTCTGCGGGAGCCCGACCGATTGGAGATGTAGTTCTCATGATTTGCTCCCCGTAGTCTCTTCAGTCTCTTATTGGTGCACTGCGCGCAAGAGCAGTTAGGAGGATGCTTGCCTCTAGCATAATCCCTGTCTTGTACAGGCATTTACTAGAAGGTCTCCATTAGCACGCTCATATTCGTCTGAGTCATTGCTCGGTTAGTGCCGAGGCCGGACCTACGGCTCTGTAATTATCATGTTATCAAAGGCGATCTCAGTAAATGTGCCTTCGTACGCTTCGGCAACTAATACGATATCACCGCCATAAAGAGCGGTATCCGTAACTTGTTTTAGTAGGTGCCCATTGACCGACAGGCTTAGGCTGCTGCCAATGCACTCGATGTGGACTAGATTGACTGCACCGATGCCCTGGTCTATATACGATGAGTATGTTGCTGACGCGAGACTTACCCAGTTTCCGTTGACGAACTTGCCCATCAAGTAGTAACCGTCAGCGCTAATCCCAAACCGATAACAATCACCATTACCTACGTCTCGGCAATCCACTATATGCCAGTTACTGTCAGTACCTGCAATAAGCTTGGTTTCGACCTCCAAAATGAAATCAGTGAAGTGCTGGTCAGCCCAAGTACCGGTGGCGAAGTCAGCGGGATTGTTATTGATTAGGTGAAGCCAGCCATCCTCGTAAAAAACTGAACCAAAGTCGTCAGAGTAGATATCCCAATCACCAGCCTCGTCACTAAAATCATCTGAAAATAATACCCCAGGGGTGGTCTGAATAGCCTTAAAGTTAGCAGTGATGCTCCTATCGTAGTACATCGTGACGGTAGTAGTAGATGAAGTGCCTGAGGCATCGCCGCTCCAGCGGTCAAAGGTGTAGCCACTAGCTGGGTTGGCTGTAAGAGTTACCTGATCACCAGATTCGTATTCGCCACTGGAAGGAGAGACCCAACCTGTTCCCGAAGGACTGACACTCACACTGAGTGTATACTCAAGTGTAGGTTGAGGCTGTGGTGAAGTTGAGGGCTCACTTGATGCTACTATGCCTGCTACCCCGATGATAGCTATAATGCAACCTACGATGATTCCTGTTAGGTTTCCCCTCTCCACTGTACCCTCATTTTACATTGAAATATCTACAAGACAGTGCTTACAATTATAGCCGTAGCAACTAGAAACCAAAGAATGACAACAAGTAATACCCAAAGATACCGCAAGACAAACTGCTCAAATCTTGGTTTCTTAAGGCACGCACACAACTTCAGGGCTGACAGGAAGTGTGTGTTAGAGGGATCCCCCTGTAATGCCTTAAGCCACAGAGCCTGCGCTTGGTCGATTTTGCCTTGCTGTGCGTAAATCCTGGCCAGCAAATCAATCACCTCTACTCTTGAACTGTCACTATCAGACAAGGTTTTCAGCAGATCCTCCGCTTGGAGGAGTTCCCCTCTCCTCGCCAAATCCCCAGCACGGATGAGTATATCGGTTACCAGAGCTTGCGGGTTGGATATCCCTTCCTGCGTACTAGGATTTACTATTTGTTTCATCGGGTGCCCGTCACGTTTTTTCACGTCAGCACATTCAGTTTTCCTATTGGAAAGCTAGAATCCCTCCTTAATGACAGTGCTTCTATAGCCACGTAGCTGTTCGGTTATGTCATCCGGTAGTAGTCCCCAAAGCTGACGAACAGCTATCTTGAGGTTCTCAATATCTTGATTATTGATAGCCCGACGTCCCTCCGCAAGAAGACGCTCCGCCTCAGCCTTATCGCGCATCTTATCTATGTACTCCTTTTCCAAGTGTTCAAGCTGTCCCACCCACCAGCCCGGATGCTTCATTAGTACCTGGAATACCAGTTGTGAAAGATTTCTAGTCTTCTGTTGTACAGAGTCAGTATCCTTTGATGCTATAGCCTTCCTTGTCTCTTCCGCAAGACGAGAAAAATCATCGACATCCTGTGAGTCACCATACTGTTTCACAATATCCTCCCCACCAGCAATCTGTGCTTCAGCTTCAGCAACTAGGACTGGCCAATTGATCAACTCTTCAATCTTATCCAATCTTGCATCAAGTTCAATCCGGCGGCTCTGGCACGTATCCAGAGCCTCCTGTTCATCCTGTTGAGTTGATGTCAGGATAATATCGATTTGATGAACCAGTTGCTCCTTTTCAATCTTCTGGAGCGAATCGTTAGCCTGGGGAGAACCAGCTAGCTTGGCTTGTTCATGAACCTTTTCCAGGCGACTCTTCGCCTTTTCTGCATGATCTGCCAGTACTTGCTTGCTTATTTGCGAGTATTGAGGGTCCAATACAACAGGAAACTCTTCGTCCAATCTGGGGACATAGGCAATGACCTGTGATATGCGTGACTCATCTACGGTAATGGTGACTTCAATAGAACTTCCCAAGGGAACATCGCCGCGAATGCCTTGGCCAGGGACTTCCAGCCACCCAATTAACGAGTTTCTATCAGCACGCTTATTGTTACCCTCCACGACAGGAATGCGGAGAATAGTTCCAGAGTCACCTCTCCTGAGTGCTTCCGTTGTATTGAGCCTGGTCTCCCTCTTTTTGGCCGGTAATGGAGTCCCCTTTTCGAAGAACCACAATACATCTCCATTGGCAAGCCCTATACCGATATTCTTGACCAGAGTTTGAGCGGAAATCGTGATTCCTATCGTATAGAAAAACCGGTCTGGCACAGTTTGACAAGGATTTCCGTTCGCATCCCTGAGTTCAATTAGAAACTCGTTCTTACGGTCTCTATCTGCGTAGACTGCGGAAATGAATGCACCGTCTGCCCCAATATCTATTTTCCCCGAGCGCCAACCAGTCTTGGATTCTGCGAATTCAAGCGTGTATCCCTCTAATGATGCTCCGTCAGGAGCGACCACTCTTCCTCCAATTGTGGGTTCTACCTCTTCTCCAATAGGTTTATAATCGAGCTCCAATTTGAAATGCCCAGTAGGAATCGGCACTTGTCGTCTGGATACCTCGGGTATTATCTGTGTGCCAGCAAATATTGCAGCGCCACGTGCCACTACTGTCAGCGGATCCACGTGGAATTCTAGTGCAATACCCAGTTTCTTGGTCAACATATCTCGAAAGAGTGGGGTTAGAGTAGGCCCACCAACCAAAATTAACTTCTCAATATCAGAGGATGACAGCCGTGCCTCTTCTAACACCGACCCGCACAAGTTTATTGACCTTTCGATGAGCGGTTCAGCCAATCTTTCAACATCGCTTTTCTTAAGCTCATACTCAAATCGCGGACTTGTCCCGTCTTTGATAAACAGGCTTGGTATTTCAATATCAGTTCTGTCTTCAACGGAAAGACGAATCTTAGCAATCTCAGCGTAGTATTTGAGTGTGCGACGGATAGTCGTCCATAGCCTGTCATCTGATGACAGTCCAAACTCTTTGGCAACGATGGGTACTAGTAACTGGTCGACGATGCCTGAATCAATCAGTCCACCACCTAAGTGGTTGTCACCACCGTGATTCACGACCTGTATTTGCTCGTCACGCACCTTCAAGATTGCCGCGTCAAATGTTCCACCGCCAAAATCATAGACCATCCAGAAGACACGGTCGCTGGTGGTTTGAAAGCCGTAGGATAAAGCAGCAGCAACAGGCTCTTGAACCAACGGGCTGAAAGATAACCCTGCCAACGTTGCTGCCCTATTTGTAGCAGAGCACTGCGGGAACTCAAATGCGGCCGGGACACTGATTGCAGCGGCAGTGATCTCTTCCCCGTCCCTCCTTTGAACATCTGCTCGAAGTTTTTTCAGAACCTCTGCAGAGAGCTCCTCCGGTGTCATTTGTTTATCATTAACCTTGAAGGCTTCGCGCGGTTCAGGATGTCCCATAAAGAGTTTGAATTTCAGGCGCACATCAGATTGTTCCGTTTCGTCGTTGCTGATTTGCTGGTTCTTTGCCTCTTGCCCTACTCTTAACCTGCTCCTCTTGTCAAATGAAACTGCAGACGGAGTATATTCCGCATTTTCGTTCGTCCTGATAATACGTGTTGTTGTCCCTTCCAGTACTGCTATTTCGCTATTGGTGGTACCGAGATCAATTCCGAAGTCTACTGTTTGTCGTTCCATAGTTGCGCCCTCCTTGTTTTCCTCTAGGTTTTGTCATCTGTCGGCTTTGATGCCTCAGTCTCTTCGGGCACCCCGACAACCACCTCACCCACTTGTATAATTCTGTTTCGATAATATATTGTGGGTTTCAGCGTTTCTATGATTTGTCGTCGGGCCAACCCGCTAACCGGCTGAGATGTTATAACCCGCAAAGCCATACCTCCTTCGTAATCTCCGCCAGTGTGGTCTTTAATCTCAACTCCACCCTGGGTGAGAGCGTCCCAAGTGCGTTCCACATCGCGAGACAATTTTTCGAGTGGCTTCGATAGCTCTCCTGTAGCATCTAATCTATGCTGGATTCGCCATATCAAAGTCCCCACATCAGCCGCCATATCAAGTAGTCCCTCTTCCGTCTTGGATTTGGTTTGAGAACTAGCTTCACCGCCTTCTGCTAAATCAGCTAGTACCTCCAGGGGTTCCGATAATCCCGTACATGTCTGTGTGCTTATCTTGAACTCTCTAGGGCAACACAGCCATTGCCTGAGACTATCCATGACTTCCCTCAACTCTTTTCTATCAGACACCTGAAGGCCTTCCTCCCATTTCCCAACCCTGGGAAAGCATTTCTTTTACGGTACGGAATTCGTTCTTATAGGACTCCGGTTTTGCATCCTTAGGGAATATCGCGGCTGCTAGCCCGTGTGCTGCAGCAATGGTACAGCCCAGAACCACGAGAAATACCCAGAAACTACTGCTTGCAGCTCCAATGAAGATAGCTAGAGGGAACGCAGTAATCGTCCCTCCTATTCTCCAGGCTTTGGTCCGTTTGTGGGCTGACTTGCATCTTGCACACCTTGGCACTTTTACGGGTAGGTACTGCCATCTGACCTGTGTTAAGACATGCTCCACATTGCCATGCATCATCACGGTAGCAGAGGAATCACTGTCGGCACAAGCTCCTCCGCAGAACCAGCAACTCATATATTCTGCATTTAGTCGTATGGTCTCAAGGTCCTCCAGAATCCTTTGTGTGAGAAACGGACTTTCTGCGATATCAAGAGATTTCTGAGCAACTCCTAACACTGCCGACCAATTCTCAGTTTCATTCCCAAATGCAATCAGGCATGATCTTATCTGCAATGCTACTTCATCGTGGACTGATTCGCGTGTCGAATCTCCTTTAGTTAGCAGTGAGTCAATAGTCCTGAGTAATGGAGCTGTGTCATGAATAAGACTTAAAGCTAATTTGCTACCATGCTTTGGTGAATTGGCAATTTCTTCGGTATGGTGTAGACATATGGATTTGACTCTATCTCGTATCCGTAGAACTGCGCGGCGTTTGATCTCCTCAGCAATTGTGTTATCAAAACCAGATTGACGTATTATTGCCAGGTGGAAATCCATATCTGTTGGGTCATTCATTTCAGAAGCTTCTACCGCAAGCATCGCATTGATTGAAAGCAACGCTTTCGGCAATCCCTCGCGAACCCGACGTGCTGTATCGGCTGTCAAGCGAGGATCGTCCAATTCTCGAATACGCTCTCTTACTCTTTGCCAAAACCCTTCCTCGTCAAGCAGCCTTTTCCATCTAGAAAAAGCTTGCTGCCAATGGGACCGTTTCTCTTCAATCTGCTGTTTAGAAACCTCTTTCGTTTGCGTTTCCATGTGTTCGAAATCCAGCGCCATGGCATGGTGGAAAACGGCGAGATTGTGCAGAGAGATATTGGCTTCGCTACCTTCCGCCTCATGGTGTCCCCAGATAGTCAGAGCTCGCGTTATATCATTCTGTTTAATTGCTGCAAGAGTGGCATCATTTCCTTCGGTCGAATTAAGTGACAGCGGCCAGAACCAGAAAAATTCATCTATAAACCTCAATTCAGGATCGAGCAGTCTCTGTTGTGCCTCCCGTCTACCATCCCTGTCATGTGCAATATTCAGTGTGAGAAAGGTGCCATCAATTTGCTCACGATTTCCAAATTTCTCAGTAAGCTCAAGCCTTCGAATGTGAGCAGATAGTTCCCTTGGAGAAGCAGTCACTGGGAGACCCAATACGCGGAACGCATTAACACGGTAGATATCAGGTCGCGCCATTTTGAGGAGGGTCTCATTCCATTCCATTGGGTTGCCTGGTTCCATTGCCTGTGATCACCTTTATGGTATTATGTCGACTTCTCTACGCAATGTATCATACGACAACTCCGCGTCGCCACAGCTTGAGTTGGTATTCGTACTTCTCCCGCAGACCAGATTGCCTAATCATCGCCTCTTCAAGGAGGTCAGCTGCTTCCATAAGCTTACGTGGGTCTCGAGCGATTTTCTTTGCCTCCTTTACCATGGTCTCCGGCTTGCTTTCTTCAGATTTTGCAGTACTGCCAAGAGCACTCTTGCTCCCATCTACATGCTCTATATCGGCTGCTACAGATTTCGATTTCGGTTGCTCCCATCGTCTAAGATCTTCAAGCATCTCCGCCGCATTAGAATATCGCTCAGTAGGGTCGAGTTTCAGGCATCGTGAGACAATGGATTCAAGGTGGTCATCTACACGAGGATTAAATTCCGACGCAGGTATAAGTTTGCGTTTCCAACACTTACCAGTTGACAGGTCCATCCTGTTTTCAACCGGAAAAGGCAGTCTATCTGTCAGCAAAAGGTAGAGCGTAACACCAATAGACCATACGTCTCCAGCACAAGAGTCTATGTTTTGCAGGCACTCCGGCGGTTTGAATACTGGAGTCCCTTTAGCACTTGCTAGAAGGGTGAGTGGATTGACGGCTTTCGCGAGTCCAAAATCACTAATCCTAATACGAAGCCCTTCGGCATCATAGCCAACAAGGATGTTCTGTGGTTTGATATCGCGATGGATTATCGGTGACTGTTTACTATGAGCGACAGCCATCCCTGTGCAAACTTGTTGGATAATATCAACGGTATTTAGAATTGGAGCAAAGCCATCTCGATAAGAATTCCACAGTGATTCCAGAGTACCACCCGGAACGTACTCCATTGTGAAATAACCACGCCTTCCTGCATTAGTTACCAGGATACCTGCATCAAACACCCTAATGATATTGGGATGTCCAATCCTTGACAGCAATACGGCTTCAGCTAGGTTTCGTTCGATCTCTTCTAACTCAGGACTAGGTGACTTGAATACCTTCATAGCTTGTCGCCCGAGGAATTTGTGCTTCACCCGGTAAACTTCCGCAAAGGCGCCCTCTCCAAGGAAGCGATCTACCTCATAGACGCCACGGATTTCGTCATCTTCGTTGAGAAGCAATGTGGTTTTCCTCCTTGAGCCTGCTGTCATCTCGCAGCTATGTCGTTCCTAGCATCAATGCGATTATCATTATTTATCGTGTTCCAACATATCATATGTGGACGAGTCGAAGCTGTCAATACCCTGAATCTGCCATGATCTTGCTGAAAGGACATGGCTGTTTTTTGAAGAACGTTTTTCTGGAAAACAAAGGGATATAAACCAGAGGGCGTACAGTGAGAACCTGGCATATAGCGAGAGAGTGTTTGCTGACTTCAGCAGGGGTAGGGGAAAGGAGCTCGAGGAAAACGGGTTAGGGGTTGTCCTCGACAAAAAAAGGACGATCTCAAGACAGTCCATTAAAGCATCTTTGGCCATGTTCATGGTATCAGTGTACTGGGTGTCGCAATAAGGGACGGTATCAAGCTTCTCGGAATACTCTAAGGCTTCTTTACAGTTCATCGTAATCCCGCTTAACAAGTCCTGTGCGCCGTGCCT
>Ga0114922_10004839_pt1 | contig 12477 bp, 6 predicted proteins | sample AartaG_FD_100975 | JGI IMG/M metagenome (GOLD analysis project Ga0114922, IMG submission 100975) | Deep subsurface microbial communities from Aarhus Bay to uncover new lineages of life (NeLLi) - Aarhus_00045 metaG | ecosystem: Environmental > Aquatic > Marine > Oceanic > Sediment | place: Aarhus... | reverse complement strand
GGGAAGGGGGGATGGGCATTATTCACCGAAATATGAGCATAAAGAGCCAGGCTCAGGAGGTGGACAAGGTCAAGAAGTCTGAGAGTGGCATGATTGTGGATCCATTGACTATTGATCCTGAAAGGCCCATCCATGAGGTGCTTGTACTCATGGAGAGGTATCGCATCTCAGGCGTCCCGGTCGTTAAGGGTGAGCAGTTGGTCGGGATTGTGACCAACAGGGATCTTCGGTTTGAAACGAATCTGAGGAAGAAGGTCTCTGAGGTCATGACCAGAGACAACCTGGTCACCGTATCTGAGGGGATTACGCTTGAGGAGTCGAAAAAACTGCTTCACGAACACCGAATCGAAAAACTTCTGGTCGTGGACGACAAAGGTTGTTTGAAAGGACTCATTACCATTAAGGACATAGAGAAGATCAAGAAATATCCCAACGCCTGTAAGGATCATCTGGGCAGGCTGCGGGTTGGTGCGGCAGTTGGAATAGGCTCCGACATGGAAAAGCGTGCAGAGGTCCTCCTGACGGCCGGTGCTGATGTGATTGCGATCGACACTGCTCATGGTCACAGCCTCGGTGTGTTAAGGGCGATTGAACAGTTGAAAGGCACCTTCAGGAGTATCGAGTTGATTGCAGGCAATGTGGCCACCCCGGAAGGGGCCGAGGCTCTGATCAGGGCGGGCGCTGATGGGGTAAAGATAGGTGTTGGGCCAGGCTCTATTTGTACCACACGCATCATTGCCGGGGTTGGAGTCCCTCAGGTCAGCGCCATCATGAACTGCAGACCTGTCAGTGAGAAAACCGGCATTCCTTTGATTGCAGATGGCGGCATCAAGTTTTCAGGCGACGTAACCAAGGCGATCGCTGTGGGAGCCCATGCGGTTATGATCGGAAGTCTTTTTGCCGGTACTGAGGAAAGTCCGGGGGAGACCATCTTGTTTCAAGGTAGAAGTTATAAGGTGTATCGAGGCATGGGCTCTTTGGAAGCCATGAAAAAAGGAGCCAAAGATAGATACTATCAAGAAGATCTTGCCGAGGAGGCCAAGCTTGTTCCTGAAGGAATCGTGGGCCGGGTTCCGTACAAAGGGTCGCTTTCCGGATGCGTCTACCAGCTTGTTGGTGGTCTGAAGGCAGGCATGGGTTATGTGGGTTGCCGGGCCATTGAGGAATTGTGGCAACGTGCGCGATTTGTTCGTATTACGACATCCGGCTTGCGTGAGAGCCATGTGCACGATGTGATCATTACCAAGGAAGCTCCTAACTATCGATTAGAATAGTGCGAATACCCCCGGGATATGAATCCCGAGCCACAAACTGCAAACTTACAGAAGGGCCCGGTTTCTGTTAAATCGAAGATCCAAAATCCAAAATCCAAAATTGTAACAATGCCCTCCGCTGATTTCATCCACCTCCATGTGCACACACAGTACAGCCTCCTTGATGGGGCAATCCGCATCGATCCTCTTCTGAAGCGGGCTGCCTCCTACCACATGATCTCTGTAGCCATCACTGATCATGGCACTATGTATGGTGCCATCGAGTTTTATGAAAAGGCATACAAGGCTGGTATCAAGCCGATCATTGGATGCGAGCTTTACGTAGCTCCCCGGAGCCGGTTTGATAAGACTCCTCGTGACAAAGGGGGGTTGTTCCATCTAGTACTGCTGGCGAAAAACAAAGAAGGATACCAGAATCTTTGTCGACTGGCTACCACAGCTCATTTAGAGGGTTTCTACTACAAGCCCCGAGTGGACAAAGAGATTCTTGCCGATTGTAGCGGGGGCTTAATCGCCTTGAGTGGCTGTCTCCACGGTGAGATCCCACGTTTGATTCAAGCAGGTCGCTCAGATAAGGCTGTGGAGGTTGCGCGCACGTATGAAGCCATGTTTGGTGAGGGCAATTTTTATTTGGAGGTCCAAAACAACGGGCTTCAGGCCCAAGAGACCGTCAACCAAGCGCTACGGGAAATGGGTGAATCGCTTTCTATCCCCCTTGTGGCCACAAATGATTGTCACTATTTGGATCCAGAGCATGCCCGTGCTCATGATGTCCTGCTGTGCATCCAGACCGGCAAACCAGTCAAAGAAACAAAGCGTCTGAAGTTCCAGACCGATCAGCTTTATTTCAAGTCTCCGGAACAAATGAAGCTCGATTTTCGCGAATATCCGGGCGCCGTAGAGCACTCACTTGAAATCGGCAATCGCTGCAACCTGGAACTTGACTTCAAGACCCATCATTTTCCCAGATTCCGGCCCCCTACCCCCGCCCGCCTCGCAAGCGAGAGCGTTGCGGGCAGGCAAACCCTCCCCCTTGAAGCCCGCCCTGCCCGCCCTGGCACGACACGATCGCGAGAGACTATCACGCTCCCCAACCCGGTCTGGGCCAGGGGCGCGACATCCGCGAAACAAGCCGTTGCCCTGGAAAGCCAGGTCCGGGCCAGGGGGGGAGGGCAGGGTGGGCGTAAAGCCAATGGGGTCTCCAGTGTGGATGAATACTTAGTACAGGAGGCCAGAAGCGGGCTGGAAGCACGACTGGAGGAAATCCGCTCAAAAATCCCCGACTTTTCCCCTGCGGACAACCAGCGATACCAGGAGCGCCTTGATCGGGAGCTGGATGTGATCAAGGGAATGGGGTTTTCCGGGTATTTTTTAGTGGTTGCAGACTTTGTTCGATTTGCCAGAGACTCAGACATCCCGGTAGGGCCGGGGCGAGGTTCTGCAGCCGGTAGCCTGGTCGCCTATTCCCTCAGGATCACTGACCTGGATCCTATTGCGTACGGCCTGATATTTGAGCGATTCTTAAATCCGGCACGCAAGAGTCTGCCTGACATCGATATCGATTTTTGCATAGAAGGCCGAGATGCAGTATTCAGGTATGTGGTGGAAAAATACGGAGGCCCGGATCACGTGGCCCAGATCATCACCTTTGGCAAAATGCAGGCAAGGGCGGTCATAAGGGATGTGGGAAGGGCTCTCGACATCCCCCTGAGAGAAGTTGACAGGATCGCTAAGATGATCCCCGAGGCGCTAAACATTACCCTCGAGCAGGCCGTTTCCTGGGAGCCTAAATTGCAGGAGTTGATAGAGGAAAAATCCAACGTCAAAGAGCTATTTACCATTGCCCGGGCTCTGGAGGGATTGCCAAGACACGCTTCAACCCACGCTGCGGGAGTGGTCATTTCAGATCGGCCATTGGTTGAGTATTTACCGCTGGCCAGAGGCAAAAAGGGGGAGGTTGTGACCCAGTATGACATGAAGGCCGTGGAGAAGATCGGATTGATCAAGTTCGACCTACTGGGGCTTCGCAATCTCACCGTTATGAAGGAAGCATGCGAAATCATACGTAAACGGGGCGGCGTGCCACCAGACTTAGCACATCTGGACCTGACGGACAAAAAGACATTTCAACTTCTTGCTTCAGCCCGGACCACAGGGGTCTTCCAGTTGGAAAGCTCGGGTATGAAAGACCTCTTGTTACGCCTGAAACCTGCCTGTTTTGAGGATATCCTTGCATTGGTTGCCCTTTATCGTCCCGGGCCCCTGGACAGCGGTATGCACAATGAGTTTGTTGAAAGAAAAAATGGCCGAGTTCCGGTCACCTACCTTCTCCCAGAGCTTGAGCTTATTCTTAAGGATACGTACGGGGTCATCCTGTATCAAGAACAGGTAATGAATATAGCCAGTGTGCTTGCAGACTATTCTATGGCCGAGGCAGACAACCTGAGAAAAGCGATGGGCAAAAAGATCGCAGACATCATGGCTCAAGAGCGTGAGAGGTTTCTGTCGAGGGCTAAAAACAAGGGGGTGGATCAGGAAAAGGCTGAGAAGATCTTTGACCTGATGGAGAAATTCGGGCGTTATGGTTTCAATAAGGCCCACAGCGCTGCCTACGCCATGATTGCCTTTCAAACAGCCTATCTGAAGGCCCACTTTCCGGTCGAGTCTATGGCTGCCATTCTAACGAGCGAGATGAGCTCGACCGAAGAGGTGGTCAAGTATATTGCTGAATGTCGCAATCAGGGGATTGAGATTCTTCCTCCTGATATTAATGAAAGCGACATGAATTTCACGGTCCTACAGGGTAAGATCCGTTTTGGTTTGGCAGCCGTTAAGAATGTTGGACAAGGGGCAATAGAGTCGATACTTGAGGTTCGAAGACAGGGTGGACCGTTTAAATCATTGTTTGATTTCTGCGAACTGGTAGACCACAGAAAGGTGAACCGACGCGTTATCGAGAGCCTGATCAAGTCAGGAGCTTTTGATTCAACAGGGGCAAGACGATCTCAGATGATGTCTGTGCTGGAGGAAACCCTGGAAGTCGGCCAAAAGACCCAGAAGGATCGTACGAGCGGCCAGTTTAACCTTTTTGAGACTATGGGAATGGACAGCCAGCGGACGATGTATCCCTCATTTCCTGAAATGGAGGAATGGAATGAGGGTGAGCTGTTAAATTATGAGAAGGAAACCCTCGGGTTTTTCATAACCGGACACCCTCTCGCGAGGTATGAGCCGATACTGAAGAAATTCGCTAATACGGATACCGTGAAGCTTCACGATCTCTCAGAGGGTCGAGTCGTTCGTATAGGGGGCATTGTGCGGGATTATAAACTCCATAATGACAGGAAAGGGGAGGTTATGGCCTTTGTAACCCTTGAGGACTTGAGTGGTCTTGCAGAGGTCATCCTCTTCGCCTCACTCTATTCTTCCGTATCCGGCTTTATAGAGAAGGACTCTGCTATCATGGTTGAAGGTCGGGTTACCAGAGACGAAAAGTCGACCAAGATCCTGGCCGACACGATTGTTTCGATAGACAAGGCCGAGGGAACCTGGACAGCGAGTGTCCATCTTAACCTCGATATGGGCGGTCTGAACAAAGAAAGTCTCCAAAAGCTCTACGAGATCTTGAAGCAACACAAGGGCTCTTGCAGTGCCTACCTGCACCTTCTGATGCCCCAAAGGACCGACACGATCATTGCATTGCCCGACAGCATAAGGGTAAAAGCTGATTCGGACTTGACCCAAGCGGTCAACAAGTTTTTGGGCTATAGTGCGGTTGAGACCGTGTGTCAGAAATAAAGAGGAGGAGAGATTTCAAGGGGGATCTTTTAGAAGGTTTTGAACATTTGATATTAGGAACCATGAAATTCGAAATCCGAAGCACGAAATTCGAAACAAATTCAAATGACCGAAGCACAAAATCCAAAACAACATGTATACACGCATAGTTGCGTTTCGACAACGTGCGAAAGGGCAATAACGTTTTGAACATTTGATATTTGAATTTCGGATTTGTTTGCGGCTCACGCCTTGAAAACAGTACGGATTTCGATATTCGATATTCGAATTTCGTTCCGGCTTGTCCGGGTTAGCTTGAACTCGCAACCCGCAATGCGCAATGCGTATTATGAAAAAATATCAACATCGCACTTATCGCAGTCTTGTTTCTCATAAGAAATTGGCAAGTTTTCGGGTTGTGGTCAAGGAGACCGATCTTCTTGTAAGGACTGACAGACCCCTTGAAACTGAAACCAGGGATCTTGTTTTGAGACACAGAATCCCTCTTGAGCGTTATCTTGAACAGCACCCAGAGATTGTCCACGGGCTGATCCCATTGCCCCAGGATCAACTGGCGCCGCCCATTGTCAGGACCATGATTTGGGCCGGCCAAAAGGCTGGTGTTGGCCCCATGGCAGCAGTTGCAGGGGCCATTGCTGAATATGTAGGCAGAGACCTCTTGGCACACACCAAAGATGTGATTATTGAAAATGGGGGGGATATCTTTATCAGGACCGGCTTTCCTCTGATCGCGGCCGTATTTGCCGGCAAATCCCCCCTGAGCAGCAAGCTTGGGGTACGCATCGACTCACCGGGGCGTCCTGTGGCAGTCTGCACCTCTTCGGGAACTCTGGGTCATTCCCTTAGCCTTGGAAGGGCCGACGCAGCCGTAGTGATTTCAGAGTCTGCGGCACTTGCAGATGCAGCCGCCACAGCTATCGGAAATGAGGTGTCAGGCAAGCACGACATTGAACCGGCAATAGCGTTCGGAAGAAAGATAGAGGGGGTTCTGGGCATTGTTGTCATCGTGGATAAGGAGATCGGCTTTGGGGGTGAGGTAGACCTGGTAAGGCTTAATTAGCGTATACAAAAGGACTTGTTTTTTTAGCTAAGCCTGCTATAGTGCACAAATATTTGCTCCCTGGGATGAAAGCTATGAAGACCGTATGGGCTCCTTGGCGCATGGAGTACATTCTGAGTGAAAAGCAAGAGGAGTGTATATTCTGTGTTGCCTTATCAGAGCAGAACAACCTCACCCTGTACAAGGGTGCCCTCTCCATGGTCATGATGAACAAGTTTCCGTATATTAATGGACATCTTTTGGTTGCTCCAAAAAGACACATATCGTCCTTAGATGAGATGACAACGGAAGAGATGGCTGACCTTTTAGAGACGATCAAAGACTCGATCGGAATCCTGAAAAGGGTGATGAAGCCAGATGGATTCAACGTGGGTCTAAATCTTGGCGAGGTGGCTGGTGCAGGTGTGGAGCAGCACCTTCATTTTCACATTGTACCGCGGTGGCATGGAGATACAAATGCTATGACCGTGTTTGCCGAGGTGCGGGTGATACCCGAGCACCTCGATGCGACCTATCAGAACCTTAAACCACTTTTTGAAAGGTTGGACTGAATTTATTGAAATATAAGGAGGAATCGAGATGAAATCTCTAAAGCTCGTGTTATTGTCTCTGGTGGTGGTCTTCCTCTTGGTTGTGGTGCTGCAAAACGTCCCGGTTTTCATGGAAAAGAAAGTATTTCGGCTTGACCTTTTGGTGTGGAAGAATGAAACGCCGCCGATTCCCCTGTCTTTGTACTTTGTGGGATTCTTTGTCGTGGGCCTTCTCATTTCCTTTTTTGGTGGGCTGCGTGAGCGCCTTAAGGCAAAAAATGAGATAAAGAACCATCTCGAAACAATTCATAAGTTAGAAGAGGAGATAAAGGTCCTCAAAACCTTGCCCGGTCAGAAAGAGAATACGCCTTCCGAACAAACCGAGAATGCCTAACTGAAGTGAGGGGCTTTCCCCCAAGTTGCGTTTGTCGTGTTTATTGTGTTTGTTGAGTTTGTTGTGCCCGCCCTGCCTGCCCTGGCGCGACAGGAAAAGAGGGACCGCAGTCTTTCAACATCCCGGTCTGGGCCAGGGGCGCGACAGAAGATGGACCATGCCACAGAGTGAAAAACCCGGTCTGGGCCAGGGGTGCTCATGCTTACTATAGGCTACAAGCTGGTAGATCCCGGTCTGGGCCAGGGTTTGGACCAGGGTTAACCCAATAAACCCGATGAACCCGATGAACCCAATGAACCCAGTTCCTGCCATGATCAAAGCCACCCCGATGGTTCAGCAATATCTGTCGATCAAGCAGCAGTACCCTGATGCTATCCTGTTTTACCGCATGGGCGATTTCTACGAGATGTTCTTTGAAGATGCAAAGATAGCATCTCGAATCCTCGAAATTGTCCTGACCTCCCGAAACAAAAAAAACGAAGAACCGATTCCTATGTGTGGTGTGCCCCACCATGCTGCCCAGGGCTACATTGCACGACTCATCGAGCGCGGTTTCAAGGTGGCCGTCTGCGAACAGGTGGAGGATCCTGCAAAGGCCAAGGGCCTTGTGAAGCGGGATGTGGTGCGCGTGATAACACCCGGGGTGGTCGTTGACACAGAGATTCTGGATGCAAGGGCCAACAATTTCCTCATGGCTTTGTCCTTTCGGGAAGGTCGCTACGGGGTCGCCCATCTGGATATTTCCACGGGGACTTTCAGGGTGACCGAATCAAGCGATTTCGACAAGGTCGCAGACGAGTGCCGGCGTATAGAGCCAAGCGAAGTCCTGCTTGCCGAGTCCCATCGCGAAACACCTGAAATAAAGGCGGTCACAAAAACGCTCGGGAAGATCTCATTAAACTTCCTGAAGGATGAAGACTTTGATCTCGAATCAGCCAGAACACGACTTCTGAGGCAGTTTAAGACCCGTTCTTTGGAAGGATTTGGTTGTAATGAATGGCGGGCCGGCGTTGCAGCAGCCGGTGCTCTGCTGCGCTACGTGGATGAGACCCAAAAGGGGGAGTTCGTCCATATTGCGGGGGTTGCATCGTACAGTCTTTCTGATTTCATGATCGTAGATGAGGCCAGCAAAAGAAACTTAGAACTTTTTGAGACCATCTGGACCGGTGCCAAACGCGGGTCCCTTCTTGGCATGATGGATCAAACCGTAACATCCATGGGAGCCCGCATGCTGCGGGCATGGCTTCAGTATCCGCTTTTGAATCTTGAGCAAATCAAACTCCGATCAAATGGGGTAGAAGAGGCCAAGAAGAGACAACTTGCGAGACGTTCGGTGAGGAAGGTCCTGCAAGAGGTACATGACCTGGAGCGCTTAAATGGCAGGATCGCGCTCGATCGGTGCAATGCCCGAGACCTAATAGCGTTGAAACACTCTATTCAAAGACTCCCCAAGATACGTTCTTTGATTCACGAATTTGCAAGCCAGTTTTTTGTGGAGATCACCTCAAAATGGGATGACCTTGCCGATATAGCGGGTCTGATCGAAGAGGCTATCTGTGATGACCCGCCTCTTACCATACGCGAAAGTGGCATTATTAAGCCCGACTTTGATGAGGGGCTCGATGAACTGATTCGGAGCAGTCGGGAAGGAAAGGATTGGATCTCACGTCTGGAGGCCAAGGAGCGGCAAGCCACAGGGATTAACTCCTTGAAGGTGGGCTTTAACAGGGTTTTTGGTTACTATGTTGAGGTTTCAAAGACCCATATCGAATCAGTTCCAGCGCACTATGTGCGCAAACAGACCCTGGTTAATGCGGAACGGTACATCACAGAGGACCTCAAGGTGTATGAGACCAAAGTGCTGGGAGCTGAAGAGAAACGAGCCCGGTTGGAGTATGAGCTGTTTTGCGTGGTAAGGGAAAGGGTGGCTCAAAGTAATCGCCGGATCGCAAGGATGGCTGACGCTGTGTCCAAACTGGATGTGTTGCTGGCATTGGCTGAACTGGCTGATCAAAATGGTTACGTAAAGCCAGTCGTTCATGGCGGTGACAGCCTTTTTTTGAAGGAGAGTCGTCATCCGGTCATTGAAAAACTGGTATCATCAGAACGGTTTGTGCCTAACACGATTGAGATGGATCATACCGAGCAACAGGTTCTTATCATTACCGGACCCAACATGGCCGGCAAATCAACGCTCCTGCGCCAGGTAGCCCTGTTGGTATTGATGGCCCAGATGGGTTCTTTCGTTCCGGCGGAAGCAGCCTCCATCGGGATCGTGGATCGAGTCTTTACACGCGTTGGGGCGCTGGATAACCTTGCCGAAGGCCAGAGTACCTTCATGGTGGAAATGCAGGAGACCGCCAACATCTTGAATAATGCCACTGAAAAAAGCCTGGTCATTCTGGATGAGATCGGCAGAGGGACCAGTACCTTTGACGGGCTGAGTATTGCCTGGGCTGTGGCAGAATATCTCCACGACTGGAAAAGCCGCGGGGTCAAGGCCCTTTTCGCCACTCACTATCATGAGCTAACGGACCTGGCCCTTACCAAGCCTCGAGTCAAGAATTACAACGTTGCTGTCAAGGAATGGAATGAGGAGGTCATTTTCTTGAGGAGACTGGTTGAGGGGGGTACCAATCGAAGCTATGGTATCCAGGTGGCCCGCTTAGCCGGCATTCCGGCACAGGTCTTGGATCGGGCCAGAGAGATATTGAAGAACATAGAAAGTGGTGAATTAAACGGTGCAGGAGAACCGGTGCTCGCACGTTCCAAGAAGCCGGTTGACAAAGACGCAAGTGTTCAGCTTTCCCTTTTTTCGACCTCAGATGAGATTGTGATTAATAGCTTGAAAAAGCTGGATATTTCCAATATGACACCCCTTGAAGCATTGAACCGGTTAAATGCCTTGAAAGAACTAATGAGGGACCGTTGAGCCGGTTATCCCAGGCGGGATAAACCCCTGGCCCAGACCCTGGCCCAGACCGGGTTTTGCTCTCCGTGGCATTGTCCAGCTTCTGTCGCGCCAGGGCGGGCCGGGTTTTTCTCTCCGGGGCATTCTCTATCTTCTGTCGCGCCCCTGGCCCAGACCGGGATGTTGAAAGACTGCGGTCCCTCTTTTCCTGTCGCGCCAGGGCAGGCAGGTCGGGCCGCCCCTACGCCCGCCCGCCTCGCCTGAGCGCTCGCGACCCGCCTGCCATCGCCAGGCACAGCATACACCCCAAACGCCGGCATATGTGGCAATGGCGGGCAGGTGGCGGGCAGGTAGGGTCGGCTTTATGCCGACCGCTAAACCGGCATAACCGCCCAAACCGGGCAAGTATGAGGCTAAATCGTGGGAGCGGCTTTCCAGCCGCGAACCTCGCGGCAAGAATGCGGGTCCCACAGAGGGATTGAAGTGGCCGAAACCATGATCAAGCCATTTTTTCTCATTCTGCTTTTGATATCAGCTCTACACCCGCCTGTAGCTGCCGGATATCAAACCGAAAGGGACTATCGAGACGCCCGGTCGAGTTTTGAAAAGCTCCTGAAGGACCCTCAAAAACAGAAGCTCCGACATCATTGGATTGCGTGCATAAAAGAATTTCGTGCTGTTTACGCAACCCAACCGAACGGGCCAAGGGCAGATGCCGCCCTTTTCATGACTGCACGGCTGTATGCCGAGTTGTATGGGTTTTCTGGCAACAATAAAGATAAGCAACGGGCCCTCGATTATTACAACCGCTTGCTGAAGCGTTTTCCAGGGAGCCGATATTCGTCAAAGGCAAAGAGGGCGATTGCCAAACTGAGCAGGGGCCACGCAAGCGCGTCAAAATCCAGCGCGTCAGTGCCGGTCAAAACGCCTCCTTTTTATAAGAAGAGATACAAGGCTCAACCAGGGTCGCTCGCTGAGGTAAAAGAGATACGTTTTTGGTCCAGCCCGAGCTATACGCGTGTGGTCATTGATGTGGAATCCGAGGTGCCCTATACCCACCGCCTGTTGAAAAAAGATCCCAGCATTGCAAAGCCTATGCGTCTTTGTATTGATCTGAATCACGCGCGCGTCGGGCCTGGGCTAAAGCCGGTAGTGCCGATTGTAGATGATCTCCTCAGCGGTGTCCGTGTAGCTCAATATAGTCCGGATACGGTTCGGCTCGTTTTAGATATCAAATCGATCGATGATTTCAAGATATTCTCTCTACGCAACCCGTTTCGCATTGTAGTCGATGTCAGTAACGGACCCATGATGGCCGCATCCAAGACCACATCAAAGAAAGGGTTTAAACACGAACTGGAAAAACTGGGTGGCAAGGTACCAAAGGGTGCCCTGGCCAAGCAACTCGCCCTTGGGGTAAGGCGGATTGTCATTGACCCCGGACATGGGGGCAAAGATCCTGGTGCCATTGGATATTTAAAGGGTATGCGAGAGAAGAACGTGACCCTGGAGATTTCCCGGAGACTGGCCAAAAAGATTCGTCAGAGGCTTGGATGCGAGGCCATACTCACCCGAAACACAGACACCTTTCTTTCCCTTGAAGAACGCACCGCCATCGCAAATACCAAGAATGCCGACCTTTTTGTTTCCATTCACACGAATGCCAACAGGGCCATGGCTTGCCGTGGTATTGAGACCTATTTCTTGAATCTGGCCACAGATGAAGACGCCATCTTGGTGGCTGCACGTGAAAACGCCACCTCAGCCAAGAATATCAGCGACCTTCAGGCCATCTTGAGTGACCTGATGAAAAACGCCAAGATAGATGAATCGAGTCGCCTTGCGGGTCACGTTCAAGAAGCCCTGATAAAGAAATTAAAACCAAGATATAGCCATATCAAAAACAAAGGTGTAAAACAGGCCCCGTTCTACGTACTGCTTGGTGCTGAGATGCCGTGTATATTGATAGAAACCGCCTTCATAACGAATCCGAGAGAGTGCCGCAGGCTAAACAGTGCCGGTTACCAGGAGGACATAGCCGATGCCATTGTAATGGGTATCCAACACTATATAGAGGAGATCCATCCCGCTGCACTCACCCATGTTAAAACAGGAATGCCTGGTGGATAAGCGTCCTTAAGTTAAGCCAAAGGTGCACCCTATAGACATTAAAATGGGAAGGAGGGGTTTGGCTATCACCTCGACGCCACAGCCTGCTGCCTTTGCCGGCGGCGATAATCAAGCATTTCATCCGGCTTCTTTTTCCAGATTTCGTTGATAAAGGCCTCGGTCATCCGATAGGCTTCATCATCCGTGTATTGCCGGGGCGGGTGTTTCATGAAATAGGCTGACGGCCCGTACAGGATGCCGCCCTCACTACGGTCCAGTGCCAGCTTGCCACAGCGGATGGCGTCAATGACAATACCGGCGGAATTAGGGGAATCCTCCACTGAAAGGCGCAACTCCAGGTTCATGGGCACGTCACCGAACAGCTTGCCCTCCATCCGAAT
>Ga0114922_10004838_pt1 | contig 12478 bp, 16 predicted proteins | sample AartaG_FD_100975 | JGI IMG/M metagenome (GOLD analysis project Ga0114922, IMG submission 100975) | Deep subsurface microbial communities from Aarhus Bay to uncover new lineages of life (NeLLi) - Aarhus_00045 metaG | ecosystem: Environmental > Aquatic > Marine > Oceanic > Sediment | place... | reverse complement strand
ACGTTACGATACTAAGGCCGTATTTTTCGGTTACTGCAATATTCTGAACATTGAAAAGGACATAGCAAACTGCGGCGTAGATACAGAAGATTCGGGACATCTTCGTTCGAAAGAATACCAGCGACAGGAACATGATAATCGCGATAACTTGAAAAACGGGGAAGGCTGGCCTACAGGAATTATAGAAGGAATTGCCGAGCGTCGTGCGGAGTATGTTCATAAACCGCAATACAGAGAAGTTCTTCGAGGCAAACGGCACTAATATATAACTAAGAGCAATGACACCGACGAAAAACCACCATCTCCTCGTCCTGGCATCAAGAGTCTGTTGTATCATTTCGACCTGTGCCATTCTATTTCCCAATTAAGAGTCAATAACAAGCCTACCGGCACCGAAGAATTGCTCGGCACCGTTAAAAGGTTTCCGGTTCTGTTATATTGATATTTTTCGATAAGGAAAATATCTAACCGATTTTACCGTCCCCGTCGATATCGAGCCCGTGAATCTCCTCTATCTTTTTTACCAGCTCACGCAACGTGTCCTGTGTCCTTATAAGCTGGTTTTCGAGAAACTGTACCCGGTCCTCGACCGAATCGGATTTTCGCTTCTGACCATACATCAAACCTGTCTGTACGACTTCCCATAGAATTCCCATATTTTGTCCTCATTTAATTATTAGTCCGTATCTTAACGCCGCCATTATTTGGAATCAGGTCCGTTGAATCTGAAAGTATCTCTTATTGTCTGGCCGCTTTTGTTAAAAGTTAGGATCACGCACGAGCCCACAATCACAAGATTAACTATCGGCTCAACCTTTATCGCCGCTTCTATAGCTTTAAAATCCGCATTGAGAATGTCATCCGCATACAAAACATTTCGGACGTACGGCAGAAAGACACCCACTACAATCATCATGATATTTATCGAGCTTTCAAACAACGCCACGATTGCCGAGTATCCTGGAACAATAAATGCACCGATACCACAGAGAATACAGAACCCGTAGTAAAGGTTCTTATAAGTCGGCGCCGAATCCAGGGCCGATACTCGCACGTTTAATCCCAGAATATAGTCAAGCAGAATGAACAATGGGGTAATATAAAAATACCACCTCGCAATAGAATTTCTGAAATCAATGTTCATTGCCTCTGGCATATTTTAGCTTTTAATTACAATGTTAAAGTTTTAGTCCTGAGAGCAGTCAAAACGAATACTTCAGGAAAATCTGATAGAGCAATTATGAATCTGAACGCTCTTGTTCTACAAAAATCAGCCCTTCAACGTCAAAGCCTGCATTTGCTGCTGTCTTAACGAGCTTGTCGATAATGGATTTACTCAGCGTCTTTTCTCTGGCCAGAATCCATAGATACGACTTTGTCGGCCCGCAGACCAGTGAATAGGAATAGTTGTCGTGGTCAAGCGAAATTACATTGTAGCCGCCGTAGAACGGCCAAAAAAACGTGACCTTCAGCCGGCCGACAGTCTTTCCCTTTATAAAATAAGCCCGCCCGCGCACCTGTTTCCATTTTCCGCCGGCTTTATCGAAACCCCTGTTCAAAACATTTATCCCGCCGTCCTTCCTCAGGGTATAAATTGTATAAACATCGGTAAGGCCGCGTTCAAAACTGTGGTCCAGCCTCGCTATTTCATACCATTTGCCCTGATACCGGTTGACGTCAAAGTCCTGAACCGCTTCCACGCCGGAAGGAATATTGCTGCATCCGGCCAAATTAAATAACATCAGGATACTCATTATCGTTCTTCTCATAGTTTTTATAACCTCACTGAGCCAAAAGCTCATTAGTAACATTAATCACACGTTATTCAAGGGATTTTTTCGGAGAATGAATCGGCAAACCTCTATAACAAGTTCGAATTCTCTTTTTGTTTTTTTACGATTTTACCTTTTTATTTTTCGATAGTATTAGTATTGTTCTGTGGGTGCTTTTCAGCAAGCCACCAGCTTGGTTTTTTACGGTTCGCATAGTCCAGATATATCTTAAAGATATCACCTTGTGAATCCTTTACAACGTAATAGCGCCGGTGCCTTCGCGTTCGCCAGTTGCGGCTGCTCGGCGGCAGATTGCCATAGCCGGTATCAACGTGTTCGTCCAGCACCTCGGCGACTTCGTGCATCTGGCCCCGCCATTTGAAACGTACCGGCCGGGGCGACGTCCCGACCTTTTCCACCTCGATACTTTCTCCAATGAATTCTTCCATCTTAAACAGCCCTGGAATTAAAAACACATGTCGTTGATTATCAGGATTATTCCCACTTTTGCAACTCGATAATGTTTCCTTCCGGGTCGGTCATATAGATAAATGTGATTATTCCGGCATCAGGGATATTCACAGTGACCATCTCGCCGACGCATGCACCACCAGCCGCTGTTACCTCGTCTCTGGCTGCTTCTACGTCGTCAACCTCGAAGGCAAGATGCGCAAAACCGGGGCGATTAATAGCCGTATCCGGGCGGCTCTGTGTTTTGTTGTACTGGAATATCTCAAGTGTGGGCCCGTCATCGCCATAACCCGGCAGCCGCAGATGAATACCGCGGATCTCGGCATCGGGAACGCCCGTACAGCGTTCGACCCATTCTCCGGTGCCGGCCCTTTCCGGAGGGACTTCAGTGCAGCCGAAAATCCGCCGGTAGAAATCGGCAAGATCCCGCCAGTCCCGGGCTACAATATTTGTGTGCTTGTATTTTGCCTTAATCATTTTCCCACCTTATTATTTTTATATGATTTTCATATCACAAAAAGTTTACCGGACCGCCGAAATCACTGACGAAGTAGGAACCGATATCTGCGACAAGTTCGCCGAATCTTGCCGTACATAGATTAATTATAGATTCATCAAGACAAGCCCAATTCATTCTCCATCAGGTACTCCGCTAATGCACGTGCCACGGGCATATCTGCACTGAGGCGAAGGAAATCATTTGGATTGTCAGGATCTACTACAGGATCAACTGATGCATGGGCAACAGCACATCTTCCAGATTGATATAAATATGCACTGATATCCTCTTCTTGAGATTTCAACTGCTTGATTCGTTGTTTCGCCTTGTCATCGGTAAGGAGCGGTATTGTTTCGTTAATCCATTTGGTTTGCTCCTGTCCTGTACGATAACATATGTTTATAATCTTGAAGTAGCCAAGAAACTCATAAGGCGTGTTGCGAATGCTTCTTGCCTCACGATAAAGAGCAATAGCTAGACATGCTTTAGGATCTGTTGGTAACTGAAGATTCGATGGAGAGAATCCAGCGCAAAGGCACGGATCATTATTTCCTTTGCCACCTCGCATTGGATATGTACATGCAATTCTCAGCCTTGCCCGGGCTGGACTGCGGCGTGACCATGAGAGAGTGCTAAGAAATCGAAGGACAGTCTCAAAGGCTTGGTACTCGTCTGATGGATGCTTATATTGAATTCTCACGTCAGCAGCTTGATCACTAGTTGGTGGGCGTAAGAATAATTGGTGTCCCATGAAATCTATAGATGTTTCTTCAGTAGGCCAAGCAATACCAGCTTCAACTGTTACTATCATCCACCATTTCATATTCATATCCTCTCCCGCACCGAACGACAAAACTCACCGGTTGCCTTTAGACAATCCGAATGAAACGCCATTTTATATGTCGCTATCTTTTGACTTTGTTGACTTTATAACGTCACGATAGAACAACTGAGCAGATACATAGATAACAGCAATACCTGCAATAACTATATAGATGTCAATTCCAGTAACGAGTTGTTTAATCTTTTCTGAGAACACGCTCGTAATCAGAAAGAAACCACAAACAAAGCCACTTGCCTGAAGCATTAAGCTAATCATTACTGAAAGGTTTGATGATTTCTGAGCATGGTAGCATCTGAACAGATACAGCCCAATGAGAAGAAAGCCCAAAATAATGGAGGAGATGGAAACAACCTTATCCATTCTTCCCCTCCTTACGTTTGGCATCATTTACCTTCTCACCAAGGACAACGCCAACAATGCCACCGATTAAGGCACCCAAAGGCCCACCTAATGAACCACCAAGTATAGCACCACCGATGGCAGCACCAGCGACTCTTGTATTTTCTTCTTCCGTTCTGCCTGTTTGTTTATCTGGTTGCTGGATGTCCATTTATGTAATAACCATATAACATTGATTATCAATAAAAACCGCTGCGAAAACTATACTCTGCAAAAACTGGATTTTCAAGTGAAAAATAGAAAAGTGTATAAGGGCACAAGAGAAATTACTTGTGTGCTTCTTTTGTTGCTTTTTCAAGGTGGCCGAGCAGATATTTTTTGCCGGGGCCGCCCAAGTGCTCCCAGGGCAGGATTTCATCGGGGTCAAATTGCCTCTGTGCGAGATTGTGCAAATCGAAGCCGAATTTTTCGAACGCTCTTTGCCATATCTCGAACTCAAAACACTCGTCCCACAAATCGAATTTTGCGCCATTTTGCCAGGCGGCTTCGATAACATCGCATAAACGTCTGTCGCCCCGGCCAATCACCGATTCCAGTACACTGCATCTTATATTGTGGAATTTGAACTGAAGGAATTTGGCCCGCAGCTTTCTCTTCTCATCGATTATCAGCTCCTTTGCCTGCTCGAAATAGCATACCGGCTTTTGCCCCAGCCAGCCGAACGGTGTATGCGGCTTCGGCACGAACCAGCTTACGGTAATATTAATCTGGCCGGTCTTGCCGTCTATTTTTTTTCGCAGCTTTGCCAGTTCGAATGACAACTGCACAATCCGCTTTACATCCTCTACGGTCTCGCCGGGCAGGCCGACCATAAAATATAATTTCAATCGCTGCCAGCCGGCCCGGTAAGCCGCTTCGACGGCGGCGAACAAATCTTCGTCTTTGAGAGGTTTATTGACGATTTGCCTTAGCTTTTCACTTGCCGCCTCGACAGCAATAGTAAGGCCGCCTTTTCTCACCGAGGTCAGTAACTTTGGAAGCAGTTTCAACTGCTTGTCAACGCGCAGGCTCGGTAGTGATAAGCCGACGTGCTTATCCTGAAAATACGCACCAAGGCCGGCAACCAGTTCTTCGAGTTTAGGATAATCGGCGCTCGATAGACTAAGCAAGCTGACAGTATCATATCCTGTCGAGTGATAACAGGTCTTGGCTAAATCGATAATTTTTTCAACGCTGCGATAGCGGACAGGCCTTCTGCAAAAGCTCGCCTGGCAGAACCTGCATCGGCCCGGACAGCCGCGCATAATCTCGACACTTACTCTCTCGTGGACGGCCTGCACAAATGGAACTATCGGGCGATGCGGAACGGGGGCATTTTCAAAGTCTTCCACGACGGCGTTATTGAATTTAGTGGGCAATCCGGATGAATTGGCATTAAACGATTTTATTTTTGTCCCTTCGTATTCGAACTCATAAAGAGACGGGACATAGGCAAAGTCGAATTTCTTTGCAGCGCAGAGAAGGATTTGTTCTTTTGCCGCTCCGGACATTTTTTGCGCTTTAACCAGTTGCGCAAACTCGACGATAGCTTCTTCACCGTCGCCCAACAGAAACAGGTCAATAAACTCAGCCACAGGTTCACAGCAATTAGCCATAATACCGCCGGTAATTATCAACGGGTCGTCCTCACTTCTATGACAGCTTCGAACACCTATACCGCCGAGGTCGAGCATATTAAGCACGTTTGTATAGCAAAGCTCGCTGCTCAAACTAAAGCCCACGATGTCAAAGCTCTTGAGGGATGCCTTGGATTCCAGGCTAAACAGGGGGATTGATTTGCCTCGCAGCACCTTCTCCGCATCAATCCACGGCGTAAAGACCCGTTCAGCAGCCACACCGTCAAGGCTGTTAAGCACGTCGTATATAATCGCTATCCCGCTGTTACTGGTTCCAACTTCATAAATATCCGGGAAGCACAATGCGACTGTCAGCTCACATTGCCAGAGGTCTTTTTTGATTTGGTTGACTTCGCCGCCGATATATCTGCCCGGGCTGCGAACAAAAGGGAGAAACTCCCGCTCAATACGCTCGGCCAAAAATTTGACTTCTTTTTTGTCCATACAGGCATTATAAGCTGATTATCGATTATTTTCTATTGATTATTGCTCGAATATCAATTATGAAATCCTGTTATGAAAACCTATTCTACAGGCAAACAAATCGGCGGCGTCATAATAGTAGTTTTTGTCGCTTGTTTAATTATTGTGGCGCTTTATTTTTCAGCCGGCCCGGGAAAACAGGTCGAGTTGGACAGCGGGCATCGGATGGTTATGGGGACATTCGCCCGGGTTGTTGTAATAGCAAAAGATTCGGATGCAGCCGGGAAATGTATCGAAAGCGCTTTTACGCAAATCAACAAAGTTGACGATTTGATGAGTGACTACAAGAGCGATTCGGAAATAAGCCGTGTAAACAGGGATGGATTCAAAAAAGCGGTCCAGCTCAGCCAGTCAACCTACGAGGTCTTACAAAGAAGCATTGAATTCGGCAAACTTACCGATGGTGCGTTTGATGTTACCGTCGGGCCTCTGGTGGAATTGTTTCGTAAGGCAAAAAGCGAACAAGTCCTCCCTAACCAGGATGAAATCGCCGACGCCAGGTCTAAAGTCGGTTTTGAGAAGCTGAAGCTTGACGGCCAGAACAGCACAGTGCAGTTTACCGTTGAGGGTATGCGGCTTGACCTGGGCGGCATTGCCAAAGGCTATGCCGTTGACAAGGCCGTAGAGACGATGCAAAACCGTGGGGCAATCGGCGGCATGGTCGATCTCGGCGGTGACATTCGATGCTTCGGCGCACCGTTAAAAGGCAGGGACCACTGGGTAATCGGACTGCAGAATCCGAATATGGGGAAAGATTCGGCCGGGCGTGAAGTTTTATTGAAGCTGAAAATGACTAATGGGGCGATTGCTACCAGCGGTGATTACCAGCAGTTCATTATAATCGAAGGCAAACGCCACAGCCATATAATAAACCGTAAGACTGGAACAAGTATCGAAGGTATCTCGAGTGTAACTATCATTGCCGATAACGCAACTAATACCGACGCATTAGCTACGGCTGTAAGTGTAATGGGAAGCGAGAGCGGCCTTGAATTAATTGAGAACATCCCCGGCACTGAGGCGATTTTGATAACTTCTCAGCCGGACTTTAAGCTCATCAAAACCAGCGGCGCAGAGAAATATATAAAAAAGAGATGATTCTCGAATTGAACTTACAACATGTCATTACAGGCGCAGCGAAGTAGCTCATTAATCAACTTACAATCTTCAATTCTATAAATCCGTATCGTACGAGGTTTATTTCAAATCCAAACATAAAGGGGATGAAAATCTTAGGCCCTACCACTGTTGATCTTTTCACATATAAATGCTTTTAGAGTGTTCTACATCGTCGAAGCCAGGAAACAAGCCCGATGCCAAGGCCGGCCATGATGCAAGACCCCGGCACTGGAATCACTTCCATTTCGTGCAAGATGATATCTGCACTGTTAGGATATTTGAATGTCCAGGAAATATCTTCACCCATGTGGAGGGTGCCGGTTAACGTGCCCTCAGTACAGTCCACGGTTTCTGGAATTGGCCCATAAGGGTAGTTAAAATTCTTGCCGTAGATGTTGAACACTGAGTTAGATATAAAGCAAGCGTAAAGTTGCAATCCTTTACCCAAACCTATGAAACCGCCGTATATATTTGCCTGACTGTTACTTATGGCCCAGAACCTATCCTCGAGGTGCCCGCCGTACATGTTGACCTGAGCCGAATAACACATATAAAAAATCCCTGTTACAACGGCGCCTGGAAGAATGTTCAATGTGGCGTCCCACACTTCGACAGTATCATCGATGAGATAGTCAATGTCGTATGTCCCCCCACCACTAAATGTGACGTTGGCTTCAGCGTTATGAAGGCCGAAACATAATATAATCATATAAAGAAAAACAATTCTTTTCATTCTTAACCTCCTATTTTTGTGTTTAAACTCACTCACTGTCAATCTGGCTAATAGTAATCTTTTCCTTGACAATCAGTGCATAGTAGTACTTCGGGTGTATGGTGATTTGATCGAACCGCTCCTCTAATTACCTATACTTTTATATTTTTTAGTATAACATACCGAAAAGTACTGTCAAGTAAAATTCTATTATAATTCGAGTTTTTTCAGTGAATCAGCCAACCAAATAACAACTCCATCGTTAAAAGCACTTATTTCTGTTCATTAATCTAAAGTCAACACCAAGGTAAAAGGATTTTTATTCAATCACACTCGTTCTATGGATTTTCTATGAAGTTTGTGCCTTTGCTTCAACGCCAGGTTTTGGGCTGGCTTGTGATGGGGGGACATTTTTTCCGCGATAGATAATCACCTTTGTCGGGCACTTGTTCATTGCGGTTTCGGTTTGCTCGTTCAGCTCATATCTGGCGTAGTCTATCCGGGCCAGATTATCCTTGACTGAGAACATATCAGTTTGTTTGACACAGATGCCGCAGCCGATACAGCCGACCTTGCAGATTGACCGCGTGCTCTTGCCTGTCTCTTTGCTGTTACAGGCTACAATCATGATATTCTCGGATGTGAATGGAACCATCTCAATCAAACCGCGCGGGCAGCTCTTTGAGCATGCCGTACAGCCGGTACATTTTTCATAATCAACGATAACCAGGCCATCGATAATGTGTAAGGCGTCGAACTTGCACGCTCTCGTACAGTCGCCGAAGCCCAGACAGCCGAAACCACAGGCCTGCACGTTAGCCAAAGCATTGGCGGCGATGCAGGTTTGTATGCCCTGATATATTGCATGATAGGTCTTGTCTGCCGTGTAGGCGCGACAGTGTACGACCGGTCTGTGCTGGGGGCCTGAATCGCTGACCTGCAGATTCAATACCTCTGCAATTTTCGCAGAGGTTTCCTGTCCGCCCGGTGCACATTGGCCTAACAGTTCGGGATTTTCCAGAACGGCCTTGGCATACTGACCGCAGCCGGCGAATCCACAGGCGCCGCAGTCGAGATTCGGTAAAGCCGCGTGTATTTGCTCTATCTTCGGGTCAACCTCGACTTTGAGCTTTTCGCTTGCTATCAACAACACCAGCGCAAAACCGCTGCCAAGACCGAGCATTGTCAGTCCGGCCGGCCAGGCACTACTCCATAATTCCAACGCACTTCCTAAAATCATCTTATCATTCCCGCAAAACCCATAAAGGCCAGGGCCAGGATACCCGCAGTAATCAACGTAATCGGTGCACCTTTGAGACACTTCGGAACGTCAGCCATATTCAGATTTTCCCGAATGCCGGCCATAATGCAAATCGCCATCGTAAAACCGATACCGGCCCCGAAGCTCAGAACCACAGCTTCAAGCAGAGAGTCAATGCCCCAGAGGTTTATAAACAAACACAACCCTAATATCGCACAGTTGGTTGTAATCAGAGGCAGAAATATACCGAAGCTCTCATATAAAGAAGGGAAGAATTTTCGCAGGTACATTTCGACTAATTGCACAGCGCCGGCGATGACTAATATGAAGCAGACATACCGCGTAACTTCCAGAGGTGTACCAATCAGAATCAGGTGGTCAATCAGCCAGGTCAACGTGCCGCTAAGTGTTACAACAAACGTCACCGCCATCCCCATACCGAAGGCCATGTCAATTCTTCCGGAAACTCCGAGATACGGGCAGATGCCGAGAAACTTTGTGAATACGAGGTTGTTGACGATAACAATGGATATAAAGCCCATAAGTAAAACGTTAAGCGTATCCATAAAACTTCTCCCTTAAGCTTCTTTATTGGTTACCTTGTTTACCAGTCCGAGCATAAGGCCCAGGGTTATAAATGCTCCCACGGGCATGCTCATCGCGGCCCACGGCACGAACCAGCCCCCGTCTTTTAGCAGGGCAAGTATCTGTATTTCGAATATCGCACCTGTAGCGAGCAGCTCACGGATACCTGATAAAATGCACAGCGTTACAGTAAAACCCACACCCATTCCCACGGCATCGATTATACTTATCACAAGGCCGTTCTTGCTGGCACAGGCCTCGGCGCGGCAAATGATTATGCAATTGACAATAATCAAGGGGACATAAGGCCCGAGTGTTTCGCTCATCGCCGGCACAAACGCCTTCAGGAATAAATCCGCTATCGTGACAAACGTCGCTATTGTCAGCGTGAACATCAGTATCCGCAGATGCGGTTTAAGAAGGTCGCGCATCAGGCTGACTATAATGTTGCTGCAGACAAGCACAAATATAACACAGCAGCCCATAGTAAAGGCCGGCTTGACCGCAGCGGTGACCGCCAGCGTCGGGCACATTCCTAATAACAGCCGGAAGACCGGATTTTCACGCCACAAACCGGCCAGTAAAGTTTGTCTGTAAGCTGTTGATTTGGCCTCGGTTTTACCTGTCATCGCCCATTAATCCTTTTCGTTTTATCTGTTCTTTAATCTGGGTAATGGCATTGCTGATTATATCAACGACTGCCTCACTGCTTATGGTAGCACCGCTTATCGCGATGATTTCTGCATCATCGGTTTTTGTATTGTCACCTGACGGTTCAAGCCTGAGACCTTCGGTGGGCGCCCCTTTGAACTGGTCCCGGAAGTAATCGAATTTTATCTGGTTACCGAAGCCGGGTGTTTCGTTGCTTGCCAATACATCGAAACCTGCTAACTTTTCGAAATTTTTATCCACAGCCACAACCAGCTCAATCTTGTCTGCAAAGCCCGGACCGATGGCGTTAAAACTCCAGCCGACACATTCGCCTGTGTCCGACAAAGCTTTGAAGACTTCGACAGTCTCTTTTTGGCCCTGCAACGACTCAATTTCGATTTCCGAATCCAGCGGAACAAAATTTTTAGCCTCCGGCAGAAGAGCGCCTACAAGCCGATTGCGCTTGTTAATTTTGTTCTGCTCTATCCTTGGCGACAGGCCTGCACTGGTGACGGCTATCAGCAGCCCGAAGAAGAACGATGCCGCAATCAGCAGCCAGCTTTGCTCGATAAAGTGTTTTAATTTATACACCCGGTTTACCTCCGATCGGAATCCGCCTGCAGAGCCTGTCAATAAGAGGCGTTACGGCGTTCATCAGGAGTACAGAAAACATAACACCTTCCTGGTATACTCCGGCAATTCTTATAAGCATTGTTATCGTTCCTACGCCGATACCGAAAATCCACATGCCTCTTCGTGTCAGAGGAGCGGTAACAGGATCGGTGGCGATGAAAAAGGCACACAGTAACAAACCACCGCTGGTTAGATGAAATAAAGGCGGGACATAGGTATATGAATCTCTTAAGAACGCAATTGTCGCAAAAACAAAAGCTGATGTTATAACGGCCAACGGTATATGAAAGTTTATCGTTCGCCTTATCAGTAAGTATATACCGCCGATTAACAGTGCAATTACACTTGTCTCACCCAGACAGCCGCCAATTTCGCCTGTGAATGTCGCTTTAAATTGTTCTTCGCTGTAGATGTCGGCTCCAAGCTCGTTTTTTATCGCCATCTTGCTCCAGGCCAGCGGCGTTGCCTGAGTCCTGAATTCTCTCGTGTTGGAAACCAGAATGTTCTCCGGGGCAATCCTCGACATATTCGAATCCAGGGTGGCCGGGACTGCCCAGGTTGTCATCAAAACGCCGAATGAGGCCGTAAGGAATGTTCTGCCCACCATGGCGGGATTGAAAATATTCGCTCCGAGTCCGCCAAATACCATTTTGCCAATCGCGATGGAAAAGACACCGCCGATTACCGCCGCCCAGATGGGCAACTTCGGTGGAAGTGACAACGCAATTATTATACCCGTAACTACCGCGCTGAAGTCATCGAGTGAATTAGGTTTCTTGCGAATAAGATTACAAATCCATTCGGTCGCAACACATGAAATAATGCAGGTACAAATAAGAACAATCGCATGAATGCGGAAATAATAGCCAGCCGCCGCCATCGCCGGCGCCAAACCGATTATGACATCTATCATCACGCTGCGCGTCGAAAGATGCTCGCTTATATGCGGTGAACAGGAAACTCTTATGTCTGATAGCATTTACTCTTTTCCAATTATAAAACCGGCATATACGCCGTGTGTTTTTTGTTATCCCGGCACTTTCTTTTTTTGTCTGGCAACAAAGATTTTACCCGTTTTGATATACCCGGTTATCTCTATATTAGCAGGGCAGACGTAGCTGCAGCAGCCGCACTCAATGCACGCACTCATGTAATATCGCTTGGCTACGTCTAAAATATTGTATTTGACTGCATGGGCGATTTTTGTGGGATTCAAATTCTCAGGACAAACTTCCAGGCACCTGCCGCAGCGAATACAGGCGGTCTGGCGTCTTGCGAATTTAGCTCTGCCTATCTGCTCTTTTGTTAACACTGTTACGGCGTTGGACGTCTTCGTTAAAGGAGTTTTCAAATCCGCAATTGCTATGCCCATCATTGGCCCGCCGAGGATTACCTTTGCGGATTTCCGGGTGACGCCTCCGCAGAATTCTATT